>Ga0209468_1000014_pt1 | contig 114954 bp, 85 predicted proteins | sample GraSoiAngelo_102_FD_185871 | JGI IMG/M metagenome (GOLD analysis project Ga0209468, IMG submission 185871) | Grasslands soil microbial communities from the Angelo Coastal Reserve, California, USA - 14_0903_02_40cm (SPAdes) (version 2) | ecosystem: Environmental > Terrestrial > Soil > Grasslands...
GTGTGCGCTGTGGACCTGCTACCCGGCTCTCCGGCGATTACCGGTGCGGGACTCTCACCCGCTGGAGAAGTGCAGCCTGAACCTCCACTCCCTTTCAGTTGCTTCGGTTCGTCACGGCGCACCATGACGGGATTCTATCGCCCCGCGCCCGCTCGCGCCCGCTCCCGTGCCCGCGCCCGCTCCCGTGCCCGGGGTGGGCGGCGAAGTCGCTGCGCTCCGGACCCACCCGCCCCGGGCACGGGAGCGGGCGCGGGCACGGGCACGGGCGCGGGCGCGGGATGGTTTTACTCGAGCGCCTGCGCGAGATCCGCGATCAGGTCCTCCGCGTGCTCGAGACCGACCGAAACGCGCAGCAGGTTCGGCGCGGTCGTGCTGCCCGCGCCTTCGCTGCTTTCGCGGTGTTCGATCAGGCTCTCGAAGCCGCCGAGGGAGGTGGCGCGTGTGAAGAGGTGCACTTTGGATGTCACCGCGAGTGCGTCGGCGCGGGTGCCGCGCACGAGAAACGAGAGCATGCCGCCGAAGGCGGACATTTGCCGCTTCGCGACGTCGTGGCGCGGATGCGTTTCCAGTCCGGGATAGAAGACGGCTTCGACGCGCGGGTGGGTGGCGAGGAAGCGCGCGAGGGCCATCGCGTTTTCGCTTTGCACACGGACTCGTGCGGAGAGAGTGCGGATGCCGCGCAGGACGAGCCAGGCGTTGAATGGCGACAGCACGCCGCCGATCAGTTTGCGGATGTGTCGTGTTTCGTCAAACAGCGCATCGCGCTTCCGGAAAATGAGCGCGCCGCCCTGCACGTCGGTGTGTCCGCCGAGGTATTTCGTCGTCGAGTGGAGGACGACGTCGGCGCCGAATTCGATCGGGCGCTGCAGCGCGGGAGTGGCGAACGTGCCGTCAGTGACGAGCAGCGCGCCGCGCGCGTGCGCGATCTCCGCGAGCGCGGCGAGATCGACGACCTTCATGCGCGGATTCGACGGCGACTCGCTCCAGACGAACTTCGTGGTGTCGCGCATCGCGCGTTGCACGGCGTCGAGGTCCTCCATCGCCACGACGTCGTAGGCGAGATCCCACCGCTCGAAGAAGTCGTGCGCGATCTCGCGGAAGCCGTAGTAACAATCGTCCGGAATCAAAATGTGCGCGCCGCGCGGGAGTGTCTGCATCAGCGCCGCGCCCGCGGCCATGCCGGACGCGAATGCGAGCGCGGACTCGCCACTGTCGATCGCGGCGAGCGCGGTCTCGAGCTGCGTGACGTTCGGATTGCCGTCACGGACGTAGCTGTATCCGTGCGACGGCTCGCCGTGATCGTTGCGCGCGAACGTGGTGGAGAGATGAATCGGCGGTGCGACGGCGCCGGTCGCATCATCGATCGCGGCGCCGCTGTGAATCGCTTTCGTTTCAAAACGCATCGGCGCGCAGGATACCCGAGCCTCCCGGCCTCTGAGCCTCCCGGCCTCCGAGTTTTTTTCGGGAGGCTGGGAGGCCAGGGGGCCGGGAGGCTGGCGGGCAAAGCCCGCCTACCGTCCGTTGTCGCAAATCGAAGCGTCCTGTGCGCATTGCGCGAAGCGCACGATCACCCTCGCGGTTGCGGAGTCGATGAACGTGTTGTTCGTCGCCTGGAATCCGAATGTGTCCTGTCCGAGAAAGCCGGTGTTCGGCGTGTAGCGCACGCTTGCGCCGGAGAGCGTGTACGGCACGCTGGCGATCTGCGTGTTGCCGTCGAAGAGGATTCCGAACGACGGCAGCGACGTGATCGTGTAAATGAGCGGCGCCGAGATTCCCGGCGTCGCCAGGGCGAGCGACGGCACGTTGCTTGGCAGATTGCCGCTCGCGGTGGTGTTCACTTCGAGTCCGCGCACCGGGCCGCCCTGCGACTCGTCCACGCGTCCCTGCACCACGAAGTAACTGCGGCCGAGGCGCATGGCCGTACGGATGGGATCGAGCACGCCGAACGTGAACGAGCCGGTATCGCCGATGTTCATGCCCGAAGGCACCGGCATGGTCGCGCCGGGGATCTGCTCGCCGACCGATTCGAAGTCGGAGTCGGTGAGCGCGCCGTCGCCGTTGGACGTGACCCAGTAGAACTTCGTGTCGGCGGAGTCGATCGTGCCGCGATGCGTCGGCAGCGTGATGGACGCGCTCTGCAGCCCGTCGGCCGAACCGGCGAACTGCGAGATATCGAACTCGATCTCGATGCGCGTCGTACCGTTCGATCCCGCGCCGCCCGACTGTCCGACACCCGCGCTCATGAACACCGGCACCGATCCCGGCAGCGCGTTGTGGTTGTCGCCCAGGCCGTCGTTGTTCGAGTCGGCGACGTTGCCGGCGATTGCGGCCGGCTGCAGGACCGCCGCGTGCGGCGCGAGCACGATGTGCCGCGCGAAGCTCGCGGACTCGCTACCGAGGGAGATCTCGACGTCGCTGTCGGCGAACGTCGACACCTCGACGTCATCGACGAGATTCGGAGCGGTCGGATCGGGACGCGCCTCGCGCACATTGAGATTGAAGGACGCATCGTCGCAGACCGTGCTGGTGCCGATCGTGCCGCACGCGCGGAACTGGAACGCGTCGCTGCCGGTGTATCCGGAGTCGGGCGTGTAGACGACGGTGGCGCCGCGCTGCGGCGACTCGGTGCCTTGCGTGACGGAGCCGAGCGAGCCGTGCGAAGGACCGGTGCCGGAGACGATCGAGAAGGTGAGCGACACGCCGGACGGCGCGGTACCGCGCAGCAACAGCGTCGCGGCCACGTTCTGCGTCGTCTCGGCAGACGAATCGGTCGCAATCACGGTCGTCGGATCCGCAGGCGGCGGATCGTCGCCGGTCGGATTGATCGAGACGACCGCATCGCCGGTTGCGCCCGCGGCGTCGCGCACGCGGAACGTGAACGAGTCGGGAGCACCGGACGATGCCGGCGTGTACGTCACGTTCGCGCTCGACGGCGACACCTGCGTGATCGAGGACAGCGAGCCCGCCGACGGTCCGGAAACGATGCTGAACGTCAGCGCGCTCCCCTCGGCGTCCGAGCCAGTCAGCGTGATCGTGAGCGGCGAAGTGCCGCTGGTGAAGACGGTCTGCGCATTCGCGGCTGGTGCCTGATTGAGACTGCTGCGAAGCGTGAAATGCCCGTCGCGTCCGACGAGGATGTCGCGCGCGAAGAACGATCCCTCGGCTTCGATTCCGTCCGCGAGCTCGATCGAGCCGTTGCCCGCCTCGACGTTCGCGAAGATGTGCGATGAGCTGCCGACGTCGATCGACGACGGCTCCGAGTGCAGCGCGCCGTCGGTTCCGTTGATGCCGGTCGCCTCGATGCGAATCGACGCCGCGGTGATGCCCGCCGTGGTCGACGGACCGACGGTGGCGTTGCGGCCGATCGCGATGCGGCCGGTCACGACGACGTCGGACGGCGCGAGGAAGCGCAGCTGCGAATCGCGGTCGGCGTTGATCGACGCGAACGCGTAACCGCCGCCGCTGAAGCGCACCGTCCCGCCGCGATTCACGACGAGATTGCGATACGCGCCTTCCGCGAGATCGACGGTGCCGTTGATCGGAACGGTGACGTCGTCGGTTCCCGGCGGCCGAACGGACGTCGAGGGAAGGCTCGAGAACACGGGAAGCGCGAGCGGCGTGACCTGCGATCCGCTGATGGTTCCCTGATTCACGAGGGTGTTGTAGTACGCGTTGCCGCCGGCTACCGCGCCCTGATCGAGATCGATCGAGGTCGCGGCGATCTTGAATCCGGCCGGCGTGCGCGCGTTCTTGTCGAGCGACAGCGCCTTCTCGCCGTACACGGCGCCGCTGGTGTTGTCATTGACGATCACGTCGCCGGAATTGACGATCACGCCCTGATCGAGCTGGATGCTGTTCTTCGCGAGGAGCACGGCGTTCGCGACTCCGGGCGAGACCGACGGACGCGGATCGTCCGCAAACAGCGGGGCCGAGATGAGGACACCAATCGTAAAGGCGGACGAAACGAGCAGACGAAACTTCATGCGGCTCTCCGTTTCCGTAGTGATGCGGGCGAATTGTTAAGCGGTCTGGACCATCAATATACGCTCGGATCGTGATTGGCGCTCGTTCGGCGGTTGTTACAATTGCGCGAACCCCATGCGATCGATGTCTCCCTCGCTCCGGCGGACTCTCGTCTGCGCCGGGCAGATCGCCATTACGTTCGCCGCGTTCGCCGCGGCGAATGCGTTCTCCGTCACGTTCGAGTTGGAGAACGACGTCTCGATTCTCTTTCCCGCGACGGCGGTCTCGATCCTCGCCTGCATGTACTTCGGAGTCTGGGCCGCGGTCGGCATCATCCTCGGCACGATCGCGACGCCATGGAACGCGTCGATCACTCCGTATCAGCTCATGATCGCGGGGCTGCTCTCGGCCGCAGAGGGACTGATTCCGTACTTCGTGTTCCGCGCGCGGCGCGAGCTCACGTCCGATCTGCGCGACATGAAGTCGCTCGCGGCGTTTCTGATTTTCGGGACGATCGTCAACACCGCATGCAGCGCGATCATCGGCAACCTGCTCATCGTCCGCCACGCGCCCGGCGTCGCGATCGTGTGGCGCGAAGTATTCGTGTGGTGGATCGCCGACTTCGTCGCCGCGCTCCTGATCGCGACGCCGGTGCTCGCGTTCGGCGGCGCATTCTTCCGTGAGCGTGGAGTGGTGCGCGCCTCCGGCGCGCCTTGGGGCGGGGGCGCGCCGGAGGCGCGCACCACTCCAGCGGCCGTTCCCCGCACGATCACGAACGCGCTGCAGATCGTCACGGTCATCATCCTCCTCGGCTTCGCCGCGTCGTTCGCCATTCGCACGTATCTCCTCAACCATGAGGCCTACGCCGGGAAGCAACACGAGATCCTCGTCGTCTGCGCGATCATCGACGCAATCGTGTTTCTCATCCTCGCCTCGGCCGCGGCGATGCTGCTGTTCAGGATCTCGCGCCCGTTCGCGCAATTGCGCGGCGCCATCGGCGCGGTGCGCGAGGGAGAGATCGTCGACCCGGCGCGCATCGACGGCCGCTACCAGGAATTCCAGTCGATCGCGGAGACGCTCGCCGAGACGTCGCGCGATCTCCGGCAGCGCGAGGAGCAGCTCAAGCAACAGACGGAGAAAGCGATCCGCGCGTCGCGCGCGCAGAGCGAGTTTCTCGCGAAGATGTCGCACGAGCTGCGCACGCCGCTGAACTCGATCATCGGCTTCTCCGATCTGCTGACCGAACAGGAAGAGACGATCACGCGCGCGAAGCGGCTGGCGTTCCTGCAGAACGTCGGCAACAGCGCGAAGCACCTTCTCGCGCTGATCAACGACCTCCTCGACATCGCGAAAGTGGAGTCGGGAAAGATGCAGCTGCGCATCGAAGACGTCGACCTGCGCCTGAGCATCGCCAACACGGTTGCGTCCACGCAGGCGCTGTTCGTGCGCAAACATCAGGAGGTCGCTGTCGAGACGCCCGACCAGCCGATGATCGTGCACGGCGACGCCAGCCGCATCGAACAGATCCTGCTCAATCTCCTGTCCAACGCCAACAAATTCAGCCCCGCGGGCGACCGCATCACCATCCGCGGCGACGCCGACGAATCGATGTGGAAGATCGAAGTCACCGACCACGGCATCGGCATCTCGGCGAACGACCAACAGCGCATCTTCGAGGAATTCGAGCAAGTGCAAACGCGCGGCATGCCGCTGGCAGGAACGGGCCTCGGCCTGGCGCTAGCGCGCCGCTTCGCGGAAGCGCATGGGGGCGACATCAGCGTGGTGAGCGCGCTGGGAGCGGGGGCGGTGTTTCGGGTGAGACTGCCGCGGGGATAGGACCGGGACGTGTTTGGATGATTGCGAGCGCAGCGCGTGTGGCGTGATTTACGCGCACGCCCCGGGAACGCAGAAGGCAGAGCGCAGAAGGCAGAAGGCAGAAACCGCCGCCCAGACATGCCGTCAGCTCGGGTGGCCGGGTTTCTTCCTTCTGCCTTCTGCGTTCTGCCTTCTGCGTTCCGAGGCCGTGCGCCAAAATCACGCCACGAGCAGCACACGCCACGAGCCGACAACCGTGACGGTCCCCTCGCCCCCCCACGTATACTCCCCTCCCAATGCTCCACCTCGGCTCCATCCGCGGTACGACCATCGACGTCGACGCGAACTTTCTCATCCTGGTCGCGCTCTTCGTCGTGCTGAATTACAGGGCGGATCTCGGGATTCAATACGCGTTGTTGTGGATTCCGATCCTCTTTCTTAGCGTGTTGATCCACGAGCTCGCGCATGCGGCGATGATCGGAATTTTCGGGTTCGGGTCGTCGCAGGTCGTGCTGACGGGGATGGGCGGCGTGACGTACAACCGCCGGCGCGCGAAGCCGTGGCAGGACATGCTGATCAGTCTCGCCGGTCCGTTTTCCAGCTTCGGTCTGGCGTACCTCTGCCTTCGGATCGCCTTCGCCGTGCCTGCCGTGCATAGCGACGCGTTTCTCAGTGCGTTTCTGCCGTACATGTTCCTCGCGAACAAGTGGTGGGGAATGTTCAACCTCATCCCCGTCGCGCCGCTCGACGGCGGGCATGCGGTTCGTGAGTTCTTCGGCATCTTCCTCCGCGACCGCATCGCGTTCGTCGCGTACGTCTGGGTCGCGATGATCGCCGGCGGCGCCATCGCCGTCTGGTTCTTCCTCACGCGCAGCTTCTTCATCGCCTTCTACATCGCCTGGTTCGTCTACATGGCGTTCGAGCAGTGGCGGCACTTCCGCCGCTACGGAACTCCCGGCGATTGAATGTTCTAAAATCGCCCGGAGCCGCGACGCGAATGACCATTCCATCGATCTCTCCGGACGAAGGTCGTGTATCCCGCCTCCAGCGCGCGAAACGCGCCCTCGCGCGGATGCTCCGGGAGAGCCGCAGCGTCTCGCGCGACTCGCTGCGCACGACCATCGCCATCCTGAAGGCGCAGCAGGAAGCGACGATCGACGGCATCCTCGTCGTCGACAGTTCCGGCAACGTGCTCTCGTACAACCGCCGCTTCCTGGAGATCTGGCAGATCCCAGAGGACGTCGCGGCGACCGCCGACGACAACGAGCTCCTCGGATATGCCACCGATGCCGTCCGAAACTGGGACGCGTTCATCGAGCTGGTCAACCATCTCTATGAGCATCCCGATGAAGTGCGCAGCGACGACACCGTGCCGCTGCGCGACGGCCGCACGCTCTCGCGCGCGTCGGTGCCGATCATCGTCGACGGCAAGATCATCGGCCGTTCGTGGTACTTCCGCGACGTCACCGAGACGCTGCAGTCGCGCCGCCTCGAGGCCGCGCTGTTCCGCATCTCGCAGCTCAGCCGCGAGGCGAGCACGCTCGACGCGCTGTACGCGTCGATCCACGAAGTGGTCGGCGAGTTGATGAACGCGACGAATTTCTACGTCGCCGAATACGATCGCCAGCGCAACATCCTCACCTTCCCCTACTTCGTCGACGAATACGATCCCGCGCCCAACTTCGCGAACCCCGGACGCGGTCTCACCGCCTACGTGCTGCGCACCGGCCAGGCGCTCTTGGCGACGCCGGAAGTGTTCGACCGTCTCGTCGCCGAAGGCGAGATCGAGTCGGTCGGTGCGCCGTCGGTCGACTGGCTCGGCGCGCCGCTGAAGACCGGCGACGAAACGTGGGGCGTGATCGGCACGCAGACGTATCACGAGAGCACGCGCTACACCGACAAAGAGAAGAACGTTTTCGTCTTTGTCGCGCAGCACATCGCCTCGGCGATCGAGCACAAGCGCAAAGAGGACGCGCTGCGCGAGAACGAGCGGCGTTACCGGCAGATGTTCGAGAGCAATCGCGCGGTGAAGCTGCTCATCGATCCCGACAGCGGGGCGATCATCGACGCCAACATGGCCGCGTGCGATTTCTACGGCTACACGCGCGACGAGCTGCGCGCGATGCGCATCTGGGACATCAACGTGCGCGGCGAAGACGAGGTGCGCAACGAGATGACCCGCGCCGCCGCGCGCGAGCGCGCGTACTTCCAGTTCCGCCACATGCGCGCGAACGGCGAGATCCGCGACGTCGAAGTGCATTCCGGTCCCGTCGATTTCGGTCCGCGCCGCGTGCTCTACTCGATCGTCCACGACATCACCGAGCGCAAGCGCGCCGAAAAAGCACTGCAGCAGTCGGAAGAAAAATACCGCGTGATCTTCGACTACGCGCCGGTCGGCATTTATCAGTCGACGCGCGAAGGGCGCATCGTCACTGCGAACGCGGCGATGGCGCGCATGCTCGGATACGACACCGTCGAAGAGCTGCTCGCGAAGAATCTCGAGACCGACGTCTACGCCGACGCGAAGCAGCGCGATGAATTGATCCGCCGCTTCGAGCCGTTCGGCTACGCGAACAATCTCGAGCTGCAATGGCGCCGCAAGAACGGGATCCCGATCTGGGTGCAGCTCAACGCACACGCGATCCATTCGCCATCCGGCGCGCTCTACTTCGAAGGATTCGTCTACGACGTCACCGAGCGCAAAGCCGCCGCGGAATCGGTCGCCGCGGCGAACACGCAGCGGAAGGCCGTGCTCGATTCCGCGACGCGCGTGTCGATCATCGCCACCGATGCCGAGGGAATGATCACCGTGTTCAACAGCGGCGCGGAGCGGATGCTCGGCTACAGCGCCGAGGAAGTGACCACCCAGCGGTCGCTGCTCGAGCTGCATGATCCGAACGAAGTCGCGCACTACGCGGAGGTGCTCTCGATCGAGTTTCATCGCCCGATCGAAGGTTTCGACGTGCTCGTGCTGCGCGCGGCGCTGGAAGACGTCGAGGAGCGCGAGTGGACGTACATCCGCAAGAACGGCGAAGCGATCACGGTCGTCGTCTCGGTGACCGCGCTGCGCGCGGAAGACGGATCCGTCACCGGCTTCCTCCACGTCGCCACCGACGTCACCGCGCGCAAACACGCCGAGGAATTGCTGCGCAAACAGTCGGCGGCGATGACGGCGTCGATGGACGGCATCGGCATCCTCGACGATCGCCTCGAGTTCACCTACGTGAACGACTCGTTCGCGAAACTGTTCGGCTATCAGCGCCCCTCCGAGATCCTCGGCCGCTCGCTCTGTGATTTGTACGAGCCCCACGAACAGGTGCGCTTCATCACCAGCATCGTCCCGCTCGTGCATCAGCGCGGACGCTGGCGCGGCGAAGCCACCGGCCTGCGACGCGACGGCGCGCCGTTCCCGCAGGAGATCTCGCTCACCGCGCTGGGCAGCGACGGCATCGTCTGCATCGTCCGCGACATCACCGAGCGCACGTACGCCGAGGAACAGATCAAACACCTCGCGTACCACGACGCGCTGACAAACCTGCCGAATCGGCTGCTGTTCAAGGATCGACTGACCGTCGCGCTGTCGCATGCAAATCGCGAAGGATCGCGGCTCGCCGTCCTCTTCCTCGATCTCGATCGCTTCAAAGTGATCAACGACTCGCTGGGACACAACATCGGCGATCAGCTGTTACAGGCGGTCGCCGTGCGCGTGCAGACCTGCGTGCGCGAGTCCGACACGGTCGCGCGCCTCGGCGGCGACGAGTTCACGATCCTCCTGCCGAACCTCCATCGCTCCGACGACGCCGCGCCGATCGCACAGAAAATCATCGAGGCGATCCGCTATCCGTTCCACATCGAAGGACGCGAGTTCTTTTCGACGACCAGCATCGGCATCAGCCTCTTCCCCGAGGATGGGACCGATGCGGAGACGCTGATCAAGAATGCCGACACGGCGATGTATCAGGCGAAGGAGCTCGGCCGCGACAACTATCAGTTGTTCAACGCGCACGTGAACGCGAAGGCACTGCAGCGCATCGCGCTCGAACACGGCCTGCGCAAGGCGCTCATGAACGACGAGATGGCCGTGCACTACCAGCCGATCTTCGACCTGCGCAGCGGACGCATCACCGGAATGGAAGCGCTCCTGCGCTGGACGCATCCCGTCCTCGGATCCATCCCGCCGGCGACGTTCATCCCGCTCGCCGAAGCGACGGGCGTCATGATCCCGATCGGCAGCTGGGCGCTTGCCGAGGCATGCCGCCAGGCGAAAGAGTGGCACGACGCCGGATTCCAATCGCTGTCGCTGGCCGTGAATTTATCGGTCACGCAGCTGCAGCAAACCGATCTCGTCGACTTCGTCGCCGGCGTGCTGCGCAACACCGGATTGCCGGCGCGGTTACTCGAGCTCGAGATCACCGAAAGCAGCGCGATGCACAGCCCTGAGACCAGCGTGCGCACGCTGTACGACCTCAAGAAACTCGGACTCCGCATCTCCCTCGACGACTTCGGCACCGGCCACTCATCGCTCAGCTACCTCAAACGCTTCCCGATCGACACGCTGAAGATCGACCAGTCCTTCGTCCACGACATCACCTCCGACCCCGACACCGCCGCGATCGTGACCGCAATCATCGCCATGGCCCACAGCCTGCGGCTGAAAGTCGTCGCCGAAGGCGTCGAGTTCACCGAGCAGGCCAACTTCCTCCGCAAACACGGCTGCGATCAGATGCAGGGATTTTTGATCAAGCCGCCGGTGGCGGCCGCGGATTTCCTCGCGCTGGTTTCTTAAAGATGGAGCTTCCCCCGTGCCCGCTCCCGCTCCGGTGCCCGTGCCCGTGGCGTGCGGAACGCAGTCGCTTCGCTCACCCACCCCAGGCACGGGCACAGGAGCGGGCGCGGGCGCGGGAATGAAGCGCATCCTCCTCACCGGCGCGGCGGGCGGCGTGCTGATCGCGCTGCTGAAGCTCATCGAGTACAAGCATTTCGTCCAAACCTATCCGGCCGAGTTGTACGGCGGATTGATCGCCGTCCTGTTCACGGCGATCGGCATCTACTTCGGGTTGAAGTTGACGCGGAAGGAAGTCGTGATGGTCCGCGACAGGGGTCCGTTCGTCCTCAATCAGGAGAAACTGAAGGAGCTCGGGATCACGCCGCGCGAGCATGAGATCCTCGGCCTGATCGCCGAGGGGCTGAGCAACCGCGAGATCGGCGAGCGGCTGTTCGTGTCGGAGAACACGGTCAAGACCCACTCGTCGCGGCTCTTCGACAAGATGGGAGTGAATCGGCGCGTGCAGGCCGTGCAGCGCGGCAAGGATTTAGGGCTGATTCCATGATGGCAGATGGCAGATGGCGGATGGCAGGGATTCAGGTTCTGCCATCCGCCATCCGCCATCCGCCATCGGGGTCAACGAAAGGATGATGCGCGCAAAATCACCCGATCGTATGACGACAGACGAGAGGTGCAGGCAGTAGGTTGCCGGTCAAAGGAGAACGAAATCGCATGAAGAAAATCGTCCTGACGTTCGGAATCATCTCCGGCCTCCTCTCCGCGCTGATGATGGCCATCACGATGCCGCTCACCCTCAACGGCAAAATCCCCCATGACAAGGGCCTCCTCGTCGGCTATACGGCGATCGTCTTGTCATTCGTGCTGGTCTTCTTCGGCATCCGCACGTATCGCGAGAACGCCGGCGGCACGATCACGTTCGGCAGGGCCTTCAAGGTCGGGTTGCTCATCGTCCTGATCTCGAGCGCGTTTTACGTCGCGACGTGGCAGGTCCTCTACTTCAAATTCATGCCGAACTTCTGGAACGTCATGGCCGACAGAACCGCCGTGAGCATGCGCGCGAAAGGCGAGCCCGAAGCAAAGATCGCCGCGGCCACGAAAGAGATGCAGGACTACAAGAAGATGTACGACAACCCGTTCCTCAACATCGCGTTCACCCTCCTCGAGCCGCTCCCCGTCGGCATCCTCGTCGCGCTCATCTCGGCGGCGATCCTGCGGAAGAAAGGACCCGCGCCTCCGGCCGCGGCGACCGCGCTCGCGTGAGGACGTAAAACGCGCCGATGCCGAACAGCGAGGCGGCGACTCCCACGAGTCCCGCCTCGGGGCCGAACGCGCCGCCGGTGACGATCGCGCTGCCGAGCTGGCGGATGTGAATCAGCGACGCGACTTCCTTGTCGCCGCTGACCGGAAAGCCGAGGATCGCGCCTTCGAAGAGATTCCACCCGATGTGCGCGCCGATCGCGGCCGACAAGCGGCGCGTGAGGAGCGCGGCGGATGCGAAGAAGAGCGCGTTGACCGCGAGCCCGATCATGCTCATCGCCGACGCGTTCTCGTTCGCGAAATGCAGCGCGGCGAAGACGAGCGACGAGATCACGATCGCGGCTTGCATGTTCATTCCGTCCGCGAGATTGCGCAGGAGGTAGCCGCGCGTGACGAATTCTTCGTACACGCCGACGCAGAGCACTTTCACGATCGAATACACGATCGCCGTCGTGCCGGCAGTGACCACGATCGCGCCGGCGGCAAACTCGAATCCGAAGATCATCAGCATCACCGCGCCGCTGATCGCAAACCCCAGCGCGAGCGACTTCCACCACTTCGCGTCGATCACCACGCCGTAATGCGACAGCGGCCGCCGATCGAGCCAGCGCGCGGCGATCAAGACGCTCCCGACCACGCCGAGCGTCAGCAGCGGCCCGACGATCATGTTGATGACGCGGTCGTAACGATCGTGATCGAGGAGCGGCAGAAACAAGCCGACGCGATGGAGCGCCGTCAGCGGCTCGGCGATCAGCGCGATGGGCAGCGCGCCGAGGATCGTCGCGAGCAGGAGCTGCAACGCAATGCGCCAGCCGGCGCGCAGACGATGCTCGTGTACATTCCAGAAAATCCGCACATTCGGTCGATACGCGGACACGGGCGCGCGGTTAACTTCCTCTTGTGGCGACCGCTGCCCTCAGCGGTCGCCGCGGCGCGGAAGCGCCGCTGGCGCCGCCCGGGGCGGCGCTGTGACCGCTGAGGGCAGCGGTCACCACACCACAACTAGAACACGTAACGCGGACTCGCGTGCGCCGTGAGCAACGCCTCGTTCAACTCCGGCCCCGGCTGCACTTTGAACGCGTGATTGAGTCGTAGGCGAACCTCTGTTCCCGATGACGCGGCCAGCTCCGGCGGGAGCTCGACGATCGTGACGGTGAGCGGGATCTCGCCGGAGTGTTCTTCGACGATGTCGCGGATTTTCTTCACGGTGTCGTCGCTCATGCGCGGATACGGCACTTCGAGCGAGATCTCTTTCACTTTCTTCTCGCGGATGCCGTCGAGCAGGACGATCTCGAGCGCGTTGAGCTCGGGCGTGACGGGCGACTCGTGGAACGCGGCTGCGTGCGCGGCGAAGCTCGGCGCTTCTACAGCCGCGGCTTCAGGTTCTTCTGCGATTGCATCGACCGCGGTGTTGAATGCGTCGTCGTCGCCCGGGACGGCCGGCGGGGACGCCGGCGTTCCGAACAAATCGAAGTTGTTCGTCCGCTCGCCGTATTTTTCGCGCTCGATCTCCTTCGGATCGCGATCGTCTTCGATGTCGTCGAAGCTGACTTCGTACGCGGAGATCCGTACTTCGGGATGGCCGCCATACTCGTCGTCGATGCGTTGCGCGGACTGCTCGGCTGATTGCAGCGACGCGCTGCGTCCGGCCACCTGTCCGCCCGTGTCTTTCACCATCGCGGTGACGAGGACGGCCACGCCGTTGTCGAGCCAGCGGTTGTATTTCGAGAAAAGGTCGGAGAAGACGACCACCTCGACCGATCCGAACTGATCGTCGAGGAAGAACTTCGCCATCATCTTCCCTTCGTTCGGTCCCTTCTTGATCTTCGAGCGCTTGATCTGCGAGACGATGCCGCCGATGTTCACGACCTCATCGACGTGGCGGTGCAGCGTCTCCGTGCGCGCGTTCGCGAACTGCTTGAGCTCGACCGTGTATTTGTTGAGCGGATGGCCGGTGATGTAGAAGCCGAGGGTTTCTTTTTCGAAACGCAGCTTCTCATCCTCGGCCCACTCGGCGTGGAGGACAGGCAATCCTGCCTGTCCTCGCGGAGCCGGGACAGACAGGATTGTCTGTCCTCCACCAAACAGCGAATGCTGTCCGCGCTCCCGTTCATCCTTTATGCGCTGCGCCGAATCCGCGGTGGATTCGAGCTCGTCGAACAGCGCCTTGCGCGACTTGCCGAGGAAATCGAACGAGCCGGACTTGATCAGCGCCTCGAGCACTTTCTTGTTGCACGCGCGCAGGTCCGCTTCTTCGCAGAATTGCAGCAGCGATTTGAACCGACCGAGGCGCTGACGCGCTTCGAGGATCGTCTCGATCGCGCTCTCGCCGACGCCTTTCACCGCGCCGAGTCCGAAGCGGATGTTCGAACCGACGACGGTGAAGAACATGTTCGACTCGTTGACGTCGGGCGGCAGCACTTCGATGCCCATCGTCTTCGCCTCGGAGATGAACTTCACGACCTGCTCCGTGCGGTCCATTTCCGACGACATCAGCGCGGCCATGAAATGGCGCGGGTAGTACACCTTCAGCCACGCCGTCTGATACGCGACCAGCGCGTACGCGACCGAGTGCGACTTGTTGAAGCCGTAGCGCGCGAACGGCTCGATGTAGTCGAAGATCTCGTTTGCTTTCTTCTTCTCGTAGCCGTTCTTGACAGCGCCGTCGACGAACTGCTCGCGTTCCGCGGCCATGATCGCCGCGTCCTTCTTGCCCATCGCCTTGCGCAGCAGGTCCGCCTGCCCTAACGAGTAGCCGGAGACGCGCTGCGCGATCTGCATGACCTGATCCTGATAGACGATGACGCCGTACGTCTCGCCGAGGATCTCCTTCATCGCCGGCACGAGATACTTCAGCTTCGAGACGCCGCTCTTGCGCTTCACGTACTCGTCGACCATGCCGACGTCGAGCGCGCCGGGACGATAGAGCGCGTTGAGCGCGGCGAGATCGTGAAACTCGCTCGGCCGCGACTTGCGCAGCAGATCGACCATGCCACTCGACTCGAACTGGAACACGCCTTTCGTGCGCCCTTCCTGAAAGAGGCGGAACACTTCGGGATCGTCGAGCGGAATGCGATCGATGTCGATGTCGACGTTGTCGACGAGCTTCGCCGACTTCACCGCGTCATCGATGACGGTCAGAGTGCGCAACCCGAGGAAATCGATCTTGAGCAGACCGAGCTTCTCGACGACACGCATGTCGAACTGCGTCACGATCTCATCGCGGTTCGTGCGATAGAGCGGTACGTAGTTCGTGACCGGCTCCGGCGTGATGACGACGCCGGCGGCGTGCACGCCCGCGTGACGCGAGAGACCTTCGAGCCGTTCGCCGATCTCGATGATCTTCCTCACTTCCTCGTCGCTCTTGATCGCGTCGGCGAGCTGCGGGACTTCCCTCGCGTCGGTCAGCGTGACGCCGGGACCGCCGGGGATCATCTTCGCGATGCGATCGACGAAACCGTACTGGTGGCCCAGCACGCGGCCGACGTCGCGCACGACCGACTTCGCGGCCATCGTTCCGAACGTGATGATCTGCGCGACGTTCTCGTCGCCGTACTTTTTGCGCACGTACTCGATCACGCGCCCGCGGCGATTCATGCAGAAGTCGATGTCGATGTCGGGCATCGAGATGCGCTCGGGATTGAGGAAGCGCTCGAAGAGCAGGTCGTACTCGATCGGATCGACGTCGGTGATGCGCAGCGAGTACGCGACGAGCGAGCCGGCCGCCGATCCACGTCCCGGACCGACCGGGATGCCGTGATCTTTCGCGTACTTGATGAAGTCCCACACGACGAGGAAGTAGCCGGCGAATCCCGTCTTGCGGATGACTTCGATCTCGCGCTCGAGCCGGTCCCAATACACCTGCGGCTCCTGCTTGCGCGGAACCGCGAGGCGCTGCTTGAGTCCCTCGCGCGTCACGTGCTCGAAGTACGACTCCGCGTCGTACTCCTTCGGCACCGGAAACTTCGGGAGGTGATGCTCCTTCGTCTCCAGCGACACGTGCACGCGCTCCGCGATGCGCATCGTGTTCGCCACCGCCTCGGGATACTGCGCGAACACGCGCCGCATTTCGTCGGGACCTTTGACGTAGAAGTCGTCGGAGTAAAACCTCATCCGCTTCTCGTCGCCAAGGGTCTTGCCGGTGCCGATGCAGAGCAGCACTTCGTGCGCGAACGCGTCGCTTTTGTCGAGGTAGTGAGAGTCGTTCGTGCCGACGAGCTGCAGACCGACTTCCTCGCCGAGGCGGGCCATTAGCGGCACGATCTTCTGCTGATCGGGGATGCCGTGGTCCTGGATCTCGAGGAAGAAGTTTTCCGGCCCGAGGATCTCGCGAAACTGCAGCGCGGCATCTTTCGCCTTCTGATAGTTGCCTGCCGCGAGAGCCTGCGAGACCTCGCCTTTCAGACACGACGAGAGAACGATTAACCCCTCGCTATGCGCTTTCAGGATTTCCTTGTCGATGCGCGGCTTGTAATAAAAGCCTTCGGTGTATCCCGCGCTCACCAGCTTCACGAGATTCTTGTAGCCGGTGTCATTCGCGGCGAGCACGATCAGGTGATTGTTCGCTCCGGCGTCCGCCTGCTGGTCTTCGACCGACGTCTTGTCGAGCCGCGAGCCATACGCCATGTACATCTCGCAGCCGATGATCGGCTTCACCCCGACGCCCTTCATCGCGTTGTAAAACTCGACCGCGCCGAACATGTTGCCGTGATCCGTGATCGCGCAAGCCGGCATGCCCATCTGCGCCACGCGCTTCGCCAGCGCCTCCGGCCGGCTGGCGCCATCGAGCAGTGAGTATTCGGTGTGAAGGTGGAGGTGAACGAAGGACATGGTTCTTGGGTGTCATCCCGAGCGTAGCGAGGGATCCCCCGGCGAAAGAACGCTTCACGCCCGTTCGCGGGGGGTCCCTCGCTACGCTCGGGATGACACGTAAGTCTGAGGGGACGCCGTCTTTGATTGGCACATGTGGTTGTGCAGTGAGAGAGAGAACACGACGGAAGTTCTACGACTAGTAGAGCGGTTCCTCGCGTGACCGGAGGCAGATGGCAGACAGCGGATGGCGGAGGGCGGATGACGAAGCGTGACCCTCTACGCCTCTGCCATCCGCCATCCGCTATCTGCCATCGAACCACCGCGACGTACAATCTCCCGCCAACGGTCATCCGAGCATGGAGCTGGAACCCGGCACAAGAGTCGGTCGCTACGAGATCCTCTCGTTCATCGGGGCGGGAGGGATGGGGCAGGTGTATCGCGCGAATGACGCGCAGCTCGGGCGCGACGTCGCGATCAAGCTGCTCCCCTCCTCGTTCATCGAGAAGCCGCAGGTCGTCGCGCGGTTTCAGCAGGAGGCGCGCGCACTCGGCCTGCTCAATCATCCGAATCTCGTCATGGTCTACGACTTCGGCACGTTCGAGGACTCGTTCTACATCGTTCTCGAGTTGCTCGAAGGCTTGACGCTGCGCGCGCGGTTGCGCGCCGAGTCGATTCCCGCGAAGCGCGCCGTCAAATACTCGCTGCAGATCGCGCGCGGCATGGCGGCGGCGCACGATCGCGGCATCACTCATCGCGATCTCAAACCGGAAAATGTTTTTCTCTGCCGCGACGGGCGCGTGAAGATTCTCGACTTCGGTCTTGCGCGCATGACGCCGCAGCTCGATGCGCTCGGCGCGTCCGACGACTCCCCCACCGCCGTCGGCATGACGATCCCCGGCGCGGTCCTCGGCACGGTCGGTTACATGGCGCCCGAACAGTTGCGCGCGGAAGTCGCCGATGCGCGGACCGACATCTTCGCGTTCGGCGTGATCCTCTTCGAGATGATCACGGGACGCATCCCGTTCCGCGGAGCGACTCCCGCGGAAACGCTGAGCCGCATTCTCAAAGATGATCCCGATGATTTCGGATCGACCGGCGCGTCGGCGCCGCGCGGCGTCGAAGTCATCGTGCGCCGCTGTCTCGAAAAACGAAAAGAAGATCGATTCCAGTCTGCACACGATCTGTCGCTTGCACTCGAAGCCGTCAGCGGATCGACGGACACGTTCTCGTTGCCGGATGCTCTCAGTGCAAGGGCGTGGCGCGTGAAAGCGCGTCGCGCGCGGCCGTTCGCGCTCGGCGCGGCGGCGCTGATCGCGACCGCATTTCTCGGCGCGTTCGTGTGGCAGAACGTGAAGCCCGATGAGCCGCCCTCGTTTCGTCAGCTGACGTTTCGTCGCGGCGATGTTTCCGGAGCGCGCTTCGCTCCCGATGGATCGGTCGTCTACTCCGCGTCGTGGGAAGGACGCGGCTACGAGCTGTATACCGCGCGCGCCGACTCCGTCGACTCGCGCCCGCTCGACATCGAGTGCCGCGAGTTGCTCGCGGTCAGCCGCGATGCGAAGCTCGCGCTGCTTCTGAAGGAACACGATCAGATCGGAACGCTCGCCGTCGTGCCGCTCGCCGGCAGCGGGCCGCGCGAGATCGCCGACAACGTGCAGGAAGCCGACTGGTCGCCCGACGGCTCGCAGCTCGCGATCACGCGCCGCCTCGGCCGCTCGTATCAGATCGAGTATCCGATTGGCAAAGTGCTCTACAAGAGCGAGACACGCATCTGGCATTTGCGCGTGTCGCCGGACGGAAAGAACCTGGCGTTCGATGTGCGCCACGCGCGCCTCGGACACGACTTCGCGTTGATCATCCTCTCGTCCGACGGCAAGGCGCGTGAGGCCGGAAAATTTCGCACCGCGCGCGGCCTCGCGTGGACTCCGGATGGCAAGCACATCGTGCTCGCATCCGGCGACGGCAACGGCCAGACGAATCTCTACAGCGTGTCGATGTCCGGCAGCGCGCGCCTCATGGCGCGCGAGAGCGGCTCGGTGAAACTGCACGACGTCTCCGATCGCGGCGACGTGCTGTTCACGCGCGACGACTATCGCGAAGGCATCATGGCACGCGCGCCGAATGCAATTCACGAGACCGATCTCTCCTGGTTCGACGGCTCCGGCGCATCCGACATTTCGCCGGACGGAAAGCTGCTGCTGCTCAGCGAGTTCGGCGAAGCGGGCGGCCCGCGCTACTCCGTCTACGTCCGTCCGACCGACGGCAATCCCGCCGTCCGCCTCGGCGACGGCTACGGCGTCTCGCTGTCGCCCGACGGAAAATCCGCGCTCACCATCGTGCCCGGCACGCCGTCGCGCCTCACGATCGTGCCGCTCGGCGCCGGCACGCCGCGCCCGCTCGAACGCGGCGACATCATCGACTACGAGTTCGCGTCGTGGCTCCCCGATCAACACACGATCGTCTTCAACGGACGGACCGCCAACGGCCGCATTCGCCTTTACCAGCAGGACATCGATCGCGGAACGCCGCGGCCTCTCGGACAGGAACCGCTGCGCATCGCGCTCGGCTCGCGCCCCGCATCGCCCGACGGAAAAACGCTGGTCGTGTACTGCAGCGACGGCACGATCTGCCTCACCGACCTGAACGGCGCCGCGCAAAAACTCTCATTGGATCGCAGCTTCCGCCCGATCGCATGGAGCGCGGACGGAAAAGAACTGTTCGTCTACGAAGATGAGACCGTCCCTGCGAAGATGTCGCGCTTCAATCTCCAGACGAACAAGCTGACGCCCGTGCGCGAGCTCATGCCCGCCGACCCCACCGGCGTGTATCGCATCCTCGACGTCGTCACCACTCCGACGGGCGACGCCTACGCCTACGGGGCGATGCGAAACCTGTCGATGCTGTTCCTGTCTCGTGGAATGCGCTTCTAGCGAGACCCAGTGGAGCGGCGGCCGCCCCCGGCCGCCGAAAAGAAAGATGCTCCTCGCAACGATGTCGTGAATTCCCGGCGACCGAGGGCGGCCGCCGCTCCACTGGATCCGCGCATTCCTCGGCCGTCACCGCACGATCGGCTGGAGAACGTGGAACTACTCGCGTGCGAAGGCGCTCAGTTATTTATCTAACGACTACGTGTCGAACGCCAGCGGGCGGTGATCGCCGCGCGGATCGAGCAGCTCGCGCAGGTTCGTCATCTCCAGGAAGAGATGGCGGTGGCGGATGCAGTGCACCGCGGTCGAGAAGAAGATGACGGAGATCGCGCCGAGGTAGACGCGGGCGAGACTCTTTTGCGCGAGCAGTGAGAGGAAGAGCGGCAGCGGCAGCAGCACGATCGCCGAGAGGAAGCGGCTCGCCTGGATGTTGAAGTACGGACGCAGCGAGAGCAGCGCCAGCGACAAGAAAAATCCGAGGGCCAGCAGTGCAGCGCCGCGAACCTCGGCGAGCCGCGGCTCGGCGATGCGCCATTCGAGCAGGAGCACGCCCGCGAGCGACGCCATCGCCGCCGCGACGAACAGCACCGCCATCAGCGCCGCGAAGAGATTGCGCGCGGCGAGAAGAGCGGCCATCCGCAGGAACAGCGAAGCGATAGCGAGGCCCGCCAGCAGCGCGACGGCGATCCCCCACCACACGCGCGCGACGGACGGGACGTCCGCGACAATCATCGCCGCGCTGAGAAGCGCGACGAAAAAACAGAACGCCGTTCCGGCGTAGAAGAGCAGTTTCGGCATCAGCCTGCGAGAACGATGGTAGCGCTCATTCTTCTTTCATGGAAATAATGTGGTCGAGCCGGATCTCCTCCGGCCCGTCGTCCGTTGCGAAACGGATGAACTCCGCGCCCCGGGCCGTGTACACATCCTCCACCCGTCCCTGCTCCGTCCGCCCGTCATCGAGCTGCAACTTCACGCGCTGATGATGCATCGCAGCAGCCTCGAGCTGATCGTGATAGTCGCAGGAGACCGGTTCATAACGTTCCTCAGCCATGTGGTCCTCCACCGTTGTTCTTTTACAACATCGGTGCCGGAGAAAAGCAGAAAGCAAAAAGCAGAAAGCAGAAGTGGGTGTCGCGAGAGAAGGAATACCGGACCGAATGAAAGCCCCTCACCCGGCCCTTCGCGCCACCCTCTCCCCGCAAGCGGGGCGAGCGGCAACAAACATCAAGCGGACTTCCTGAGCCCGCGCCCGCTTCCGCGCCCGGGGTGGGCGGTGCTCGCGCTTCGCCGCGTGCTCGTCGTCATTGCCGGATGGGGGCTTTCTGCTTTCTGCTTTCTGCTTTCTGCTTTCTGCTTTTTTGCTTTCTGCTTTACCATCCCCTCGGGTCCATGGGCATCTTCGAAAACATGAGCAATCTGTTCCCCGTCGTCTTCGCGGCGATCCTGCTCGTCATTCTCATCGTCTCCTTCCGCTCGCGCGCGCTCGTGTTTTGCGAGTACCTCGAGACGATGACGGGCATCAAGCTGAAACCTTCCGAAGTGCGGCGCGTTTATCGCGAGCGGGGCGCGGCCGGCGTCCGCGAGATGTTTCTCGACCTCATCATTCGCGAGGACCTCAAAGAAGGGCCGATCGACATTCCCGACCAACGGGCGCTGTAGATAGAATCCGCACGGATTGGCCTCTCAGCCTCCTGGCCTCCCAGCCTCCCAGGAGACCGGCCGTCATTCGAAACTCTCACAACCTCAACCCCTGGGAGGCTTGGAGGCCAGAGGCCTGGAGGCTCAGAAAGGAAACCTATGTTTCGCTCACGAATCGCAGTGATGGCGGCGCTCTGCGCGCTCGTCCTGCCGGCGGCGCTCATGGCGCAGCAGTCCGGCGACATCCTTCCGTTCAAGGCCAGCGAGAAGACGCTCGCCAACGGCCTCAAAGTCATCGTCGTTCCGACCGGGTTCCCGAACATCGTGTCGGTGCAGATCCCGGTGCAGACCGGCTCGCGGAACGAAGTCGAGCCGGGCAAATCGGGCTTCGCGCATTTCTTCGAGCACATGATGTTCCGCGGGACGAAGGCGTATCCGCCCGACGTCTACAATACGATCATCACCAAGGCCGGCGCGCGGCAGAACGCATCGACGTCCGACGACATCACGCTGTTCTACGCGACGTTCGCGAAGGAAGACCTCGAGAAGATCCTCGAGATCGAGGCCGACCGCTTCAAGAACCTCTCGTATTCGGAAGCGGCGTTCAAGACCGAGGCGCGCGCGGTCCTCGGCGAATACAACAAGAACTCCGCGAATCCGATCAACAAACTCGACGAAGTGCAGCGCGAGGCCGCTTACACGACGCACACGTACAAGCACACCACGATGGGCTTCATCAAAGACATCGAGGACATGCCGAATCAGTACGAGTACTCGAAGACCTTCTTCGAGCGCTGGTATCGCCCCGAGCACGTGGCGATCGTCGTCGCCGGCGACGTCGACCCGAATCGCGTCTTCCAGATCGTCGAGAAATACTGGAGCGACTGGAAGCCGGGCGCGACGAAAGTCGACGTGCCGCAGGAGCCGCCGGCCACGCATCCCGTCTACGCGCACGTTCCGTGGCCGACGCCGACGCTGCCGTGGGTCACCGTCGCGTTTCACGGCCCCTCGATTTTCCAGACCAAAGACGCCGCCGCGATCTCGACGCTGCTCGATCTCGAGTTCGGCGAGACGTCCGACATCTACAAGCGCCTGGTGCAGGACGAGCAGAAAGTCGACGCGATCTTCACCGACTGGGGCCCGTATTGGGACCCGGGGCTCATCACCGTCTACGCGCGCGTGAAGGACCTCAATGACTCCGTCTACGTGCGCGACGAGATCATGAAAGTGTTCGCAGCGGCGCGCGACAAGCAGCTCGACGCACAGCGCGTGGCCGACTCGAAGTCGAATTCGCGCTACAGCTTCGTGGGCAGCCTCACCAACACCGAGGCGATTGCGCGCACCGTGGCGCGCTATGCGGTGTATGAGCGCTCGTACGACACGCTCAATCGATTCTTCCGCGTCCTCGCCGACATTACGCCGGCGGACATTCAGGACGTGGCGCGCAAATACGTCACGACCAACAACCTCGTCGTGACCACGCTGTCGCAGAAGCCGATGCCGGACGCGATGTCGAAGCTGCCGGCGGTCGAGCAGTTCAGCGCGGCCTCGCAGTCCGGGCAGCAGGTCCAGATCAAATTTCTCGAACAGAAATCGGTCATCCCGAACGTGATGATCAAGCTGCTGTTCACGGTCGGCTCGGCCAATGATCCGAAAGGAAAAGAGGGGCTCGCCGAATTGGCCGCGTCGATGATTACCGATGCCGGCTCGAAGTCGATGCGTGTCGACGAGATTCAGAAGGCGCTCTTCCCGATGGCCGGCTCGTTCGGCTCGCAGGTCGACAAGGAGATGACGACCTTCACCGCGGTCGTCCATAAAGACAATCTGCCGAAATTCCTCGACATCGTTCTGCCGCAGCTTTTGACGCCGGGATTCCGCGAGGAAGATTTCTCGCGCCTCAAAGACGCGCAGCTCAATGCATTGGAAAACGATCTGCGCGGCAGCAACGACGAAGAGCTCGGCAAAGAAGAGCTCCAGAACGTGATCTTCGCCGGCACGCCTTACGGACACACGCCGCTCGGCACGGTGACGGGAATCAAGTCCATTACGCTCGACGACGTGAAGAAATTCGTCGCCGGCAATTACAAGGCGACCAACATCGTCGTGGCACTGTCCGGCGATTATCCCGACACGCTCACCAAACGCCTCAGCACCGACCTCGGCTCGCTCGGCGCCGGTCCCGAGGAAATGACGATCGCGCAGCTGCCGGCCATCAACGGCCACAAGGCGACCGGCCTCGAAGTCGAGATCGTGAAGAAGGACACGCGCGCGACCGCAATCTCCCTCGGCCATCCGATTCCCGTCACCCGCGAAGATCCCGATTTCGCCGCGCTCAATCTCGCGCGTGTCTGGCTCGGCGAGCATCGCGCGTCGCTGGGCCGCCTTTACGACCGCATCCGCGAAACGCGCGGCCTCAATTACGGCGATTACGCCTACGTCGAATACTTCAATCGCCCCGGATTCCAGTTCTTCCCCAGCCCGAACATCGCACGCCGCTCGCAATTGTTCGAAATCTGGATCCGCCCCGTCGTTCCGATGAACACACAAATGGCGCTGCGCATCGCGCTCTATGAAACCCAGAAAATGATCGACAACGGCCTCTCGCAGGAAGACTTCGACAACACGAAGAATTACGTGATGAAGAACGTCTACCTGCTCACCTCCACCCAGGGCCAGCGCCTCGGCTACGCCCTCGACTCGTGGTGGTACGGCATGCCCGATTACGTCGACTACATGCGCGCGCAATACGCGAAATTGACGCGCCAGCAGGTCAACGCCGCGCTCAAGAAATACCTGTCGGCCAAAAACATGAGCGTCGTCATCATCACCAAAGACGCCGAAGGCCTGCGCGACACCCTGCTCAAGGACGACCCGTCGTCGATCAAATACGACGCCCCAAAACCCGAGCTCGCTCAGGAAGACAAGGTCATCGGCAGCTACAAACTGAACCTCAAGCCCGAGAACGTGAAGATCGTGAACGTCGAGGACGTGTTCACCAAATAGCACTCGCCTCGCGATCGTGTGAAAGAAAGGCGGTCGAAAGGCCGCCTTTCTTGTGGCAAGGAAATCGGCGACTCGCGTCACTCTCATTTGCGGAGGAACGCATGCGCTGGAAGATCCTGGTACCACTCGCGGCCTTGTTGTCATTTCGTTGTGCACTCACGCAGATCGTCCAATTTCGAACGGGCACAGGCGAGGACATTGCGAAGGAAACGTGCATCGATGCCTTGAGAGAGCCGGAAGAGCAACGCGCGGTTTCCGAAGCAGCGATCGAGAAACATCCCGACTTCACGCTGGGAATCATCGAGTTCACCGACGAAGGTCTCGCCTGGAGCAGCAAGCAGCGACACGCAGTGCTGGACCTTCTACGTTCGGACGAGGTAACGACCACCGGCGCCATCATCGTCGTCTTCGTCCACGGCTGGAAGCACAACGCTTCGATCTGCGATGACAACGTGGCCTGTTTCCGCCGCGTCCTGGCCGGACTTGCAAGAGTCGAAGAATATTCGCCGCTGCCGGGGCCGCATCGGAAGATCATCGGCATTTATCTCGGATGGCGCGGCTTGCAATACTGCTCGGAGCCCTCGCGCACGCTTTCGATCTGGTCACGGAAACGCGTCGGCGAACGCCTCGGACAGTCGCAGGGACGAGAAGTCATTCGCGAGATCCTTCGCGCTTATGCCGGTCTCATCGCAAACGAGGGGACCGTCTACCGCACACGGTTGATCGTCGCCGGACATAGTCTCGGCGCAGGCGTCGTGTATTCGGCGTTCGGACCGCTCATGCGGCAGGCGCTGAGCGACGCGATCGCCAATCGAACAGGCCCGACACTCGGGGTGATCAAGACAGCGGGTGACCTTCCACTCCCCGATCTCGTCGTACTGGCGAATCCAGCCTTCGAGGCCGAGTATTACAAGCGTACAAATCTTGACCTTATGAAGATGGAGCGAGAGCGATTGCACTTCGCACCGGATCAGTTACCACTGCTCCTGACTGTTTCTTCAGAGCGCGACTGGGCGACGCGACGAATCTTTCCACCTGCTCAGTTCATTCGCTATGCGCTCTCGCCCTTCGAGTGGTCGCGAGGCATTCCCTTCCTACGCCGCAGTTTGGTGGGTGTGGGAAATTTCAAAGCCTTCGTCACCGATCGGCTGGACAGCGTTAACTCATCCACGGACGGGAAACAGAAATCATCGGGTCGAAACGGGCCGCAACAGAAGTCCCCGACCAGTTGCTTCACCGGAGACTGGGCAGCTCTGACCGGCCTAGGCTGCAAATGCGCCGAAGTGGACGATGCGGACGGCGAACCTTATCTCGGGAAGAACGCGCTGCTGCCTTGTACGGAGGAGCAATTCGAGCAGGGAAGCGCCGTGAAGACCTGTGCAGAGGTCCGCATGACACACCTGCGCCCCAACCTCGACACCACTAACCCCTTCATCGTCGCCACGAGTGCCGGAACAATCATCAAAGATCACAACGACATCTACAATCGCGAGTTCATCCGCTTTCTGATTTCGTTCATCTCCGCGGTGGACATCAAGATCGAGAACAAGAGAAAACCATCGTGATGGTGCTCACGAAGTGACCGCGCGCAACGCGCGCGGTCATCCCGAGCAAAGCGAGGGATCTCCAACGAAGGGCGGCCGCGCGGCCGCCTTTCTTGTTGTTCACCGGCAAAATGACCGCCGATTGCACCTGAAAATGAACGGTTCACACCTGCGAAATGGCCGCCGCTCACTACCAAATGATGACGGATCACGTCCGAAATGAACGGCGTACGTCCGCGAAATGCAGATCGTCTTCCTGGCGCTGGCCCGCCGGCCGAGCCCGCATTGGCGTTAACTGAAGTGCCACTACGCGTAAATAACTCGCGGCGCAGTGAGTTACGCTCTACCCAGGCTCGTGGAGACAAGATATCAAAGGAGATGTCGCATCGGCCGTGCTGCGTCGCGGCATGAACGCACGTGCGACATGATCATGCAGCAATGCGTCGCACCATGGTCGCACGTGCGTCACGGTCGTGCAGCAATGCGTCGCGCCATGGTCGCACGTGCGGCGCGGTCGCGCAGCAATGCGTCACGCCATGGTCGCACGTGCGGCGCGGTCGCGCTGCAATGCGTCGCGCCATGGTCGCACGTGCGGCGCGGTCGTGCAGCGATGTGTCGAGGCATGGACGCACGTGCGACATGGTCGTGCGGCTGCCTCGCGGCGTGGACGCATATGAGTAACTCACTGAACCGTCATTGACTTACGCATCGTGCCGCTTAAGATTAAGTGTGGTAGTGGCTTGCATTTTGACGAACCGCCGTCCCCAATCCACGTCCGATGAACTGTTGCTAAAAGTGGACACGGCATCACTCAACCACGCAAACTCCGGAGCGTTGCACGAGCCGCGGAAGGTGTGAGCCTGGGTGGATGTCGCCGGAACGGTGATCGCCGGAGCACCGGCCGGCAAGGACCCGCAACGGAACGCGCGTGGTCGCACTTGTACCGGCGGAAACTGCCTGAGCTAGGACCTGCGCGGCAGAAAGCGTTGATACGCTGTAAGTTAGCAACATCCCGAACCGCCAAGTCGCACGCGCGCATCGCCTGTTTGCATGTGCAACTTGCCTGTTTGCACGTGCAACTCGCCTGTTTGCATGCAACGGGGCCTGTTTTCATTTGCAACGGGGCCTGTTTTCATTTGCAACCGGCCTGTTTTCGTTTGCGACGGGCCTGTTTTCATTTGCAACCGGCCCGTTTTCGTTTGCAACCGGCCCGTTTTCGTTTGCAACCGGTGCTCGGCGGGAGCGAACTGCGGCCGTCGTGACGCCACACAACCTTGGAGGATTACGTAGGCAGCTAGGCTGCCGGGCCAGCGCCGGGCCGTGACAGCTTCTGGCACGCTGGAGTTAGCCGGCCCATTGTACAACTCGCCTCTCGGGTGATGCTGCCCCATTAACGATGCAGGATAATGCTGAACGATGTTCGATAAGCGACGTAGCACGATTGAGAATAGAGGATTGAGAATGTTGACCGCCGAATGTGGCGTCCGGCCGACGAATGCTCGAACATTATGGCGTATGATGAAGTAGACTGAGATCTGCGCCGAAACGAACTTCGATTTCGGGCTTCTTGCCAAAGATCCCGCTTGTTAATATCGGTTTCAGCGCCGTTTCTGGATCAGCAATTTCGGTATACGCAGAGGTCAAACCGAGCGGCCGAAGTATTTCAACAACCGCTGTCGCAAACTTTTGATCTTCTGGTTTGAAATAGCGGACAGCCGTGTAAGCGCGTCCCTGAATTTTGGACGGAATGGTCGGCATAAGCATTACACCGTGCAAAAATAGCGGTTCGAATAGCGACTGGAATTCAGCGTCTGTTATCTCACGAGGAAACGTAACCGCCGCTGTTCGAAACGACGCAAGCATCGGCGCCGCACCTTGCAGAGATTTTTCTAATTCAGCGGCTTTTGACCGAAGTTCTTTAATTGCATCCGGGTCGACATCGATGGCGTGCCGGGCCTCAAACGTGGCGAACTCCGCGCGTAGATTCGCGACCTTAGGCGCGAGGTCTGCTAATTGCCGCTCCGCCTCAAGTCGGTGTCGCACCGCCTTTTCAGTGGCCTGACGCTCCGCTGCCAGTTTCAGGACAGCACCGTCACGTTGACGGTCAGCATCGAGTTTTTGTTCTCGAACCACGGCGAGCTGCTTGGCGGCGACAGTCGCATCGCGTTCGGCCTGATGTCGCGCGGCAACAGATGACCGAAGCTGATTCAGAGCGTTGTCGCGAGCACGTAACGCTGCTAGACGTGTACTCTCCGCTTGTTGTTTCTCGGCGAGAGCGATACGTGTTTCTAGTTGCGTTATTCGGTAGGTAGTGACTGCTGCGTATGCTGCAGCTGCCGTTGCCGTAACGACACCTAGGATCTTCAGAAAGTCGGACACTTTAGTCCAGAAGCCCTTCCGAATCGCGACTGTCTCGGCCTCGAGTTTGGCGATTTCCGCACGCAGCTTTGCCTCATTAAGATCGCTGTCCATGCCTAGGAGTTGCGCAAGGCGCCCCGATCCCTACCCTTGGTCCGGCTAACTTCTACCTACGCTGTCACCTCACGACAAGGTCATCGGAGCGAGGCGTCTCGGCAGAATCACGTTTTCGTGATCCATCTCGAATCGCTGTCTAAATGCTTTTGCACCCGCCCCGGCGACGAACTTTCTGGCCGAACAGGCTCTTCGTCCCGCTGTGTTCCACCGCAAGAGGTCAGCCGGCAACAGCACTCCGCGCGGCGCGCAGGCACAAGCCACTCTCATGACCGGATTTCACCGTGCTCGAAAGCGTTCTACTGACATCATCTCCATTGGCGTCGATGCTCTGCGGAATCCTACTGCTGTTCAGCGTCTACTGTGCGGCCGGTAAACAGTTACCTTCGTGGCTCCGCCTTCATTCGAGGTAGGGAAAGAGACGTGGCGCGTCGCTCCTAAGTGTAAGGAGAAACCCATGCTCCACATCGACAACGGTTCTGAGGCGCTATTCAACCCGGGTGCGGCGACGAACTTGTTCGACGAGTTGCTGCTGTCGGTGACGCCGTTCGATGCCTCGAAGCGCGAGTACGATGCGACGAACGCGTGGTGGCTTGCGGAAGTGAGCCGCGTGATCTACCGGCTCAGTGTGGCCGAGGGGACGGTGCTGCGCAACCGCGCGCTCGTGCTGCAAGACGCGGGCTGACGAAAGTCGCGGCCTTCCCCGGGCCGAGCACCTTCGCGGCGCTCATTCGCGGCGAAGGCTTTCACATCGTGGCGTTCCGCGGGACGCAGGGACTGCGCGACTGGCTGGGCAACATCGACATCCGTCCGCGGGAATGGGAGCCGGGACGCGGCCGCGTGCATTCCGGTTTCTGGAACGCGCTCGAGGAAATATGGGCGCCGCTCTCCGCGGCGCTCGCTTCGCTCGCGGGGCCCGTTTTCTTCACCGGTCACAGCCTCGGCGCGGCGCTGGCGGTGCTTGCCGCCGCGCGCATCGACACCGCGCATCGCCCGCGCGCGGTCTACGGGTATGGTTGCCCGCGCTCCGGCGACCAGCGGTTCGCGGATACCTATCCCGACGTGCCGGTGTATCGCGTCGTCAACAATCGCGACATCGTGGGCGCGAGTGCCGCCCCGGCCGTACAAGCACGTCGGCACGATGCAGTACGTTCGCTCGAACGGCACGCTGGTGACGAACCCGTCGGAGCTCGAGCTGCATCTCGATCTGCTGCGCGACGACCCGACGAACGAGCTGCTGAACGGCGACACGATTCCGGAGTGGCTCAACGACCACGCGCCGGTGAACTACGCATACTGGATGCAGCACTTCGCGCGGTGACGGCGACGCGGGCGGTCTACGCCGGTCGAGTATTGAAAATGACAGGCGTACATTTGCGAAATGGCCGCCGCTCACTACCAAAATGATGGCGGATCACGTCTGAAATGAACGGCGTACGTCCGCGAAATGAAGAGCGTTCACTTCCGAAATGACGGCCGATCACGCGCGAAATGACGAGCGTTCATTTCCGAAATGACGCTCGATCGAGCGGAAAATGATCGCCGATCATTTACGAAATGATGGCCGATCATTTTTAAAATGATGGCTTTGTATTTTTTTGGAAAGTAACGGTCATTTGCAGGACGACGCGGCACCGTTTCGATTCTTCCGTTCGATCGTATGCATCCGTGCGGCCCTTTGAATGCGTGCGGTCGTATCTTCATTTCTTTCTTTGGGTTGCATCATTTCGCTGCGATGCACCCTTCATTTTCGATGTGATGGGTGCACAGTTTGTTTCTTAGCGCCGATCATTTAGCAAATGATGGCCCATCATTTAGCAAATGAAAGGCGATCATTTTCCGGTGGGCGGCGTCACAGAACTTGACAGTTATGGAGTCACATTTGATCACCAAAGCGTTTGCAGGAGCGCACGGCGCTGAAACAGTTCTGTGCTAAGAAGCGCCGTCATGCTGACGGTGCTTCTTCTCTCCGCGACGCTCACCTCCGCGCAGACTCCCGTCCTCCCACCCCTCATCCCGTGGGACGGCGCGAGCCGAAAGCTCGCGGTAGCTGCGAGTGATCCTTGGGTCACGCCCTCCGAGGCGACCGGCTTTCGGACGACGCCGCGGTATGACGAGACGGTTGCTTATTTACGCAGGCTCGTGGCGGCGGCGCCGCATTTGAAACTGATGTCGCTTGGGAAGAGTGATGAAGGGCGCGATGTGTGGCTGGTCATCGCGTCGAAAGAGCGCGCGTTTACGCCGGACGCGCTGCGCAAGACCGGCAAGCCGATCGTGTTCGCGCAGGCGTCGATTCATGCGGGCGAGATGGACGGCAAGGACGCGGGGCTGATGCTGCTGCGCGACATGACGGTGCGCGGGACGAAGCGCGAGCTGCTCGATCGCGCGAATTTTCTGTTCGTGCCGATCTTCAACGTCGACGGGCACGAGCGCTTCTCGCGTTTCAATCGGATCAATCAGCGCGGGCCGGAGGAAGTCGGCTATCGCACGAATGCGCGCAATCTGAATCTCAATCGCGACTACATGAAGGCCGACACGATGGAGATGCGAGGGATGATCGGCGCGCTGCGCGAATGGCAGCCCGATCTCTACATCGATCTCCACGTCACCGACGGCGCGGACTATCAGTACGACATCACCTACGGCTGGAACGTCGCCGGCTACTCGCCGGCGATCGCGTCGTGGCTCGAGCGCACGCTGCGTCCCGCGGTCGACAACGGTCTGCGCTCGATGGGGCACATCCCCTCGACGCTCATCTTCACGGACGATCCGCTGCAGGGAATCACCGCGGGCCAGGGCGATCCGCGCTTCTCGACCGGCTACGGCGACGCGCGTCATCTCCCGACGATCCTCGTCGAGAATCACTCGCTCAAGCCCTACGATCAGCGCGTCCTCGGCACCTACGTTTTCCTCGAGCACGTCCTGCGCGTCCTCGGCAGCGAGTTCACCGGACTGCGCGGCGCGATGAATAGCGATCGCGCGAGCCGGCCGGCAACGATTCCTCTTTCCTGGGATTACCCGAAGACCGATCCGCCGATGACGGAGATCCTCGGCATCGAGTCGCGCAAGACGCTCTCGCCGATCAGCGGCGGCGTGCGCATCGAATGGCTCGGCAAGCCGGTGACGACGCGCGCGGCGATGCGCATGCAGACCGTGGTGTTGACGAGTGTGAAGCGGCCGGCCGCGTATTGGGTTCCGGCGGCGTGGCGCGACGTGATCGAGAAGCTCGACCTGCACGGCATCGCGTACGAGCGCATCGCCGCTCCGCGCGACATGGACGTCGAGATGGATCGCTTCGCTGATCCGAAATTCGAGACCGCGCAGTTCGAAGGACACGTGCGCGTCACCGCGACCGCGACTCCCGAGCGGAGACGCGAACGCTTCCCCGCCGGCTCGATTCGCGTCTCCACCGATCAACCCCTCGGCACGCTCGCGATGTTGCTGCTCGAGCCCGCGTCGAACGACTCGCTGTTCCAGTGGGGCTTCTTCGACTCGATCCTCGATCCGACCGAATACGTCGAGGCGTACATCATGGAGCCGATGGCCGAACGGATGATGGCCGAGGATCCGAAGCTCGCGGACGAATTCCGAAAGAAAGTCGAGAGCGACGAGGCGTTCCGCGGCAACCCGACGGCGCGGCTGTGGTGGTTCTATCAGCGCACGCCGTTTTACGACGAGCGCGCGCGGTTGTATCCGGTCGCGCGCGAACGCCAGGAGCCTGCGCGGCAGTAAAGCAGTAATACGGCGTAAGTCGCACGTTCCGAATCGGCAGTTTGCGCGTGCGGATCGGCCGGTTGCAAATGAAAACAGGCCCGTCGCAAACGAAAACGGGCCGGTTGCAAACGAAAACAGGCCCGTCGCAAATGAAAACAGGCCCGTCGCAAATGAAAACAAGCCCGTTGCAAATGAAAACAGGCCCGTCGCAAATGAAAACGGGCCCGTTGCAAATGAAAACGGGCCCGTTGCAAATGAAAACAGGCCCGTCGCAAATGAAAACAGGCCGGTTGCAAACGAAAACGGGCCCGTTGCAAATGAAAACAGGCCCGTCGCAAATGAAAACAGGCCCGTCGCAAATGAAAACGGGCCCGTTGCAAACGAAAACAGGCCGGTTGCAAACGAAAACGGGCCGGTTGCAAACGAAAACGGGCCGGTTGCAAATGAAAACAGGCCGGTTGCAAATGAAAACGGGCCGGTTGCAAATGAAAACAGGCCCGTCGCAAACGAAAACAGGCCCGTTGCAAATGAAAACAGGCCCGTTGCAAATGAAAACAGGCCCGTTGCAAATAAAAACAGGCCGGTTGCAAATCATTTCGCGGGTGTGGATCGCCGTTTCGCGCGTGCGGACTTCCGTTACTTCACTCCGTTCCGCAGATCGTTGATGTGCGCCACCTTGATCAACGTCGTGCCGGCCGTGATCGTCGCGTCGGTGTATGCCGGTGTGCCGATAGCGAGGAGGGAGCGCGCCGCATCGAGGCCGGCTCGCAAGTCGAGAATGTGCTGACGCCGCACCGTGACGCTCGTTGACGGTGCCGGCGCCGTGAATGCAATCGCGGGCTGCGCCGCCAGCGCGCGTACGGCGTTGACGGCGGTGAGCAATTCGGTGAAGTGCGCCAGTTTGACTGTCGTGCTTCCGACGGTCAGCGTCGGGTCAGTGAACAGGACGGTCGTTGCGAGATCGAGATTGCTGTCGGGAGACTCGCCGCCGTTGAATGAGCGAACCTTGTACAGGTAGGCGGTGTTCGCTGAGACCGCGCCGTCGTTCAAGCTCAAACTGCCCGTCTCGCCGACGAGCGTGTACGAGCCGCCGCCGCTGCTTCGATACACTCGATAGGTCGAGGCACCCGCGGCGGCGGTCCAGGTGACGTTGACGTTCGTGGATGCCGTCGCGGCGGCCACGACGTTGCCCGGCGGAGCGAGACCGCCGTCGTCGTTGTTGATCGTGCCCTGCCCCTGCCCGTCGGCGATGACGGCGCTGGCGGCGGCGCTGAGGTTCACGAAAAACGTCTCATTGGCCTCGACGGTCGTATCGCCGTTGACCGGAACGGTGATCGTTCGTGAGGTTGCTCCCGGACTGAAAGTGAGAAATCCGGAGGACACCTGGTAATCGCCGCTGCCGCCGGTGATCGCGATCGACCAGCCACCGGAGAACGAGCCCGAGTCACCGAGTGCGTCGTCCACGACATAGAGCTTCCATGTTCCGTTCGGCGCCGTTCCGTTGAAGACCGAGAGAGCCGAGCCATACGGAGCCACGGGCGCAGGACTGCTCCACGTATCCGAGCCGATGCCGTCCGCGAGATCGGTCGGTCTGTAGGTTCCGCTGGTGAACGTGGATGACGGCAGCGCCGATGCCGCGGCATCGTCGAACGTGACGGTGAGGCCGTTGCTGGTTGAACTGCCGCCGGCATCGGACATCAGGATGACGCTTTGCCCGGCCGGACCGACGAGCAGCACATCGATGTCGCTCGTGTAGCTGTGCGTGACGCCGGTGAGCGTCACCGTCACTTTGCTGACCGTGCCGGTGAGACCGGCCACGGTGATGTTCGATGGATACGGCGACGCATTGCCGCTGTCGGGAATGGAAATCGCGGCGCCGTTCGAGAACGGCACGCCCCCGTCTTGCGTGGCGGTGCCGTCCGCGGTTGCGTAGTTCACCGACACGGTGAACGGCACCGCAGGCGACAGCGTCACCGTGAAGGTAGCGTTGGTCGTACCGGAGTTTCCTTCCGTGACGGCGACGTCATTGATCGATAGCGCCGGCAGCGTTCCGATGCTGATCGGCGTGAGCTTCCACGCTCCGCGGCCGAGCGTTCCGGCAACGAGCGTGTCATCCACGGCGTCATAGTCGAGATCGCGCACGATGGCATTGGAGAGTCCGGTGCCGAGCTGGTTCCACGTGCCGATGCTGTCCGTCGTCATCCGAAAGACACCGTTCGCGCCTCCGACGACGAGGAGGTTCGGTGCTCCCGTGACGAACGCGATTGTGCGGAGATCGGTCGTTCCGCTCCCGAGGTTTCCGGTGATGTTGGTCCAGCTGCCGCCGTTGTTGGAGGTGGACCAGACTTGCCCTGCCTCATTGATGACATACGCGTTGTGCCAATCATTGGGATCGACGGCGATGTCGCGCAGCGCGGCCGTTCCCGGCGACGTGGTGGTTTGTACCGGCGCTCCGGTTCCTGAAGTTCGCACATACACCTGCGTGTAGGAGATGGCGTAAATCAAATTGACGTTGTCGACGCCGCTGGCGCGGCCGCCGTACACCATCGCATCCACCCCCAGCGCGAGTCCGAGCGCGGTGATGGTGTCGCCACGGTCGAGCGACTCGTAGAGGTCGTTGTATCCGGCCAGCAGCATTCGCGCCGGCGTGATGTGATTGAGCTCGATCGGCGTCACGAACTGCGGGTCGATATCGGCGCCGCCGCTGAGAACCGTGAGCGCCGGATACACGCTCGATGTCGTCACTCCGGAGCTGTTCACGGTGCGCCGCAGAAATGCGCCGAGACCCTGATAGCTGTGGTAGCGCGTCGACTGCGTGGGGGACGTGTCATCGTCGCACGACACGTCGCCGCCGTCGCCCTGGTAGATGTCGTTCCAAACCGTTCCGTTCTCGGCCGTCTGTTCGCATGTTCCGGTGTCTTGATTGCCGCTCATCAGCATGTTGGAGACGTGGTCGTAGACGACGTCGTGCATCTCCGTCACCTGCAGCGTGCCGTTGACCGAAAACCAATCGCCGATCGCGCGGGGATTGGTCCGGCGATAGATGCCGCCGTCATCGCCCTCGAGAACGTTTTGTGATGCGTCGAGTACCAGCGCTCGCGAGTCGGCGTGAGGAGCGCTGTTGTTGGACGTGCTCTGCGCTCCGTTGCAGCCGGCGCTCACGGTCTTGCAGTGCGTGAGCGGCGTGGCCTGCGAGCCCGGCGCAGCCGCGGCGTTCACGCGGAAGAGGCGTCCGCTGTAGTTGGAGGCGCCGATGGAGCTCGGAAAGCCCTGGCGATCTCCGCCGATGTACACGACGTTCGCGTCGGTCCGGTCGGCCGCCAGCGAAAAGTGGATGTAAGCCTGCCCGCCCGGATGAATGTCCGGCGGATCGAGTGGCGTCCAGGTTCCACCGCCGTTGCCCGAGCGGAAAAGACCGGCGAGCTTGCCGGCATCGGAGATGGCAACGTAGATTTCGCCGGAGGCGCCGACCGCGATCCTGGCGTTGTCGGGCCCGGCCGAATCCGCCAGCAGCGCGTCCATCGTCGAGTCGCTGACTTTCGACCACGTCGCGCCGGTATCGGTCGATTTGTAAACGCCACTCCCTCCGCAGTACGCAACCGCCGTGTAGAGAACCGCGTTGTTGGTCGGATCACTGGCGAGATCGTAGGCAGAAGCGAGGGGAAGACCTGTTCCGGCTCCCGAGATGATCGTGAAGGAAGAACCGGTGTCGGTGCTGCGAAAGATGCCGAGGTCACCGCATGTATTGCTCGTGGCCGACTTGACGGATACGACGATCGTTGCGCCGCGCGGCGCGACGCCGGAGATACCCTTTCCCGTCAGCAGCGAAGCGGTCAACTGCGTCCAGTTCGTGCCGCCGTTCGTCGTACGCAGCATCACGCCCATCGGCCCGCTCTCGCCAAAGCTGCTGACGTTCGAGGTGCCGGCGACGAGCGTGCTGTTCGTCGCATCGGTGGGATCGAGTTTCATTGCGCCGATGGAAAGCGAGCTCGCCGCGTCGGTCTGCGGCGTCCACGTCGGACTCGCGCTCGTCGCATTCGTCGTCTTCCAGATGCCGCCGTTGACGGAGCCGGCCCACACGATGTCCGCGTTCGTGGGATGCGCGACGAGCGCGTTGATCGCCCCCACCACGGGAGCATTCGTGATCCCTTCCACTTGGCCGTTCTGCATCGGAGCCGCGCCCTGGGCAACCCACGTTCCGCCAACGGCTGGAAGACTCTGAATCACCGGAGCGGGGAGCGCGTCTTCGCGCGGCTTATGGCCGGGGCCAGGCTTCGGCGCGTCGCCCGCGAATGCGGATGACGCGGCGATCATGACGGCCGCGAACGAGGAGAGGGCGCGCAGCGCGTGCCTGTTCATCAGTCTTCCTCTTCCCCGGGGGGCAGCGGACCGCGATACTCGAGATCGCGCAGCTCGCTGGTCCAGACCGGCGATCCCGATGACGCGCGCACGGCGCGAATCTGCAGCGGCTCGTCGACCCAGACGCCGCCGCTCCTGAATCCATGCGCCGGCGACTCGAAGACGACGTTGTCTTTCCAGAGGAAAAACGGCCCCGCGGAAACGTCGCGCCGCAATTCGGTGATGCGGTCGCCGGTCTCCATCGCAAAGATCACCCAACGGTATTCGGGATCCTCTTCGCCGCCCGCACCGACGCGCTCCGCGGCGAGCAGATGGTGCTGGTCGAGCGAGGAAATCGTGGTGACGGCGTTTTTCGACAACAGCCGATCCGGGAGCGCTGCGCCGGTCGCGACGTTGGAGCGCTTCAGCGTGAGCGGACCGCCGCGACCGCCGTCCACACTGGCGGCGATGTTTCCCGAACGCCAGGGCGGCCGCGGCGAGGAGCCGTTCGAGCGCCATTTCTCGGGAATCGCTGCGAGGCTCGCGGCCGCTGCGCTGATGACGTCGCCGGTCTGCGCGTTCACCCGCGCCGTGCCTTCGACCAGCGTGAGCGGGTGCGGTTTCGCCGGCTGGACCGCCATCGCTCGAACCGGAATCGCTTTGAAAAACCACGACACCACGAGGACGTTGCCCTCGCGTTCCACCGTGGCGCGAAACGATTTTCCCAGGCCGTCGCCGACGAGCGCGCGCACGTTCGACGGCAACTCGATCGATGACTCGCTGATCTTCCGCCCGTTCTCGACATCCAGTACGGCGAGACGCAAGTGCGAGTCCGGATGCTCTTCTTCGATTTGAGCGACGACATACCGGTCATCGGCGCCGAGCGGCACTGCCGCATCGGCGGACGCCCAGAGCGTCCGCCCGCTCGCGAGATCGATCGCCTCGATCGTCGCATTCGGCTTGGCCACATAGGCCGTGTCGCGCTCTTCAGCAACGAGCGCGCCGCGACGCAGTTTCAGTGCGCTCACCGGCTGCGCGTGAAGAGCGGAAATCAGAACAACACTGCCGACGAGAGTGGCAATCGACACCCGAACGAACATGTTTGACCCCTGAAGCGGCGGACCTCTCTTATGTAGGAGTGTACCGCGAAGAGAATTCCTTACCCAGAACCTAAGAAATTTTCGAACGTTCGATGCAGCAAGGCAGAGCTGTTGCACAATGCGCCGCGCATGACGAAGTGTCTGACGGTTGTCCTCCTGTTCTTCGCCATCCCCGCGCTCGCGCAGGTCGATCCGCAGTTTGACCCGCTGCGCAACGTGTCCGGCACCACGGCGAATCCCGCCTCCGTTCCGTGGGTCACGAGCGGCAGCGGCGCGTGGACGTTCTTTCACGGCTTCAACGCGCACGTGACGTACGTGAGCGAGACCGGCCCCCAAGTGCAGCGCAACGAGGCGTTCTCGACGAACTGGCTCACCATCGGCGGGCAGCGGACGTTCGGCCGCGGATTCTTGCTCGTGCGCGGCCGCGCGTCAGCGGAGCCGTTCACGATTCCGAAGGACGACGGCTATCCGCAGATGCTGCAGTTCGTATCGGCGGAGTCGGGCGGTCCGCTCGTCGACCGCATGCGTCCGCACGATCTCCTCGGCGAGGCCGCGCTGCAGATCGGCTATCGCCCGAGCGCGTCGACGCTGATCTCGCTCTACGCCGGCGTGGTCGGCGATCCCGCCTTCGGTGCGGCGCCGTTCGAATTGCGCGCGTCAGGCAGCGACCTCGCCGAGGCGCCGTTCGCGTACGACGTGCAGGAGCCGACGCATGACTCGACGAGCGTCGCCACGCTCGGATTCGCGACGCGCATCATCACGATCGAAGGCAGCGTGTTCCACGATGCGGTGACCTTCGGCGATCACTCGGAGATCGACAACGGCGACATCGATTCGAACAGCGCGCGCGTGACGATCACGCCGACGCCCAACCTCGCGATCCAGTTCTCGCGCGCCACCCTCGGCGAAGACGCAGCGGAGCGAAAGATGTCGAGCGCGTCGCTGACCTACGGCAGCGAGCACGCCGCGGCAACCGCGTTGTGGACGCGGCGCGAGCGCGAAGGCGAGGCGACGCAGACGGCGTACGGATTCGAAGTCGCGTTCCGCGCGCCGCGCAACACCGTCACCGCGCGCGCCGAGTGGGTCGATCGCCCGTCGGGGTTTCCCGACGCAATCGCATCGACGACGCTCGAGCAGACGACGCACTTCGCCGTCGGCTACATCTTCGACTTCATCGCCGCGCAACGCTTCCGCGCCGGCGCGGGCGTGAACATCGACTATCACACGCAGTCGCACGAACTGCCGGATCGCTACGGACACAAGCCGCAGGCGATCTACGCGTTCATTCGATTGAAGAGCGGATCACTTTAGCTCGTCGACGAGCGCCTTCACGTGTTTTGCGGATCGCGGCCGCGGAGCCGCGCTCACCGCGTTCGACGATGGGTACGACGCGCTGGGAACGCGCAAGCGTAGAAGCTGGCTACTCCCCCAACTTCTCTTTCAACTCGCTGAGCGCGCGCTCCACGATCGCGAGCCGCTCTTCGAGCTGCCGCACGCGCACGGACAGCGGTTCGCCCCCGCGCGCGTCGTGCTCGACGCTCGGTGCCGCGAGCGCGGCTTCTTCGACGATCGCGCCGCCGGCGAGATGCGCCCAGCGCTCTTCCTTCTGCCCCGGCCGTCGCGCGACCTGTCGCACGAGTGGCTCGCTGTGCGCCGCCATTTCGCGCAGCAAGTCCTCGACTTCGTTCACGGTCTCGAACGTCTGCAATCGATCGCTCCGTCCGCGCAGCTCGCCCGTGGTTTGCGGTCCGCGCAAAAACAAAAGTGTGAGCAGCGCTTTCTCGCTTCGCTTGAGATGCCAGACGGTGTCGAGGTTGTGATCGAAACGCACAGCGCGGCCGCCCACCACGCGCCACACGAGTTTCTCGTCCTGCAAGCGATCGAGTGCGCGCTGCACTTCGGACTCGCCGAGCTCCATCACCGGCTCGCGATTCGATTTCTGATTGCACGCGGCGACGAGCGCGTTCAACGTCAGCGGGTAATACTCCGGCGTCGCGAGCTGCTTCTCCATCAGCGAGCCGAGGACGCGGAGCTCGACGGGATCGAGCGCGCGCGGGATGCGCGGGCGTTGTTTGCTGTCGGTGTCGAGCGTCGGGATGAACGTCATTCCACGGATTCTAGCCGCCACGGGCGGCTGCGTGGATTGCTCCGCCTCGCGGCATGCTTGTCGCCACGTCACGACCTGCGACTTCGAGCGGCGCAACGCGCCTGAGATCGTCGTTTCTGCCGCGCAGGATTCTAGTGCTGCGTCAATATTGAATCGATGGGTTCCACCCGAACGACTACAAGCGAACTCGCGAATACCGGCTCGCGCGCGTGGCGGGTGTGGCCGAAATAGTTGTCGGCGCGCAGCGCGACCTTGCGCGCCAGCGCCATGAAGGTCGTCAGCTTTCCGCCGAAGACGTTGATGAGATTGCCTTCGCGCAGGACGCGGAAGTCGCGGTCGATCGCGCTCGGATTCGACGCGCGTCCGACGAGCGGCCGCACTCCCGCAAATACGGAGGCGATGTCGCCGCCGGCGATCGGCTCGCTGAAGTAGCGGTTGTAGCGCTTGATCAGGTAAACGATCTCCTCATCCGTCGGATGCACGAGGTCGACCGGCTCGTTCTGCATCACCTCGGTCGTACCTACAAGCGTCGTCTCCTTCCACGGCAGCACGAAAAATACGCGGTGATCGCTCGATGACTGAAGGAGCAATCCACGATCGCTGATGCGGCGCGTGAGCACGATGTGCGATCCGCGCACGAGCGAGAGCGTGTACGGCGCGTCGATGCCGTTCTGCCGCAGCAGCTCGTTCATCCACGGACCGGCGGCGTTCACGACGAGTCCGAATCGCGACTCGTCATTGATAATCCATTCGTCACCGTCGCGCTCGATCTTGTCGACGCGTGTGTTCTCGCGAATCTGCGCGCCGTCGCGCGCTGCCGAGGCGACGACGTTGCGCACCAGCGCGTAGTCATCGACCTGCGCGTCCCAATACGCGAATGCACCGCGGAGTCCGTCAGCGACGAGCGGCGCATGCTCCAGCACGCCTTGTGTTTTGAGAAAACGATGACGCGCGATGTTTTCGGATCCGGCCAGCATGTCGTACAGCAGCAAGCCGAGCTTGACCATTGCGCGTCCGCGCGGCGCGTCGTCGTACAACGGAACCAGGATCTCGATCTTCTTCACGAGCTCGGGGATGCGCGACAGCAGCCACGCGCGTTCCCGCAAGGACTCGCGTACCAAGCCGAAGCGAAGCTGCTCGAGGTACCGCAGCCCGCCATGAACCATCTTCGTCGTGGCGGAAGAAGTCTGCGCGCCGCAGATTCCCTTCTCGAACAGCACGACCTCGTAGTCGCGCCGCGCGAGCTCCCACGCCACGCCTGCACCGTTGATTCCGCCGCCGATGACGGCGATGCGCTGGTTCATGGGGAAATGATAGCGGTGCGGATGGCGGCTGCGCTGATGGCAGATGGCAGATGGCGGCTACGCTGATGGCATCGTCATCCTGAGTCGGCGAAGCGCGATGAAGGATCTCGCAATGCGACAGCCCCGCAATTTCGAGATCCCTTCGCCGTCTTCGCGGCCCAGGATGACGGCCAGTTCTCCCTGGCCATCAGCGCAGCTGCCATCTGCCATCCGCCATCTGCCATCCGCGAAGCCGCCATCGGGCGCAGCCCAAGCTGGCAAATCCTTCGCAATGACCTCAACCGTATGACGATACCGGCGATCCAGGATTTTGCGCCGGATGCAAAATCGGACCTTGCGGTGATGCTGACGGGCGGCGGCGCCCGCGCGGCTTATCAGGTCGGTTTGCTCAAAGGCCTCGCCCGCCACTTTCCCGATTTGCGCATCGACATCATCACCGGCGTCTCCGCCGGCGCGATCAATGCGATGTATCTTGCCGCCGCGACCGGCTCGCTGCGACAAAAAGCGCACGACCTCGAGCGGCTGTGGATCGATCTGTCGTGCAGCACGATCTACGACTTTCACTTGCGCGCGCTCATCCCCAAGTGGGGAAAACGGAGCCTGCGCGGATTGCTCGACACGCAGCCGTTGCGCGAATTGATGTCTCGCGTCCTCGGCGTTCCGTCGTGGGCTCCGATCGACTCGATCGAGGACAACATCCGCCGCGGCGATCTCACCGCGCTCGCGCTGATGACGCTCGACTACTCGACCGGACAGAACGTGCGCTGGGTGCAGGGCCGCTATTTCGACGTGCATGAGGGTCCGAACCGCCGTACCGAGCCGACGCGCTTCACGGTGGAGCACGTCATGGCATCCTCGGCACTGCCGTTCGTCTTCCCGGCCGCGCGCATCGGCAACGCGTGGCACGGCGACGGCGGCATCCGCCTCTCGACTCCGTTCTCGTCCGCGCTGCACCTCGGCGCCACGCACATCATCGCCATGTCGACCGGCTATCAGCGCACGCCGGCCGAGGCGTCGATGCCGCTCGTGCCCGGCTACCCGCCGTCTGCGCAGATCCTCAATCAGCTCGTCAACGCGATCTTCATCGACGCGCTCGACGAAGACGCCGCGCGCATGGAGCGCATGAACGAGATGCTGCGCAAGATGCGTCCCGAGGATCGCGGCGGCATGAAGCCGATCGATCTGCTCGTGCTGCGTCCGACGATCGACCTCGGCAAACTCGCCGGCGACTACGAGCGCTATCTGCCGCGCAAACTGAAATTGCTCGTGCGCATCCTCGGCGGCAATGAGACCGAGTCGTCCGATCTGGTGTCGATGCTGATGTTCGAGCGGCCGTACACGCGCGCGCTCATCGACGCGGGCGAAGCGGACGTCGAGTCGCGCATTGACGAAATCCGCGTATTCCTCGGTGACGAGCCGTCACAGATCGTTGCCGCAAGTTAGTCCTATAATCGGCCGACGCGGAATGCCGGTTCTCAATCTGGATTTGTTGGGGGATTTTCGGTTGCGCTCGGAGGCGGGAGCGCTTCTCGGGATCTCCGCGAAGAAATCGCAGGCGATGCTCGCCTACCTCGGCGTGAAGCCGTCGCAGCTCGTCTCGCGCGACAAGATGGCCTCGCTGCTCTGGAGCAGCACCGCGCCGGAGCAGGCGCGCCAGAGCCTGCGCCAGACGCTTTCCACGCTACGCAAAGAGCTCGCGAACATCTCGCCGAAGAAAGTCCTGATCGAAGAAGGCGATTTCCTTTCACTCGATCCGTCGCTGATTCGCGTCGACGTCGTCGACTTCGAGTCGCTCGTCGCGGCGGGAACCCCCGAGGCGCTCGATCCCGCGACGCGGTTGTACGGCGGCGATTTTCTCGACGGCTTCCAACTCGATGAAGAGAAATTCGATCAGTGGGTGATCGCGGAGCGCGACCGGCTACATCGCCTCGCGTTGCGCGCGCACGCGCAGCTCGCCGACATCTTCGGGCGCAACGACTCGATCGACGAAGCGATCGCCGTCGCACAGCGCTCGCTGCGCATCGATCCGCTGCAGGAGCCGATGCATCGCACGCTGATGCGGCTCTACGTGAAGAGCGGCGACCTCGCGAACGCGCTGCAGGAGTACGACGCGCTCGCGAAAGTGCTGCGGCGCGAGCTGAACGTCGAGCCGGACGCGGAGACGAAGGCGCTGCATCAGGAGATTCTGAATCTGCGCAAGCGCCGCGCCGCGCCGGAAGAAGAAATTCTGGTGGACAAGCGCAAGACCGTCCTCGTGGTCGAAGACAACGTGCTCAATCGCGAGCTCACGAACGCGCTGCTCAAGACCGCCGGCTACAACGTGATGCTCGCGAAGGATGGCGCCGAGGCGCTGATGCTGATCGCGCGAGAGCACGTCGACCTGATGCTGCTCGACGTCGACCTCCCATTCATCGACGGACACAAAGTCCTCGAGGCGCTGAACGAAAAAGGCCTCGAAGTCCCAACGATCTTCGTCTCCGGACTGCCGGGAGAAGAGATCGAAGTGAAGGCGTTCCAGATCGGCGCCGCGGATTTCATCCGCAAGCCGGTGAAGAACAGCGTATTGCTCGCGCGCGTCGCGAAAGTGATGCGTTAAAAAGCAAAAAGCAGAAAGCAGAAAGCAGAAAGCAGAAAGAACATCATCCTGAGCCGCGTAGACGGCGAAGGATCTCGAAATTGCAGGCATTCGCATTTTGAGATCCTTCGTCGCGCTTCGCCGACTCGGGATGACGTGCTTTATTTCTGCTTTTTGCTTTTTGCTTTCTAATTTTGCGCGACCGGCTTCCCGTCCTTGTCCATCACCACAAACGTCCAGCCGTCTGCCGTGCGCGTCGCCGCCACCCACCCGAAGGCATCGTCCTGAACGAAGCTCGCGATGGTGCGTCCGCCGAGGGCTGTTCCGGTCGGGTCCTTCACCGCGGGATCGAGCGCGGTGCCGCCGTTGCCGACGACGAATTGCGGGAGCGTGTTGTCGCTGAACGTGAGCAACTCCAGATCATGGATGTGGCCCGACACGACGCGGCCGATCGAGGTCTGCGGCGCTTTGTCCCACGCTTCGGCGAGCGTCTCGCTGTCTTCCTCGCCATACGACGTCGCCCACATCGGATGATGCAATGTCAGCCACGTGTTCGCTTTGCTCTTGCCGATGAGATTCAGCTCGTTCGCATAGATCCCGACTTCGGTCTCATCGAGTCCGTCGTCCGCACCTGAAGAGTCGAGCACGGCGACACTGAGATCGCCCGCGGTCACGACGTACGGCGGCGTGTAGTTTTGATTCGACGTGCACGTCTGCACGTTCTCCCAAACGTAATTGCGCGTCTCGAGAAAGCGGAACCACCCTTCCGCGGCGCGCGAGCAGGTCTCGTGATTGCCACGCACCATGATCCACGGCGTGTTCGTGAGCAGCTTCGCGGCCGGCGTGAAGAAGTCGGCGTTCCAGCGCGTCCAGTTATAGTTCGACTTGACGCATTTTAAGCTGGCCCCGACGCAACTCGCCTCGCGGTAGTAGTAGTCGCCGACGTGCAGGACCAGATCGGGATTCCACTTCGCGATCGACTCCGCGACGTGCTTGAACGGCCACTTCGCCGGATCATTGCAGTCCTGATTCTGCGCGGGATATTGCCCGCTCGCGACGCGCATCCGGCAGCCGGTATCGCCAACGATCGCGACTCTCTCGGCGCGATTGAGCTTCGCGACTGGCAGCTCCTTCCCGTCGATCGATGCGGACTTGGCATTCATCGGGATGTCCGCTTCGCAGACGGTGACGGGGTAGTACGTGCCGGGCTCCGACTTCACGCGCATTTTCGAGCGCGTGCCGTCGATCGTGATCTCCGGGCACGCTTTCGTCTTGACGATCGTGCGTGCGATCGGACCGGACGGACCGTAGACAATCCAGGCTGCGAAGAGAATTTGCCACATGGACGCAAATTACCACGGCTCGGCTTGCTGGCGCAGTTCGCGAAGGACTAGATTCCCGCCACGATGAAAATCCTCGTCGTCGAAGACGATCCGGTCATCTGCCGCGAGATCGAAGCGACGTTCAACTGCGACTGCGCGACCGACGGCTGGGACGCGATCGAGAAACTCGAGACGAGCGACTACGCCGCGATCATCATCGACGCCGACGTCCCCCGCCACAGCGGCTACGGCGTGTTGACGTACCTCCGCGAAGAAGTCGGCGACGAACTGACGAACGTGATCGTGATGACGAACAGCGATCACGCCGCGATGCGTGCGCGAGTCGGGAACGATCTCCGCGTGGTCGATAAGACGGATGCGGTCGGCGCGATCGCGCGGCTGATCGGCACATGAGATTCTTTTGTGGCGACCGCTGCCCCCAGCGGTCGCAGCGGCGCGAAAGCGCCGCCTGGCGCCGCCATCGGCGGCGCTGTGACCGCTGAGGGCAGCGGTCACCACAAGAATCTATGAATTCTCGTTGAGAACGCGGAGAATCGCTTCCGCGCTGACGCGCGCGTCCTCTTCCGTCGTCGACCAGTTCGAGACCGAGATCCGCATCGCCGCGAGGCCGTGCCACGTCGTTCCTCCGAGCCAGCACGTTCCGTCCTTTTGCACGCCGGCGATGACGCGGCGCGTGAGATCGTCATCGTCGCCGAAGCGGACCAGGACCTGGTTCAGCACGACGTCGGTCAAAATTTTGACACGCGGGTCGCGGCGGAGGATGTCGGCCATCTGGCGGGCGCGCGCGCAGTTGCCGTCGATGAGACTCGCCACGCCGCGCGTGCCGAGGTGGCGGAGGGCGGCGTAGACGGTCACGCCGCGGGCGCGGCGGGAGAATTCGGGAACCCAGTCGACAGCGTCGCGCTCGACTCCGCTGGTCTGCACGAGGTACGCCGCGCTGGTGGTCATCGACGCGCGGTGATCTTCCGCATGCTTCACGATCGCGACTCCGTTGTCGTACGGCACGTTGAGCCATTTGTGCGCGTCGGTCGCCCACGAGTCGGCGAGCTCCGCGCCGTCGCAGAGCGCGCGCGTCTCCTCGTTCGCGCTCGCGCGCGCCCAGAGTCCGAACGCGCCGTCGACGTGCAGCCAGGCGTTGTGCGCCTTCGCGATCGCCGCGATCTCGCGCAGCGGATCGAACGCGCCGGTATTCACGTTGCCCGCCTGCGCGCAGATGATCGTCGGTCCGGTGAGGTTGTCGAGGAGGCGCGCCAGGCGGTCGGCGCGCATGCGTCCCTGATCATCGGTCTCGACGCGCAGCAGGTGACGCGTGCCGAAGCCGAGGTAGCGGAGGGCGACGTCGGCGGTCACGTGAGCCTCGGCACCGGTGACGATGTTGACGCGCGGCGCGCCGTGCAATCCGTCGGCTTCGACGTCCCATCCGGCGCGGCGCAGCACGCCGTGACGCGCTGCGGCCAGACAGGTGAAGTGCGCCATCTGACAGCCGGTCACGAAGCCGAGTCCCGACTCGCGCGGCAGATCGAAAATGTCCAGCAGCCACTCGCGCGCGATCTCTTCGATGACGGAGATCAGCGGCGACGTCGCGTAGATGCCGGGATTCTGGTCCCAGGTCGAGACGAGCCAGTCCGCGGCCAGCGCGACCGGAAGGCTGCCGCCGATCACGAATCCGAAGTAGCGCGGGCCCGCGCACGCAACCGCTCCGCGATCGCCCTGCGACGCGATCAGATCGACGACCGCCTCCGCGCTTTCGCCGTCGGGCGTGAGCGGCGCTTTGAGCGCGGCGAGGAGCTCCTCGCGTGTAGCGCGCGCGCCGACGTGGCGCGTGGGCAGCGAGTCGATGAAAGTCTGCGCGTGGGTAAGCGTGCGGTTCAAAAGCTCATCCATATTCGTATGCTACACTCGTGTTCGCTCAACTATGACAGGCGGACTATGACAATCTGGTCACCGGCTCTCCCCGACTCGGACTCGCCGATTTATGTACGCGTCGCCGACGCGCTCGAGCGCGACGTGCGCGCGGGCACGCTCATCAGCGGCAGCCGCCTCCCTACGCATCGCGATCTCGCCCGCAATCTCGGCATCACGCCCGTCACCGTCACGCGCGCGTACGGCGAAGCGGCGCGGCGCGGGCTCGTCGAGGCGTCGACCGGCCGCGGCACGTATGTGCGCGCCTCGCGCCGCGATCCTACGCCGGTTGGCGACATCGACATGTGTACGAACGTCATCAACACGCCGACGCCGATTCTGACGCCGGCCATTCTCCGCCGCGCCGCCGACACGCTCGACGCGCGCTACAACCTCGGCCAGAGCAGCGAGCGACATCGCGCGGCCGGCGCCGCGTGGATGGGGCGTCACACCGATCCGTCGCGCGTGCTCGTCACCGCGGGCACGCAACACGCGGTGCTCGTCGCGTTCGCCGCGACCGCGCGTCCCGGCGAGACCGTGCTCGCGGAATCGGTCACGTATCACGGCGCGCGCGCGGTCGCGGCGATGCTCAACATCAAGCTCGCGCCGCTGCCGATGGACCGCTACGGACTCCTCCCCGACGCGCTCGCGCGCGCCGGCCGCGCCCGCACGGCCAAAGTGCTGTACACGATTCCGTCGCTGCATAACCCGACCGGCATCGTGATGCCGGAGAAACGCCGCCGCGAGATCGCCGAAGTCGCCGAAAAGTACGGCATCACCATCATCGAAGACGACGTGTGCGGTTTCCTGCTCGAGAAAACACCGCCACCGATCGCGTCGTTCGCGCCGGACCGCACGCTGTTCCTCTCCGGCCTCGGCAAAGCGCTCGCCGCAGGCATCCGCGTCGGCTACGTCTGCGCGCCGGAGCCGCTGCTGCCGCGCGTGCAGTCGATGGTCGCGGCGAGCGTGCTGTTCACGTCTCCTCTTCTCGCGGAGATCGCGACCTCGTGGATCGAAGACGGCACGGCCGCGCGCATCGTCGCGCAAAAACGCGCCGAAGCCGCCCTGCGCAATCGCGTTGCCCGCCGCATCCTCGGCGAGCGCGCCGCGAAGACCGATCCACGCTCGGGACACTTGTGGATCGAGCTGCCGCGTCGCTGGAGTCCCGACGCGTTCACCGAGGCTGCGCGACGGCGACGCGTGCGCGTCGCGTCGGCATCGTCGTTCGCGGTCGGCAGCGAGATCCCGCGCGCGGTGCGATTGAGCATCGGCGCGCCGGCGAGCGTCGCGGAATTGGAAAGCGCGCTGAACATCATCATGGGCATCGATGAAGAGCGCGAGGAGGCCGTAGTTTGACCGGTTACGCGGTTGCCCGGTCACGCGGTTGCGCGGCAAACGCGCCAATCACATGCCGCGCAACCGCGCGACTGCGCAACCGAGAAACCAATGATTGAGATCAGCACGGACCCCGATCGACTCGACATCGACGTCATTCATCGCTTCCTCTCCGAGTCGTCGTACTGGGCGAGCGGCATCCCGCTCGATCTCGTCGAGCGCGCGATCGAGAACTCGCTCTGCTTCGGCGCGTACGACGACGACGTGCAGGTAGGCTTCGCGCGCGTGGTCACGGACTACGCGACGTACGGCTACGTCGCGGACGTGTTCGTCCTGCCGTCGCATCGCGGACAGGGCATCGCAAAGGAGCTCATGCAGGCGATCCGCAACCATCGCGACCTCGAGCGCCTCCGGCGCTGGCATCTCGTCACCCGCGACGCGCATAACCTCTACGCAACAGTGGGCTTCCACGCGCTCGAAGCGCCGGAGCGGCACATGGAGATCACGGTCAAGAACGCCTACGTTTCGTAGCGGAATCTTTGTCCTTCCAATGCGTTAGCAAACCCGATGACCCGTCAGACGCGAGAGGTCCGTATCGGCAACGTCCGCATCGGCGGAACGCATCCGATTGCCGTGCAGTCGATGACGGCGACGCGTACGCAGGACATTGCCGCGACAATTCGTCAGGTCGAATTGCTCGAGGCCGCGGGTGCCGACGTCATCCGCATCGCGGTCGACAATCCGAAGGATGTGGCTGCGTTGGCGGAGATCCGCGCGGCGCGTCCGAACGCGAATCTGTCGATCGATCTGCAGGAAAACTATCGGCTCGCGGAAAAAGTCGCGCCGTTCGTGCAGAAGCTGCGCTACAACCCCGGCCACCTCTATCACATCGAGCGCGAGAAGCCGGTGCAGGAGAAAGTGCGGTATCTCGTCGACGTCGCGCGCGCGCATGACTGCGCGATGCGCATCGGCGTCAACGCGGGATCGGTCGATCCTGCCAAGCTCGCAAAAACGACAACCGACGATTCGATCACGCCGATGATCGAGTCCGCCGCCGAGCATTGCGCGATGCTCGACGACCTCGGCTTCGATCAATACTGCGTCTCGATCAAGGACTCCGATCCGAACAAAGTCATCGACGCGAACATCCGCTTCGCCGAGATGCGTCCCGACGTGCCGCTGCACCTCGGCGTCACCGAAGCAGGCATGCCGCCGGACGGCATCATCAAGACGCGCATCGCCTTCGAGCAGCTCATCACGCGCGGCATCGGCGACACGATCCGCGTCTCGCTCACGCTGCCGTTCGAAAAAAAAGGCGACGAGATCACGGTCGGACATCAGATCCTCGACGACATCAAGAGCGGCCGCTTCCGGTCCGTGCCGCGCTTCGAGCACAAGGGACTGAACATCATCAGCTGTCCGTCCTGCTCGCGCGTCGAGAACGAGGCGTTCATCGATCTGGCTCAGAACGTGCGAGAAATGAGCGCGTACGCGAAGGAGCACGACATCACGATCGCGGTCATGGGCTGCCGGGTGAACGGGCCGGGTGAAACGGACGACGCCGACCTCGGCATGTGGTGCGCGCCGAGCTACGTGAACCTCAAGCGCGGGCCGCAGTCGCTCGGGCATTTCACGTATGACGAGATTCTCGGGAAGCTTCGGGAGGAGCTCGATCGTTTGATCGAGGAGAGGCAAATCGCTTGAAACGTCTTTACTACCTGTCGATCACCGCCGCCGTCATTCTCATCGACCTCTGGACGAAGTGGCTGGTCGTCCAGCGCATCGATCTGCACGAGTCCGTTCCGATCATTCCGCACCTCTTCCAGCTCGTGCACGTGCGCAACACCGGCGCGGCCTTCGGCATCGGCGCGAACACCGACTCGCGCGTCATCCCGCTCCTTCTCAACGGCGGCGCGATCGCCGTCTTCTGCGTCGTGGTCGTCTACGCGCTGCGCTCCGCGGCCACCGATCGCCTGCTGCAAAGCGGCCTTCATCTCATCCTCGGCGGCGCCATCGGAAATCTGCTGGACCGTTTCCGCTTCGGCTACGTCGTCGATTTTCTCGACGTGTACGTGCGCAGCCATCACTGGCCGGCGTTCAACGTCGCCGACTCCGCGATCTGCATCGGCATCGGGCTGCTGTTTCTCGACATGAAAAAAAAGCCTAGCGAGACGCCCGTCGAATCAGCAGTGAGCTAGCGCCGATCATCCACAACGCGATCGGAATCCACGAGTAACGCGGCGGCAGCACCAGCTCGCCGAGGTTGAACGACGCACGCGGCGAGTTCTCCTTCGGGATCAGATCGTCCATGCTCTGTTCGTTGAGCGACATCTCTCCGTGCGCGAATGCGGGGAGGATGTGCTCGCGCAACGGATGGTGATACTTGCCGTCGGGCGTCGGATCGACGGCAGTCGCGGCGAATTGGATGGCGATCGAGATCACGGTGACGACGAGGAAGACGTTGCGCCACGCGAAGAGCAGCGGAATCGCGAGCAACGGAATCGCGGGAAGCAGATAGCGCGGGCCAAAAGCGAAGCCGCCCTCCCAACCGTTGAAGCTCGCGTTGACGGCGAGGAAGATCGCGAAGATCGCGGCGATCGGGATCATGCCGCGTTTCCGGATCATGACGATCATGCCGATCAACGCAACGAGAAGAATCGGCGAGACGAAGAAGAGTCCGCGATATTCGGAGAACGTCAGTCCCCATAGCGCCTCGCCGGACGGCTTGCGCAGGACGCCGAAGAGCAGACCTTCCTGCGTGAACGCCTTGCTGCCGGTGACGGAGTGACGCCACGGCGAGCCGAAGCAGACGTAGTGATACCAGCCGAGGAAGATGGCGAAGGGAACGCCGCCGAGGATGAATCGCAACGCTTTGTGGCGACCGCTGCCCTCAGCGGTCGCGGTGCCGCTGAGGGCAGCGGCACCCACAAGAACCAGAGCCGCTGGGATGCAAACGTAAAAGCAAATGGACGCGATGCCCGCGCAGACACCCGCGAGCAGCGGGCGCTCATCGAGCTGCGTGAACGCGAGCAACAGGAACAGCGCAGCGGGAACGTGCGCGAAGAGCATCGTCGAGTACGGAAAGACGATCGTGCCGAAGGCGACGGAGAGCGCGACGCAGAGGGAAGAAAGCGGCGGCTGTTGCCGCCGCAGTCCATAGAGAAAGATCACGACGGGAATCAGCGCGCCGCAGATGCCGCACGTCAGCACGGTCACGATCTGCGCGGCGGTGCGATTCGAAAATTGCCAGCGGACGATCAGCGCGTACGGAATCGACGCGAGCAGCGACACGCCGGGCGGCTTGTTCGCGTACGCGTGCCAGGCCCCACGCGCGTTGCTCCACGAAATGTCGCCGGTGTTGGAGCGGAACTCGTCGATCTGAAACGTCTGCCGCTCGACGATCGCGCGCGTGAGGTCCCACTGCGCGTTCTGGTTCCATCCGCCGCCGCCGAAAAAATAGGCGAACGTAATGAAGGTGACGACGAAGATCAGAATCGAGTGGTGCGCGCCTCCGGCGCGCCTTCCAACCAAAGGCGCGCCGGAGGCGCGCACCACTCCACCATCGGTCACACCGCGATCTCCTTCAGATCCTCGGCGACGATCAGCTTCGGCTCGCTCATCGACTGCACCTGTTCCGCCGTCACGCCGGGCGCGACTTCGATGAGGCGCAATCCGTCCGGCGTCACGTCGAGCACCGCGTAGTCGGTGATGATGCGGTTCACGCACTTCACGCCGGTCAGCGGGAGATTGCACTTCTCGAGAATCTTCTTCTCTCCTTTTTTCGTCACGTGCTCCATCGTCACGATGAGCCGCTTCGCGCCGGCGACGAGATCCATCGCGCCGCCCATCCCCTTCACCATCGCGCCCGGCACCATCCAGTTCGCGATGTCGCCTTCGGCGGAGACCTGCATCGCGCCGAGGATCGAGAGATCGACTTTGCCGCCGCGAATCATCGAGAACGAATCGGAGCTCGAGAAAAACGACGCGCCGGGCAGCACCGTCACGGTCTGCTTGCCGGCGTTGATGAGATCCGCATCGACTTCGTCTTCGGCCGGAAACGGTCCGAGCCCGAGGATGCCGTTCTCCGATTGGAGGATCACTTCCATTCCCGGCGGAATGTTGTTGGCGACGAGCGTCGGCATCCCGATGCCGAGGTTCACGTAGAAGCCGTCGCGCAACTCCTGCGCGGCGCGTTTAACGATCTGTTCCCGGTTCAGAGGCATGCGCGAAACCTATCACACGTACAATCGCCTCGATGCAGTGGAGAGTCTGGGGAGCGCGCGCGGCGTTCCTGCTCGTCATCGCGGGCGCGTTTCAGCCGTTCTACCTTCGCATGTTGACGCCGGCGCATGATGCGTTCGCGCGGCAAGTCGCCAATCTCCCGTTCCGCAAAACGCCCGGCCTGCACGAGTTCATGGAAGGAGTTCGCGCGCACACCGCGCCGGGCGAGCGCATCGCGATCGCCGTTCCGTTCACGCGTTGGGACGGCGGTTACGCCTACGCGTATACCCGCTCGACCTACGTGCTGGCGGGAAGATGGACGGTTCCTCTCGTCGACGCGAATGACAGGCCGTTGCCGCGCAATCTCGAGACGGCCGACAGCATTGCCGCGTGGCGCGTCGATGCCACGGTCCGCGGTTTTGTGCCGGTGTGGCGCGGCAAAGACGGCGTGCTGCTGCGGAGACAGCGATGATCGCCGCTTCGCTCGCGTTGCTCGTCACGACGCTCCTCGGTCTCCCCATCGTACGCTGGAGCGATCCCGGCGCTCCGATCTCGCGAACGATCGGCGCGGCATTTCTCATCGGCACCGGAATCGTGACGCTGATTCTGCTTTCCCTTTCGCTCGCCGGCGTCGCGTGGTCGCTGACGATCTTCTTCGCCATTGCAATCGTGGTCGAGGTTGCAATCTTCTTCATCACTAAATCCACGCCGCGCCCCCGCCCGATCTTTCGCGCCACGCTTCTTCTCTTCATACCGACGATCATCATTCTGATCGCGTACGCGCGATTCGCGACCGCGGTTGCTCCGTGGGAGCTCGACTTCGTCGACAACTGGGGTTTGAAGGGACGCGTCTTCGCGCTGCACGGCGGGATCGACTTCTCGTTTCTTCGCATTGGGTGGTACTGGTGGACGCATCCCGACTACCCGCCTCTCCTGCCATTGATGTTCGACTTCGTTTCACTTTTTTCCGGCGGATGGGAAGCTCGGTGGCTCGGCGTATTCAACGTCGCGTTCGCCGTCGCCGCGATGCTGATCGTGAGCTCGCTCATCATCGAGGAGCTCGAGTCCGTTGCCGCGGGCGCGCTCGCCGCGTTCGCGCTGGTCTTTTTGATCGCGACGCCGTGGATCGGAATCGCCGACGGTCCGCTGGTCGCGTTCCTCTTGCCCGGCGCGCTCATGATCCGCCGCCGCAACATCACTCACGGCGCTCTCCTCCTCGGATGCGGCGCTCTCTGCAAAAACGAAGGACTCGCCTTCATCGCGGCGGTCGCGATCGGCATGCTCTTCGATCGGGAGCTTCGGCCGAAGATCCTTCGCCTCTGGCCCGCGCTCGCCATCACCGCGCCGTGGCTGATCGTGCGCGCGACAGAGAAGCTCGCCACCGATCTCGCGCAGGGCTCGGTGCTCACGCGCGTGAGCGAACATTTTCAACACGTCGAAACGTATGCGCTGCTGTTGAAGTACGTCGGAGGGCGGCCGATGATGTGGATCGGCATCGCGCTGACGGTGGTCGTGGCGGCGCGGCAGTGGATGCGCGAGCGTTTCCTGCTCGTGGCCGTTCTGGTGCAGACGTGCTTCTACCTCGTCGCGTATGTCGTCACGCCGCTCGATCTCGCGTTTCACATTCGCTGGTCGTGGGACCGGCTGGTGTGGCACGTAACACCGCTGGTTGCATTCGTGGCCATCGTGACTGCGCTGCCGCTGGCGATGCGTGTGGCGACCGCTGCCCCCAGCGGTCGCGGCGGCGCGGAAGCGCCGCTGGCGCCGCCGTAGGCGGCGCTGTGACCGCTGGGGGCAGCGGTCACCACACGCAAACGCTTAAGCATCGCGGTATCGATAGATCAGCAGAACCGGCGCGTCATTGAGCGACCATACGCGCTCCGGTTTCAGACGCCGCATGCAATCCGCGTCCAGTTCCGTCGACCAGTCAGGGCGAGGGACGAACATCACATAAACAGGCACGCGCAACGCGGCTGCGGACACTTGTCTGATTCGCATCGCGGCGGCAGCAGGCCCGCCGCCGCGTGGATACGAGACGAAGCGAATGTCCGAACGTAGACGAATCGGTGCGACGAGCTTGATCGTGTGGCCTGCGATGGGGACGATCAACACACTTCCGCGCGGGGCATTGCGATTGATCCAATCCAGTCCGACGCGATAGCTCGCCGCCCAGTAATCGCAGGAGCTCGGAATCGATCGCGCCTGCGCGCCTGCGAGGCCGCCGCAGAACGCGTTCCAGTACGCGGTCTCGAATGGATGCGTGGAGATCGTCGCGTACGCCGTCGCGCAGATCGGGATCGCGACGAGGACTGTCGCGAATGCGACTCTGAACCGACGCGCGAAATCTACGGCTCCGATCGCGGCGATCGCCGCTATCGGCGGAAGGATCTCGAGGAAATGACGGACGCCGTCGAAGTTGACGATGCCCGTGGAGATGCGCGCGGCGATGACTCCGAACCAGAGCATCAGAAAGAGGCTCAGCGGATCGCGTCGAAGCGCGCGCACGATCACGAGCGGCAGTGATGCGAGAAACAAGACGATGACGGCCGGCGTCGTCGTCAGCGCGAGGGCGACCCACGGGTTGAGAATCGACTTCGGGTTCGCGTGAGCGGAGCGGAACGAGAGGTAGTGATAGTTCTCGAGAAGGCGATCGATCGGCGCGGCCCACAGGTACGGCCACGAAGCGAACATCAACGCGACGCCGGCAATCGCCGCCACTGCGAGTGCAATCCAGATCCGGCGCGAAGTCGTTCGTCGAATCGCGACATATGCGATCACGATCAGGGGGAGGAACACAGCGTTCGCCTTCGTCCCGAGTGCGAGTCCCCAGACCAATCCCGACGCTGTGATCCGCCACGGCGAACCTCGCTCGTAACCGTCGAAGAACATCAGGAGCGCCAACGAAAAAAAGACGAGCTCCGGGAAGTCTTTGATGTTGGCCATCAGGTCACAGACGACGCGCGGCATCAGAAAAAGAAGAAGCGTCGCGGTGAGAGCCACCGGCATCGACGCGTAGCGATCGAGCACTTTGAAGAAGACGATCAACAGCGCCGCGGCCGCGAGGAGATTGAATGCGTGAAAGCCGTCGAACGGATCGAGAATGCCGAAGCCGTTGGAGAGGAGTCGCGACGTCGCCGCGGCGAGCGTGTTCGCTACAGGCCAGTACTCCCACGGCCGATTGCGAAACTCGGAGGCTCGCAGATCGGGAACGAATCCCGGCGGATACGGGTCGTGCGCGAAGTCGAGATATCGCGCGTCGAAGCTCGTGAAAAACGAGAGATAGCGCTGGCCGAAAAAGTAATCGCCCAACGCCTCATCCCACGTGACGCCGTAGCGATGGAGCTGCGTGAAGCCGATTGCGATCAGGACGAACGCGAGAACGAACGGTGTCGCGCGTCGAAGCATCAGTCCTCGGTCCTTGCTGCTCTGGCGAGCAGCATCGATCCGCCAAACATCCAGATCACGATCGGGATCAGCGACAGCACACTTGCCGGCGCGACGATCTCGCCGAGGTTGAAACTGGCCCACTCGGATTCGCGCGATCCCGGACGATGCCGGTGAAAGGGAACGAGATCGTCGGCGCCGAGGCGGTTCACCGAGACGTGGCCCAACATCAGCTTCCACGCGAACGGCGGATGCGGAGGAACATCCGTCGGAAGACCACCCGTGACGAGGAGAGGAACGGTGTATCGAAAGATCGGATCGGAGATCAGCCGTGAAGGCGTGGGATTCACGGCCGTGACTGCGAAATTGAAGAGCATCGAGATCGCGCCGAGGAGGATCCAGAGCGGTCGCAGGAGTCCCGAAGCGTACAACATCGGCACGCCGAGAAACGGGACGATCGGCAGGATGTAGCGAGGTCCGATTCCCGAACCGCCGTCCCAGTTGTTGAAGCACATGTTGATCAGAAGGAGTGAGGCGGCGACGCCGCCGCCGAGCGCGAGATCGCGGACTCCCCGCCGCGATCGAATCATCATCACGGCTCCGATGAACGCGAAAAGAAGAACGGGCGAGAGAAAAAAGAGACCGCGAAAACGGGAGAACGTGATCGCGAAGAGCACGCTGAGCTTCGGCATGCCGAGCACGCCGAGAATCGCTCCTTCGGTGTGAAAGATGGAGCTCTCTGCTTCGATGGACGTGCGCAGCGGCGAGCCGAAGCAGATCGTTTGATACGCGAGCAACACGATCGCAAACGGCACGGCTCCGGCGGTGATCCACGCGAGGCGGCGCATCCTCGTCCCCGGAAGTGCGATCGCTGCAACAACGATCAACACGACCGGAATCAGCAACGGATAGTTCGACAGCACGGCCGCGCCACCGAGCGCTCCCGCGATCCACGGACGCCTGTCGGGATCGAGCGCCAGCCGCGCAAAGCACCAGAAGAGAAACAGCGCGCCCGGGACGTGAGAAAAGAAAAGGGTCGAATAGGCGAAGAGATACGTTCCGAATGCCAGTACGAGCGCGACGGCAAGCGCACGGATCGGCGCAATACCGACTCGCCTGCCGTAGAGAAAGAAAATCGCAATGAGCAGCGCGCCGCTCGTGGCGCATACGGCGACGCCGCAGGCGTAGAGATTGAGATTCATCGCGTCGAACGAATTGACGTCGACGCCCAGCGCACGCTCGATCGCATACAGAACGGAGTAAGGAATCACGCCGAGCAACGACAGGCCGGGAGCCTTGTTCGCGTAGACGTGCTTCGCATGAAACGCGACGTCGTAGGTGTTGATCCTGTTGCTGGCGGTGAATGCGTCGATCGCAAACGTGTGCTGTTCGACGATCGCGCGCGTGAGGTCGAAGGCCGCGTTCTGGTTCCAGCCTCCCCCGCCGAAGAACCACGCGTAGGCGACGAAGACCAGCACGAACAGCCCGCCTGCGATGCGGCGGTCAGCGGGCGTGACTTCGTTGCTCATTCGCTGTTTGCTACTTCCGAACGGTCCGCTGCTCGATCCTCTTCGCGCGCGGCGCGACGATCACGCGATGAACGAAGATGCCCGGCGTATGCACGCAGTCAGGCTCAATCGCGCCCGGCTCCACCAGCTCCTCGACTTCGGCGATGCAAATCTTTCCCGCCGTCGCCGCCATCGGATTGAAGTTGCGCGCGGTCTTCCGGTACTGCAGATTGCCGAGACGATCGCCGCGCTGCGCGGCGACGAGCGAGAAGTCGCCGACGATCCCGCGCTCCATCACGTATTGCCGCCCCTCGAACGCGCGCGTTTCTTTTCCTTCCGCGACGATCGTGCCGTAGCCGGCCGGCGTGTAAAACGCCGGGATCCCCGCCCCGCCCGCCCGCATCCGCTCCGCGAGCGTTCCCTGCGGCACGAACTCCACTTCCAATTCGCCGGAAAGAAACTGCCGCTCGAACTCCGCGTTCTCGCCGACGTACGACGACACCATCTTGCGGATCTGCTTCGTTTGCAGCAGCAGCCCGAGCCCCCAGTCATCGACACCGGCGTTGTTGGAAACGCATGTCAAACCGTTGACACCCTTCGTCACCAGCGCGTTGATCAGGTTCTCCGGAATCCCGCAGAGGCCGAACCCGCCGACGACGAGCGTGGAATTGTCCGCCACGTCGCGCACCGCTTCTTCCGCCGAAGCGACCACCTTGTTGATCATGCCGCGGAAGATATCAAAGTGGAGCGGCGGCGGTCCGCGTTCGGCCTTCTCCCGGGGGCAGCGCGAACCACCTATCAAAACTCTTCCGTGATTCCAGCGCCGCTCTCGATCAGGTAGGTTGCCTCTGCGAGTGCGGCGCTGACGTAATCATGAAAGCGGTTCGCTAAAAACGCGTCGCCGTGCGTGAAACGGCTTTCAACGCTCGAGTAGTCGATCCTGGCGATCGCGTCATCTTTCTGGATGGATCGCGCAATCAATGACTTCATTTGCGCTGACACTGAGCGGAACGTGTCGCTCAGCAAGTCAACATAAGCGGTATCGTGCTGGACGGCGCCGTGACCCGGAACGAGAGTCTTGAAACCGAGTGCCTTGATCTCCTGCAGCACGCCGGCATAGTCCCTACTGTATGGGTTCGTCATCAGCGGAATCGGAGCCGTAACGATATCGCCGGTCGCAACGATTCTTTCCTGCGGCAGCCACATGATCACGTCTCCTGCAGTATGGGCATTTCCGAGATGCAGAAACCGCAGTTCTCGCCCACCGAGGTACAGCACCATTCGATCGGCGAACGTGGCATTCGGCACGACGTAGGTCGTGCGATGGTTTTCGCGGTCCAATTGATCGATGATGCTCCGGCCTTTCAGTAACCAGTCCTTTTCCTCCGGAATCAAGGCCCGTCCTTTCAGATCGCGATCTGTAGCGAGCGCCGTGTCGAGAGCCTTGCGAATATTAGGCACCATGCCGACGCGGCGCTTGAGCCATCTTTCTTGTGTCGCTGCAATGAAGTCGCGCGAGTAAGGGTGCGCGAAGATCGCGACGTTCGGATACGCGGCTTGAATGGCCTGAAGACCTCGCATGTGATCGCCATGCCAGTGGCTGATGATCACATGGGTGATCGGCTTATCCGTCAAAGACCGCACTTTGGCGACGATCGATTCTCCCATGAGCGGCGATCCACCGGCATCGAAGACCACGACTCCCTGCTCCGTAATTACGAAGACCGAATTGCCTTCCTGGGGAAGCTCGAATGGATCTTGCCGGATACCAGCCCAAACGCCTGGCGCCAGCTCCTGCCAAACGTACTCGAAGGGATTGGCCGACGCGGTTGTCGTTAAGCCTGCTTGCAGAATTACCAGAAGGAAAAGCGCGATCCGAATGCTCTTTGTAGTCATCGCTACCAGAATGGATACAACGAAGCTGGGCCGCTGTCATATCGTTGCGATCTCCAGTGTCTGTTGCAGATCTGGGACGTCGGGCGCGCGCCTCCCAACACGAGCGGCTAATTCGGATTATTCACGCGTGGCAGAGTGTCATTCCGAGCCGACGAAGCCGCGAAGCGGACGACGGTAGCGGAATCCCCCCCACATCTTGCACGAGCAGTCCAAGTCGGCGGGGGATCCCTCACCGTCTACGCGGCTCGGGATGACACTCGTGAATCATCCGGGTCAATCCGCGCCGTCGATGCGCGTCAAGTTGCTTCACGCGCTCTTTAGTGAACGGCTCGCGCTTCCGCGACATCCACTCAATGCGTGTGCGCGTGCTCGTGATCGTGGTCATGGTCGTGCGCTTCGTGGCCGTGCGTGTGTCCGGCCGTGCCTGACTCGACCTGCTGCACGACCTGGCGCGCGAGCTCGCGGAACGCCTGCGCCGCCGGCGAAGTCGGGTCGCTGACGACGATCGGCTGTCCGGTATCGCCGCCGACGACGACTTTCGGATCGATCGGAACCTCCCCGAGAAAGGGAACGCCGAGCATGTCGGCGGTTTTCTTGCCGCCGCCGTGTCCGAAGATTTCTTCGCGCTCGCCACAGTGGCGGCAGATGAAGTAGCTCATGTTCTCGATGATGCCGAGGACCGGGACGTTCACTTTGCGGAACATCGCCAGCCCTTTGCGCGCATCGATGAGCGCGACGTCCTGCGGCGTCGTGACGACGACCGCACCGGTGAGTCCCGCTTTCTGCGTGAGCGTGAGTTGCGCGTCGCCGGTGCCGGGCGGAAGGTCGATGACCATGAAGTCGAGCGTGCCCCACTTCACGTCGGTGAGGAACTGATCGATCGCCTTCATCACCATCGGTCCGCGCCAGATCACCGGCGTGTCGGGATCGGTGATGAGGCCGAGCGACATCGTCTTGATGCCGTGGCGCTCCATCGGAACGATCTTCTCGTCGCGCTCGTCGATCTGCGGTTTTCCCTGGATGCCGAGCATCATCTGCTGCGACGGTCCGTAGATGTCGGCGTCGAGGAGGCCGACCGAATAGCCGAGCGCGCGCAGCGAAAGCGCAAGATTCGTCGAGACCGTCGACTTGCCGACGCCGCCCTTTCCCGACGCGACGGCGATGCGGTACTTCACGCCGTCGAGCGCGGCCGGCGCCATTTGTCCACTACTTGACGATGCGCCCGCGCGTCCGCCGATGTCGAGCTTCAGCCGGACTTCGTTCACGCCGTCGAGCGCTTTGACCGCGGCGTACGCGTCGCGCGCGATCTGCTCGCCGATGCTCGGGTTCTCGGTCTGAAAGTGAATCGTGAAGTCGACGTTGGCGCCCTCGACAGCGAGATCGCGCACGAATCCGAACGACACGATGTCGCGCGACAGACCGGGAAACTTGACCTTCTTGAGTGCTTCGAGCACCTGCTCCTGTGTCGGCATTCAGCAACTCCTACGACGTGATCGTCATCCTGAGGCGCGGAGACGCCGAAGGATCTCAGGTTACGCAAACGTTTCGCATTCAGAGATCCTTCGCCGTCTGCGCGGCTCAGGATGACGCTTCGCGTCACTTCGAGGTGATCCACACTTCTTTGGCAAACTCACGCAATTTTGGTTCCGCCGCCCTCGCCTCCACCTCGGATGGGAACTTTACACGCACCCGGTACACCGGACCCTTGCCGCTCGAGCCGCGCTCGACGTATGCCGAGGTGAAGCCGCGCTCGATCACGCGCGCGGCCAGCACCTCCGCGGTCTTCTGATCGAGCGTCGAGAGCAGCTGCGCGAACATCGGAACGGCGGGCGCGGCGAGCGGCGGTGCGGTCGTTTCCGTCGTCGCGGCGACGGTCGTCGTCGTTTCGGCCGGCGGCGTCGTCGTATGTTCTTCGATCACCGATGCGCTCGTCGCGCTGGTGTCGGTCTTCGCGGCCGTCTCCGTCGCCGGCGTTTCGTCGTCCGCCTGCGGCAGCTCGACGATTTTCGAGTCGGACTCTTTCTTCGCCGGGATCATCGCGCCCTCGGTGATGACGGGCGTTTCCTTCCGGACGACGAGCCGTTCGTCGGCCTGTCCCTTGCCGATCATGAGGCCGAAGGCGAACGATGCGGCGAGCGACAGCAGGAGCAGGACGAAGGCGATGAAGGCCTGCCCCGCGGTCAGAGAAATCTCGTAATGCGACTGATCGTCAGTGTGGTGCTGTTCTTCCATCACGTCCACCCTCCCGGAACACACATCATCATTTGACAGGCGGGGCTGCCGCGTTCCAGTTTGTGTGATACACGACGCCGTTGTCAAAGTAGATCGCCGAAGCGCCGCCGTCGGCTTTCGGATAAATCCAGACCGCATAGACGCGGCCGTTCTGCACGACCTGCTTGATCCAATCCTCGCGCGGGAAGCCGACGATCCTGCGGACGTCGTCCTCTTTCATCCCCGCCTTCACCCCGGCAAACGCGCTCATGTCGACGTAGCGCTTCTTCTGCACGAGATCGATGCGCGCCTGTGCCGTGGCGTTCGTGGGATCGAACTCGAGCGCGCGACGATACATCTCCAGCGCTTTTTCGTAGCGCGAGAGGACGTTCATGTAGTCATCGCCGAGGAGGATCTTCTCGTTCGCGAGGAGCGTGGCGGCGCGAGGATCGTTCGTGCGGTCGTGATACTCCTCGACCTTCGCGAGAAACGCGTCGTACGTCGGCGCGAGCTTCTGGCGATTCTCGAGCACGATCTCGATCTGCTGCTTGCGCGGCGCGCCAGGAGGGATCGGCTTCTGCGCCGCGCGCAGCGTCTGGATCCACTGATAGTCGGCGCTGAGCAGCGTCCACTCGCGATCGTTCGGCTGGGTTGCGGGACCGGCGGGAGCGCAGGCAGAGAGGACGAAGAGGAAGAGGAGGGCCAGGGATTTCCGCATCAGACGGGATTATTTTACTTCGGAGGCTCATGGGCTCATAGGCTCATGGCTCATGGGCTCATGGGCTCATGGGCTCATGGCTCATAGGCTCATGGCTCATAGGCTCATGGGCTCATGGAAGTTCTGGCTGTGAGCCCATGCGCCCATGCGCCTATGCGCCTGCTTTCTCCATCCTCACGCAGTCGAGCCTGGTGCCGTCGGGAAGATCGAGCGTGACGTTCTCGACGCGATCGTAGCCGCAGGCCTCGTACAGCGGAACGCCGGGCAGCGTCGCCATCAGCTCGAAGCGTGTGAATCCCAGCTGCAGCGCCTGTTCTTCCGAAGTTGCGAGGATGAGCCGGCCGAGTCCGCGGCGTGCGTAGTCGGGATGGACGAACATCGCTCGGATGCGTGCAGGATCGTGCGCCGGATCGATGTCCCCGATCGCCGCATCCTGATCGGACGTCCCGGTGAAGAGCTTCCTGCGCCAGCTCCACCCGCCGCAGGCGACGATCGCATCGTCTTCGACGACGACGTAGTACGTGCCATCGTCAATCAGTTGACGATCGGGGATGGCGATGAACTGGACGGCGCTCGGGACTTTTTCAGCGTCATAAAAGTTCGCGCCGAGGGAGGACATCGACGCGCGCATCACGCGCTCGATCGCGGGAAGGTCGTCGATCGTGGCCTTGCGGATCACGGCCGCTTCAGCGATCCGGTGATCGGCGCGATCTTCGCGTCGAGCGACGTGCCGAACTCGGTCTTGATCTCGTACATCCAGCTCGTCAGCAGCTCGTCGCAGATGCTCTGCACCGCCGCGCCGTGATCGCGCGAGCCGGAGGCGTAGAGGTTGTTGAGCAGCTGATCGAAATCGAGCCGGCCCTCGTTGACGAAATTCATTCCCGACAGATACGGCAGCGTCTCCGGCGAGAGATGCAGCACCACGCGATCGGTGAAGTCGTAAATGTGATCGCCGATGCGCTGGAACACGACGCCGAAGATATCCTGGTAGACGTTGTTGTATTTCTCGACGATCCCTTCCAGCTCGTACTCATTCTCGATCGTCGCGCGCTTCTCATCGACCGCACTGATCTCCGTGTCCTGAATGAGATTGACGGCGAGCAATCCCCAGATCGTGCGGCAGGTTTGAAAGTGCGAGAGGTACGTGCGCGAGCAAAGCTCCTCGATCGTCATCGGATCGGAGAGCAGCGCGAGCACGTGAGTCTCGTCGTCGGTCAATTCGAGTTGAAACGTGCGCGTGTCCGCGCCGGGAACCTGCTCGAGCATGCGATCCAGCCGACCGATCCCGCGCGTGATGAGCGACCAGAACTCGATATGCCGCATCCCGTCGAGGATCAGCCGCTCCGTCGACAGCGGCAGCTGGATGATGTTGTCCGGAAACTCCGGGGTGAAATCGATCGTATACGACCCGCTGCGCACCGCCATCGCATCGAGCACGATCGCACTCGCCTGCCGCTCCGCCGCGCGCGTCAACTCATCAGGCTTGAGGTACCCGAGCTCCACCAACAACCCGCCCATCCGTCGCGCGACCACCAGCCGCTCCAACGCGTGGTTGTATTGGTGAATGTCCAACTCCCCCATGCGCAGCAGCGTTTCCGCGAGCCCCATGTCCGGATCGGTGCTCGAGGCAGAGACGATCTTTCCTTCGTGAAAGTAGATGGTGTCGTTGCGGCCGCTCGCGTCGAGGGAGAGAACGGCGGTCTCACCACTGCGGACGATGGAGCGGATGAGATCCGGGACCGTGGTCTCGGAGAGCGAGCCGTGGATGGAGAGGTCGTCGGACATGGGCGGGGGATATTTCAGCACAATTGCGGATGAGGCGCGCGTGTCGCTTGTGGCGTGATCGTTCGCGCACGTCCCTGAAACGCAGAAGGCAGAGCGCAGAAGGCAGAAGTTAGAAACCCCACCCCCCGGATCATGACGAACTTTGCCACGCGCGCGGCGGTACTTCTCACTTCTGCCTTCTGCGCTCTGCCTTCTGCGTTCTTGGCCGGTGCGCGCACGAACTCGCCACATGCGCAACGCGCGCATCATCCAACACGCGCTCGTCCCTCCCGCTAAAAAACCGGCCGCGTCGCGTCTTCCACCCGCGCAATCCCTACCGAATTCTTCGTCGTCGACTTCACTCTGTACATCGCCGCATCCGCCTGTCGGATCAAATTTTCTTTGCTCATGGCGTGCGTGGGGTATGTGGCGATGCCGAAGCTGGCGGTGATGGAGACTTCGATCTCGGGGTCGATGCGCAGGGGGCTGGCGCTGAGAGCGCGTGCGATGCGGTGGGCGACGGCAATGGCCTGGTCCTGATCGGTTTGCGGGAGGATGACGCAGAATTCGTCGCCGCCGAAGCGCACCACCTTGTCGATGCCTCTCACGGCGCCGAGGATGCGCTTCGCGACTTCCTGCAGCGTGCGTGAGCCGCTCAAGTGTCCGTAGAGGTTGTTCACCATCTTCAAGTCGTCGAGATCGAGGAAGATGATGCTGAAGAGGGTTCCGTATCTTCGCGAGCGCTCGATCTCTTCGTCGAGGTAGGTCTCGAAGAACCTTCGGTTGTAGGCCTTCGTCAGGTCGTCGCGCATGGCGAGGTCGCGGCTGCGCGTGAGCTGGTAGATGTTGCTGAGGACTTGCGCGACCGCGGACAGATAGCGCGTGACGTTCTGTCCGGCTTCGCCGTCGATCGACTCGTGCGCGGAGATCGGTACGCGGATGACGCCGAGGAGGTCTTCGCGGACTTGCAGCGGCATGGCGATCAATCCGCTGCCATCGCGTCCGCGCGCCGTCGCGAACAGCTGCGGCGACGCGAGCGCTTTTTGGAGCAAATCGGGAGGGATGCCGGGGAGGAACTCGCCGGTCTCGCGATAGTTCGGGTCGTTGCTGTAGCTGACGACGTAGCGCTCGAGCCGCGGGTCGTGCAGGAAGAGCGTTCCGTACGGCAGCTCGAGCAATCCGAGGACTGTCGTCGTGATGCGCTCCGACACCGCCTCGGCATCCACCATCGTCATCAGTTCGTGGATCCGGCGCAGGTAGACGCTCTCGTGTTCGAGCCGCGATGCGTGCAGCGCGGCTTCGGCGAGATCGGCGGCGAACGCGAGGAGCTCGCAGGGTGCGCCGAGAAATTCATCGCGATGGACGCGCAACTCGCCGGGCCGGCGTTCCGTCGATACGACGCCGTCGTAGAGCACGATCCGAACGAGACTCTTTCCCGTCGTCGGACGCTCGACTCCCGAGTCGACGATCGCGAGCCGCGACACGTCGCGCGGCGGACCGTCAGTGTGAAAGGTCCACGTCGGACATGCAGCGGCGAGCCGGCTCGCAAGGTCGGCCCGGTCGCTGTAAATCCCCGCACTGTCCAGACTCATCGTCTGCCTGCCGTGCCCTATTGTATGTGCGATGCGAATCGCGCAGGTCATTCTTCCGAACGCGTCGGCGTACGAGCGGAAATCGCAGCGCGCCGACCGCGTCTCTCTGGCGGGTGCACACGATGTTGTGCTCGTCAGTCCGGACGACGTGCGCGCGAGCGGCGCCGACGTCGCGCACGTCTACGCATCCGGCGAGCTTCCGGTCGCGCCGTTCGTCCGATTTCCCATCCCCTACCTCTCCTCGGCCGACGTGCGCCGTTCGCGCTGGCCGTTCCGCCGCGCCACAGAACCGGACTATGTCGTGTCTCCTGTCATCGAGAGAGTGGAGCAGAGTCGGTATCAGCCGCTGCCGGAGGCGGTGGAGGATGTTTTTTTCGGAGCGCGGAACGCGGAGGGCGGAGGGCAGAAGGTGATCGGGTCGTTTCGGCGCAAAGGGGTTCAGTCGATGGTGGAATTGACGCTCGCGCGCATCGCGAGGTTTCGTGACGACGTCACGTGGCATTTGTTCGATCGCGATCCGGCGCCGGAGGATCTCGCGAGCGTTGCGCTGTGGGTCGATCCTGCGAGCGATGAAAACGACTTCGACGGATTCGTGGCGGAGGCGATTGTCAGCGGATTGCCGGTCGTCGCGTCGCGCACGAAGATCAACTCGCTGCGGCTGGAACAGGGACGCACGGGATTTCTCGTTCCGCCGCGCGATCCGAACGAGCTCGCTCATGCGATACTAGCCGCCCTGTTCAAGCCAGAGGTGGCGAGCATGAAGTTGAGCGCGGCGCAGCAGACCGCGTCGAAATTCCGCTCCAGACAACGGCTGCGCGTGCTCGTTCATATGTACGAAACCATCGCCACATGACTCGTTTATCCGAACTCTCTACTCCGCAGCGGCGCGCGGTCGAAGCCATCCGTGAAATCGCCGCGGAGAAAAACCTGCGTCCGTATCTCGTCGGCGGCCCCGTGCGCGATCTGCTCCACGGCTCGCGCACGATCGACGTCGACGTCACGCTCGAAGAAGGCGCGCCGGAGCTCGCGCGCGCGCTGGCGAAGCGCATCGAAGGCCGCGTGCGCTCGTTCCCGCAGTTCCTCACGTACAAAGTGACGGCCGAGGGATTTCCGGAGATCGACATCACGACGGCGAGGAAAGAGCGGTATCGCGTGCCCGGCGCGCTCCCGATCGTGTCCGAAGGCTCGCTGAAGGACGACCTGATCCGCCGCGATTTTTCCGTGAACGCGATCGCTCTCGGACTGCTCGACGAGAAAACGCACGACCCGACCAACGGCGAGCAGGACATCCGCGATCGCCTGATCCGCGTCCTCCACGATCAGAGTTTCCGCGACGATCCGACGCGCATCTTTCGCGCCGTCCGCCTCGCCACGCGCCTCGGCTTCACGATCGAGCCGCACACCGCGTCGCTGATGAAGGAGGCGATCGAGTCGCGCGCGCTGGAGACCGTGTCGCGCGAGCGCATCTGGCGCGAGGTGTTTCTGGCAATGGACGAGCACGAAGCGCCGGCGGTGCTCGCCGCGCTGCACGAGCAGTGCGCACTCGACGTATTGTTCGGATGTAGACACAATCCCGAGCTGCGTGCGCAGCTCGACGGCGTGCGCGCGCGCATCGAAAAAGATCCGTCGCTCGATCGCTACGTCATCTACACCGGCCTTCTCTTGCGCGGCGACGCGTCGCCCGTCGACTTCGAAGGCTCCGGCTTCTCGCAAAAACGCGCGCGCGCGGTGGTCGAGATCGCGAATGAGCTGCCGCGCTTCCATGAGGCGCTCGAACACGTGAAAAACGAGCGGCAGCGTTTTCGTTTGTATCGCGGCGTGTCGCCGGAGATGCTGACCGTCGTCGCGGTCGAGCGTCCCGACGAACGGCCGCGCATCGACCGCTGGCGCGAGTACAAGCAGTTCACCATCCAACTTCGCGGCAACGACCTCGAAGTGCCGACCGGACCGCACATCGCGAAGGCGCTAGAGCGCACGCGCGAGGCCGTGTTCAACGGCGAGATCGAGCCCGATCAGGCGCGCACGTATGCACGCGAGATGGCGAAGAAGTACCTCGCGCGCGAAGAAAAAGCCTGACCGCGCGTATCATCGTCTCGTGCGACCGTTGTTGGTGCTGCGTGCCGGGTGCCGGGTGCTGCGTATTGCGCAGAGTCACCGAGCACGCAGCACGCAGCACGCAGCACTTCTTTTCTTCTGCGCCTTGCCAATCTTCGCGCAGCACGACATATCGAAGGTCGATCCTGCGCCGCCGAACTCGGTGATCGCGACGCCGCTGCCGGAAGAGCAGCGGCGGATGCTGAGAAAGTACGACATCCCCGATCTCGCCGGCGCGCAGCAGGCCCTCGGCTCGCAACTGATCGACGGACATCTTCCGCGTCCCAAGATCGATTTCATCACGCGCGACGGCGGCATCGAACAGCGCGTGTCGCTCTTCGAAGGCGGACTCGTCGTCATCAACATGACCGGCGCCGGGACGATCTTCAAGCGCGTGATCATTCCGCCGGACGCGCTGGCCGCGTACGCGAAAGCCGCGAGCGCCGCATCGCTGCGCAGCGTCGACCAGAGCATGCTCGCGCCGCCAGAAGCGGATCGCCGCTCGCAGTTGCGCGTGTACGAAGACGGCGGCGGCGGCAAGTACGTCGAGCGCGTGTTTCATCCGGGCCGCGTGCTGCCGAAGGCGCTCGTCGATGCGATTGCGCCGCTGCGCGATCTCGTGCGCGCGATCTCCGAGGACCGGCAGGTGACGACGAGCCTCGCGGGGTATGAGCCGCAGGAGGGCGACGAACTGGTCGCGGACGATCACAACGTCTACCGCGTCGCGCGCGTCATGAACGACACCGTCGTCCAGCTGAAGTGCCTGACCGCGCCGACGACGATCTACATCGACAAAAAAGACCTCAGCCAGTTTTTCATCGGGAAGCACGCGCCGCAGGAGTAGATGACGGATGGCAGATGGCAGACGGCGTTCCTTCGGCGTTTCTGCCATCCGCCGTCCGCCATCCGCCATCTGATGTTGCGCATCACCGCCGGCACGCTTCGCGGCCGCCGAATTCCCGTTCCGAAAAACGACGTCCGTCCGACGTCCGAGCGCGCGCGGCAGGCGTTTTTCAACATCGCCGGCGCGCGGATTCAGGACGCTCGCTTTCTGGATCTCTTCGCCGGAAGCGGAATCTTTTCGTTCGAGGCGATCTCGCGCGGCGCGTCGGAGTCAGTTGCGATCGACAAATCGCGCGCGCACATGGCGGCGATCGATCGCGCGGCAAAGGAGCTCGACGTGCGCGTCCGCACGCTCACCGCCGACGTCCTTGCAGGGATTAAGCGCCTCGGCACGGAGGTTTTCGACGTCGTCTACGCCGATCCGCCCTATGCCTATCCGCATTACGATGATCTCCTGATGTCGATCGATGCGCTCCCGCTCGCCGACGACGCGATCGTCGCAATCGAGCACCGGCGGCACAGCGAGCCGTTCACCGTCACGACGAACCGCCTGAATTTCTCGCGCCGCGCCGAATACGGCGAGGTGTGGATCAGTTTTTTCATGACTTGAGGATGCATGGCAGAACAAAAAACGAGCATTGAGCTGACTCTCGACGAGCAACAGACCCACACCCTCTTCGGCCATCACGACGAAAACCTGCGCACGATCGAAGACGCGTTCGGCGTGAAGATCTCCTCGCGCGGCAACGAGATGTTCGTCAGCGGCGCGTCCGCCGGCATCGCCGCCGTGCAGAAGCTCCTCGGCGAGTTGCAGCAGATGGTCGAGCAGGGCTATCCGATGAAGAAGTCGGACGTTCAGACGGCCGTGCGCGTCGCGCGCGACAAGCCGGACACGAACCTGATCGACTTCTTCACCGACGCGGCCGTGCCGTCGTCGATCCGCCGCATCGTCACGCCGCGCAACGTCGCGCAGAAGGGCTACCTCCAGGCCATTCAGGACGAAGACATCGTCTTCGGCGTCGGACCGGCCGGCACGGGCAAAACCTATCTCGCCGTCGCCGCCGCCGCGGCCGCGCTGCAGGAAAAGCAGATGAAGCGCATCATCCTCTGCCGTCCCGCCGTCGAAGCCGGCGAGCGCCTCGGATTTCTTCCCGGAGACATCGCGGAGAAAGTGAATCCGTATCTGCGCCCGCTCTACGACTCGCTGTACGACATCATCGGCTTCGAGAAAGTCGAGAAGCTGATGGAGCGCAGCATCATCGAGATCGCGCCGCTCGCGTTCATGCGCGGACGCACGCTCAACGACTCGTTCATCATTCTCGACGAAGCGCAGAACACGACGCCCGAGCAGATGAAGATGTTCCTCACCCGCCTCGGCTTCGGCTCGAAGGCGGTCGTGACAGGCGACATCACGCAGGTCGACTTGCCCGAGGGGAAAAAATCGGGACTGCGCGAAGTGCGAAGGATTCTCGACGGCGTCCCCGGGCTGCGCTTCTTCGACTTCAGCGACCGTGACGTCGTCCGTCATCCTCTCGTGGGCAAGATCGTCGCCGCCTACGACCGCGCCGACAAAGATAAGGCGTCATGATCAACGTCGAAGTGACCGGTCCCGCGGTGCCACGCTTTCCGCGCCGCGAGATCGGGGACTTCGTGCGCGCGGTCCTCCAGTGGAGCGGCGGCCGCTCCCGGCCGCCGGTTTCTCGCAAGAGGTCGGCGGCCGAAGCGGCCGCCGCTCCACAAGTAGACGAAGTCTCCATCGCGTTCGTCGACGATGCGTCGATGCGATCGCTGAACAAAAAGTTCCGCGGCAAAAACAAAACGACGGACGTCCTCACCTTTCCGGGAGAAGCCCCGTTCCTCGGCGACATCGTGATCTCGCTCGATCAAGCGCGCCGCCAGGCGCGCGACGAACGGCATTCACTGGCGACGGAAGTGCGGTACTTGATTTTGCACGGGATTCTGCACGCGCTCGGGTTCGATCACGAGACGGATGATGGCGAGATGAATGCGTTGGAGATGAAGATGCGTGCGAAAGTCGGATTGCGATAGCGGCGGCCTCACTCCAAAGCAATGATCCCGTCCCGCCACAACTTGTGAAAGATCAGCATCGCGTCGGTCTCGCGAATGGGACTGATCTTGATCAACGACCCGATGTCCCACGTGCCGTTGATGCGCGAGAGGATGAAGCCTTCGTTCGGGGAGAAATTCATCTCCGTGATTTCGTCGAGTGACTTCGCGACTTTCGGCACTTTCGCGTCCATCACACCCTGAGTACGGAGCTCGCCGAGGATGACCGTCTCGGCGCCTTTGATCGCGGAGCGGACGCGCGCGTGGTTGGGGTCGAGGTTTTGCGCGGCGCGCAAAAGGCGCTGCGTCTTTTCGTAGTCGCGGATTTTCAGCGCGGCTTGCGCGGCATTGAGCAGCGACTGGATCTCGTCCACTTCGCTGAACTCCGCCGGCACCACCGCCGCTGCCACGACCATCTCCTCGGTGATCCTGGCCATCTTCTGCGTGTCCGGATCGACGAGATTGGCAAAGCCGTGGCGCACGAGCGTGTAGACCGTCGACGACACGACGAACTCGGACGAGCGGCTCTCGAGCACGATGTCGGCGATGGTGCGCTTGCCGTCGATCGCGCGGACGATCGGCTCTTCCACTTCTTCGAGATCGGTGTAGTCGACTTCCTTCACCGGCACCGGGATCACGCCCTGGTTCGGCACGAGCTCGCGGATGCGCTGCCATTCGTCGACGCGCCGCGTGCCTTCCATGATGATGCCGGTGACGTCGACCTGCAGCGGGATCATCTCCATCTGCGGCAGCTCGTCGTCGACGAAATAGAAGTCGCCGTCGGTCCAGAGAAAGATGTCGTAGATCTCCTCCTCCGCTTTGCGGCGCATCAGGCGCTGCAGATCTTCTTCGCTGATGACATCGATCATCACCAGGATTTTCCCCAGCAGGATGCCGGAGTGCATCTGCACTTCCATCGCCTTTTTCAGCTCCGGCTCGGTAAGGTAGCCGTGGCTCATGAGGAACTGCCCGAGGTACTCGCGCGGATCGTTCGACGCGGAGGAGATCACGCGGCCGTGGCGGAAGAAGATCTTCTTCTCGACGCGCTTGTTGGAGATCACGAGCGTTCCGCTCTTCTGCCCGAGGCTGAGCCACTGCAGCAAGTCCCCGGGGAGCATCGTTTTGAGGTTGCCGGAAAGGGCCATCGAAGGGTGACGGATTATAGCGGTTGCGCAGTTACGCGGTTGCGCGGTTGCGCGGCACTGCGCGACCGCGCAACCAGTAAACTCCCACCGATGACCAGCGACCGTCCCGTCTTCTACTCCGCGCGCGATCTCGCTGAACGGAACTTCGATGAAACGCGCGACCTGACTGATCCAGGCAAGTTCCCGTTCACGCGCGGGCCCCAGGCCTCGATGTATCGCGGAAAGCTCTGGACGATGCGGCAGTACGCCGGATTCTCGACGGCGGCGGAGTCGAACCGCCGCTATCGATACCTCCTCGAGCGCGGGACGACGGGACTCTCGGTCGCATTCGATCTACCGACGCAGATCGGGATGGACTCGGATGATGTGCGCGCGCGTGGCGAGGTCGGAAAAGTCGGCGTGGCGATCGACTCGATCGCCGACATGGAGATGCTGCTCGACGCGATTCCGCTCGACAAGGTGTCGATCTCGATGACGATCAACGCGCCGGCGTCGATCCTGCTCGCGCTGCTGCTCGTCGTCGCAGAGCGGCGCGGCACCGACTGGTCGAAGCTGGGCGGCACGATTCAGAACGACATCCTCAAGGAGTACGCGGCGCGCGGAACGTACATCTTCCCGCCCGCGCCGTCGCTGCGCATCGTCACCGACATCTTCGAGTTCTGCGCGCAGCACGTGCCGCGCTGGAACACGATCTCCGTTTCCGGCTATCACATCCGCGAGGCGGGATCGACGGCGGTGCAGGAAGTCGCGTTCACGCTCGCGAACGGTTTGCAGTACGTGCAGGCGGCGGTCGAGCGCGGCCTCGACGTCGACACGTTCGCGCCCCGCATCTCGTTCTTCTTCAACGCGCACAACGATTTTCTGGAAGAAGTCGCGAAGTTCCGCGCCGCGCGCAAATTGTGGGCGACGCTGATGAAGGAACGCTACGCGCCGAAGAACGCGCGCTCGCTGGCGCTGCGATTCCACGCGCAGACCGCCGGCTCGACGCTCACCGCGCAGCAGCCGGAGAACAACGTGATCCGCGTAGCCTATCAAGCACTGGCCGCGGTCCTCGGCGGCTGCCAATCGCTGCACACAAACTCGCGCGACGAAGCGCTGGCGCTGCCGACGGAAGAGTCGGTGAAGATCGCGCTGCGCACGCAGCAGATCCTCGCGCACGAGACGGGAGTTCCGTCGACGGCCGATCCGCTCGCGGGCTCGTACGCGATCGAGGCGATGACGCTGGACATCGAGCGCGACGCGCGAGCGCTGATCGAGAAGATCGACAAGATGGGCGGCGCGATGGCTTCAATCGAGTCGGGCTTCATGCAGCACGAGATCGGCGACTCCGCGTACGCAGCGCAGCGTGCGCTGGAGTCGAAGAACGCGATCGTCGTCGGCGTCAATGATTTCGTGGAAAACGAGAGCGCCACGCTGCCGATTCTCATGATCGACGAGAGCGTCGAACGCGATCAGGTCGCGCGGCTGCTATCGTTCCGCGAGACTCGCACGAACGACTGGCAGCGCACGCTCGCATCGCTCGACGCCGCCGCGCGCGACGGAGCGAACCTGATGCCTTTCATCGTCGACGCAGTGCGCAACGAATGCACGGTCGGCGAGATCGTGTCGACGCTCAAGCGCACGTTCGGCGAGCACACGGAGCAGGCGATTTGATTCGGTTGCGCAGTGACTCGGTCGCTCGGTTGCGCGGCGCTGCGTAACCGCGAGACTGCGCAACCGCGCAACTACTTCTTCCAATCGTCCATCATCTGCATGAAGTCGTTGAACAGATAGAACGAGTCATGCGGTCCCGGCGCAGCCTCGGGGTGATATTGGACGGCGACGACCGGCTCGCGCCGATGACGGAAGCCTTCGAGCGTCTGGTCATTGAGATTAATGTGCGTGAACTCGACGTCGTTTTCGCTGAGCGAGTCGGGATCGACGGAGAAGCCGTGATTCTGCGCCGTGATCTCGACGCGTCCATTGCGCAGATCCTTGACGGGATGATTGCCGCCGCGATGTCCGAACTTCAGTTTGTAGGTGCGGCCACCTAGCGCGAGTCCGAGGAGCTGGTGGCCGAGGCAGATGCCGAAGATCGGGAGCTTCCCGACGAGATGGCGGATGTTTTCCTGCGCGTACGTGACGGGCTCGGGATCGCCGGGACCGTTCGACAGCAGCACGCCGTCGTACTGGCGATTGATGATCTCGTCGGCGTGCGTCGTCGCGGGATAGATCGTCACGTCGCAGCCCTGCCGCGTCAGCTGGCGGAGAATGTCACGCTTCACGCCGAAGTCGTACACGGCGACGCGTCGCCGCAGTTCCGACGGACGCTCGTCGAACGGATAGGGGCGCAGCGCGGTCACACGCTGCACGAGATCGAGTCCCGACATCGACGGCGCGTTCCGCAGCTCGGCAACGATCGAGTCGACCGACCGCGCCTCGTCGCTGGTGATCATCCCGCGCATCGCACCCTCGGTGCGAATCTTCCGCGTCAGCGCGCGCGTGTCAACGCCGGAGATCGCGGAGATCCTGCTGCGCTCGAAATAGTCACCGAGGGACATCTCCGCGTGCGCGCTCGACGGCTCCGCGATCGCGTCGCGCACGACGAAGCCAGCGACCTGCGGCTCCTCGCTCTGCTCGACGGCGGATTCGACGCCGTAGTTGCCGATGTGCGGGTACGTCATCACCACGATCTGAAACCGATACGACGGATCGGTGGCGATTTCCTGATAGCCCGTGAGCGACGTGTTGAAAACCACTTCGCCGATCGCGTCCGCGGTCGAGCCGAACGACTCCCCCGCGTACACCGTACCGTCTTCGAGCACCAGTTTGGCGGCAGTCATGAACCCGATGCGATCCTACCATCAGAGGCTCATGGGCTCACAGGCTCATGGGCTCATGGGCTCATAGGTTTTCACTATGAGCCTCTGCGCCTTTGAGCCTCTGCGCCTTTGAGCCTCTGCGCCTTTGAGCCTCTGCGCCTCTACTCGTATCGCAACGCTTCGACCGGATTCAGTCGCGCCGCGCGCATGCTGGGGATGATCGTCGCGAGAAACGAGACGATGATCGAGAAGCCGGCGATGATCGCGAGCCAGCGCGCGTCGATGATGAACGGGATCGACGACACGAAGTACACCTCGGCGATCTCCGGCGGGAACGACACGAGCTCGTAGCGCGTGATGATCCAGCACACCAGCGAGCCGAGGATCACGCCGGTGGCGGTGCCGGCGATGCCGACCATCGTGCCGTACCAGATGAACACGCGCCGCACCATCGAGCCTTGCGCGCCCATCGACGTGAGGATGCCGATCTCGCGGCGCTTCTCATGCACCGTCATGATCAGCGTCGAGACGATGTTGAACGTCGACACGAACACGATCAGTCCGATGACGATGAACAGCACGAGCTGCTGGAAGCGCAGCATCGAGAAGAGCTGCTTGTTCATCTCGCGCCAGTCGCTGACCGCGTACCGCCGATCGGTGACCTGTTCGATGTCATGCATCACGCGATCGAGATCGGCGCGCGGCGCGAGCTTCACCTCGAGCAAATTCGCCGCGCTGCGCATTCCGAACAGTTCCCGCGACTCGGCGAGATCGACGAACATCCATCGTGCGTCGAACTCGTAGAAGCCGGTCGCGAAGATGTTCGTGACGACGAACGTCGATGTGCGCGGCATAAGGTGATCCTGCTCGACTGAAGGAACGGTGACGCTGATCGCCTCGCCCGCTTTCACGCCAAGCTTCGTCGCCAGATATTTTCCGAGCGCGACGCCCTGCTCTCCTTCGCGCGTTTCGAAGCGATGCGACGGCCCGACGATCTTCGAAAGCATCGGCGAGTCGCGCCAGCGCGTCGGCTCGATGCCCTTCATCATCACTTCCGAGCCGGTCGTGTTCGACTCCGTCGTCACGACAGCGTGTTGAAAAAGCACCGGCGACGCTTCGGCGACACCGGGCACACTCTTCACGACCTTGATCACCGGCGCGGGATCGGTCATCGGCGCACCGACGGAGTAAACGAAGATCTCCGCGTTGCCGCCGAGAAGTTTTTTCTGAAGATCGTCGCGATAGCCGGTCATCAGCGCCATCGAGATGACGAGCGCCATCACGCCGATCACAAGGCCGAGAATGGAGACGACGCCGACGGCGGAGATCAGCGCATCGGTCGGACGTCGGAGATAGCGCCAGGCGATGGCGCGGGAGAGGTTCATTCATAGTCTCCGATCGGGCACACCCCCTCACCCGGCCTTCGGCCACCCTCTCCCCGCGTCGCGGGGCGAGGGGCAACAAACGAGACTGCTGCCAAGTGGCCCTTCTCCCCGCGTGCGGGGAGAAGGTGTCGCGAAGCGACGGATGAGGGGCTTGTCATTGCAACGTATAGATTCAATCTTGAAAAGCACGAGGCGACTATTGCCGCACGATTCTGCCTTCGATGTCCGTGTCGACCGTCCCCACCCTGCGAATGTACGACTCGACCATCGCGCGTAAATCCGCCTCGCGATCGGTGTTCACTTTCGGCGGACGATTGGCGTCGGAGAAAAGCATGTAGCCGTCTTCGGTGCCGCGTGTGTACATGAAGTCGATGATGCCGAGGGTGTAGGTGGCGTTGACGTCAAGCGGCTTGCCGCCGACTTCGACGTCGTTCGCATTCACGACGAACGCGCCGTTTTGCGGGTGGTATTTGAATTTGATTCCGGAGACTTGCAGGAAGCGGCCGTCGCCGGCGTCGACGCGCGAGACGGAATTGCGCAGCATGTCGAGGAGCTGTTGTCCCGTGACGTTGCAGGCCACGAGTTTGTTCGTGTAATAAAAAATCCCTTCCATGTCGTACTTCGTGATCGGACCGGGCGGGATGTTGTCGTTGATGCGGATCGAGCCGCCGTTGATGACCGCGACGTCGGTCTGCATCTGCGCGCTCATGACGTCGGCGAGGAGATTGCCGAGGGCGGTCTCGCGTCCGCGCACCGCGGGCTCGACGCCTTCGAGCAGGTTCTTCGTGTAGCCGAGCGTGTCATTGCCGCCGAGCTTGTCCGACAGCGCGCCCATCCACTTCTGCACCACGGCATCGACTGCCGGGTCTTTCGGCACGGTTGAATCGAGCACGACGCGCAGCGGCGTCGTTTGCACCGGGCCGTGCGGCGGCACGATCACGTCCCATACGATCACACTTTTCGCGTCGGCGTCCGCCTTCGCGATCCACGTGTTCTCGACTCGCTGCTGCATGAAGAGATGATCGTGGCCGCCGATGACGATGTTGATTCCCGGCAGCGCCTGCACGAGCTTCACGTCGTCCGGCATGTCCTCGTGCGTGATGGCGATGACTACGCGCGCGCCCATCTGCTCGCGCAGCACATTCGCGGCGTCCCTCGCCGCGTCGATCACGTCGGTCGTGCGCGCGTATTTGTTCTGCAGCGGATACAGCAGTCCCATGAAGCCGACCTTCACGCCGCCGACGTCTTCGACGTAGAGCTCGGGAACGCCGGGAAACTTCTGATCGCAGTTGGGATTGCAGTAGACGGAGTTCGTCGAGATCCACTGAAACTGCGACTCCTTGACGCGGTCGAGGAGAATCGTCGGATCGCTCTTGTCGAACTCGTGATTGCCGAACACGATGATGAAGTTGTGATCGTTCGCCGTCGAGTCGCCGTCCAGCAGATTCATCACGTCGACCATCGGCTTCGCTTCGAGATACTTGCTCATCAACGACGGATACAACGCGTCGCCCGCGTGCAGTACGAGCACCGGCGAGCCGTCCGACTCGAGATGCTTGCGCAGCGTACGCACGCGCGCCAGTCCGCCGCTTTGTCCGCCTTCGAGGCCTTCGATTTTGTAGACGTCGTTGAGCTGGAGAATTTTGAAATGGGCGGGGGCGGGGGGAACGGTCGCGCAGGCAGTCAGGAAGATCAAGGCAGAAGGCAGAAGGCAGAAGGCAGAAGTGAGAAACGGTCGGCGCATTCTCATCGCCACCATTCTACGTTCTGCCTTCTGCCTTCTGCCTTCTGCCTTCATAATCCCGCGCGCCATGAAACGCCTGCTTCTCGCTCTCGCGTTCACGCTTCCGCTGTCCGCACAGATCCCCGCACCCAGCTCCTTCCTCAAACTCGACATCGGCAAGGATCGCGTGCTCGCCGACTACCGCCAGATCCGCGATTACTTCCGCGCGCTCGACCAAGCCTCCCCGCGCGTCGACTACGAGGTCCTCGGCAAGACGACGCTCGGCGAAGAGATGTTCATGGCCGTCATCTCCGACGAGGCGAATCTACGCAACAAAACGCGATTGCAGGAGATCGCGAAGCGGCTCGCCGATCCGCGCGGGTTGTCGGACGTCGACGCGGCGAAGCTCATCGACGAAGGAAAAACGATCGTCATCGTCACGTGCAACATCCACGCGACCGAGATCGCGTCGAGTCAGATGGCGATGGAGTGGGCGCACGATCTCGCGGCCGCGAACGACGCGGAGACGAAGCGGCGTTTGAAGAACGTCGTGCTGCTGCTCGTGCCGTCGCTCAATCCCGACGGGCAGATCATGGTCACGGAGTGGTACCGCAAATACGTCGGCACGAAGTACGAGGGCGGACGATTGCCCTGGATCTATCACCACTACACGGGCCACGACAACAACCGCGACTGGTACATGCTCACGCAGGTCGAGACGCGCAACGTGAACCGCGCGCTTTACAAGGAGTGGAACCCGCAGGTGTTCGTCGACGAGCATCAGATGGGCTCCGAAGGTCCGCGCATGTTCATCCCGCCGTTCGCGGATCCCGTCGATCCCGACGTCCATCCGCTGATCTGGCGCGAGGCGAATCTCATCGGATCGAACATGGCGTTCCGTCTCGAGCAGGCGGAAAAGAGCGGGTTGATTTACGGCTATTCCTTCGACGCCTACTGGCTCGGCGGCACACGCAACACCGGCTGGTGGAAGAACGTCACGGGACTGCTGCTCGAGACCGCGTCGCCGCGCGTCGCGACGCCGACGTACATCGAGCCGAGTGAATTGCGCGGCGGCACGAAGGGCCTCATCGACTACAAGGCGACGATCAATCATCCGAATCCGTGGAAAGGCGGCTGGTGGCGTCTCCGCGATGTCATGGACTACGAGCGCATCGCCTCGGACGCCCTGCTCGAAACCGCCGCCGATCGCGCCGTGGATCTGCAGCGCAACCTGCTCGCACGCGCGCGCGCCGCGATCGCGCACGGCGGCGATGAGGCATATCGCATTCCGCACGATCAGCGCGACTGGCCAACCGCGCAGTATCTCGCCTGGCTGATGAACGAGCACAACGTCGAAGTGCGGCAGGCGACGAACGGCGACTACTGGATCCCGCTCGCGCAGCCGTACTCGAAGTTCGTCGAAGAGATGATGGAGCCGCAGCGCTATCCCGAAGTCCGCCTGCAGCCCGGTAAAGACATCCTGCGCCCGTACGACATTGCGACGTGGACGTTGCCGCTGCAGATGGGAGTGCGCGTCGAGCGGGCGGCGATGCCGCAGGGCACGACCCGCGTGACGGAGATCAAGCCGGCGATGAAAGAAGTGATCGCGCGCGGCGAGAAGCTCGCGAAGAAACCGCGCGTCGCGACCTACAAGTCGTGGCAGGCGTCGATGGATGAAGGATGGACGCGCTGGGTGCTCGAGACCTATGGCGTGCAGGTGAAACAGCTCACCGCGCAAGACATTCAGAAAGGCATCACCGACATCGATGCGCTCATCCTCGCCGATCAGCCGAAGGACGTCATCGCGACCGGCAAACAACGACCGGGCGACACGCGGATGAAGTACGAGGAAGAAATGCCGCCCGAATACCGCGGTGGCTTAGAGCACGCCGGTGCCGACGCGCTACGCAAATTTGTCGACGGCGGCGGAACGCTCATCGCCTTCGGCAACGCCTGCGACTACGTGATCGACGAGTTCAACATCCCCGTCCGCAACGCCCTCGCGGGCGTGCGCGCCGAGGAGTATTCGAATCCGGGATCACTCGTGCGACTCAAAATCCGCACCGACCATCCCGTAACTGCCGGCATGCCGAGCGAAGTAGCCGCCTTCCAGGACGAAGCGATCGCCTTCGAAACCACCGCGCCCGCCACCGACATCCAGCGCTGGGTCCTCGCGACCTATCCCGACGACGAGAAAGACGTGCTCCTCTCCGGCTGGATCGAAGGCGCCAGCCGTCTCGCACGCAAAGCGGCGGCGGTCGCGACGACGTATGGTAAGGGAAAGATCGTGCTGTTCGGCTTTCGTCCGCAGCACCGCGGACAGACGCATGCGACGTTTCCGCTGGTGTTCAATGCGTTGTGGTGGAGCGTATCGGGTCCTTGACGACGCGGCCATTTGGCATTAAATTGAATGCCAGATGGAAAGCACCGAGAATGCCGTTCCGATCGACGTCGAACGTTATCGCAAGTTCCTGACGACAGGATCGCCCGGTCCTCACGCGTATACGGTGTTGCTGGGCCTGAAGTATTTCGACATGCCTAGCGTTTTGAAAGCGGTCGAGCAAGGTTTCCCGTGGAAATCATTCGAACGCTTCACAGACAATCTCGGCCTTCCAGCGGACCAGGTCGGCGCAATGGTCGGCATCCCGAAACGAACGCTCGCTCGCCGCAAGGTTGAGAGGCGCTTTTCGCCTGATGAGTCCGATCGGCTGCTTCGCGCAGCGCGCGTGTTCGCCAGAACACTGAAGTTGTTCGATGGCGATCGTGAAGCCGCGACGGAGTGGCTGACGACGCTCGAGATCGCGCTGAACGCCGCCCCGTTGGATCTCGTTCAAACCGACGTCGGCGCACGCGAAGTCGAGAGAGTCCTCGGCGCACTCGAACACGGCGTCTTTCTGTAGTGATCAAGGCGTGGCGCATCGTAAGGCCCGAGTACGCGGCAGACGCGTTCAGCGGCGAAGGCGCGGCGGAGAACGCAGGGCGCTGGCACTCGGCAGGAACTCGCGTCGTGTACGTCTCCGAATACGTCGCGCTGGCGACGCTCGAAATGTTCGTACATATGCGAAAGCGCCGGCTCCTGCCCAGCTACGCGATCATTCGATGTTCGATTCCTGAAAGGCTCATCGAAGCGGTCGACGTCTCGCAACTGCCCGAAACCTGGTTCGAGAGTCCGGCGCCGCCCGAGTTACAGAAAATCGGCGACCTCTGGACGCAAAGCCGGCGCTCGGCCGTCCTCAAAGTTCCTGCAGCAGTCACGAAAATCGAGTTCAACTACCTGCTCAACCCCGCACACAAAGACTTTCATTTGATCGAGATCGACGAGCCGCGAACGTACAGATTCGATCTGCGACTGTTCTAAAGGCGCGGCATAAACCCCTTCTCTGCTAATGTTCCGCGAGACCGAATGAAAGTCGCGTTTCTCAAGCCGCCGGTTGGCGGGATTCTCGGCCTGGAGATGCTCACGTTCGTCGAGCCGCTCGGTCCGATTTGCGTGGCCGCTTGTCTCGAACAGGATGGTCACGTCTGCAAGGTGATCGACCTGCGCATCGACGGCGAGGAGAAGGGCATCGCTGACTGCGTGGCGTTCGATCCCGATGTCGTCGGTCTGCAGTGCAACTTCACGACGGAGCGCAACCGCACGATCCGGCTCGCGCAGCGGATCAAGCGCGAGATGCCGAAGGCGCTCGTCGTGATCGGCGGGCACGATGCGTCGCGCGATCCCGATTGGTTCCGCGATGATGCGATCGATTTCATCGCCATGGGCGACGGCGAGGAAGTGATGCCGCCGCTCGTCAACGCGCTCGCGGACGGCGGAGACATTCGCAAGATTCCGGGCCTCGAAGTGCGTGACGGAAGCGGATGGCTCTTCACCGGCCACGCGCCCGCCCGCCCGCACCTCGACATGTACCCGAAACCGGCGCGCCATCTCATCGCGCAGTACGCCGACCACTACTACATCAACTTCCGCAAGCCGCTCGCGCTGATGGAAACGGCGCGCGGCTGTCCGTTCAAATGCAACTTCTGCTCGGTCTGGAAGTTTCATGAGTCGACGTTCCGCGAGAAGTCACCCGCGCGCGTCGTCGAAGAGCTGCGCGACATCACCGCGCCGAACATCTTCATCACCGACGATATCTTCTGGATGAACGTCAAGCGCGGCGAGGCGATGGCGAAGGAGATCAAGGCCGCGGGAATCAAGAAGTACTTTACGGTGCAAACCCGCACCGACATCATCTGCAAGTTCCCGCATCTCATCGAGATGTGGAAGGACTGCGGGAACCTGGCGATCTTCCTCGGACTCGAGTCCGTGACCGACGAAGGGCTGAAGGCAGTCAACAAGAAGAACACCGCCGATAACAACGTCCGCGCGATCAACATCCTCAAAGACCTCGGCGTCGGCTTCACGCCGAACTTCATCGTCGATCCGGCGTGGGACCGCGACGACTTCACGCGCCTCCGCGACTGGATCGAAAAGATGGGCGCGTACAACAGCGGCTTCTCGATTCTCACACCGCTCCCCGGCACCGATCTGTGGGACCACGACAAGAAGCGCGTCACGACGCGGCGCTGGGAGATGTACGACATCGTCCACGCCGTGCTGCCGACGAAATTGCCGCTCGACGAGTTCTATGAAGAGTACTCGCGCCTCTGGCAGCACTCGCTCGACGTGCGCTATCGCAATCGCGGGAAAATGCGGACGTACGTGCAGCTCGGCGCCGCCGTCCTCGCCGGCAAAGTCTCACTGAAGGAACTGAACCGCGGCCTCGGCATGGCGCGCACGTTCACCAAACCGCAGACGTTCCTCCGCGCGCACGATTCGGCGTCATCCTGAAAATGTGGTGCCCGTTGCCCTCAGCGGTCACAGCGCCGCCTCACGGCGGCGCCAGCGGCGCGTAGCGCCGCCGCGACCGCTGAGGGCAGCGGTCGCCACAAAGCTCTTGGAAATTTTTCACAATCTCTGAGGCGAGGCGGCAAATGAATCGATGACACGTTTGATCGATCACTTTCTCCCCCACTGCGACTTCGTCGAGCGGCACTCGATCGTCGTTCGCGCATCGCCCGAGCGCATCTACGAAGTCATCCGCCGCGGCGAGCTCACGCAGCACCCGATCGTCCGCGCGCTTTTGAAACTGCGAGGCCTCGGACGTCCGCCGAAGAAATTCAACCTCGACGCATTTCTCGGCGCAGGCTTCGGACTGCTCGCCGAAGATCCGCCGAACGAGATCGTCCTCGGCATCCAGGGACCGTTTTGGAAGCCGACCTGCAAGCTGCACGTCGTCGATGCGGAGGCATTCAGGACGAACGTGCCGGAAGGCGTCGCGCGCGCGGCGTGGAACTTCGCGATCGACTCCCACGGTCGCGTAACGACGGAGACGCGCATCCTCTGCGCCGACGACGCGCGGATGAAATTCCGGTTGTATTGGACGACCATTCGTCCGTTCAGCGGCTTGATCCGGCGCATGATGCTGCGCGCGATCCGGAAAGAAGCGGAGCGGTTTGAGTAACTGGTACGGCGATGATCTCGCGTGGATCCATCACGCCGGCTTCTCCGAGTTCGCCGAGTCGGCCGCGCCGTGGCTCATTCGCAATCTGCCGCGCGGCCTCATCGTCGACGTCGGCTGCGGTAGCGGTGTCCTCGCCCGCGAGTTGACTCGAGCCGGTTTCGACGTCCTCGGCATCGATGCGTCGCCGTCGATGGTCGCGCTCGCACGCAAAACCGCGCCGAAAGCACGCTTCGAAGTCGGCGCGTTCGCGGACATCACCCTCCCGCCATGCAGTGCCGTCATCGCCGTCGGCGAGGTGTTCAACTACGGGCATCGCGATGACTTCGCGTCGTTCATCTCACGCGTTCGTGCCGGCACGTTCATCTTCGACGTCGCCGAGCGCGGCTCGTATCCACCGCATGACGAGAGGCGCACCGGCGGCGACGACTGGTCGGTGATCGCGATCAAGGACAGCGACGGCGAGCGATTGACGCGGCGCGTGCTGACGTTCCGCAGGATCGACGGCGAGATTCGGCGCTCCGAGGAAGTGCACGTGATGGAGCTGTACGAACGCGAGGATGTGATGCGGATGCTGCGCGGCGCGGGATTCGAGACGCGCACACGGCAATCGTACGGAACGCGGCGGTTGCCGCGCGGTCACACGGTCTACGTCGCGCGGCGTGGTGCTTGCTAATCCGAACGGCATGCGCACCGAGGCCATGCTCCTCGACATCGACGGAACGCTCATCGACTCGAACGACAAACACGCGGACTGCTGGGTCGAGGCGTTCGCGCATTTCGGCAAACACGTCGAATGGAACGACGTGCGCGTACAGATCGGAAAAGGGGGCGATCTGCTCGTGCCGGACACGCTCGACGCGAAAGAGATGCGCGCGTTCGGCGAAGCGGTGAAGAGCTATCGCGGCGAGCTGTGGAAGCGCCGCTACATGGAAACGGTCCAGCCGTTCCCGCACGCGCGCGAATCGATCCTCGCGCTGCACGATCGCGGCATCAAGCTCGCGTTCGCATCATCGTCGAATCCCGATGAGGTCGAGTACTATGTCGAGCTTCTCGGCGCACGCGCGCTGCTCGCAGGATCGACGTCGAAAAAGGATGCGCAGTTCTCCAAACCATCGCCGGAGATTTTCCAGGCCGCGCTGGAGCAGACCGGCGCCGATCCCGAGCGCACGTTCGCGGTCGGCGACACGCCGTACGACGTCCTCTCCGCGCATCGGATCCCGCTGCCGGTCATCGCGGTGCTCAGCGGCGGGTTCGCGCGCGAGCTGCTCGCCAAGGCCGAATATCTCTTCGCCGACATCGGCGCGATGACGAAGGAGCTCGACCGCATCGATGAGTATTTCCGTACCTGACGTTCACCGCCGCGCGATCATCGTCGACGGCCACTGCGATACGCCTTACCGGATGTTCCGCCACAACGTGCACCTCGACGAGCACGATCCCGAGGCGCAGGCGGATCTGAAATCGCTGCAGCAGAGCGGCATCACCGCGTCGTTCTTCGCGTCATACGTGCCGCCGGCGTACGCGAATCGCGGCGCCGCGAATTTCGCGCGCAAGCTGTGCAATCTCATCAAAGGCGAAGCCGAGCGACGCGCCGACGCCGTCTCGTTCGTCACCGACAGCGCGGGCATCCGCGCGGCGAAACGCGACGGAAAACTCGCGCTGATGATCGGCGTCGAAGGCGGACATGCGATCGAGGACTCGCTCGACATCCTCCGCGAGCTGTACGACCGCGGCTCGCGCTACATGACGCTCACGCACGTCAACACGAACAATTGGTGCGACTCGTCGGGCGACGCGGAACGTCACGACGGTCTCACCGACTTCGGCCGCACCGTCGTCCGCACGATGAACGACCTCGGCATGATCGTCGATGTCTCGCATATCTCCGACAAAGCGTTCGCGCACGTCATCGAAACCTCGCGCGCGCCGGTCGTCGCCACGCATTCGTCCTGCCGCGCGCTCTGCCGTCATCCGCGGAACATGACGGACGACATGCTGCGCGCACTCGCGAAAAACGGCGGCGTCTGCATGATCAACTTCTTCTCCGCGTTCATCAGCGATGCCGTCGCCGAGGTGACGATGCGCGCGGGCAAACGCGACCGGATGGAAAAACCGCCGGCGGACGGCGGCACCGAGGAGATGCCGAACGACCGCGTCGACTGGGATCTCTTTCTCCAATGGTTCCGCAGCCTCGGCTCACCCGAGGCGACGCTCGACCAGGTCGCGGATCACATCTTCCATGCCGCCGAAGTCGCGGGCATCGACCACGTCGGCATCGGCAGCGACTTCGACGGCGTTCCCGCATTGCCGGCCGGACTCACCGACGCGTCGATGCTGCCGTCGTTGACGGCGCGGCTCCTCGAGCGCGGCATGAGCGAAGGCGACGCCGAGAAAGTTCTCGGCGGAAATTTCATGCGCGTGTTCGAGGAAGTGGAACGTGCATCACAGCCGCGCCTGCCATAGCGACGAATATTTTCGTCCATGCTGAAAACCTGGCTGTTGCTCCTCACGGCGCTTCCGCTGTCCGCTGCTCTTCCGCCCAAATTGCCTCCGCAGACGAAGATCGAGCAGCGGATTGCGCGCGACATTCAGTGGTTCCGGACGAACCTTCCCGCCGCTTACGAGAAAGCGGGCGTGAAAAACGCCAAGTGGGATGCCGACGTGATGGACGCGCTCACCGCTGTCGCGCAACTCTGGAGCAACGATCCGAATCGTCCGGGCAACGAGCATGAACGCGCGTGGCAGGCGTCGGAGCGCGCGATGAAAGCCGGATGCCACGACGCGCTCGTGCAATACGTTCACGCGCGGATGTACGCGCTCGCCGCCCAGGAAACCGAGGACGAATCCGCGCGGCTGATGAAGGCCGCGGCGGCGGCGATGGATCGGTCAAGCTACGCATCGATCTTCAAGTTTTACGCGCACGCGCGCGCCGCGGAGGCGCTGGTCGGCGATACGAACCTCCAGATCGGCTACGTCCCGACATCACCCGATACGCTCACCGAGCTCGATGCGGCGAAAGCGGCGTGGCCGAAAGTCGTCGCGTCGCTCGACACGCCGCCGGAGTTGGTGCTGGACGCGTTTCAAACCTACAGCGAGGCGCGGCACAACGCAAAAGGCGATCGCAAGGCGGACGGGAACGCGCTCATCGCCGCGTACGAGAAGAGCACGAAGAAAGGCCTGATCGTGCCGCTGCTGCGCGCGCGCCTGCTCATCGACACGGGATGGGACGCTCGCGGCAGCAAGACTGCCGATAAGACTTCGAGCAAGGCGGTGGAGACGTTCGAGTCGAATCTTCATGCAGCCGAAGGCGAAGTGAAGAAGGCGATCGACATCGATCCGGCGTCGCCGGCGATCGCGCCGCTGATGCTCGCCATCCAGCTCGGAATCTGTTGCGAAAATCAGTCGGAAGCGTGGTTCCGCTATGGCATCGCCGTCGATCCCGGCGACCTCGGGCTCTGGTTCGATCGCCTGCACGGTCTCGAGCCGCGCTGGAACGGCAGCGCGGAAGAGATGCTCGCGTTCGGACACGAAGCACTCGCGACGAAGAAGTGGGCGCAACGCACTCCCTTCGTGCTCATCTTCGCCCACTTCACGCTCGCGAACTACGACGACGACTATTACAAGGACGCCGCCGCGTGCCGCGACGTTCACGCGGTGTTCGAGCCGTACCTGAAGATGTATCCCGACGCGAACTACGAGCGCAGCGGATACGCGTCCCTGCTCTATAAATGCGGCGAGTACCCGGCCGCACAGCGCGAGCTCGATCGCCTCGGTACGAATGTCCGCATCGGTCCGTTCATCGAGCGAGCCAATTTCGAGAAGATCCGCAAAGACCTCGCGCGCCGCACAGGAACCGTCCTCGCCGAGACGCCGAGCGGTCCGAACACGCGCGACGTGTACGGCCGCACGCCGCTCTGGAACGCGATCGAAAAACATGATCTGAAGAAGGTGAAGGAGCTCCTCGCAGCCGGAGCGGACCCGAACGATCCGGGCAAACACGTCAACAAGATGTTCGAGTCGGGTGACCCGCTCACATTGCGGGCCATCGACGAAGAGTCGCCGCAAATTCTCGCCGCGCTCATCGCCGCCGGCGCGAAACCCGATATCAAGAACATGTACGGCATGAACGCGCTGATGATGGCGGCGTTTTACGGGAAAACGGAGATGGTGAAGCTCCTCATCGAAGCGAAATGGAATGTGAATGCAAGCGATTCGGCCGGCACGCCCGTGCTCTACGACGGCGTGAAAAGCGGCAACATCGAGGTCGTGAAACTGCTGCTCAACGGCGGAGCGAAAGCGTCCGCAAAGAAGAAGCAGATCGTCCTCGACGCCGCGAAGGAGAGCAAGAACGAAGAGCTGCAGGCTCTCGTCGCGCAGAGCCTCACTTCTGCGAAGTGAGCGCGAGCGCGGTGCCGCACGTGACGAGCATCAGTCCCGCGGTGACGTTGAGCCGGCGCGCGATGCGCACGCTCTTCGTCAGCTCGGCGAGGCGTCCCGCGAACCAGCCGTAGCCGGCGAGGATGAAGAACTCGAGCACCGTCGACGTCACGCCGAGGATCAGCATCTGCTTCCCGATCGGCGCATTCGGCGACACGAATTGCGGGAGAAACGCGGTGAAGAACATCAGAGCCTTCGGATTCGCCATCTGCAGCAGGATGCCGCGTCCGAGGATCTGCGAACCACGGACGTCAGGCGTCTGCGTGTCCGACGTCGCGGTGAGCGCGCTCGACTTGCCGAAGATCATCTTCGCGCCGAGGTAAATCAGATACGCGGCGCCGGCGTACTTCACGATGAGAAACGCGTTATGCGACGTCTTCACGAGCACGCCGAGTCCCGTCGCGGAGAGCGCGAAGTAAAAAGCGTTCGCGCTGAGGATGCCGAGGCTCGCCCAGACCGACTTCGCGCCGCCGTAGCGCAGGCCGTGCGCGAAGACGAACAGCACGGCCGGACCGGGCGTCAGGCAGAGCGGCGTCTCCATCAACACGAAGAGCAGCCAGGTGGTCAGGGTCACGCCCGCTACAATAGCGGCGCATGCCGACCGAAGTCGAACAACTCCGCGAGCTCGCACGCGCCTTCTGGGAAGGCAAACCGATTCCCTGTCCGAAGCACCCCGCCGTGATGATGACCGGCAGCTTCGTGCAGACCACCTTCGCCGATCACATCTTCCTCAACTGCCCGCGCGGAAAAGAAACGATCACCATCCCGCAGCGCCCGAAACAGATGGAGTTCTACGACCAGCAGGTCGAGGGATTCGTCGAGAACATGCAGCGCGGCGACGCCATCCTCTGCTACCGCTGCCAGTCGAAAATCGAGGTCGACGCGAAAGAAAACCGCGAGACCGGAATCACCGACTACACCTTCACCTGCATCCGCTGTTTTTCGTGGGGGCGGTGGGTGGGGAAGCCGGAGCTGGCGAAGATTGGGAAGGATTAGGCACGAGCGTCGGCTGTTGGCGAGTGTCGCAAGTGGCGTGATTCGCGCGCACGGCCCGGGAAGGCAGAAGGCAGAAGGCAGAAGGCAGAATTGAGAAGCACGCCCGACGATTAGCGTGCCGGCCGGGCGGGCTTCTTACTTCTGCCTTCTGCCTTCTGCCTTCTGCCTTCTGCCTTCTGCCTTCCTGTGTAGTGCTCGAACACACCCACCACAGGCGATGAACGCGTCCCCGCCAAAACCCCTCTCCGCTCTCGCGTAAAATTTGCCGGGTAGGGAATTACCTCTCTCCGTCACTCCTTATAATGAGTGTTGTTCTGAAGGAGTGAAGTGTGGCTTTTGCGTCCCCAAAGCCGATCGCCGATGCAGTCGAAGTGATCGAGTGGACTCCGCGCTGGGGCTTCTCCGGGGCCAGCGCGAATTTCGCGCGGTTGCAGATCCTGATGACTGTCTTCGACGGCGATCCGGACAAGTGGCTGGACGCGATCGTCCGCTGGGGCAACACCGGCGATGAATCCGACGTGCCGTTCCTCGTCGCGATCAAGCAGCGTATCGCCAAAGACCCGCACTTCCTCGCCGACATGCGCAGCATCATGACTGAATTCTCGGAGCGCTTCGGCAACCTCGCCACGTAATACACTGCGTGGGAGGACAGACAATCTTGTCGGTCCGGACAGGCAGGATTGCCTGTCCTCCACCAAACATGCCTCCTCGCATCGTCATCATCGGCGGCGGATTCGGCGGTCTCTACACCGCGCGCGGGCTGCGTCACGCCGAGGCGGACATCACGCTCGTCGATCGCCACAACTATCACCTCTTCCAGCCGCTGCTCTATCAGGTCGCGACGGCGGCGTTGAATCCGAGCGACATCGCCGCGCCGATCCGCTCGATCGTTCGTCATCAGGTAAACATCTCCGTCGTCCTCGGCGACGCGATCGGCATCGACGTCGACGCGAAACGCGTGCAGCTCGCCGACGGCATGCTCGACTACGACTTCCTCGTCGTCGCCGCCGGCGCGACGCATTCGTACTTCGCGCATCCGGAGTGGGAGCGCGACGCTCCCGGCCTCAAGACGATCGACGACGCGCTGGAGATCCGCCGCCGCGTGCTCACCGCGTACGAAGCCGCGGAACGCGAGAGCGATCCGGCGAAGCAGGCGGAGTGGCTCACGTTCGTCATCATCGGCGCGGGACCGACCGGCGTGGAGCTCGCCGGCGCGCTCTCCGAGATCGCGCGGCAGACGATGGTGCGCGACTTCCGCCACATCAAACCGGAGAGCGCGCGCGTGATCCTCCTCGAAGGAATGAATCGCGTGCTGCCGCCCTATCCGCCCGGTCTCTCCGCGAGCGCAAAAAAGCAGCTCGAGTCCCTCGGCGTCGAAGTGATCACCGGCGCATTCGCCTCCGACGTCAATGATCGCGAAGTTCGTCTCGCCGGCGATCGCGTCATTCCGACGCGCACCGTGCTCTGGGCCGCCGGCGTACAAGCGTCGCCGCTCGCGAAATCCCTCGGCGTTCCGCTCGATCGCGCCGGACGCGTGCTCGTCGAGCCCGATCTCACGATTCCGGGACACAAAGAAGTGTTCGTAATTGGCGACCTCGCCGCGGTAAAGCAACGCGACGGCACGTTCGTTCCCGGCGTCGCGCCCGCCGCAATTCAGGAAGGACAACACACCGCGTACAACCTCGACCGCGCGCTCGAGGGACAGCCGCTGCGCGCGTTCCGCTATCGGGACAAAGGCTCGCTCGCGACCATCGGTCGAGCGGCCGCTGTCGCGGACCTCGGCAAGATCAAGCTGAGCGGATTCCTGGCGTGGATCGCCTGGCTCGCGATCCACATCTTCTTCCTCATCGGATTCAGAAACCGCTTCCTCGTCATCACGCAGTGGGCGTGGGCGTATCTGACGTATCAGCGCGGCGCGCGGCTCATCACCCGCGACGACAAGATGTCATCCCGAGCGTGAGCGAGGGACCTGGGCGGGTGGCGCCACGAGGAACGTGACTTGCGTCACCTCCCGCCCAGGTCCCTCGCTCACGCTCGGGATGACAAGCCGGCGTTACCGCAACGTCCGCATCTCGCCGGCGATGACGCCGTCGAGTCTGCGCCGCGTCGCCGGCACTTTGCGCATGTACTTCTCCGTCTCCGGCAGCGAGCGGATGAGGCCCGCGAGCATGCGCTTCACGTTGTGCGAGCCGCCGTTGTAAAGCGCGGCGGTCATTGCTTCCACATCGTCTTCCGACTCCGCGAGCTTGCGCGCTTCCGCAGTCTTGCGGTCGAGATGGCGGACGAGAAACTTCGCCATGCTCTTCGCGGAGAAACGATCGTCGAGATGCTCGCCGAGGTACTCGCTGGCCTCGTAGGCCATTTCCTTCTTCACCTTGGCCGCTTTCATCTGGAAGTGTTTCTCGAGCACGCGATCGCGCTTCGCGATCAAATCCTTCTGATAGCGCGCCCACGTCGCAAGCTGCGTCGCCTTCAGCGCGCGGTACTCCTTGCGCACGTCGTTGCGGAACGTGCGCAGTTCCGCGCGCGAGCCGTTGTCGATCAACTTGTCGAGCTTCTTCAGCACGGACTTGTTGTGCGCGTCTTCGCGCTTGATCTCGTCGAAGTAACCCTTCGACGCGTACGGATCGAGAAGATCGAGCTCGTCGATGCCTTCGCGCCGCAGGCTCTTCGCGGCAGCGAGCAGGCGCCGCGCTTTCGCCCGCGTCGCGGGACTGTCGTGATCGACGATCAGCGTGGCGATCGTGTCGGCGTCGCCGAGCGGCTTCTTCATGATGTAGGCGCGCGAGCCGACGAGATAGTCTTTGGTGACGAACAGCTTCCCGTCGAATTTTTCCTGCCGATATGCGACCGGCGTCGCCTGCGCGAGTCCGACCGCGCCGGCCTCGGAGACATCGAGGATCTTTCCGTTCGTCTCCGCGTGCGCGATGGCGAGGAGCAGAGTGACCGACGGTGCGGAGGGCATCGAGCGCGCGGCGTCGTCGATGACCACGACGAGCTCCTCGGGATTGCGAGTCCACATGTGCGTCAGCTCATGTGCGAGCGCTTTCACGCGGATCTCAATCTGCTCGTCGCTGGCCTCGACCAGCGTCGGCACTTCCGCGGACGGCTCGGCGGCGATCAGACTCTCGGGATCTTCGGGAGTGAAAACGATCGGCCTGGCGGGAAGGTGCGGTGCGGGAAGGGTTGCCGCTCTCGCGATCTCGTACTGTTGCGAGGGAATGCGCGAGACACCGAAAGCGAACGTGCCGAGCGCAAGTCCGATGCTGACCCACCACCACGCCGAGTTTTTCCGCATACCGATCTCCGACCGAATCAGGACAACGATCAGAGTAGCATTCGCACTTCCGTTTCTCGTCAACGTTTTTGCAAATGGCCGTCAAAGCTCGCCCACCGGGCGACCGTCCACTGAAAACGCTGGAGCGCGCGCTGTCGAAGGCCGGGCTCGGCTCGCGCAGCGAAGCGCGGCGATGGGTCGGCGAAGGACGCGTGAAGGTGAACGGACGCGTGGCCGGCGACCCCGATCACTGGGTCGACCTCGAGCGCGATCGCATCACCGTCGACGACAAGCCGCTCGAACAGACGGCACTGACGTATCTGCTGCTGTACAAGCCGGCGGGATATCTGACGACGTATCGGGACCCGCAGGGACGGAAGACGATCTACGATCTCCTCCCGGATCGCGACCGCTATCTCTTCCCGGTCGGGCGGCTCGATCTCGACACGAGCGGCCTGCTCATCCTCACGAACGACACCGCCTTCGCGGAGCGGCTCACGAACCCGGAGTACAAGGTGCCGAAGACGTACCTCGTCAAGGCGTCGCGCGTGCTGTCGGATGAGGATCTCGACCACTTGCGTGCGGGCATCGAGCTGCGCGACGGCATGACGCGGCCGGCGATCGTGACGCGCGTGAGCGGAAACAAATTCGAGATGACGATCACCGAGGGACGGAACCGGCAGGTGCGGCGGATGGTGGAGGCGCTGGGCGCGAAAGTGCTGAAGCTCGTGCGGATTGCGATCGGGTCCATGACGATCGGCGACCTGCAGATCGGCGCGACGCGCGAGCTGACGGCGGAAGAGGTCCGAAAGTTGCGAGGATCGAAAACATGAAGCGTTTGTTCGTAATTGCACTGCTGTTCATTGCTTGCGCGAAGAAGGAGCCGGGAGTGGTGCGCGCCTCCGGCGCGCCTTCGGGCGGGGGCGCGCCGGAGGCGCGCACCACTCCACCACCACCGGCAGTCCACGACGCGAAAAACATCATCCAGTCATCGATGGAGTTCGGCGAGTTTCAATTCACCGACGCCGCGTATTCGCTGCCGGTCTCGCATTCCACGATGAACGATCCGCAGCGCGCGGCTGCGCGCGATCTCGCGAGCGCCGGATGGATCACGCTCGACGAAGCGGGCGACGTGATGCTCAGCGACAAAGCGCGGACGGACAAGCGATTCCTGCTGCGGCCGAACGGCATCCTCGACATCGTGCCGCTCGCGAAAAAGGAAATGGGCGAAGTGCAGGAAGTGCGCGCGAATCCGGACGGCACCGCGTCCGCCGATTTCACGTGGCGCTGGATCGCGAACGAAGTCGGCGACGCGTTCCTGCGCAATCAATACCAAGGAACGCACAACGCGACGGCCACGCTGCTCGTCGAAAACGGCGAGTGGAAGGTGCTGAAGATCACGGCACGGTAGGCGCATCGGATCATAGGCTCAGAGGCTCAGAGGCTCAGAGGCTCAGAGGCTCAGAGGCGCACAGGAACACATCTATGTGCCTGTGAGCCTGTGAGCCTATGAGCCTATGAGCCTTTGCCCGCCAGCTCTTCCGCGACCGGCCACGTCCCGTCGCGCCACTCGCCGGCCATCAGCAGGCCGGCGGTGGCGAGATAGAGCGCGACGTCGCGGCGATCGAATTGATCGCCGACGTCCTTCACCGCTTCGCGTACCTGGTCGACGGTCGGCGGGGTGTAGTCGTCGCCTTCGATCGATCCGTTCTCGTGCTTGATGCCCCAGCGATCGAGGAACGCGCCGAGGAGCGCGCTCTTCTCGTGCGTGTGGTACTGCATCAGCGCGATCTCGAGCACCTGATCGAACTCGTGCGAGCCGATCCGCGACGCGAGCAGATCCGCTTTCTTCTCCGGAGACATCTTGCGAATCGTCTCATCTCGGAAATGCATCGCCTTTGCAAGCTGCATCTGCGCCATCGCCTTCGCGTGCGTGTCGCCATGCTTCCAGAACGCCGCGAGAATCGCGCGGCGCTGATCGGGATCAGCGAGCTCCTTGAGAATGCGTTTGGCCGTGAACATATCTACTTGATCGCCGGAACGTCCGACTCCTTCACCATCTTGTTCAGCGCGGGGACGTCCTTCTCCCACACTTCCTTCAGCTTCGCCAGCTCCGCGTCCGCTTTCTCGGCGAGCTGCGCGTAGACGGCTTTCTGTTGCGCGGTCGGCGCGAAGTCGCCGGAATCCGCCGACGATGCGACGCCCGCGATCTTGTCGTTGAGGCGGATCGGATAGTTGAGCGGATCCTGCGGGCTCTTGTTCTTGGTCTGGTACAGCGCCTCTTCGACCGTCGTCATTTTCTTGTCGAGCGCTTTCGCGGCATCGACGATGGCCTTGTTGTCTTTCGCGTGCTTCTTCAGCTCATCGAGCTGCTTGCGCGTGTTGCGGATTTTTTCAATCTGCTCGTTGATGTCGGAGAGCTTCTTGTTCGCCGTCTGCAGGAAATCGAACTGCGCCTTGAGATCGGCGGCTGACGCAGTCGTGCGCGGGTCCTGTTTCAGATCGAAGCTCGCCGTCTGGGGTGCGTCGTCGCCGACGGTGAGTCGGACGTTGTAGTTGCCGGGCAGCACGCGCGCACCGTCGCCGTCGCCGGCCCACATGATCAAGCCTTCGAACTTTTTCGCGGCGGCGTAGCGCAGGTTCCAGTTGAAGCGATTGAAGCCCGGCTTCACTTCCTTGATCTTGTTCTGCTCCTTCTCGCGCTCCGTCGCCGGATCCTTCTCCTCCGGCTCCGCGGTCTGCGCTTCTTTTCCTCCGCCCTCGCTCTTCACGCCGACCTTCTTCGACGCGTCTTCGAGCGGCTGCTTGCCCGCGGCTTCCTTTTCGTTCGCCTCCGCCTCTTTTTTCTTCGCCTCTTCGATCGCCGCGGTTGACTGCACTTCGCCTTCGTACTCGCGAATGACGGACTTATCGGGATTCAGGAATGCGATCTTCACTTTCGTGCCCGGTTTCACGTCCTTGCCGAGCCAGTAGTCGACGATCACGCCCGCGGGCGCGTTTTTGCCGTAGCCGTTCGGAAGGCGATCGGATTGCGCGCCGGCCATGCGCCACGTCGCGCGCGGCGTAAAGAGATGCGCGCGCTGATTCGCGACGTCGTTGGTCCACTGTTGCAGCGGCGAGAGATCGTCGATCATCCAGAACGCACGGCCCTGCGTCGCAGCTATGAGATCGTTGTCGCGCACGGTGAGATCGGTGACCGGCACGATCGGCAGATTGAGCTGCAGCGTCTGCCAGTTCGCGCCGTCGTCGAACGACACGTACATCCCGCGCTCCGTGGCGGCGAAGAGGAGGCCTTTGCGTTTTTTGTCGGAGCGGACGACGCGCGTGAAGTGATCGTTGGCGATGCCGTTCACGATCTTCGTCCACGTGGCGCCGTAGTCGGTCGACTTGAAGAGATACGGACGGAAGTCGTCGGACTTGTAGCTCGTGCCGGCGATGTAGACCGTGCCTTTGTCGAACGGCGAGGGATCGATCGCGTTCCACATGATCCACTGAGGCGCGTCCTTCGGCGTCACGTTCGTCCACGTTTTTCCGTTGTCGCGGGTCACGTGCACCAGTCCGTCGTCAGAGCCGGTCCAGATCACGCCGCGCTCGAGCGCCGACTCGGCGATCGCGAAGATCGTGCAGTAGTACTCGACCGACGTGTTGTCTTTCGTGATCGGACCGCCGGAGGAGCCCATCTTCGACTTGTCGTTGCGCGTGAGATCGTCGCTGATGCGCTCCCAGCTCGAGCCGCCGTCCGTCGAGCGGAAAAGATGCTGCGATCCGGCGTAGAGCGTGTTCGCGTCGTGCGGCGAGAAGAGGATCGGGAAGTTCCACTGGAAGCGCTCGGCCGCGCCTTCCGCGCCGTAGCCCATCGGATTGTCGGGCCACGGATTCACGTCGCGAAATTCTTCGGTCGCGTGATTGACCATCGTCAGATAGCCGCCGTACGAGCCGCCGTAGACGAGGTCGGGATTGTCGGGCTTGGCGACGATGTAGCCGCTCTCACCGCCGGCCGTCACTTCCCAGTCACTGGGACCGATGCCGCCGCCGATGGTGCGATGCTTGATGCGAAGCGCGCTGTTGTCCTGCTGCGCGCCGAGGAGGCGGTAGGGGAACGAGTTGTCCGTCGAGACGCGATAGAACTGCGCGGTCGGCTGATTATCCTCGGTCGTCCAACTCCGTCCGCCGTCGGTCGTGACGTTCGCGCCGCCGTCGTTCGACTCGATCATGCGCAGCGGATCGTTCGGCGCGATCCAGAGATCGTGATTGTCGCCGTGCGGCGTGGGGATGGTGCTGAACGTCTTGCCGCCGTCCTTCGATTTGTGGAAGCGGACGTTGACGACGTAGCACGTGTCCTCGTCCTTCGGATCGGCGTAGATGCGCGAGTAGTACCACGCGCGCTGCCGCAGCTCGCGGCTCTCGTTGGTCTTCTCCCACGTCTCGCCGCCGTCCTTCGAGCGGTACACGCCGCCCTGCTCGGCCTCGATGATCGCGTAGACGTTCTGCGGATTTGACGGCGAGATCGAGACGCCGATGATGCCGAGCGTTCCCTTCGGCATCCCTTTGTTCGTGCTGATGTTTTTCCAGGTGTCGCCGCCGTCGGTCGACTTCCAGAGCGCGGAGCCTTCGCCGCCGCTCTCGAGACTGTACGGAGTGCGGCGCACGCGCCACGTCGACGCGAAGAGGATGCGCGGATTCGTCGGATCCATCGCCAGATCGACGGCGCCGGCGTTTTCATTCGCGAAGAGCACGCGCTCCCACGTCTTGCCGCCGTCCTTCGAGCGATACACGCCGCGATCGGGATTCGGCGCGAATAGATGGCCGAGGACCGCGGCGTAGACGAGATCGGGATTTTTCGGATGGATGCGGATGCGCGGAATCTGCCGCGCTTCTTTCAGTCCGATGAACGACCACGTCTTGCCGGCATCGGTCGACTTCCATATCCCGTCGCCGTGCGACACGTTGCCGCGCACCGTCACCTCGCCGCCGCCGGCGTACACGACGTTCGGGTCCCACTCCGACACCGCGACCGCGCCGATCGAGCCGCCGAAGAAACCGTCGGAGACGTTCTTCCACGTCTCGCCGCCGTCGAGCGTCTTCCACACGCCGCCGCCCGTGCCGCCGAAGTAGTACGTCTTCGGCTGCGCCACGATCCCTTCGACCGCGGCAACGCGCCCGCCGCGAAACGGACCGACTTCACGCCACTGAAGAGACTTGAACTGTGCGGGATCGAACGTCGTCGCCGCGTTCGCGGCTGCTGCGAAAATGAAAGCGAGGAGGAGAGTTCTGCGCTTCATGGCGCGGAATCATAGGCGCAGAGGCTCATAGGCTCATAGGCTCACAGCGGTTTTTCTATGAGCCCATGAGCCTGTGAGCCTTTGAGCCTTTCGCCTGATCACAGCAAACGTGAGAAGCCCGAGAAGCGTGGCCAGCGTGATCCCCCGCCCCGTCACGAACGACACCGGCCAGTAGACGAGGCGCACGCGATGCCGCCCCGCGGGCGCGTGAATTCCGATGAATGCGGCGTTCGCGCGGTGCGTGTTCACGCGATGGCCGTCGATGTACGCGCGCCATCCTTTCCAGTCGCAGATCGAGACGACGATCCAGCCATCGCCGTCCATCGTGGCGTCGAGCTCGTAGCCGTAGCGGATGCGGCGCGTCGTGACGAAGCCCGGACCGTTTGCACGCTCGCTTCCCGCCGCATCGATCCATGCGCGCTCACGAAAATCCGTCGCGTTCGCCATCTCGTCGATGACGTTCGACGCGCCGGGCTTCACGCTGTGCGGCACGAACGCGCGCGCGATCGCATTCGTGTTTTCGAACAGCACCGCTTCGCCCTGCTTCGCGGCGATGCGCCAGCCGGGCGGTGTCGCGACCGACTCGTGCGCGAAGGCGAAGCGGACGTTCAGCATCGACAACATCGGCTTCGACAAATCGTCGACACGGTTGAAGAACACCGGCTGCGGCACGCACCAGATCCGATACGTGTCGACGTACCGCGCGAACGTCATCGCCTCGTAGCCGCGCACGTCTTCGAATCCGTACAGAGCGTTCGTGCCGGGCATCAACGCGAATCCCTGTCCGGCGACGCGGAACGGCTCGGACACGTTTTTCATCGCATCGAAGATCGGCATCGATGGATACGCGTCTTTCGCGGGAAATGATTTGTGCACGCCGCCCATCGTGATCGCTCGCTGCGCGAGCAGCAATGCGACGACGACGAGCATCTTCATCGGCAGGCGCGTCGCGACGATGAGCGCGGCCGCACCGAGTAACGCGAGCTCCGCGAGAATCGCGTGCGCGCCCCAATCGCGCGGACCCGCGTCGAGCTTGAACGTGCTCGTGATCCACCAGGTGCCGATCGCCAGCACGACCCACACGATGGCAAACGTGATCGCGAGGTCGAGTGGCGCGCGCATGGAGTGGTGCGCGCCTCCGGCGCTCCTCCCGTCCCCCAAATGCGCACCGGAGGCGCGCACCACTCCATGCTCCGCCCCAATCGCCGCAAGAATGATCAGGAAAAACGCCGCGCCAAATCCAAGACGCTCGTTGAGCGCAAGATCGAACAGCGGCAGCGCGTGCAACAGCACCGCGACCGGCTTCCACGCCGCGTGCGCGGCGAGGCAGAACAGCGTGGCGCCCGCGAAGAACCACGTGGTCTTCGAGCGAACGCGCCAGACCGCGAAGACTGCCAGCGCGACGATGATGCTGCCCACCGCCGGCGACTCCGCCTTCAGTCCCGGCACCGGCGGATCGATCCAGCGGCGGAGATGCAGGAACGGGAAGAAGTCGGTCCCTATCGACGCGAGCACCTGCTGCGGCGTGTCCACGCGCGGCTTCGCCTTCCAGCTGCTGCGGAACTTGTACTCGGCCGTCTGCGGGATCGCGTCGAGATGCGGGAGCAGATAGATCGCGCAGAGGAGGAGCGCGATCGCGCCGGCGGCGAAGGCCGCGCCGACAGCGCGCAGCGTGTTGCGGCGGACGCAGAGCAATTCGAAGAGACCGTACGCGCCGGCAAGGGCGATGATGTGCAGCGTCGACTCCTCGTGGCCGGCGAGGATCAGAAGCGTGAAGGCGATGGTCAGCAACGCGCACGACCGCACCGACGGTGCATGAATCACGCGGCGCGTGCCGAGAAGCACGAGCGGAAAGAGCGCCCACGCCAGTCCGAGAGGCCACAGCACATACAACGCGATCGCCGCCGAATACGCCCATCCGCCCGCGGCGATCGCCGACGCCGCCTCGCCGCATCCGAGCTCGCGCGCGAATGCGAACGCGCACACGCCGGCGACGAAGAACGTGATCGCGGCGGTGAACGTGAAACTGATCGCCGCGGGCAACAGAATCGCGAGCAGCGTGAACGGACTGTACGGCGCCGGCTGCGCCGCCGCGGCGAGTACGTCGCCCGACAAAATGTACGGATTCCAGAGCGGCCACTCCCCGCGCAGAATCGACTCCCGCACTACCTGCCGCCACGGAATCATCTGCGAGAAGATGTCAGCCGTGACGGGGTTGTGCGGCGGCCCCGTCATCCCATGCTCGCGCGCCACGACCGACAGCGGCTCCGACAGGTACGGCTTGTCGACCGGCGCATACACGCGATTCGCAACGAGCGCGTGCCCGACGAAGAGGAACGGAAGCAGGAAGAGAAACGCGGCCGCGCCCCACGAGAGCCTGCACACGAACCGATGCACGAGCCAGAGGAGAGCGAGCGCAGCGAGCGTGTAGAGGAGGAGGAGCAAGGCGGCGCTATGAAATCATGATTTGCGCTCGCGCTCTTCTTTGACGGCGGAGAGAATCTCGACCTCGATCAAATCTTTTGGACGCCCAGCGGCGCGCTTCATTCGAAGCAGGTCATCGATGGACGTGATGAGAACGTGTACTCCCTCGCCGAGATCTTCTTCAGTCGCGTTCTTCACGAGGTCCGGGTACCCGTGAGTTCCCGCAGGCGTGCCGAGACAATCGAGATCGCCGGCAAGGGTTGTAAACGTGAAGCAATCGCCCATCTTGATCGAGCGAGCGTCCAGTTGAAACGGCAGACCGGGTGGCGCTCCGCGCAATTGCGCATCGAGCTCGCGCAACGCACCAACCAACACCTCGTAGTTCTCAGGCCGGCGTTCGTAGCAAATGTCCAAATCGTTCGTGACCGACGGTGATCCCAATGTGCGCGCTGCCACGCCTCCGACTACGATGAAGCGAACGCTGTGCTTGGTCAGCACGTTGAGGGCGCGAAGAGGATCGAAGTCGCCCATCAGCGACGTCTGATCCGCGACAACAGGGCAGCGACGTTGCGCGACTCGACGACGAGCATCCGAACTCGCTCGGCCGGTGAAACCTGCAGCAGCTGTTGGATCTGTGTTCGATCGATGCCGGTTCCCGGCTTTGCTGCCGTCTTCTGCTCCATCTCCTTCAACAACCTAACTCCCTCGCAACAAATGTCAATATCCCAGCGTCCAATTTGACCTTGCGAAACCCTTCCCCGTCGCGTAAAAGTGACTGACGAGGTGGCTGTTCTTGCGTAGATTTTTCATCCTTCCTGGTTTCCTTTTTTGTGCAGTCGCGGCATTTGGGCAGCTTCGAGTCACGGGAGTCACAGGGCCGGACGTCGCCGTCAGCAAAACCGGCCCCGCACAATCAGCCGCCGATACCGACGTCTCCTACGACGTCACCCTCACGAACGTCGGCCCCGGCACGGCCACCGGCATCACTCTTCAGGACCTCATCCCCGCCGGGATGACGTTCGTCTCCGTCACTCCCTCGGCCACGTGCACCGATCCCGGCGCCGGCAACGGCGGCACCGTCACCTGCACCGTCGCCACGCTCGCCGAGAACGACTCCACCACGTTCACCATCGTGCTGCACATCCCTCCGCAAACACCCCCGGGAACGGGATTCACCAATATCGCCAACATCTCGTCTCCCACCGATCCCAACGGAGAAAACGACACCTCCTCGGCGACGACGTCCACGCCGCCTCCGCCATCGAGCGACGGCTCGATTCTCAAAGATGGTCCGACGAGCGCCGCTCCCGACTCCGACGTCCCCTACACCATCACCGTCAGCAACAACGGCCCCGACGCGTCGGCGACGTTCAGTTGGACGGACACGCTCCCCGGCACGATGACATTCGTCTCGCTCAATCAGAACAGCGGTCCGGTGATGTCGTGTACGACCGGCACCACCGTGACGTGCAGCGCGAGCAACTTCCCCGCATTCACCAGCGCGACGTTCACGCTGACCGGCCACATCCCGAGCGGCACGCCCGCCGGCACGGTCTTCCAGAACACCGCAAAGGTCACCGCGACGAACGATCCCGATCCTGAGAACAACTCCGCCGTCACGTCTCTGACCGTGGCGAGCGCGGACATGGCGATCACGAAAGTGAATGCCGGACCCGGAACTGCAACCGCCGGCACGCCGTTCAGCTACACCATCACCGTCACGAACAACGGACCGGACACCGCGACGAACGCGACGTGGACGGATCCGTTGCCGCCGAACACCACCTTCACTTCCCTCACGCAGAACAACGGCGCTGTGGCGACGGGCTGCAGCACGCCTCCGCCGAACATCAACGGCACCGTGACCTGCTCCTGGAACTCGCTGGGGAGCGGACTCTCCGCGCAATTCACGCTCACGATCACCGCCGGCAACACGGCGAGTGTGTCGAATACCGCGACCGTCAGCGCGAGCGAGTTCGATCCGAATACGAACAACAACACCGCCAACGCGACGACGACCATCACGCCGTCCGCCGACATGACGATCACGAAGAGCGGCCCGTCGTCGATCACGCAGGGGACCGACATCACCTACACGATCAGCGTTCACAACAACGGTCCTACCGATGCCGCGAACGTCGTCGTGAGCGACACGTATCCGGCAAACACGACGTTCGGCTCTGCGACGCCGACGAGCGGCCCGGCCGGCAGCTGCACTCCGGGACCGGCGAGCGTGTCGTGTACGTTCGCGAGCTTCCCGTTCAACGCCACGGCGAGCATCACGCTCGTCCTGCACGTCTCGAACACAGCGCCGAACGGCAGCAGCATCGCCAACACCGCGACCGTGAGCGCGTCGACGGGCGATCCGGACAGCAACAACAATTCGTCGACGACGACGGCGACCGTGACGCTCGCGCCGACGGCTGACTTGTCGGTGACGAAGAACGGTCCCGCGACCGCCGCTCGCGGATCGAACATCACCTACAACCTTTCGATCACGAACAACGGACCCGGACCGTCGAACAACGTGACGCTCACCGACACGTTCCCCGCGAACACGACGTTCGTCTCCGTCAATCAAACCAGCGGCCCGACGTTCAACTGCACGAACACCACGACGACGCTCACCTGCACGATCGCGACGCTCAACGCCGGCGCGTCCGCCGCGTTCGATCTCACGCTGCACGTCACCAACAACGCCACCGGCACGATCACGAACAGCGTGTCCGCCACGTCGTCCACCCCCGACCCGACACCCGGCAATTCGACGGCGACGTCCGGGGCGGCAGTGACGTCGACCGGCAACGCGCCGACACTCTCACCGCTCGCGCTCGCGCTGCTCAGCATCGTAATTGCCGCGATGGGAGTGCTCGCCACGAGACGGTGAGACCGGCCTCCAAGCCTCCGGGCCTCCAAGCCTCACAGGGGCTTTGCTTCTTGGAGGCCAGGAGGCTAGGAGGCACGGAGGCTGTAGCGTTATCCTCATCGCTCGATGGCAGATGGCAGATGGCGGATGGCAGATGGCAGAGGAAGGCCCGAGCCGCTTCTGCCATCCGCCATCTGCCATCCGCCATCCATCGGAGGTGAATGCATGCGTGGAACCGCGTTTCTCGCGGTAGTTCTGTCCTTTGCGATCTCCGCGGGGGCGCAGACGAACGTCGGGCTGGCGCTCGACGAAGTCACCGACAATCGCGTGGCGATGGGCGATCTCACCGGATTTCTCTCGCTGCGCGTCAAGCTCACGGGTTCCGGCCTCGACAAGGCGCTCGCCGCGCGCGTGATCGTGAAGGAAGCGAAAGACGATCGCGGCACGTCGCTCACCGACGGCAGCGACAAGCCCGACTTCTTCGCGCGCGAGTACAACAACGGCACGCTGAACTTCCAGGTGAAGCAGCCCGCGCGCGCCGCGTCCTCGGTGCGACTGAAAGGAACGATCGAGTTGTACGTGCCGGCGCGCGATCCCGCCGCGATCGTGAAAGTGAGCAAGGCGCTGTCGAAGCTCGATACGCCGCTCACCGCGGCCGGACTGAAAACGGCGAAGCTGACGATCACGCCGCTCTCGGTCAAGGGCTACAGCGCGCAGCTCGATTCGCACAAGCTCGACGACAAGAAAATCGCGGAGCTGCGCGCCGAAGGAAAGAAGCGCGGCGTGCCGGACGACGAGATCGAGAAGATGATCGGTCTAGCGAAAGCGATGGAAGGCCTCAACGAACAGCCGCAGGAAGGAATGGTCATCCTCTCCGGCACGAAGGCCGACTTCGATCGCATCTACCGCGTCGAGATCCTCGGCGACGACGGCAAGCCGATCGACGTCGGCAGCCGCAGCACCTCCACGCGCGGCGACGACGCCACGCTCATGACCATGCAGCCGCAGAAGCCGCCGCCCGCGAACGCCGCGCTGGAGTTCTTCGTCCTCACCGACAAATCGCGCCTCTCCTTTCCGTTCGACCTGAAGGTGACGCTGCCATGAAGAAACTCGCTCTCGCTCTTCTCTTCGCGTCGACGCTCGTTGCGCAACCGCTACACGCACAGACCATAGTCAAGCAGGTCAACGATCGCCGAAGCAACGGCTCGTTCTCGTCGCTGTCGATCACGATGGAATTGCCGAACATCAAGAGCACCGACGTCGCCGCGTCGCGCGTGCTGGTCTCGAATGCGGTCGACGACGCGGGAGGCAATCTCCTGAACACAGAAGGCGGCGAGCCGCAGCTCCAACCCAACAGCCGCGGGATGTACAGCGACAATCCCGGTCCGTTGACCGTCGACGTCGATCTGAAAAATCCGTCGCGCAAATCGACGTCGCTCAAGTCCGTCAGCGGACAGATCGAGCTGTTCATGCCGTCGAAGGACTCGAACAGCGTCGCCGAGATTCCGAAGTTCACGTCCTTCAGCGGCAAGACGCTTTCGCACAAGGCCTTCAAAGCGAACAACGTTGAGATCTCGCTCGTCAGCGAAGCGCAGCTCGAAGCGGAGCGCAAAAAACTGACCGAGGCGAAAACGAAAGAGTTGAAGGAGAGCGGGTACGACGACGAGACGCTGAAAAGCGTCCTCTCGAGCTACACCGATTACCTCCTCAAGTTCGACGAAGGCGACGTCGTGCTGCGCGTGAAAGACGAGGGGAAGCACATCCAGGACATCGCCTACATCGACGCAAAAGGCGAAGTGAAACGCGCGTCGATCAACGACAAGGACGGCTACACCGTCCTGTCGACGTGGGGCGAGAAACCGGAGGCGGACTGGAAGCTGCGCGTCAACATGAAGACCGCCAAAAACATTGTTCGCGTTCCGTTTTCACTCACGAACGTTCCTTTGCCGTAAAGTAACCGCCATGCGCAACACGTTTCGTCTTTTCGCTCTCGCCGTCGTCGTCTGTCTCACGCTTCCGTCCGCATACGCAACGTGCGGCGGCGGCGGTGGCGGCGGAATGGGCGGGACGATGCCCTCCGGCATGTCGCAGCCGGAGGCTTACGTGGTGCCGTGGAAGATCCTCCGTCCCGATCAGCCGGCGGTTTCCGCGCCGCTCATCCTCTATTGGTTCCCGGCGACGAAAGAGGAAGTGAAAGGGAGCGAGCTCCTCTCCTCGCGCGCGCTGACGATGGCGTCGTCGCAGTGCGTCGGCATGCAGCTCGTGGTGCCGGGCGACACCGAGTCGCTGAAGAAGTGGGAAGTCGCCGACAAGCTTCCGGCCGCGATCCTCGTCGCCGACGGTGCGCCGGTCACGCGCTGGGAATCGGAGAACGGAAAGCTGCGCCTCGGCAAGATCGAGGACGGCGTTCGCGCGGAGCTGAAGAACCGCGATAACGCGCTCGACAAGATGCTCGACGACGCGAAGGCGAAAGAGAAAGCCGATCACGACGGCGCGGTCGCGACCTATCAGAAAGTGTGGGACCAGCGCTGCCTCGCGCCGAAAAAAGGCCGCGCCGCGCAGAAGGCGCTGACGCGCCTCGGCGTGAACGTCACCGACGCCGAGCTGCGTCTCACCGATCCGGTCGACACGCCGGCGATGAACCAGCGGATGACCGAGGCGATGAACAGCGCGTTCAAGGCGGAGCTCGCGGAGGACTACGCGAAAGCGCGCTCGCTCTACATCGCCGCGTCGAAGATCGATCCCGCCGATCCGGTCCCGCAGCGATTCCTCGGCGAGCTGTATCGCCATCACACCGGCGAATGGACGCTCGCGAAGCAGACCTTCGCGCATCTCCTCACGATGCAGCCCGATCCGCTCTCGAAGGCGGTCGCGCTGCACGGACTCGGCAAGATGACGATCCACATGGGCGACTCCGCGAAAGGACTCTCGCTCTTCGAGCAGTCGATCAACGTGTATCCGCTCGCCCTCACCTACCGCAACCTCGCCGTCTACTGGAACTCCGAGCGCGTCCGCGACAAGGCCGAGGCGTACGTGCAGAAAGCGCTCGCCCTCGATCCCGACGACGCGTACAACCTCATCTTCGCCGCGACCTACATGGCCGACAGCGGCCGCAAAGAAGAGGCGCTGAAGATCGCGCGCGAGCACGAAAACCTCCTCGCCGCCTCCTACAACCTCGCCGCCATCTACTCGCTCCTCGGCCAGAAGGGCAAAGCGATGGAGCTCCTCCACCGCCACTTCTACCAGTACGAACGCTACGACGACGTCCGCGCGATGGAAATGTGGGAAGCGCGCGTCGACTACGTCTTCTCGTCGATCAGCAAGGACGAGGACTTCGTGCAGCTCACAGCGATGGCGCGATAACCATTCCGATAGAGCGCAGCGGCACGCGCTCCCTTCGAACGCAACGAACCTTCTTGTGGCCCTTCGCCCCGCTTGCGGGGAGAAGGTGGCCCGAAGGGCCGGATGAGGGGCCGTGCCAAATCCGAGGTACCCTCGGCCTGCGATGCCCGTCTCGAAGCACATGCGCGATCGCGCGAGGCAACTGCGCCAATCCGCAACGCTCAGCGAACGACGCATGTGGAACTGGCTCCGCAACCGCTCGTTCAGCGGATTCAAATTTCGACGACAAGTGCCGGTCGGTCGTTATGTACTCGACTTCTACTGCGCGTCGTTAAAGTTGGCGATCGAATTGGATGGGCATCAGCACGACATGCTCGGCGTCGTGTTGCACGACGATCAGCGCACTGCATATCTCCAGTCGCGAGGAATTGAGGTCGTGCGCATCGAGAATGAATTGCTCGCGAAAGATGCGGAGATGGCGGAAGCGATCATCGAATATGCGATCGCGCAGCGCATCAGGAACCGCCCCTCACCCGGCCCTTCGGGCCACCCTCTCCCCGCATAGCGGGGCGAGGGGCCACCGGACGTGCGCCACAACCCTCCCTTGTGGCTCTTCGCGCCGCTTGCGGGGAGAAGGTGGCCCGAAGGGCCGGATGAAGGGGGCCGTACCAAATCCGAGGTACCCTCGGCCTGCGATGCTCGGCCTTCTCGTCAATCAAGAAAGACGAAGGTTTCGCAGCCGGCGGGACTCCGGAGTTCCAAAATCGTTATAGCTTCCTCCCAGCGCAACCGGGGTAGGATGCTCGCGCCTTTGCGCCTATTTCACATTCAACGAGGAGACTGATGAAGCACTGCTCCGCGCTCATCGCTGCCGTCATCGTTGCCACGTTTCTTCACGCCGCACCTCCCTCCACGCCCACGTCCTCCCCCTCCACCCCCAAATACGACGACAAAGTTTTTGCGGGCCTCGAGCTGCGCGGCATCGGTCCCGCGCTCGTATCGGGGCGCATCGTCGACGTCACGGTCGATCCGCGCGACGCGCGCGTGTGGTATCTCGCCACTGCCGCGGGCGGTGTGTGGAAGACCACCAACGCCGGCACGACGTTCACGCCGGTCTTCGACGATCAGAATTCGTTCTCGACGGGCTGCGTGACGATCGATCCGAATGACTCGCTCACCGTCTGGGTTGGCAGCGGCGAAAACAACAGCCAGCGCTCCGTCTCGTACGGCGACGGCGTGTACAAGTCGACCGACGGCGGGAAGTCGTGGACGAACGTCGGCCTCGCGAAGTCCGAGCACATCGGAAAAATCATTGTCGATCCGCGCGACTCCAACGTCGTCTACGTCGCCGCGCAGGGACCGCTGTGGAATCCGGGCGGCGACCGCGGGCTGTACAAGACGACCGACGGCGGCAAGAGCTGGAAGGCCGTGCTGACGATCAGCGAGAACACCGGCGTCACCGACGTCGTGTTCGATCCGACGAATCCCGACACGCTCTACGCCGCGTCCTATCAGCGACGCCGCCACGTCTACACGCTCATCAACGGCGGCCCGGAGTCGGCGATCTACAAGTCGACCGACGCCGGCGCGACGTGGAACAAGCTCACCAAAGGCCTGCCGAAAGAGAACATGGGCCGCATCGGACTCGCGATTCCGAAGCAGCGCCCGAAAACCGTCTACGCGATCATCGAGGCCGCGCGCAGCTCGGGCGGCTTCTTCCGCTCGCAGGACGGCGGCGGCAACTTCGAGAAGATGTCGAAGTACTCCGGCGGCGGCGCGCAGTACTACGCCGAGATCTTCGTCGATCCGAACGTGCCGGAGCGCGTCTACGCGATGGACGTCTACGCGCGCGTCAGCGATGACAGCGGCAAGACTTGGAAGAAGATCGGCGAGACGTTCAAGCACGTCGACAACCACGTGATCTGGATCGATCCCGCCAACAGCGATCACGTGATCATGGGCTGCGACGGCGGTCTCTACGAGAGCTTCGACCGCACCGCGACCTGGAACTACAAGCCGCTGCCGATCACGCAGTTCTATCGCATCAGCGCCGACGACGCGCTCCCCTTCTACCACGTCTATGGCGGCACGCAGGACAACTTCTCCCTCGGCGGTCCGTCGCGCACGACCACCGCGCACGGCATCGTCAACTCCGACTGGTACGTCACCGTCGGCGGCGACGGCTTCCGCTCGCTGCCCGATCCGAAAGACCCGAACATCATCTACGGCGAATCGCAATACGGCGGACTCGGACGCTTCGACAAGCGCACCGGCGAGCTGCTCGACATCCAGCCGCAGCCGTCCGGCAACATGGATCCGCTGCGCCAGAACTGGGACTCCCCGCTCATCGTCAGTCCGCACGACAGCAAACGGATCTACTTCGCCGCGCAGTACCTCTTCCGCAGCGACGATCGCGGCAACACCTGGAAGCCCGTCAGCGGCGACCTCACGCGCCACCTCGACCGCAACACACTGCCGGTGATGGGACGCGTGTGGGGCATCGACGCGGTCGCGAAGAACGTGTCGACGTCGCTCTACGGCAACATCGTCTCGCTCTCGGAGTCGCCGCTGCAGGAAGGGCTGATCTACGTCGGGACCGATGACGGACTGATTCAGGTCACCGAGGACGGCGGACAGCATTGGAGAAAAATCGAGCGCTTCCCGCTCGTGCCGGAGTTCACTTACGTCTCCGCGCTGCAAGCCTCGGCGCACGACGTCAACACCGTTTACGCCGCGTTCGACAATCACAAGACCGGCGACTTCAAGCCGTACGTCTACAAGAGCACCGACCGCGGCGCGACGTGGAAGTCGATCACCAGCGACCTGCCGCAGCGCGGCAGCGCGTACGTCGTCATCGAAGACACGTTCGACAAGAACCTGCTCTACGCCGGCACGGAGTTCGGACTCTTCATCAGCCAGAACGGCGGCGGCAACTGGATCCAGATCAAAGGCGGACTGCCGACGATCCCCGTCCGCGATCTGCAGATCCAGAAGCGCCGCGACGATCTCGTCGTCGGCACCTTCGGACGCGGCATCTACATCCTCGACGATCTCAAGCCGCTGCGATCGATGACGCCCGCGGTTGCGAACACCGACGCCACGCTCTTCGCGCCGCGCGACGCCGATCTCTACGTCGAGCGCGCGCCGCTCGGACTTCCGAACAAAGCCTTCCAGGGCGACGCCTTCTTCAATGCGCCCAATCCTCCGTTCGGCGCGGTCTTCACCTACTACATCAAGGACGAGTTGAAGAGCCTCAAGAAACAGCGCGCCGAAGCGGAGTCGCGCATCGAGAAAGACGCCGGCAACGAGCCGAAGAAACAGATCGTCGTCCCGTATCCGACGCTTGACCAGCTGCGCGCCGAAGACCGCGAGCTCGATCCCGCGATCGTGCTCGTCGTGTCTGACGATGAAGGCAACGTCATTCGCCGCGTGAGCGGCCCCGTCACCGCCGGCTTCCATCGCGTCGCGTGGGACCTCCGCTATCCGCCGCCCTCCCCCATCGAGCTCACGCCGCCCGAGATCGACGTCTTCTCGCCGCCGCCCGGCGGACCGCTCGCCGTCCCCGGCAAATACACCGTCCGTCTCGCCAAGCGCATCGACGGCGTCGAAACATCCCTCGGCGAACCGAAGACGTTCAACGTCGTGCCGCTCTACCTCTCGATCATGAACGAGAGCGACCGCAACGCCGTGCTCGCGTTCCAGAAGAAAGCAGAGCGCCTGCAGAAAGCGGTGATGGGCGCCGCCCGCGTGACTGCCGACGCGCTCGTGCGCGTGCAGCACGTCCGCAGGGCCCTCGACGAGATCGAAGGCCCCGATCCGAAACTCGTCGCGCAAGTGAACGCCGTCGACAAAACCCTGCACGACATCGACGACGCCCTCAACGGCGACCCCGTCCTGCGCGGCCATCAGGAAGCCGACAAACCGTCCCTCGTCGAGCGAATCTCCAACGCCGTAAACGGATTCACCACCACATCAGCGCCGACCGCGACGCATCAGGAGTCGTTGGCAATCGCCGAAAAAGAATTCGTCCCCCTCCTCGACAAACTCCGCCGCACGATCGAAGTCGATCTCGCCGCAATCGAAAAGACGCTGAACGAGCGCGGCGCGCCATGGACCCCGGGACGCGTTCCGACCTACACGCCACAATAGCCTCCGAGCCTCCGAGCCTCCCAGGAACAGCACTTCCCTGGGAGGCCAGGAGGCTGGGAGGCCAGGAGGCCCACCCCCCGCTCTCCATTTTTGCGCACTTCCCTTTTCCTGTTAGGCTGGTTACACTCCGCGCACCCGCTTCGCTTCTACAAATAAACAACTGACCGGTCATTCGCAGGAGAGAGCCCCGTGCGCCGAGCCTCGTTTATCAAAAGCCTTCTCTGGTCCATCCTCGTCCTCATGTTCGTTCCGGTTGCGCGCGCGCAGACGTGCGTCATGAACCAACCGGCGGCGCCTTCATTCGAAGAGCTGGAAAGCGTCGAGCCCGGCGACAGCGGCTCCGTCGGCCGCGGGCTCCATGAATGGGCCATCCTCTTTCACGACATCCGCATTCCGGAGTGCAATACGACGAGGCTGCGGCTGGCGTATCGCAATAAGCTCGAGAACGAGCTCGCGATCGGAGGGTTCCAGGGATTTCTCGGCGGCGGCATCACCTCGTTCGCCTACGCCAGCGGCATGATCCTCGGCCACAACAATCAGCTCACGCCCGAAATGGACAAGTTCCTCGGCGACATGCCGTGGGACGGCTACCTCAAGCCCGACTGCGGCTTCAGCGGCTTTCGCGACGGGCAGCCGCGCTGGATGTCCGGCGACAACTGCATGGATGACTTCAGCGTCGCCGCGGAAGGCTACGCGTGGCGCGCCGCCTACTTCTCGAAAACGCATCGTCCCACGCGCGCGGCGGGCGACCGCGCCAGCGCGATGGATCTCATCCGCCGCTCGCTGCTCGACACGGAATTCAGCATCTGCATCTACGACCAGAGCGGCGACGTTAGCGGACCGACCGGTCCCTGCAACGCGTCCGTCACGCAGCTCCGGCAGTCGATGGCGACCGGCGGCAAGGTCGACGTCGTTCCGCTGAACCACACGATGGAGAACGCGAACTACGGCATCGGCCTGATCACGTCGATTGCGACCGCGTTCGTCGGACTCGAGGCCATGGGCCAGCCGGCCGGCAGTCAATTCGGCGACTTCGGCAACCGCGCCGACTTCGACGCCGTCATGTCCGCGCTGTTTCGGCAGGGACAGCGCGCCGCAGGAAACAATCCCAGCGCTCCGAATCGCTGCGACGCGTATGCGAACCAATGCTACCGCCCTGAGCCGACCGATCTCGCCAATCCGAGCTGCCCCGTATCGACGGAAAAATACCTCAGCGCGAGCGACTTTCTTCCGACGCGCCGCAACCGCACCTGTACGGACAAAGACAATCCCGATTACCGACTGTCCACGTATCCCGTGGCCACGTTCTATGAGATGAACGGGTTCCCGAAAGGCGACGGACCTCCGGCCTTCCAGTTCACCGGCGACGACTTCCCGGCAGGCATCAGGGCCACGTTGTTCACCGATCCGCTCGGCTTCTTCGGCGCGGCACGTCACGAGATCTACTACACCTTCGCCTACGATTTCTGGCGCGACAACCGCTCGCATCGTCCGAGCTTCGACTTCGATTTCACTCCGCAGAACCTCTGCGAGCGGCCGAACGTCATTCTCAATGTGCCGCTCGAAGTGCAGACCAAACAGCACATCCACGCCAGCATCAATCCGCAGCCGGCAGGAACGCGCGTCGATTGGTTGTACTACAACACGGCGACGGGCGACGCGGAGCTCGACGATGCCGGTGAAAGCGTCGAGCTCGACGCCGGCTGTACCGCGAACGGACACGACGTGCAGAACGCAATCATCCTGTTCGTCAGGGTCCACTCGGCGTGCAACAGCGACGTCGTCGGGCGCTCCGCGTTCATCAACGTCCGCCAGCCATCCGCGCTGGTCGGCAACGGCGGCACCATCCCGGCCGGCGAGACCTTCCGCATTCCCGTCTACCTCACCGGCATCGGATCGTGGCACCTCAAGTGGTCCGACGGATTCGAAGAGGACGTCGTCACGATCAATCCGTTCCGCCCGAGCTTCCACGCGCGCACGGTGCAGCCGCAGCAGACGACGACGTACTCGGTCACCGAAGTGACGACCACCGGCTGCAGCGGCGCAAACCTCGGCGACGAGTTCGGCGCCGCGACCGTCACCGTCGTTCCCAATCAAGGGAAAGCGACGCCCGTGATTCAGGTCAATGACGTCATCATCAATGCCGGAGGACAAGCGCGCTTCACCGCACGGCTTTCCGTCGTCAGCGGCGGCTATATCGAAGGCGCCACGCTCAACTTCAAAGTGTTCGACAAGTCCCTCGGCAGCGGCATCACGGACCAGAACGGATTCGCATCCGTCATCGGTACCGTCGACTTCCCGCCCGATACCTACCCCGGCGCAATCAAGGTGAGCCTCGCCGAGACTCCGGCGATCAAGGCCGGCAGCGGCAGCGGAAACCTCACCATCATCTGTGACCTCGCCGCGTTCGTGATTCAGCCCTCCGCGTTGAACATCCTCGCCGATCGCGACACGCGGCAGGACGTCGTCGTCTCGACGTCCGCCGGCTGTCCGTACACGCCGTCCGTCAGTCCCGACTCGCAGTCGTGGCTGCACGTGCAGCCGGACACGCCGCAGAAAGGCAGCCGGACGATCACGATCACCGCGGATCGCGCGACCACTCCGCTTCCCGGCGGCTCGCGCACCGGATATGTGTTCATCGGATCGCGCAGCGTCAGCGTGCAGCAGACGCAGGTCTGCACGTTCCGCTTCGAGCCCTCCGTCGCGTATCTGCCGTTCGATCCGACACCCGGCTCCTTCACGTTCATGCAGGTCTCGACCGCCGAGGGATGCGAGTGGACGGTGACGACGGACGCGAATTGGCTGCATCTCGACGACTTCACGCACGTCGGACCCGGCACCGTGAAGTTCCACGTCGACGCGAACAACGCACCGAACGCGCAGTCTCGCACGGCGAAGCTCTTCTTCGACAAGGGCGGCTCCGGCAGCGTGAACCAGTACGGTCCGGGCCCGTGCGTTCCGCCGCATCTCGAGATCGAGGCGCGCGGCGGCTCGGTGCTGAACGGCTCCCACATCATCGTGAGTCCGATCTTCAGCGGAACGAGTCTGCGTTACAGGATCTACTTCAACGGAGTGGCCGAAGTGGACACGGGTCTGGGCCAGGTCATCATCGCGCGCTGGCATTCGTGGTATCCGCAGCCGGGCCATTCGGCCTCGTTCATGGTGCTCGCGCAAAACGACTGCGGCGCGGCGTTGAGCGACAACGTCACCTGGTCCAACGACACCCCCGCCGGCGACTCCTGCCTGGTGCCGAACGTGAGGGACCATCCGCAGTCGCAGGATTCGCCGCGACCGGGTGCGTTCATCACACTCGGCGTCGGCGCCGAAGGTCCTCAGGGCCAGTTCCCCGACGAATCGTTCCACTATCAGTGGTACCAGGGCGCGACCGGCGACCGCTCCAGTCCGATCGACAACAGCGACAAGGACGTCATCCACGTCGCGCCGCAGCAGACCTCGTATTACTGGGCCGAGATCTGGGATGACGACGACGCGTGCGGCACGCCCCCACGGCGCAACATCAGCGCCACCGCCGTGGTGAGAATCACCGGCGTGCCGAGGCGGCGCACCGTCACGCACGACTTTACGAACGACGGATCGACGGACTTCACCTGGCACAACCAGGCCACCGGCCAGAACGAGCTCTGGCTGATGAACGGGCTGCAGAAAGCGAACGCGATCCCGCTCCCTTCGAGCGCCCCAACCGCGAACATCCAGAGCCTCGGCGATCTCAACGGCGACGAGCATCCCGATCTCCTCGTGCGCAACACCGCGACCGGACAGGACTCGGTTTGGCTGATGGACGGCGTGAGCGTCGGCGAAGTGAAGCCACTCGAGACGCGCAGCGATCCGCGCTGGTCGATCGGCGCGGTCGCCGATCTCGACGGCGACGAACAGCACGACATCGTCTGGCACAACGACGTTACCGGCGAGAACGAGATCTGGTTCCAGAACGGCACCGAGCACGTCGGCACGTTCGCATTGCAGCCGACGCCCGACGGAAACTGGGGACTGCACGGCGCCGGCGACTTCACGCACGACGGCAAGCCCGATCTCTTCTTCCACAACAAGGCCACCGGCGAGAACGCGATCTGGGGCATGAACGACGCCGCGCCGTCCGGCATGATCGCGCACGGCATGTCGGCGCAGGAAGTGAAGCGCCACAGCCTCCGCGCCGTCATCCAGCCGATGGAAACGCAGTCCGACACGAATTGGATGCCGGCCGACATCGCCGACATGGACCACGACGGCTTCCCCGACATCGTCTGGCGCAACACGGTCAGCGGCGAGAACGAGACGTGGTTCATGAACGGAACCACGCACAACTCGACGACCGCCATGACCGAGCAGCCCGACACGAGCTGGAACATAGGCGGCGGCGGAAGCACGAACGGCGGCGGCACGAGCGGCGACACGCGCAACGCGACGTCGCTGAGCGCGACGGCCGATGCGGCCGAATTCGACGGCGCCACCATCATTCACGCGACCCTCGCCGCGAACGGCTCGCCGCTTTCCGCGCGCACGCTCGTCTTCACGCTGAACGGCAACGAAGTGGCGCGGCTCATCACCGATGCCAACGGCTCCGCCGTCTCCGGCGCATCCGTCGCCGGGATCGCGTCCGGCACCTATCCCAATGCCATCGCGGTCCGCTTCGACGGCGACGAGCAATACGCCGCGTCGAGCGCGTCGGCGACTCTCGTCGTCGCCGGCCGGCAGGCCGTCGTCACCTGGAACAATCCCGACCCGATCGCCGGTGGAACGCCGCTCGGTGCAGCCCAGCTCAACGCCTCCGCGAACATGCCGGGATCGTTCGTCTACTCGCCTCCCGCCGGCATGATCCTCGGCGGCGGCTACCACCTCCTCAGCGTCACCTTCACGCCGTCCGATGCCGCCGTCGCGCCGGTGACGAAGAACGCCGTCCTTCTGGTCAACCAGTTGACCGTCCCGATCGCGTGGGCCTCCCCCGCTCCGATCGTCTACGGAACCACCCTTTCATCGGTGCAGCTCAACGCGTCCACGAGCGTTCCCGGCGACTTCACCTACGATCCGCCGGCCGGCTCCGTCCTGTCCCTCGGCGCGCAGACGCTGCACGCGACGTTCACGCCCGCCGATGACGACTACACCGTGACCACCGCGACGACGACGATCAACGTCGTGCAGGGATCGCAGACCATCACCTGGTCCACCCCCGCACCGATCACGTACGGCGAAACGCTGACATCCGTGCAGCTCAACGCGCGCGTGACCGCGTCCGGCGGCGCTCCCGCGGGCGCGCTCTCCTATTCGCCCGCCCTCGGCACGCTCCTTCCCGCCGGAACACACACGCTGACCGTCACCGCCGCCGCGACGCCGTACTACCCGGCCGCGAGCGCGTCGACGCAGCTCGTCGTGCGCAA
>Ga0209468_1000016_pt1 | contig 105373 bp, 89 predicted proteins | sample GraSoiAngelo_102_FD_185871 | JGI IMG/M metagenome (GOLD analysis project Ga0209468, IMG submission 185871) | Grasslands soil microbial communities from the Angelo Coastal Reserve, California, USA - 14_0903_02_40cm (SPAdes) (version 2) | ecosystem: Environmental > Terrestrial > Soil > Grasslands...
CGGGCAGCGACGTGACGCCGCGCGACTCCTTCCAGTTCTTCAGCAGCTCGCCGCGGAAGCGGATCGAGCTCGCGGCTTCGCTCGGATCGGCGTTGGCGATCGCGATCGCCTCGTCGAACACCGCATCGGAGACGTTGAGATCGCGCAGCACCATCAGCGCGGCCTCGCGGACGCTCTTGTCGGTCTCGCTCTTCGCGACGGCGAGCAGCGCGGGCGGCGCGTTCTCGCGCAGCCACGTCTTCACCATGGCCGGGCTGTAGCTGTCCCATTCGCCGAGGGCTTCGATCATGTCGATGATGTCGTCCTGCTCGGACGCGTTCTTCGTCGACACCAGACGATCGAGGAGGGGAGTGAAGTCGCGCGCCGGATCGATCGAACCATCCGCGACGGCCGCCGTCGCCCTCGCGATCATCGCTTCCACCACCGGGGGCTTCGCTGCGTAGACGGACGCCGCGCCCAGGGAAACCACCAGAAGTGCGGTACGCATGAAAAAAGTATACGGGAAAGCCTGCTGGACGCCGCTCTGATGCAAGGCCGCTTAGTTGCTAATCCAATCACATAGCCCCAGATGATCTCGTACAACGGTTCCGTCCGCCTCTGAGTTCCTCTGTGCGAGGGACCGTCAGCTTCGAAGCGATGCGAAAATGACTGCGGCCTTCTCGCGCAGGGTAGGCGGCTGGTCCGCAAACACACCGCTCCCGCCTGCGTATGCCTCATTCACAGCGAGGACAAGGGACCGCCACAGCGGAACTTTGAGCGTGCCGACGACGTCCAGCGTTGCCTGTGACTGCTGCTTGAACGACTCGGCCATCATCGGCACGAAGTACTCTTCGCCAAGCGGCGGCGGCTCGATGTCGTTGAGTTGAGCGATGTGCGTGATGTACGGTTGTGCCTGGGTCCACTTCCCTCGCTTCAGAAGGATCGTAGCGAGGGTGTGCTCACTGTGAATGTCCTTCGGACGCGCTTCGACGGCACGGAGGGCGAAGCTCTCGGCGTCCGCCATCTCGTCTATCAGATACAGCTGCCAGGCTACGTCATTAAGCGTGCTACCGTCGTTGCCCGAGTAATCCTTCACTTTTCGAAGGGCCTCGGCTGCCTGCTCTTCTCGTCCTGGAAGGTCGCGAGCGTGAATAGCGAAGGAGAGCATGGCCTTGACAGAGGACGGGTTTGCCTGCAGAGCTCGTTCGAGCGATCGTAGGGCCAGCCGCTTCTTTCCGATCGAAAGTTGAAATCGCGCGCGGCAGACCCAATTACCCTCGTCGTTGGGATCGAGTCGCGTTGCGTGGGAGAAGGCGCGGATCGCATCTCCATGATGTCCCGACTGGGCATGGATATGGCCCAGCTGATGCCATACGACATCGTCAGCACGGCCGCTGCTGATGAGTTTCTCGAAAGCGGCTTTGGCCTGTTCGGGACGCGGAACCGTCGCGGCCAGCATGCCGATCATCCGCCAATCCGGATCGCCCTCCAGCCTCGTTCCCCAATCCAGGGCGCGCGCAGCCGCTCCGGCGATTTCTCCTGAGAATCCGACGAATGCGGCGCTGAGGAGGTAGCTGCGCGCCACCCGGTTTCGCAGCGGCGGATTGCCCTTGAAGAACTCCATCGCCCGTTCGTAACGTTGAATGGCTTCGGCATGGCGGTCCCACTCGCTCAGACCGAGCGCAGTCAGGAGATCGAGTGACGCACGCTCATACTCGCTCCAGCGGGCCGTAACGCGCGATTCGACGGCTCTAAGATCGTCGACTCCGATGTCGAACCATTCGGCAGCATTCAGAAAACGTGTCAATTTCTCTTTCGTGTCCCGTTCCTGCTGTGTCGCCGGACGGGTCTCATCGACCAGCGCGCGTAACTCCTCGACCGGCTCTTCCTGCACGAGCATGGTGATCGCGGCCCGATAGCTATCGGCATAGAAGCCGGCCGTATCTAGCCAGCTCTGGAGGTTCAGCAATTCGAGCCGCAGGTTCGGCGGCAGCGGTTCCGGCACAACCTGCTCTGTGAGCACGCTTCGCAATCGTTGAGCAACGCTCGGCAGGTCGGGCGGCGGAGCCACCCGCCAGTTCAAACGGATGAACGCTCGAACGGTCTCGTGCAAATCGCCGCTGGCGAGGATCGAATGTCGCCGCGCCAGGTACCGGCTCCGTGGCCGGGCATCGTCGATACCCCAATAGCGCGCCAGCACTTCAGGCGTCGGGTGAAGAAGCAGGCCAATGGCGATGATGTCGCGGAAGTCGCCGGCGAGCTCGGGCCGATTCTGCAGGTGGAGTAGAAATCGGTCACTGATGGTCTCGATCGCCTTCTGCACCGCTTCCGATTCATCGCCATCGGTGTCAGCGTCGTCGATGTGCCCGAGGGTCTGAAGGACGTCCGAGCCCTGCTCGTGAAGATCGAGCAGGACGCGCAGCACGAGCGGAACGCCGCGCGAAAGGCGGTTGAGCGATTCCGCAAGCACCGGATCCGACGAGACGGGGGGCTGTACCTTCGCGAGCATCTGCGTCACATCGCCGACGGTGAACAGAACGCCCTCGTCGAACCGCTGCAGACGAATGCGCGCGGTCGGAACAGTGGGGAGCCATCCGTCCTTCGAGCCAAGTGGCAACCCGACATCGGGAGCAATGCGGCTGCCGATCAGCAGCAGCAGGTGTGCGCCCGCGACGAGAGGCGGCGACATTACGTAGCGAAGCCACCCGTCCAGCTCCTCGCTGAGCAGTTCGCACGTGTCGAAAATGAACATGAGCGGCTGCGTGACACATGAAGCCTCGACGCAGCGACGGAGGGCGTTGCCGAGAAAAAGGCTCGGCGCAATGCGTGGATCGGAGGAGTCGCACGCCAGTGCCTCCGCCGCCCATAATGCGAACATCTGCCTGCTACGCGGCTGGCTGCCGCGCACGTGTTCGGCGGTAGTGTTGGCGTTTTTCAGCTGCTCTTCCATCAGGAAGACCCGCTTCGCGTAACGTTTATCCGAGGACGACGCGATCGTTACCTCCGGCGACTCGCGCCAGCGATCGCCGTAGCGCGCGAGCGTCACCAGAATATTCTGGAACTCGAACCGAAGCGACGAATGCTCATCAGCCGCTTCGCGCACGGCTGCCTCGGCATCCCAGTACACGTTGAGCGCCTCAATGCCACGGACCTGCGCGAGGCGCTCGGCGATAGCAGCAAACATTTCGGCCGGAATCACTGGTGGCTTTGTCAGCGGAGTTCGCCAGACCTGATCGTCCCAGTCGATCATGGCTACGGCAATTCCGCGTTTATGCGCCTCGATCGACGCGCGGCGCACCAGCCAGGTTTTACCCATGCCGCCGAACCCGTGGAGGAAGAACAGCTGTGCATTTGCCGCATAACTCGACGGCGCCCGGCCGGCGGCTCGTTCGGTAAGTCCCTTCATCGCGTCATCGAGCGCGCCGAGAAGATTTTCGCGACCGACGAAACGCGTTACATAACAATCGTCAGCCTCAAAATTCGGCGGCGGCGGCACTGTACGCTTTTGCGCTGGGGTCGGAGGAATTACGACGGCGCCGTTGTCCGCATCGAAGATCGACTTAAGAAACGCTGGCAGATCCGTGAAGTTTTCACCGTACGAAAGCACGCGAACGTGTGATCCGTGTCGAGCTCGCGCGGCGTCAATATCGCCGCTGCGCACGAGTTGGTAGTGAATGTGGTCGACCCCTTCGAACGAACTGGAGACCCACGCAAGCAGCGTCTCGAAATTTGGGTCAGACAGACCCGCGCCGAAGCCGATGAAGAGTAGCGTTCGGGACCCCACCAGCAGCTGCTGAAGTGTCTGCGCCTGCTTCGATCCGAGGAGAGTTTCGTAGCTGTCGATGCCAAGTACCACTGAGTCGGAGTCATCCCAATATCCGTGCAGGTGGACAATACTCTTGGCGGCACGCGCAGGGTCGTTCAGGACGTCGAACACACGCGCGGGTTCGTGCCACGTAATCGCAGTTCGCCCGGTGATCGACTCTAACAAGCCGTCGTAATTCGTGGTAGCGATCGGCACGCCGTGAAGCAGGTCGGCGACGTCAGTATGCTTTGCGACGAGCGCTCCCACGGTCTCGCGCAGCCAGCGTCGATATTCTTCCGGCTTCCTGCGCAGCAGGCGGCTCACCAGAGTGGCGACCGAGAGCAGGTCGTCGACAAGCGGGGATTCGAGCTGCTTCAGACGCTCCGCGACCCAAGCATCATCGATGTTGTGGTCCACGGCCACGTCCTGGCACCGCCGCAAGCCGTTTGCGAGCAATCCTTTCCATGAAGCGAGAGGCTCGCCCTGAGTGGCGTATAGCGACACGCCGGCACCGACAACAGGGATAACGTTCTTCCGCCTCTCCACGAGCTCACGTTTGAAGTCCTCGGACATTGGGCCGCCTCTGTTTGCGATGAAGGTAGTGTACCAAGAGGCAACGTGTCCCCTTACCGGCGTGATCGTTGCGCGCTTTCGCGTATTACCAGGTCGATGTGATCAGAAGCGCGGGTCGGACATGCGTTGCTGTTTCGCCGCGAGATTCCGCACCTGACGAATGTCAGCGCGCTGGACGATCGGCTGTTCACTTGCTCGCCGTGCCAGCGGCAGGGCGATGGATGGAGTCGTTGCGCGTGCGCGTTTCCCTTAATCGCTGCCGCGCGGCTGTACCACATCGCGGCGGTCTTCTGCAGCACGGAACGATCGTAACAGCATCGCAAGACATTTACGCGATCTGCCGAAGATGTGCGGTGAAAGTGCCCACAACCTTCAACGCTTCCCTCGCTCCCGAACCACTTTGTGTTTGAAGAATAGTTATCGCAGCACCATCGCACCATGCTCAAAGCCGCCAATCGCATCGCTGTTCGCGCTTGCAGTTACACAGTTATTGAGCACCTATTCCGTGGAACATTGGGGGATGGTGTGTGATGTTCCACGCCGCATGAGATTCGCATGCTTCCGGTCTCACGGAATAAGAGCTTGCGACTTCCCAAGACGTTGCATTCCATAGAGTACAAGAAGCCCACGTGGCAGTTGGTGAGTGCTTTAGATTGGCGGGGCCGACGGGGCTCGCGCTCGCGCCCTCCGGCCTGACGACCGGAGGTCACCGAGCGTGGCGAAGAAGATCGAGACGCGCATCTCGATCTTCTTCACCGATGATCACTTCACACAACTACGCGCCGGAGGCGAATGACGCTGCTCGCACCGGCGTACGACAACTCCATCTGCAACCGGTCAAGGTGCACGGCACCGTCGAGATGGATGACGATGCTGTTGCTGCCGTTCTGGAGGAGTGCCGGATCGATGTCGACGGAGCGATGGACCCACTCCGCGAACACTGCGCCAGGCACGCTCTCCGGCGGGGGCAGCTGGCCGGCGGGCTGGCCGTTGATGACTAAATCCGCGGTCCCCAACTCGCCGAAGGAGCGAATGTCGTACACGAGCTTCGCTTGCGCGGCGTGCCGAGGGGCGGGCGGTCGAAGGAGAGGGTCACGGTGTCGGTGGGGCCAACCGGCCCGAGGACGCCTCACGCGTAGTTGCAAAGATAGCGGACCGCGCTCGCGCGAACTACGTATACGAGGACGTGATCCCGATCTTCGGGAGGCATCGTCAGCTCGTGCGGGGACGCCAGGAAGCGATTAAGATGACTGCCGACCAGCAACCGTGCGGTCTGGCCATGCTCGCCGCGGCTGCGTATCCAAACGCACCCGCTGAGAGCGTGCGCCTATTCGACGAGGCGATCGGGCTGGAGTTGCGACAGTCCAAGCCCGATGTCGACTGCATCGTCGAACAACTCACAATCGCTGGAGAGTTCACGCGTGCACGCGCGCTGGCGGCTAAGGCTCCCACCGACTGGCAGAAGGACGAGCTCCTCGTCACGATCGTCGACGGGATCGCCGGGCACGGACAGATCGTGAACGCCGCCGCCGTGGCTCGCACGATCAGCAACTCCGACGATCGCGCTTCCGCGTACGACACCATCCTCGCGCAAGGCGCCGGACACCTCTGACCGTAGGAACTACGTGTCGGCGGCATATCGCGCTTCACGGCTTTGCCGGCAAAGCCGACCCTCGGCACCACGCCGATCGGCAGTCTCGCCGCCGGCGCGGCGGCCGAGAGCATCGGAGCGCCGCGCACGATCGTCATCGGCGCGATCGTGTGCATTCTCGCCGCGGGCTGGTTCGCCGGCCGAAGCTCGTGGCCCACGTGCGCCCGATCTACATCGAGCGCGGCATTCTCGCGCCGGTGGAAGAGCGCGTCTCGCCGGTGGCGTGATCGCGAAGGGCGGCGGCTGCCGTTGCTTATGCCTTCTTCGCCCGCTTGATGAGTCCCTGGGCATGGGCCTTTCGCTGCTTCGCCAGTGTGCTGCGCGGGGCGCCGTATTGCACCGCGAGGTCGTACACCGCGCTCGCGCTTTCCATCGTGCCGGTGAGCATGAGCAGGTTGCCGTAGTCGAAGAGGAGATCGCCCACCACCCGATCGGGCGGCTTCACGAACTGCAGGCGCTCGTGCAGCTGGATGAGGATCGCCTCCGAGGTGTTCTCGAGACTGAGCGCCTTATGGAAGTTGTCGAGGGGCACCCATGCCGGACGCCGGGGGACGGCGGCCTCGCCGAAGTCCATGTTCAGCACCGAGTGTGCGGCGAAATAACGGGGATCTTGGACCAGGGCCTGCTTGGCGATGAGAATCGCCGCGTGCAGCCACTCCGTTCCCTGATGCGAGCCGGGATTGCGGCGAATGCCTTCGCGGATCCAGTGCAAGGCGCGGACGTTGTCGCCGGCGAGCTCGCACGCGGTGCCGAGATTCGTCGCCGTTGCGTAGAGCCCCGGATTGGTCCGCTCGATGCCCAGAAGGATGCGCAGGGCTTCGTGCGTCTCGCCGAGATGGAGGAGGACGGCGGCGTAGTCGTTGCGCTGCTGGTAGGTCGATGTATCGCTGGTGAAGATCCGCCTCGCCTTCTCGAACCGCCACTTCACGGGGCCGGGATGATCGATCAGGTAGTGGACGAGGTCCTCGCCGACGAGGTTATCCGCTTCAACGGTGTTTCCGTGCAGGTCCGTACCGTAGGTGTTGATGCAGGCGAATGCGGGGCGGGCGAGGATGAAAAGCAACGCGGCGAACAGCATCTGTTTCATATGAAGTGAGATGGTAAAGCGGGGATCGAGGTTACTGTCGGAGGTCTCAGTCCGCGGCGTCGCGCAGCTCCGTGATGTGCACGCGCTTGACGTTCGCACCAGCCGGCGATGCGTCGGTGAATGCCGGCGCTGCCATTCCCAACACGGCTCGCGCCTCGGTCGCTGCTGTTCGCAGCGCGCTGATGTGCGATTCGCGGATCACTGCGCCCGCGCCGAACGTACCGTCGAATGCGAAGGGCGGGAGGGAGGCGGTGGCGCGGAGGGCGTTGATCGCGTCGCGCAACTCGGTGAAATGCGCGAGCTTGATCGGCGTCACGCCGGCATCGAGCGTCGGGTCGGTATAGATGACCGCGGTGTCGATGTTGGATTGCTGGATTTGAGCGGAGACCGTGGCGTCGAGGCGATAGTCGTAGACGACGCCATACGTGAACGGACCGTTGTCGAACGGCGAGCCTGTCGACCAGCTGGCGACGGCCGACCACGGCACCGTTCCATGAACGCGCCGGTACATCGTCGTCGCTGTGGTTCCTTGCGGGACGAGCGCAGGAACGAAGACGGTGAGGCCGGATGCGCGCGCATCGATGGTGCCGGGCGAGTTGGGCATCACGGTCAGCGTGAACGACGTCGAGCCGGAGAGGTAGTTCGCGTCGCCGGCATACACGGCTGTGTATTCGTAAGCTCCGCGCGGCAGTGTGGCGGTGATCGTCGCGACGCTGTTCGTGATCGCGCCGCTGCCGACTTGCGTCGCTCCGCGGAAGAGCGTGATGGAGCCGGTCGGTGACGTCGGCGTATTCGTGTTGATCTGAATCGTGTGCGCCGTTCCCTGGCGCACGTTCGTGTCGCCGCTCTTCGCGAGCGTCACGGAGTGTTTGGCCGTCGTGAAGTTGTAGACCAGCGAGCTCGCAGGAGGATCGAAGAAGCCGCCGGGATATTCGGCGGAGATCGTGTGCGGGCCGGCGTTCAGAGTCAGTTGGGCGGGGATGGAGCTGTAGCGATTCGCACTTTCGGCGATGCCGTCGATCGTGAGTCTGTAATAGTCGTAGGCGCTCATGCCCCGCGGCATGATCGTCGCGTAGACGTCGAACGGCTCAGCGTGCGTCGAGGGATTGATTGTGAGGATGATCGAGCTCGGAGTGGTGACGACTCGCTCGAGGAAGCCCGCGGACGTCGCCGTGCTCACTACGGAGTTGCCGTTGAATACGGCAGTGACCGTGTGATCGCCCGCGCCGAGGCCGGCGTAGTCGAGCGAGGCGAAGCCGGTTGCGTCGATGTCGACGGTGCCGAAGGTGGTCGCGCCTTCTTTGAAGGTAACTGTTCCGAGCGGCGCAGGGATGCTCGAAGAGATCCCTGCGACGGCGGCGCGGAACTTCGCCGTCTGCCCCGTCGAGATCACGCGGTTGACGTCATAGCCGATCACCTGCGATGCGCACGAATAGTCGTGAATGAAGAGCTGCTGATAGCTGCCCGTGGCGAGCTCGAGATCGCTGTCGGCGTCGAAGTTCCCCCAGACGATGGAGCCGGTGACGGTGCTCGGAAGCGAGGACCACGTCGCCGAGCGAAAGGATCCGTTGCCTTCGCCGAGATACGTCACGACCGCGGTTCCGTTGGCCGGGCCGGCGATGATGTCGGGGTGCGTGTCGGCGTTGATGTCGACCAACTGAATCGAATTGAGATTGCCGTAGGACAGACCCGGCATCCTCCCGTTCAGGATCTGACGTGAGAACGTACGGTTGCCGAGGTTGCGGTAGACGTTGATCATGCCGTCGTCCCAGTTCACCGCCGCGAGATCGGTGAAGCCGTCGTGATCGAAGTCGGCCGTCGCGATCGCTGCAGGCCAGGCACCGGCCGGCAGAGAGACCGGCGACGCGTACGTTCCGTCGGCGTTGCGGAAGTAGACCTGCAGTTGCTCGCTCATGCGCCGGGCGAGCGCGACGTCGAAGCGGCCGTCGTTGTCGAAATCGGCGACCGTGTTGTCCGTCGTCCAATCGTTCGCATCGTTCGTGACGCGCCGGACCTCGGTGAACGTGCCGTTGCCATTGCCGCGATACAAGACAAACACGCCGAACGTCGAGACGACGAGATCGACGTTGCTGTCTCCCTCGTTGAAGTTTCCGATCTGGATGTCGGACGGGAGAACGTCGAGATTGTTGACGATGGCGGAGCCGAATCCGCTCGGTCCGCCGGGGCGCACCGAGATGTGGAACTCGCCATCTGCTATTACGAGGTCGTCGTAGGCGTCGTTGTTGACGTTGACGATCTGAAGATCGAGGACCTGCGTCGCGCCGAGAGAGACGGCGGTCTCGAACGTGCCGTCGCCGACGCCGCGCCACGAGTAAAGACTCGCGTCGTTGTTGGCGTCGCGGATCGTGCCGATGAGATCGAGCTTTCCGTCGTGATCGTAGTCGGTCGTGTGGAGGTTCTCCACGCTGGACAGGTAGCCGCTCAGTGTCTGCTTGAGAGTGAACGTGACGTTGGGGCAGGGATCGCCGGTCACAGCAGCAGCGATGGAGAGAGCGCAGAGGAAGCCGAAGACGAGCGAGCGGTACATACAATTATCTGAAGTGAGCGGACCGCGCGCATGGTGCGCTGAAAAACGGCAATCGTCAAGGTCGGTTCTGCTATGGACTGCGGTGGCTGCGCCACCGCTTTTCTATACCAATCACAACACGTCATCCTGAGATGGTGTGAAAAAAAACAGTGGAGCGGCGGCCGCTCTCGGCCGCCGATTTCTCGCGAGAGGTCGGCGGCCGAAGCGGCCGCCACTCCACAAGTCCGTCATCCTGAGTCCGTCATCCTGAGGCGCGGAGACGCCGAAGGATCTCTAAATGCGAAACGTTTGCGTATTCAGAGATCCTTCGCTGTCTCACGCAGTTCAGGATGACGATTTTATGAGCCGCGAGTTTTTGAGACGGTCTGCTGCGCCACCGCTTTTCTATACGGGTATACAAAAGCGGCAGCGATGCTGCCGCAGTCCAAAGGGGTTATGGTGCCAGGATGCGCTCGAGCCAGGCGAGCGTGCGCTCGTTGTCTGGGTCGATGCCGGTTTTCACGAGCTTCTCGTCCTGCAGCACGGCGCAGCTGCGGATGGCGCGCTGTTCGGCGGTCGAGAATTTTCCGTCGACGATTTCGGTGCGTGTGTAGCAGGCGTTGCGGCGGAGGAAGATTTCGATTCCTACGCGCGCGAGTTTGCTCTCTGCGCCGGTAGCGCCTTTGGCAATTTCGTCGAGGACCGTGTTGTCGATGCGAATGTTGCGGGGCGGGCGGGTGGAGAGGGTGGTGGCGATGCGCGATACGCGTGATTCCACCGGCGCGGGGGCGCGTGGGGGCTCGGTGGTGGTTTCCTCGATTGGTGCGCTGGTTGTGGTCGTCGTGGCAGTGGTATCGGGTTGTGCGGTGACTGTTTTGCGAATGACGTAGACGTTGTAGGCGATCCAGAGCAGCAGAACGAGAACGACGATCTGGAACGCCGGCTCGATCATTTCTTTCCATGTGGGGGCGGGCGCGGATTCGGGAGCGGGCGTCGTCGTTTCGCGCATCGGTTTGGTCTCCACCGGTTTCGATTTCGCTCGCGGTTTCGGGGCGGGGCGTCCGCGTTGGGTGCGTAGCTCGTGCGCCATGCGCCACGCGGTCACGACGTCCGAGGAGGCGTTCTCCACGAGGTCGCTGACGTCGAATGCGTTGGCTGCGCTGCGCGGCGGGTCGTATCGGTCGTTGAGGATCCATTGATAGCCGGCGCCGTTGAAGCGGCCGGGCTGCAGGTGCGCGGTGGCGGGATCGACGGGGCCGAGGATGTAGAGCCACGGCAGAAGGTCGAGCAGTTGCGGAGTGAGCTCGACTTCGATCGCGCGTCGATGCGGCGGCGGTACCGACCATGCGCGCGCGAGCTCGTTCGTGAGCGCGCCGCGCAGCGTGTCGTCGCGCAGTCGATGGGTTTGTATTTGTTCGAGGAGCTTCGGCCAGCGTTTGCGATCGAAGAGACGTTCGGCCTGATCGTTTGCGCGCTCGACGAGCTCCGTCGTTTTTGCAGGATCGGAGAGCGTGGGCCAGAACAGCGGCAGCGCGACGGGCGGGATCGCGCGATCGGTCCACAGTCCCCACAGCGTCCATGCGCCGAAGCGTTTCGAGGCCGCGCTGACGACCCAGCCGATCGCGCCGATCGTGCGGCCGCCGCCGACGGTGAACTGATGCACGAACGGGCCGCCGGTGCCGTCCGGCAATCGCGAGAGCGCGCTGCCCAACGGCTCGAAGTAGTCGAGATACTCGCGCAGGCTGATGGACTGCCCGCTGTTCGCGACGTAGTCGCCGCGCAGCTCGCGAAACTCGCTCTCAGCCATGTCGCCTCAAAATCTCGAGCAGCAGCAGGTCGCCCCACACCGGCAGTCCGTCGTCGCCGTCGCCGCCGGTCTGCAGGAACTCGAGTCCGCACGGCAGGACGGGGAAGCGCAGCTCCGTTCCCGGCATCATCGACTCGCGAATCATCGGCGCAAAGTCTCCGCGTCCGGCGTTGTCCCACGCGGCGAACAGCGCCGCGGCGACGCGCATCGTGGCATGCACGAGCTTTTCGCCGAGGCCGTCCATGAACGTGTAATAGAACTCGGCATTGCCGTGATGGAAGCGCGCCGGCAGCGCGTTGTACGCGATCATGATCCGGTAGAGGAGCCAGGTCAGACTCTCCAGCAAATCGAGGTTCGCTGTCCAGCCTTGCTTCTGCTGCACGAGCCGCTCGAGATCAGCAGTCGCCGCGACGAACTTGCTGTCGAATACGTTGTCGGCGCCTTCGATGACGCGCTGCGCGAGTGCTGCCGCGTCGTTGCTGCTTGCGAGAAATGCGAGCAGATCCTCCGCGCTACGCAGTTGCGCCTGATCGAGATGCGTCCAGATCACGCCTTGCCACGCGCCGCGCGACCCCGGCTCATTCGTGAGGTGCGACGTGAGCTGGCCGATGTTCTGGCGCGAGCGCGTCGGATCGAAGGGCACGACGAACATGACGAAGAGCTCCGCGAACTTCATCGCGCGGAGGTTCTTCAGGATGTCGAGGACACGCATGTACTTGTCGGGCGTGGTGGTGCGCTGATGAAAGACTTCGCCCTTGATGTCGATGCCGGCGATGTCGATGGCGCGGCGCTGAAACGTCAGCCGCATGCCGTGCAGGAGGATCGGGATCGCGGTGCGCGGATCGGGATTGGCGATCGTGTACGGCTCGATGTAGTAGTACGGATCGCGGCTGATGAGACTCGTCGGCTCGGCGATGAGATGCTTCTTCTGCGCGGGATTGAACAGGCATTTCAGCCAGGTGGTCTTTCCCGCCTCGGGCATGCCGGTGGTGATGAGCAGCACGCGCGACTTCGCTTCGCCGAGAAATTGCGGCGGCAGCAGCGACGCGCAGTTCGCGCAGCGCACGTGCTGCGTTGCAACCGGCGCGAGGTCGAACGTCGGCTGGTCCCACGCGAGGCGCGGCTCGTTGAACGCGACCTCGGCGTTCTCCGGCAGGCCGCGATAGCGCTTCCACTGCGGCTGGTTCGCGAGCTGCTGGTGCCACGTGTCGGCGCGGCCGAGGGGGACGTGACGAAAATACGATCCGCCGCAAATGGGACAGCGCGCGTGTTTCGTCCACTTCGTGGTGACCTCCGCCATCGCTATCGTCCCGCTCCTTCACTTTCGAGCAGCCGCACCAGCTCCGATTGATATCGCTCGATGAACCGGCCGGCCTGCGCGGTCGCGAAGCCGGGCGAGGATCGTTCGGCGACGAACGACAGAGTAATCGCATTCCGCGGCGTTCCATCGGCGTTGCGTTTGATGATCACGATCATGATGCGAGACGTCGGACGGTCGCGATCGATCGTCGAGAGCGTTCCGGTTTTCGCGTAGATCTCATACTGCGCGGCGAGCGGCGCGAGGCGGTTGCGAATGGAGATCGCCGTTCCGTCGTCGATGACGCGCTTGAGTCCCGTGCTGAGTTTTCGCGCGGCCGCGTTCGCGGCATCGTCGAATGCGGCGGCGCGCGACGGCAGCGGCACGGTCGCGCTGTCGCGCGCGACGACGTGCGGGACGACCGGCTTGCGCATCGCCCACGACGAGAACGCGGCGGCCGCGGCGATGTTGGACCAGCGGCTCGATGCGCCGCCGAGGAGCACGGCGACGAACTCGCGGGTGTCGTGAATGCGATTCAGGCGAAGGTCGACCGCTTCCGGACTGATCGCCGCCATCGGCTCGAGTCCGTTGCTCGCGCGCAGGTCGTCGCGCTCGTCGCCCGACCAGAACGACAGGAGGTAGCGTCGCTGATCGCCTTCGGGCGGAGGCGCTCCGGTGCGCGCGCCGAAGAGGTCGCGCATCTTCGTCGCCACCGGCTGCTGATGGAGATCGGCGAGATGGCTGGCGTGATCGCGTGAATTTTCTGTCGAGTCGGGGAGCGCGGGATAGCGGTTCCATGGCGTGGAGCTGCCGGTGAGCGACTCGCGTCCGCTGATCGAGCGTCCGCGTCCGTCGTCGGCGATCGCGTTCGCGTTCTCGCGCGCGAGGCTGAGGAACCCGAGTCGCGTGTGATAGCGATTGTCGGACGCGGCGAGATACGTGCTGAAGTCGATCCAGCGCGGGAACGCCGCGACCTGCCACCCTTTCTTCGCCATCTCGACGCCGAACATTTGTCGCTCGTAGCAGCGCTGGTTCGCGACGCGGTCGCAGTCGCCGTTGTGCACGAAGAGCTGGCGATCGAGACTCGGATGAACAGTCAGCGCGGCTGTGGCCCAGAACGGCTTCGCCGCGGAGCCCATCTCGATCGCGGTGAAGTTGTGATCGACGGCGTGGTGCGACGCGAGCGCGCGCGGCGCCGACGTTTCGAGCCAGGTGACCGGCGGCTCGAACTCGCGCCACGTTTGTTTCCCGTCGCTGGCCGTCTGCGAGCTCCATCGATCGCCGGACGCGGGCCGCGGCCACGAGCCCATCGCCAGCGTCTCGCCATTCGTCGCGCGCATGATCGTGATGGCGACGCGCGGCGGCAGCGCGGCCGGCGCGCGCTGTGCGGTCAACCCGCCGAATAGCTCGCGTCCCGCCGCTTCCGCTGTCGCCTGCGTCACGCGTTGCAGATCGGCATCGAGCGTGAGCTGCGTCGCGCGTGCGCGCTGTCCGCTCCGCACGCGAAACAGCGCCGCGCCGGCGTCGTGAATCCATCCGAGTCCGAGGCGGCGCGCGTCGACGCTCGGCGCGTAGACCCAATGTCCCATCACCCACGCGCGCCCGAGGATCTCGACCGGCCCGCTGCGCCCGCGAATGGACACCGGTTGCAGTTGCTCTTCCTTCAAGTCCTCGGCGAACGAATGCACGACATTGAAATCGGGATTGCCGGTGATCTCGTACGCCAGCTCCGGCTCGCCTTCGCTCTCGCTTTCGATGCGGTTGATCGTGAAGACGCTCGGCCGCTCGCGCACCGCGCGCTCCGACTCCGCCTGCCACAGCTCGAACATGCGCGTGTAGTAGTCGTTCGGCGACGCGACGTCGAAGAATGCGGGCGGCAGCGACTCGCGCCCGCCGTTCATCCGCAGGCGCTCCGGCATGGCGTTGAAGCGCAACACTTCCGCTTCGAGCAGCGTCGCGCCCGACGGACGATCCGTCATCTTGCCGTCCGCGCCGCGGAAGGAGATCCGTTTCGTCGACGGATCGAAGTGCAGCGTGCCGTTATCCTGCAGCTCGTCGACGCGGCGGAGAAGGCGCGACCACGTCAGCACGTCGTATTCGTCGGAGCGAATCGCGCGCACCGAGCCGCGGACGACGAGCACGATGACGAGAATCGCCGGCAGCAACGCGAGCGTCGCGACCTCGCGCGTGCGCAGCACGATCGCGAGCGGGATCGCGCAGGCGAAGGCGAGCCATGCGAAGTCTTTGGTCACGAACGCGGCGATCGCGCCCGCGGCGATGATCGCGCCGAATGCGAAGTGCCGCGCGCGCCGCCGTCCCGCGTACGCGAACGCCGGATCGAAGACATTTTTCCGTGTGACCAGCGCCTCCGGGATCGTGTCGGCCGAATCTGCGTGCAGGCGCGAAGACCAGAGCAGCGCCTGACACATCAGGCCGAGAAGAATGCCCCAGCGGACGATGTCGGAGTTCGACGACGTCGCGAGCAGCGGCAGGTTGCGTCCGGAGAACCAAAGCTGCGCGACGTTCATCGCGGCGTGCGCGGCGGCCTCGCCGAGGAGCGCGGCGGCGATCACGAGCGCGAGCATGTCGCCGGCGCGCAGACTCTTTCGGCGCATCAACAACAAAAGCGCGGGCGCCGCGAAGATCGCCAGCAGGAGCAATCCGCCGATCGCGCCATGCTCGCCGACGACGAAGAAGCTGTACACGCTGTCGTACTGAATCGTGTCCTGGCGAATGAACGACTGCTCGGCGGGCGCGCGATTGAACCCGAGGCCGAACCATCCGCCTTTGCGGACCATCGCCAGGTGCTCCCACTCGTGCACCAGCGCATTGCGCACGTTTGCGGCGGTCACCGCTTTCGCGTCGCCGGCGGACGGAGCTTCGAGATCGAGCAGCCACTCCTGCGCCGACGAGCCGTGCTTCATCACCTCGACGCGGCTGAGAATGTGCTCCGTCATTCCGGGCGCGACCGCGTACGTTCCGAGGAGCGCCCAATACGCGACGGCGACGCCGGTGACGATGACGATCAGCAGCGTTCCGGCCATGCGCAGCGCCGGCGTGAGCAGCAGCAGCAACGCGAGCGGGAGGAGGAAGGCGAGGACCATGTAGATCGCGCCGAAGTCGCCGAGGGCGGCGAACATGACGGCGATCGGCGCGAAGGCGAGAAGGACAATCGCCGCGATCGTGTCGGGCAGCGCCGGCTCGGTGGCGACCGCTGCTCCGGCGTCGAGCACGCGCAACGCGTCCTCGGTGAGCGCGAGCGGACGCGCGAGCAGCACCAGCGCGGGAATGCCGAGAATCCAGAACGGCGCGACGATCTGCCGCGTGTACTCCGGCGCGAGGCGCGACAGCGCGAGGATGGCGATCGAGCCGGCGATCCAGATCAGAAACGGGCGTTTCAATGCCGGATGGCGCAACGCGCTCCAGACGTGAAGCACCGGCTGCGGGAGAATGGTGCGCGCGCCCCCGCCCTCAGGCGCGCCGGAGGCGCGCACCACTCCCGCGTCGCCGAGGTTGCGCCAGAACGTGCGCCCGATCTCGAGCATGACGCGATAGGGAATCTGCCAGAGCTTCGCGAGCGAGTTGCGGATCGGAAGCGCGCTGACGATCGCGATCGCGGCGATCAGGTAGACGACGAGCAGCATGCGATCGAGCGGAGACGAGCCGAATCGGGCGGCGGCATTCGGCAGCACCTGCTTCGGCATCACGACGAGCTCGATCGCGGAGAGCGCGGCGAAGATCAGCGCGACAAAAATCGTGACGTTCCTGCTGCGCGCGCTCGGCGGAACGCCGGGGCGGTGATGCAGCCACAGACGGACGGCGAGCGTGATCAGGCCGGGCACGATCACGAGCGACGCGAGCGTGCCGGAGAGACCCTTGACCGTCACTTCGTCGACCGCGGCCGGCGCGAGGAGATAACGCACCGCCAGCATCACGCGAAACAGCAGCAGCGTCCAGACGGCGACGAGCACGCCGCCGATGCACCAGAGATCGCGAAGGCGCAGCCGCTGCGCGCTGCCGAACGCGATCGATGCGACGAACAGCGCCAGCGCGAGCCACGCGGAGACGAGCGCGAGGAAGAGAGCGCGCGGCGTCGGAAGATCGCGCACCATCGCGATGGTGAGGATCAGTCCGCGCGACGATGCCGCACGCAGCGGAATCTCGACGGTGGAGAGTGTGCGATTCGGCTCCAGCGCCGCGGCGAGCATGCCACCGCTCTTCATCCATCGCGGCGCATCGGGTCGCGCAGCGGGGACGTGATCCCTTCCGTCGCGGAAGCGCGGCAGACCGGCGGGCGAGATCTGCACCGCCTCGTCGTGGCGAAAGTCGGGTGCGCCGTGGCCGAGCGGAAGGAGGAACGTGTTCTCGCCGACGGCCGCCTCGCGCGCGAAGGAGAGCGAGCTCGCGCCGTCGCGCAGCGGCGGCAGCGAAGTGGTGCGCGTCCATGGCGGCTCGAACGAGACGCGCGTCGCGCCGCCGTCGGCGGCGACGTGCATGCCTAAGCGCCGGCGCGGCCAGAGAATCTCGACCTTGGAAGAGGGCGCGATGGCAAGCTCGCGCCACGCTTCGCCGTCCATCACCAGCCGCAGCTCGTCATCGTCGGGCATGAGAATGCGCAGCGAGCCCGCCCACTCTTCGAGCGCGTGAATCGTCGCGAGATCGATCGAGCCGTCGCGGCGCAGATCGTTGAGACGCGGGACGAGCAGCGAGTCGAGCACGCGCACGCGCGTCGCGTGCACCGGCGGCGGATCGATGACGACGAGCGGCTCCGCGACCGGCGTGCGGCTGATTTTCAGTTTGCGCCGCCGCAGCCAGCCGGTGCGCGCGAGCTCGATCGAGAACTTGCCGATCTGCTTCGCGCCTCCGCCGAGCGTGATCTTGTCGCCGTTCGCGTACTCACTGCCGGCGCGCACGAGCGCTTCGCCGCCGCGCGTCCGCAGGTGCAGGTTGCCGTCCGTGCCCGGCGCGATCTGGACTTCCGGCAGGAAGTTGCCGTTCGGCCAGCCGAGGATCGCGGAGTGCTCCGCGCCACCGATCGAGAGCATGCCGGTCGTGCGATCCGACGTCTGCGCGCCGATCCACGCGACCTGCGTCGAGCGCGGCCACTCCGCGAGCGACGCCAGCGGCACGATGACGATCGCGATTCCGATCAACGCCGCCACGAGAATCACGATCACCGGCGGGACGTGCCGCGAGTGCTGCAGCGACGGCAGCAGCTCTTCGCGGTGGCGAAACTCCACGAGCCACGCGATGAGAAGCGATGCAAAGACCACGGTCGCCAGGAGCGGCAGTGTCATCGTCTTAGGTTTCTACGTAAAAAACGCGCGCGGGATTTAGCCGTACGTTGCGGAGCCTCCAGGCCTCCGAGCCTCCCGGCCTCCAAGATTTCCTTTGAGGCTTGGAGGCCAGGAGGCTTGGAGGCTACTATCCCCCCGCGCGAATGCCGCATTATCTCGTCAGCTGGACGAACCCGCACGATCGGCTCCTCGAGATCACCCTTCGCTTCACCGCACCCGCCGATACGCCGCGTCTGCTTCTGCCGGCCTGGCGTCCCGGCCGTTATCTCATTCAGAACTACGCGGCGAACGTGCGGGAGTGCACAGCGGGCGAGCATCGCATCCGGAAAGAGGCGAAGTCTTCATGGCGCGTGGATGCGCGGGCGGGGGAGGCGGTCACGGTCACGTATCGCTACTACGCGGGCGTGCTCGATGCCGGTTCGTCGTTTCTCGACGACGACGAGGTGTACATCAATGGCTCGAATCTGTTCATGCTCGTGGACGGACTGCGCAGCGAAGAGCATCGACTGACGATCGCGGCGCCGGCGGAGTGGAGGATCGAGTCGCAACTGCAATACGCTGTCATCCTGAGTCGCGAAGACGGCGAAGGACCCCCGGCCGGCAGCGCGAGCAGCGTCCTTTCGCCGGGGGTCCTTCGCTCCGCTCAGGATGACACGAATTACGTTGCCCGCGATTACGACTATCTCATCGACTCGCCGATCATCGCCGCCGCGACCATGACGCGGCATACCTTCGACGAAGCGGGGGCGCGGTTTCACATGATCTATCGCGATGACCGGGGGTTCGACACGGAGCAGTACATCGAGCCCACGCGCGCGATCATCCGCACGCAGGCGCAGCTCTTCGGCGGATTGCCGTTCTCCGAATATCGATTTCTCTATCACGTCCGCGAGAAATGGCACGGCGTTGAGCATGAGGACTCGTGCTCGATCATCCTCAAGCGCAGTGCCCTCGGCACCGCGGACGACCGCACGCTGTCCATCAGCGCGCACGAGCTGTTCCACGCATGGAACGTAAAGCGGATGCTGCCGGCCAAGTTCCATCCCTACGATTACTGGAACGAAACACCGACGCGCCTCTTGTGGGCGATGGAAGGGCTGACGTCGTATTACGGCGATCTGTCGCTCGTGCGCGGCGGTGTGTGGGATGAGGTGCGGTATCTCGAGCATCTGCGCAAGGAGATCGAGACGCTCGAAGGTCTGCCCGCGCGGTTGCATCTGCCGCTTTCGCAGGCGAGCTTCGACGGCTGGCTCAGCGATCCCGCGCAAATGCACGATCACGCGAACGCGTGGTACTCGTTCTACACGAAGGGGGAGATCGTCTCGATGCTGCTCGATCTGACGATTCGCCGCGCGACGAACGGCGCGAAGTCGCTCGACGACGTGCTCCTGCTGCTGTGGGACAAAAAGATTCTCGAAGAGGACGCGGTAGAACGGGTCGTTGAGCAAGTCGCGGACGTCGGCGACTTCTTCGCGCGCTACGTCGACGGAGTCGAGCCGCTGCCGTACGCGGAATTGTTCGCCGCCGCCGGTGTTGCATTCGCGTCCGCTCCGCGCCCGGGCTCCTCCCTCGGCGCAAAGGTGAAAATGGTCGACGGTTTGCTGACAATCGAAAGCGTGCTGCGCGGCGGCGCGGGAATGGACGCGGGACTCCTGCCGAACGACGAGATGCTCTCGCTCGACGGCACGCGCATCAACAGCGAGGGCGCACTGGAGACAGCGCTGGCCGGAGTGGTGCGCGCCTCCGGCGCGCCCCCGCCCGGAGACGCGCCGGAGGCGCGTACCACTCCAGTTGAGCTCCTGATCTCGCGCGCCGGCGTCTTGAAGACGCTCGCGCTCGAAGCGCGTCCCGATCCGCGTCCGCAGATTACGCTGCGCATCACCGGGCCGAGCGAGCTGAGAAAACAATGGCTATCGAATTGATCGAAGACGGCGTGCCGCTCGAAGGAATCGAGGAGTCGTTCCGCGAGCTGGTCGATCTCTTTGGCGGCACGATCACGAACGCGCGCGACTTCACGCTGCCGCTTCGCAGGGGCGTGCCGAGCAGCGGCTCGGTCGAGTGCACGATCTCGTGGGCGAACGACGCGATCACGCTCACCGCGAATCGCGACGTCGACGCGCCGAAGTATCAACGCGTCCTGCTGCTCCTCGCCGGCGTGATCGGCTCGGTGCTGTTTCTCCTCTGGCCGTTCTATCCCGGCCAGCGCGAATACGGCACGCTGGCTTGGCTCGGCGGCGCGGTGGCGATCGCCGTCTACATCATCTCGCTGCGCCGGACGAGCGGAGGAGTCGTCGCCGATTTCCTGCAGCGCCTCGCGCGGCGGCAGCGAGAGCGCGCGTCATCGGTGTAGGGCAGGTTTTCCAACCTGCCCCCCCGAGGGCGGGCTGGAAAGCCGGCCCCACACCGGAGAGCGAGCACCCAAAGCAGTCGAGAACCAGTGGAGGACAGGCAATCCTGCCTGTCCGGCTCTCGGAACGATTTCAAACGGACAGACAAGATTGGCCCCATCTCTGGGAGCCTCTCCGGGCGTTCGTCGGTCTTACAGCCGGTCCGTGAGAATCGTCTTCGCGATCGTCGCCAGCTGCATGTTGCTCGTCCCCTCGTAGATCTGGCCGACCTTGGAGTCGCGCCAGAATTTCTCGACGGGGTACTCCTTCGTGTAGCCGTTGCCGCCGTAGAGCTGGATGGAGAGGGACGTCACTTTCTCCGCCACTTGGGAGGAGAACAGCTTCGCCATTGCGGCTTCGCGGAGGAAGGGGCGGCCGGCGTCTTTCAGGCGCGCGGCGTTGTAGACCATGAGGCGGGCGGCTTCGAGATCGGTCGCGGCCTGGGCGATCTGGAACTGGACGCCCTGGAAGTCGGCGATGCGGGTGCCGAACTGGCGGCGCTCCTTGGTGTACGCGATCGCGTATTCGAGCGCGCCGCGCGCGACGCCGAGCATCTGCGCGCCGATGCCGATGCGGCCTTCGTTCAGGGTCTCGATGGCGATCTTGTAGCCCTTGCCGGCTTCGCCGAGGACGTTTTCCTTCGGGACGCGGCAATCCTCGAGGATCAGCTCGCACGTCGACGACGCGCGGATGCCGAGTTTGTCCTCTTTCTTGCCGACCTGGAATCCGGGGAAGTCGCGCTCGATCAGGAACGCCGTGATGCCCTTGTAGCCCGCATCCGGATTGGCGTTGGCGAAGACGATGAAGATCTCGGCCTCGGCGGCATTCGTGATCCACAGCTTCTGCCCGTTGAGCACCCAGTGGTCGCCCTTGTCCTCGGCACGCGTCGCCAGCGCGAACGCGTCCGATCCCGATCCCGCCTCGGACAGGGCGTACGCGCCGACCTTCTCCGTGGCCAGGAGGGAGAGGTACTTCGACTTCTGATCTTCGTTGCCCCAGCGGATGATGGCGTTGTTGACGAGCGTGTTCTGCACGTCGACGAGCACGCCGCAGGAGGCATCGACGTGCGACAGCTCCTCGACCACCAGCACAGCGTTGAAAAATGACGAGCCGGCGCCGCCCCACTGGTCCGGAACCTCGATGCCCATGATGCCGAGCTCGAAGAAGCTCTGGATGAGATCTTTCCGCATGGTCGCGGCGTGATCCATCTCAGGAACGAGCGGGCGGATCTTCTCGATTGCGAAGTCGCGCACGCTCTCCTGGAACATCTGTTCTTCTTCCGAAAGCACCGTGAGCGGGGTGCCGGGGGCGAGCTCGATGGTGGTGGTCATGGCGGGCGAATCATATCTGAACGGGTACGGTTATCATCCGTGCGGTTGCTCGGTTACGCGGTTGCTCGGTCGCGCGGCAAAGACGATTCGCCGCGCAACCGCGTAACCTGGCAACCGCGCAACCACACCACAGGCCCCGGTGGCGGAATGGCAGACGCATCGGACTTAAAATCCGCTGCCCCGAGAGGGGCGTGCCGGTTCGACTCCGGCCCGGGGCACCACAACGCGGTTGCTTGCTCGCGAGAAGTTCCCGCGCCCGAGCCCGCGCCCGCTTCCGCGCCCGGGGTGGGCGGCGAGCGAAGCGACGACTGAGCCTTCAATCACAAAACTAGTGGAGCGGCGGCCGCTCTCGGCCGCCGACCTCTCGCGAGAATCCGGCGGCCGAGAGCGGCCGCCGCTCCACAGGCATACGTGCGAGCACACACGGAATCAGCGTTGACGCTGTACTCCGTTGCCCCCACCCCGGGCGCGGAAGCGGGCGCGGGCGCGGGCGCGGGGCACCATTGATCATGTGCACAACATTCGCTACAGTGCGGTGTGCAACGGATTGTGTGCACGACGTTCTGAAGCGCGTGGGTGAGGGGCGCAACGTGCGAAATGCGATTCGCGGCGTTGATTAACGGGCCGGGAGGGGAGTGTGGACACTTGCTCATATTGCGGCGCGCCGTTTCCGCGGACTCGGAAGACGCGCAAGTACTGCACGAATCGCTGTAAGACGAATGCCTGTCTCGACAAGAAACCGCGGCTGCGCGCGGCCGAGGTCGAGGCGCTGCACGAGATCCTGCGGACGGAGTTTCATTCCGTCGAGGCGTTGCGCGAGCAGCTTCGCGCGATCCTCGCGCCGCACCTCCCGCCCATCCCGCTGATCGACGGCCGCGCGGCGGTGCCCCGGCTTGACTAATATCTCGACTAACATCGCCCCGTGACAACCCAGGCTCGCACGCTCGTCCTCCGCCCCACGCGCGGCTGGCGCTCGATCGATTTCGGCGAGCTGTGGGCGTATCGCGAGCTCCTCTACATCTTCGCCTGGCGCGACCTGAAAGTCCGTTACCGCCAGACGCTCCTCGGCGCGATCTGGGTGATGGGTCAGCCGCTCGTCACGATGCTGATCTTCACGCTGCTCTTCAATCGCGTGGCGAAGATCGGGACCGGGACCTCCGTGCCGTATCCGCTGTTTGTTTTGTCGGGGACGCTCATCTGGAGCTTCGTCTCCAGCGCGATCAACCGCGCCGGCAACTCCCTCATCGGCGCGTCCTATCTCATTTCGAAAGTGTACTTTCCGCGACTCGTCGTCCCGCTCTCGAACGTCGTCAGCGACATCGTCGACTTCGTCATCGCGGCGCTGCTCCTCATCCCCGCGATGATGTGGTACGGCGTCGCGCCTTCTCCGCACGTCGTCCTCGCGCCGCTGGTCCTGATCCTCGCCGGAGTGTTCGCCCTCGGCGCCGGCCTCTGGGTTGCCGCGCTGAACATCGAGTACCGCGACATCCGCATCCTCGTTCCGTGGGTGTTGCAGATCGCGATGTATGCGACGCCGGTCGTCTATCCGCTGTCCGCGCTTCCGGCGAAATATCAGTTCGTAGCGAAACTGAATCCGATGACGGGGATCGCCGAGGCGTTTCGGTGGGCGTTGTTTGGAACGCCGATCGCGCCGCTGCCGCTGGTGTGGTCGATCGTCGTGGCGGTGAGCCTTCTTTTCAGCGGTGCGTACTACTTCCGGCGCGTGGAGCGGCGCTTCGCCGACATCCTCTGATGAGCACTCCCAGCGTCTCGATCGAACAGCTCTCCAAGCGCTACCGCATCGGCGCGCATCGCGCCGACTACGCGACGCTGCGCGAGCGCATCGCCGGGATGTTCCGCTTCCGCGAGGCCACGCCGGAGACACGCGACATCTGGGCGCTCCGCGACATCAACTTCGAGATCGCACAGGGCGAGGCGCTCGGCCTCATCGGACACAACGGCGCGGGCAAGTCGACGCTGCTCAAGATCCTGAGCCGCATCACCGAGCCGACCGAAGGACGCGCCGTCCTGCATGGACGCGTCGCATCGCTTCTCGAAGTCGGCACCGGCTTCCATCCCGAGCTCACCGGCCGCGAGAACATCTTCCTCAACGGCGCAATCCTCGGCATGACCCGCGCCGAGATACGCCGCAACTTCGACGCGATCGTCGCCTTCGCCGAGATCGACAAGTTCCTCGACACGCCGGTCAAGCGCTACTCGAGCGGCATGTATGTCCGACTGGCATTCGCCGTCGCCGCCCACCTCACTCCCGAGATCCTCTTGATCGACGAAGTCCTCGCCGTCGGCGACGTCGAGTTCCAGCGCCGCTGCCTCGGACGTATGAACGAAGTCGCGCGTAGCGGACGGACGGTCGTGTTCGTGAGCCACAACCTGTCGTCGATCGAGCGACTTTGCACGCGAGTGGCCCTGATCAGCCAAGGAAAACTCGCCAGGCTTGGCTCTCCGCGTGAAGTGGTGTCGTATTACCTTTCCGATCGGACCGATGCATTCGGCTCCAATGACTTGCGCGACTTTCCCGACCGGCAGGGGACAGGCCGCGCTCGGATTGTTGGCATCGACCTGCTGTCACGAGAGGGCGCACGCATTGACGTCGTTCCATTCCGCACCTCTTTCGCGATCCGGCTGCGTTACGAGTGTGCCGAACGTGTCGCCGCGCCGTACGTTGGGCTGTCCATCCTCAATCCGCACAACGAACGGATTTTTCTCACGAATACGCTCGAAGGTGGTCTGACGATCGAAGCCATCGAGGGAAAAGGGCACTGCGACTGCGTCCTCGCGCAGCCGAATTTTCTGCCCGGGATCTACTATCTCGAAGCGTGGATTACTGACGAAACCCGCGGCGCATTCGCCGATCACCTGCGCATGATCGGGAAGTTCGAAATCGTCGTTGGCGAAGAGATGGAGGAGAATCTCGCTTCGTTGACGATTCCCGACCGCGGCAATGTCTGGCTCGATGCGGAATGGTCGCTGCAACGAGAATGAGCGAATGATCGGACGTTTGGTTTGGAAGATGATCGATCCGCTGTTGTTGCGCATTCAGCGGCGCCTCGAACATCTGAACGAACAGTTTCCGAGTGACCGCCGCGAACGGCAGCTGCGTGAGCTCGGCTGCATCTCGTCGAGCGCCAAGTTGTTCGCGGACTCTGACGTTACCTCACTCGCGCCGCGCGATCATTTGAATATCGGCGACCACTCGAACATTCGTGGACACGTTCGGCTACTCACGGCGCATTCGCGGATTACGATCGGGCGCGACTGCTATCTCGGTCCCGGCTCGAATCTTTGGGCTGCAGACGCGATCACCATCGGTGACTTCGTGTTGATCGCCCATATGGTCGACATCATCGACAACAACTCGCACTCGCTCAGGGCGGGTGCGCGCAGACAAGAGGCGCGTGACGTGTTCGAACGGAAGATCGAACTGGACTTCGCTGGCGTCGAGAAGGCGCCGGTCACGATCCATGACGATGTCTGGATCGGCGCGAAGTCGGTGATTCTGAAAGGAGTGACGATCGGGCGCGGCGCCGTGATTGCGGCAGGAACAGTAGTGACACGCAACGTTGAAGCGTTCACGGTGGTTGCAGGTAATCCGATGCAGGTTCTGAAGCGACTGCCGGAGGAAGCGTGACCGCGAAACGCGTGGTGATCACCGGAGCGGGAGGCTTTCTCGCGCGGCACGTCGCTGAACGCTTCCGGCGCGACGGCTGGCGGACGATCGGAATGGGCCGATCCGGCCCCGACGACGTGGCCGAACTGTATGACAGTTTTCAGCTCAGCGATCTGTCGGACGCGGACCGTATCGCGACACTACTCGATGAGTTCCGGCCCGATCTGATCATTCACCTGGCCGCTCCGGCGAGTGTGCCGGAGTCGATGCGCCGTCCGCTGGCCGACTATGAGCAGCACGTCTTGCCGACCGCGCGTCTTCTCGAGGCGATGCGTCTCGAAGGCCGCGGTGCGCGGATGCTGCTCGTGTCTTCGGCAGCGGTATACGGAGAGCCGAGCAAGCTGCCCGTGCGCGAGGATGCGCCTCTCGCTCCGATCTCGCCTTACGGCTTTCACAAACTGCAGCAGGAGTTGCTGTGCGATGAATATCACGAGATCTTCGCCCTTCCCGTCGTGAAGGCGCGCGTATTCTCTACGTTCGGACCGGGTCAGCGGCGACTGGCGGTATGGGATCTCGCGTGCCGCGCACTGGCAGGCGACGCCTCGATCCTCGGTACTGGCGAGGAGGTACGCGACTATCTCTATGCCGCCGACGTGGCCGGTGCGCTGTCCACCGTCACCGAGCGCGCCGCTTTTGATGGCGAAGCGATCAACATTGCGTCCGGCACCGGGACGACGATCGCCGAGCTTGCGAGCCGCATTTGCGCGATCGCCGGGTGCACGGCGCCTCCGCGTTTCACCGGTGAGCGGGTAGTGCGGTTGCCCGTCGCCTGGGTCGCCGATATTGCCTGGCTCCGCAGCCTCGGCTGGTCGCAGGAGTGGAGCCTCGATGACGCGCTGCGAAACACGATCGAGTGGATCCGCCGCGATGTTTAATGTCGGCCTTACGCCGGTCGACGTCGAAGGCTATTGGGTGGGCGGACGTCACTACCTGCAGCATCTCGTCAGGTGCATTCGCTCTCTTCCGCGCGAGCGGCAAGCCGCCCTGATCGATGTTTATTGGGGCGCGATTCCAGACCGCGATCCGTTTGCCGAAGTCCGATCACTGATAGATCAGCGGCGAGCGGTCGCGTTTCCACCGACGGCTGGGGGCCGCTTGTTCCGCAAGGCGAAGCGTGCGATCGCGGGAATTCGCGACGCACGCGATCTTTTCGCCGGCATCGATGTCACGTTTCCGCTGCCGCTCGCCGCAAATCAGGGGATTCCGTACATCTTCTGGATTCCTGATTTTCAGCACGAACATCTCCGCGATCTGTACGACGAAGCGCATTACACGAACATCGCCGATTCGTATACGCAGCTCAGCGACGGTGCGGCGCGCATCGTCGTCGGCAGTGAGTTCGGATTACGTGACTTGGCCCGGTTCTATCCGCGACACGTCTCGCGCAGCGAGATCCTGCGCTTCTGCAGCGTGCCGGACGAGGAGTGGTTTCGCATCGACCCTGTCTCGTATTGCGACTCGATCGGCTTGACGGAGCCATTCTTTGTCGTCTCGAATCAATTTACCGAGCACAAGAACCACCTCGCGGTGGTCGAGGCCGTGCAGATGCAGCGGGATCGTGGCGTGTGCCTGCATGTCGCGTTCACCGGCAGCGATTATGACTTTCGCGGGATGAACTACTTCGCGAGAGTTGCCGAAAAGGTACGCACCGCCGCGATTGAAAAGCAGGTGAGATTTCTCGGACTCCTTCCGCGCGCGGAACAGATTGCAGTGATGCGCCGCGCGCTTGCCGTGCTCCAGCCCTCGCGCTTCGAAGGATGGTCGACGGTGATTGAAGACGCGAAGTCGATCGGCAAGCCGGTCATCGCCAGCGAGTTTCCCGTACATCGAGAACAACTCGCCGGTCGCGAGGCATGGTTCGCCGGCGTTGATGACATCGAAGGGTGGGGCTCCGCCATGGCGCAGCTCGCGGCCGTTCTTCGCCCCGGTCCCGATCGCGATCAGGAAAGAGCGGCCGAGCCGCTCCTGCGGAAGGCAATGCATGCCTGCGGCGAGAAGTTCGTGGAGATTGTGGCGCTCACTGTTTCCTGATGGCGAATGCGATCCCGAAGCCTGCATCATCGAAGCGCCACGAAGACCATCGGCAGCGATCGCTGATCACTTCGTCCCAGAGCGCGCCAAGGTAGGGGTGGTATTGGCTGCTCACGTCGTCGAAGACAAGAGCACCGCCAATCTCCAGCCGCGGGATGACTGTATTCAGATCCTCACGAGCACCCTCGAGCGTGTGATCGCCGTCCACGGTGATCAGGTCGAAGTACGCATCGGGATGCTCGCGGAAGTATCGCGGCACGGTCTCGTGCGAGTTGCCCGAGATCAGATCAAGCGAGCCGCGGAAGCCGACCGCGGCGAGCTCGCGTTGGACAAAATCGGGACCGGGATTGTCCATGCCCGCGTAGTCGTCGATCCAGAGATCGAAGCCTGTCATCGCGCAATGAGGCGCTACGGCGGCAACCATGGCCATGCTTCGTCCGCGCCGCACGCCGATCTCTAAATATCGAGCGGGCTTCAACATGGAGGCGAGCGTGTGCAGGATCGTATTGATGTCGGCGTAACGCCAGCCCTCGCCGAACTGCGACAAGCCGTCGCGGCAATATGCGCCGAGAAATTGCGAATAGGCGTCCGGAGTCAGGCGGTCGAGAACATCCAGGACTGTGCGCAGATTCTCGAGGCGAAGCGCTGCTTCAGCGAACGTACTCGCCCCAGCGAGAGGAGGAAGGTAAAAATCAGACGCGCTTCGATGTGTATTCGAAGGTTGAACCGGAATCGCGGACTTGCGCCACGCGAGTGGATCGCGGGTTCTTTTCGGCGGCGAAACATCTTTCTAACAAAAAGGGCGCCGTTTTACGGGCGCCCTTCCGGGGTAGGTTCGCTACGAAGTCGTAGCCCCCTCAGGTGTATTGGAACTATCCATGCGAATGTTTGTACCTCCTCCCCCACGAATTTCCGGCGGCCCCGCAACAAGCGACACGCTGCATGCCGTGACCCAACCACGCCGGCGCTGCGGACCGGATCGACCGCTCCTACTCGCCCCGGGGTGGAAGGGAGGAGCGGGAACTCGATGTCGGTTTCAATCTTCTTCAATGATCATGCGGATCTTCGATCGGCCATACGGCCGGTCGCCGCACTCGCACGTAACTGAATCAGCAAACAGCATCCGCAAGGGTTTCATTGCAACCCGCGCGCTCCCCTCGCTTCACGTGCATGGTTAATAGGATACGTTTTTCGGTCGAAATCGCAACGAAAATTCGCACGACATTTCTACTTCAACGACCGTGCCGCCGCACAAATCCGTGTGCTACACTTTTCGGCTCCCGGAGTCTTCTGCCCTATGAAACGTCTCCTCCTCGCGTTCGCTATCGGTGCGCTCATCTCCAGCAGCCTCAACGCTTCCGTCGTGTCCGGCAAGGTCATGTTTCTCACCAAGCGCGGACAGAAGCCGGTCGTCAATGAAACGCTGGTGTGGCTCGAGCCGATGGGGCGCTCGCCGAAACGTCCCGCGTCCGCATTCACCATGACGACGCGGAGCAAGGCGTTTCTTCCGCACGTCCTCGCCGTGCCGGCGGGCTCGACGGTCGCGTTCCCGAACGAAGATCCGATCGCCCACAATCTCTTCTCCCTCACTCCCGGCAACACCTTCGACCTCGGCCTCTACCGCCGCGGCGCCGGCAAGGACCACAAGTTCGATGCGCCGGGCGTCGTCAATGTTTACTGCAACGTTCATCCGAACATGTCGGCGGTCGTACACGTCATGACGACGCCGTACTACGGCTTCACCGACGTCAACGGCAACTACTCGTTCGACGTCCCGGCAGGGAAGTACCGCGTCACCGCGTGGAACGAGCAGGGCGGTACCGCGGCGTCGGACATTGAAGTGAAGGGCGACGGCACGATCGCAGGGCCGACGCTCCTCACCATCGACGGCCGCAACTTCCGCTTCCTCGAGCACACCAACAAATTCGGACAGGCCTACCGCACGCCGAAGGAGTACTGATTGACGGCGCACACGATCGACCGCGCGACTCTCTCCGCCGATACGGAGCCTCAGAAAAAAGAGTACGCGGTCGAGAAGCCGCGCGTCCCGCTGGTCTGGAAGCTGTTCGGACTGACGGCACTCCTCATCGCGATCGTCGTCGGCGTTGCCGTCGGCATCACCATCCAGCGCGCGAACGCGATCGCGAACGAGACCGTGCGGACGTCGATCACCGGCGCGGCGAAGTTGTTCCGTTCGTTCGAGGAGCAGCGGCTCGCGCGGCTGCAGAACGTGACCGTGCTGTTCGGCAGTGATCAAAACTACTACGCTTCCTTTCAGGCCGCGCTGACTCCCGCGGAAGTTCCGGTTCCTCCCGCTGCCGGCACGACACCATCCTCGGCTCCGCCGCCCGCGGAAGAAATCGACTACAACAGCATCGACGACACGCTGCTCGAACAGCGCGACCGGCTCAAAACGGACGTCATGCTGTTGCTCGATGATCAGGGTGTGCTCGTCTCTCGTACGGACAAGCCGAGAGTCGTCGGCGGCGGGAAAGACGACTTCTACGCAAAGGTGCCGCTGGTCAGACGCATCGTCGACGATCAGAGCGTGCCGTACACGTCGGGAGTGCTGACGCTGGACGGCAAGCTGTATCACGCAGCGGTGGCGCCCCTCGCTGCCGGCGCGCGGGGCATTCGCATCGGCTACGTGATCAACGGCGATGCGATCGACGACAAGTTCTCGAATCGCATCGCCGACTCGACGAACGCCGGCGTCGTGTTTTTGCCGAAGAACGGCAGCCCGGTTCGTTCGTCGAATGCGCCGAGCACCGGCATGCAGAAGATGAGCGGAATGAAGACCGGCACCATCACCGTCGACCAGAGCCGCTACATCCTCACCAGCGAGCCGCTCCTGGCCGGCAACGACGTCGTCGGCACCGCGATCTTCCTCCGCTCGCTCGATCGCGAGCTCGCACCCTTCAAGGAAATCGAACAGACGCTCCTCATCGGCGGCGGCGCGGCGCTGCTCCTCGCGTTCCTCCTTTCCTGGCTCATCGCGAAACGAGTCACGCGTCCGATCGAGCAGCTCGCCGGCATCGCGCAAGCGGTGACCGCCGGCGACTACAGCGTCAGTCCCGACGTGAAGCGCAACGACGAAGTCGGCATCCTCGGGCGCTCCTTCGGCAAGATGATCAACTCCCTCCGCGACAAAGCGGAGCTCGAAGAGCTCTACGCGCAGATGGCGGAGAAGTCGGCCGAACAGCCGGTGGTCGCGCGCGTCGAAGAGCCGGCACATTCGGAAGAGGGAACGATCCTCGTCACCGACTTGCGCGGAGTGTTCGGCGAAGGCGATGCGGCGGCCGTGATCGAGAGCATCGAGCGCGCGATGCGGACGCAGGAGCGTGAAGTCGCGCGGCAGGACGGGGAAGTGCGCGAGATCAACGGCCACCGCCTCGTGTCCGTGTTTCACGGCGAGCGCGGAATCATTCACGCCATTCGCGCGGCGCGCGCGATCAACGAGGAGCTCTCTCCGATTGCGATCGGTGTCGGCATCGCCACGGGAGAATTCGTGAGCGGCTCGGTCTCGCTCGACGCGGAGCGCGGACGCGCGACCGTCGGCAACGCCCCGCTCCTCGCGCTCCTCTTTGCCTGGCACGCACCGAACGGCTTCGCGTATGTCTCGTACGAGACCGCGCAAGCTGCCGGCAACGAAGTGCTCTCGGCCGCGACGCGCGAAGAAGTGAAGCTCAAATGGCTCCCGCAGCCGCTGCCGGTCGCGGCGCTGCCGCTCGTCAGCATGACCACCGGCATGATGCGATCGATCGGCAGCGACAGCGACGCGACGCTGCGGATGGACTCGACGAACGCCGGCGTCACCGCGCCGCAATATGCGAACGTCGATCTGGCGGCCGGACATCTCTTCGCGAATCGCTACAAGATCGAGCAGATCATCGGCCGCGGCGGAATGGGCGTCGTCTACAAGGCCAATGACACGCAGCTCGACGAGACCGTCGCCATCAAGACGCTCCCGGGCGACGTCATGAGCCGCTCGCCGGAAGACCTCGAGCGCTTCAAGCGCGAGATCCGCCTCGCGCGCAAGATCACCCATCGCAACGTGCTGCGCACGTACGACTACGGTGAATCCGAGGGCGTGTACTTCATCAGCATGGAATTCGTGCGCGGCTACACGCTCGCCGAGCTCCTCGACGAAGCGCCGCAGCGGCAGATGCCCGCGCGCGCCAGCGTCGGCCTCACGCGCCAGATCTGCCGCGGACTGCAGGCCGCGCACGAGCAGGGCATCATCCACCGCGACATCAAGCCGCAGAACGTCCTCATCGACGCGAAGGGCGAAGTGAAGCTGATGGACTTCGGCATCGCGCGCATGGCCGAGGCGTCGGAGACGGCGGCGATGACCCAGCAGGGACTGATCGTCGGCACACCGCACTACATGAGCCCCGAACAGGTGCAGGGCAAACAACTCGACGCGCGCAGCGACGTCTACTCGATGGGAGTACTGATGTACGAGATGCTCGTCGGCCGCCGCCCCTTCGAGTCGTCATCCCTCACCGGCGTCCTCACCGCGCACATCACCGAAAAAGCGAAGCCGCCGATCGACGTCCGTCCCGACATCGGGCGGGCGGTGAACGCGATCGTGATGAAGTGCCTCGCCAAAGATCCGAAGGAGCGCTACGCCGACGCGGGCGCATTGCTCGCGGACCTCGACGCGATGCAGATGCCGGCGGCGAGCGCGGCGTAACGTGTAGCGCAGGCTTTCCAGCCTGCGCCCCACGGCGGGAGGCAGGGTAGAAGCCCTGCCCCCACACCGTCGCCGCTTCGATGCTATCTTCCTGTGAATCGCGACGCGCTACGATGCTGCCGTTCAGCCAGACGCTCACTCCCGAGAAGGGGTTGATCTTCCGGATCACGCATCGAGACAACCTGCCCTGGATTCTGACGAATGGCCTGCACTGCCAAAGCTCAGGCATTACCGATCCTGACCACGTCTCGATTGGCAACCCTGAGCTCATCGCGCTTCGCCCGAATCGAGAGGTCGACATCGCTCCGGGCGGAACTCTTGCGGACTACATTCCGTTCTATTTCACACCCTACAGCCCGATGCTCTTGAACATCAAGACAGGCTACGCAGGAATCCAGCAGCGCAACAATGAGGAAATCGTTGTGCTCGTGAGCTCGCTCGATGCTCTCCGGTCGAACAGCGTGCGCTATGTCTACACCGACCGGCACGCGTACCTCCGGACGGCAAGATTCTTCGACGATCCGGCGCAACTCGGCGTGGTCGTAGACTTCGGTCCACTCCAACGGCGCGACTTTCAGCGAGATCGGGAGCGGCCTGACAAGGTGGAGCGGTATCAGGCCGAAGCCCTCGCGTATCGGTTCGTTCCCGTCGAGGCGTTGCTCGGCATCGGCTGCTACACTGCTGCCATCAAGACACAGCTGGAGACCGCCTGTCGCGAACTTGGAGTCCAGGTGAAGTTCGTTCACCGCGCGGAGTGGTACTTCTCATGATTCGTTTCACCACCGGCAACCTGCTCGATTCCGGCGCCGACGCGATGGTGAATACCGTAAATACGGTTGGGATCATGGGGAAGGGAATTGCGCTCATGTTCAAGGAGGCATTTCCCGCGAATTTCCGCGAATACGAGGCCGCATCGAGGCGCGGCGAGATCCGGACCGGCAGCATGTTCGTAACGGAACGCCCGGCGATGATGGGTGCTCCCCGGTGGATCATCAACTTTCCGACGAAACGACACTGGCGCGGAAAGACTCGGCTGGAGTGGATCGAATCGGGATTGCAGAATCTCCGAAGCGTGATCCTCGAGAAAGGCGTCCGCTCGATCGCCGTTCCTCCGCTGGGATGTGGAAACGGCGGTCTGGAGTGGCGCGTTGTCCGGCCGATGATCGAGCGAGCCCTCGCCGATCTCGCCGAGGTGGACATCGTCGTGTACGAGCCGACCCGCGAATATCAGAACGTAGCGAAGCGCAGCGGCGTGGAGAAGCTGACCCCTGCGCGCGCCCTCATCGCGGAGCTCGTACGACGCTACTGGATTCTCGGCATCGAGTGCTCGCTTCTCGAGATTCAGAAGCTCGCATGGTTTCTCGAGCGTGAGATCGAAAGTCTGGCGTTGCCCAATCCACTCGATCTGCAATTCTCGGCCAATCGCTACGGTCCGTACGCGAATCGCCTGGACCACTTGCTCGATGGATTGGACGGGAGCTATCTGCGCTCCCATCTGAGAATCCCGGATGCCAAACCCACGGATGTCATCGCGTTCAACGATTCGAAGAAAGACGTCGTCGCGGCGTACATCAAGTCCGAGGCGTCCGCCTACATCCCTGCGCTGGAAGGTGTTTCCAGGCGGATCGATGGATTCGAGTCGCCTCTTGGAATGGAGCTTCTCGCCACCGTCGACTGGTTGCTCGCGCGTGAAGGGAGAACAGCCAGTCTCCCGGACATCAAGGCTGGTCTCGAGGCGTGGCCGGGCGGTGACGGAGCAGGGGAGCGGAAACTCCGCCTCTTCGACGACCGCATGCTGAACCTCGCAATCGAGCGGCTTACGCGCTGATCAGTTCAACATCACTCCGATACGAACCAAAGGCGAGTGGCCGCGGCGAAGTTTTCGCTCGGCAGCATCTGCGGAGCGGCGAGGGAGGCGTCAACACGGGGTGGCTGGCGCTGCTCGTCATCATCGTGACGATGGCAATCCTGGGCGTGGACTCACGGGACTCGATGGCTTTGCTTCCAACTACGAGTTCCAAGAGTGAGCGACGCTCATTCGTGCAGCACTTGATGCACGAACGCCACCGCGATCGATCCCTCTCCGACCGCTGACGCCACGCGCTTGATGTTTCCTCCGCGGACGTCGCCGATCGCGAACACGCGCGGGCGGCTGGTCTCGAGCAGGTGCGGCCCGCGCGCGAGCGGCCACTGCGCGGTAGTGAGATCTTCGGAGGTGAGCGCGGGGCCGGTCTTCAGGAAGCCGCGCTCGTCGAGTGACAGACAGCCGTCGAGCCACTTTGTCGCCGGAACGGCGCCCGTCATCACGAAGAGATGGCGAATGTCTTCCACCGACTCGGAGCCGGTCTCGCTGTCGCGCCAGCGCACGCGCTCGAGATGTTTGTCGCCCTCGACGGCGGTGATCTGACATCGCGTGCGCACTTCGATCGATGGACTCTGTTCGATGCGGCGGACGAGATAGCGCGACATGCTGTCGGCCAGCTCTCCCTTGCGCACCACCATGATCACGCCGCCCGACTTGTCGGCGAGGTAGACGGCTGCCTGGCCGGCCGAGTTGCCGCCGCCGGCGATGAGCACCTTCTCGCCTTTGCACAGCTGCGCCTCCATCGGCGTGGCAAGGTAGTAGACGCCGGCGCCGTTGAATCGCGAGAGGTTCTCGATCGGCAGGCTGCGATATTCGGCGCCGGTGGCGATGATGATCGTGCGCGCGGTGACGCGCGTGCCGTCGTCGATCTCCACCGCGTACGGCCGCTTGTCGCAGCGGAGCCGCACCGCGCCTTTGGCGATCATCATCTGCGCGCCGAATTTTTCCGCTTGTGTGAACGCGCGCGTCGCGAGCTCCTGTCCGGTGACGCCGGACGGAAATCCGAGATAGTTTTCGATGCGCATGCTCGATCCGGCCTGGCCGCCCGGCGCATTCGCTTCGATCATCAGCACGTCCAGTCCCTCGGACGCCGCATACACCGCAGCGCCGAGTCCCGCCGGCCCGGCGCCGACGATGACGACGTCGCGGACGTGACTTTCGTCGACATCGATGGCCTGATTGAATCCGAGACAGTCGGCGATCTGGGAGTTGGTCGGATTGCGAAGAACGACTTCGCGGCGGCAGATGACGAGCGGAATGTCGTCCGGCGAGACCTCAAAGCGATCGAGGATCTCCTGCGCCATCGCGTCGCGATCGAGATCGACGTACGTCACCGGATGCGCATTGCGCGAGAGGAACTCCCGGACCTCCAGCGTGCGCGCGGAGAATTCCGAGCCGAGGATCAGCACGTCGCCGAGACCTTTCTCGAGGAGGAGAACGCGACGCAGAATGAACGCGCGCATCACGATCTCGCTCAGCTCGACGTCGGTCTGCACGAGCGCGAGCAACGCATCGCGCTGCACTTCGATCACTTCGCCGGATTGCGCGACGCGAGCGGTCGCGACCGGACGACGTCCGGAGAGTAAATTGAGCTCACCGCTGAACGAGCCGCGGTGATACGTCACGACGACCTGATCGTCCTGGCCCTCGCACGCCGGCCGCACCACTTCCACCACTCCGTCGAGGACGACAAAGAGCGGAAACTCCTCCTGACCGGCTTCGATCAGCACATCGCCCGCCTGCACCGCGCGGCGCTTCCCGTGTTTCTCGATGCGCGCGATCTGCGCAGGGGTGAGCGTGGGCCACAGCTGATCCTCACGCGGTGCGATGGACAACGGACCGGCTGTCATTGGCCGCTAAGACTACACCCCTGCGCCATGGCAACTGCGAGACTCAGCGGCCGTGAAAAAATCCGTGTCATCCTGAGCCGCGAAGACGGCGAAGGATCCCCCGCCTACGGAGCGTCAAGCGTTCTAGCGCCGGGGATCCCTCGCTGCGCTCGGGATGACACATTTTTTCACAGGCACTCAGCGCCGGCGACGGTTGGGATCGATGGCGTTGCCGAACCCTTCCTGAACCCGTCCCGCCGCACGGTCGACCTTCCCCTCAATCTCCGTCTTCGGATTGTCGGTCAGATCGCCCCACGCTTCCTTCACGTTGCCCTTCACCTGCTTGACGATCCCTTTTCCGCGATTTTCGATTGCGGCCTCTTCGGGAGTGCGGTCTCTGCGATTCATGTCGTGTGGCTCCTTTCTGATGCACAACCATGAATAGCAACGGAGGTGCCGTTGCGTGCCAGATGAATCCGCCACCCGCCCATGCGCGTATCCTTCACCATCATGACCACACTTCCTCCCGGCCGGGACGGCTTGCCGCTCCTCGGCGAGACGCTCGACTTCGCAAAGAATCCGTTTGGCTTCATTGAAAAGCGACTAGCCGCGAATGGCGGGCGCGTCTTTCGGTCGAATGTGCTGGGGCGAAAGACTGCCGTCATCGCCGGCGCGGATGCGGCCGGACGGTTCATCGACTCGTCCACCGTCATGCGCGAGGGCTCGATGCCGCCGCACGTGCAGGAGCTTTTCGGCGGCCGCAGTCTGCCGTTGCTCGACGGGGAAGTGCACGCAGCGCGTAAGCTCGAAGTGCTGAAAGCGTTCAGTCGCGAAGCGCTCGCGTCGTACCTGCCGGTGATCGAGAAGACCACGAAGGACTACTTCGCGGATTGGGCGAAAGCAGGGGAGATCGGGTGGGTGGACGAGTTGAAGAAGCTCTCGATCGAGATCATCTGCGCGGCGATCATCGGGATGCCGCGTGGCGACGAGATGGACCAGCTCCGCCGCGACTACATCATTCTCCTGAACGGCTTCGCCGCGCTGCCGATCAATCTTCCCGGCACGCGGTATCGCAAGGCATTGCAGGCGCGGGATCGCATTCTCGACGCGATGCGCCGCGCGGTGCGGCAGCGACGCGCCGCGCCGGCGAATGACGGGCTCTCGCGCATTCTCGCGTCGGGCGCGGTGAGCGATGAGGAAGCCGCTCTCGAGCTGCACCACATCGTCATCGCCGGCTTCATCATCTGGGCTGAGCTCGCGGCGATCGTGCGTCAACTGACGTTGCATCCCGACGTGCGCGAGCGGCTGGCGAAGGAAGTGCAGTCGTCCGACTCGTACAGCGCGCTGCCGTACCTCATGCAGGTGATCAACGAAGTCAAGCGCGTGTGTCCGATCGTCCCGGTCGTCTTCGGCAAAACGAAAGAGCCGATGGCGTTGGACGGCGTGACCATTCCGGCGGGATGGATGTTGCTCTTCGCGCTGATGCCGAGTCACGGCACGCACAGCGTCTACACGAACCCGGAACGCTTCGATCCCGATCGCTTCTCGCCCGAGCGCGCGGAGGACAAACGCCACGAGCACGCCTTCGTGCCGCAGGGCGCGGGACCGGTGACCGGACATCGCTGCCCCGGCTTGGACCTCGCGACGTTCATGATGGCGGTCTTCACCGCGGTCCTGTTGCGCGGCTACACGTGGGAGCTCCCGCCGCAGAACTTCGATCTCGACTGGAGCAAGACGCCGCCGGAGATGAAGGACGGATTGCGCGCGCGGGTCAGCGCTTCGTCCCGCGCGTGAGTTTGTTGCCGACCTCGCGTTTCACGCGCGGAGCGAGGGATTCGCGATGATCGTTCACGAACCGGCGCACCGCGTCGGCATTTGCCTTACTCAATTCGCGTAGCGCCCAGGAGAGCGCCTTCACGATCATGTCGTCGCGATCGTCGACGAGCGTGGCGCAAATTTCAAGCGTGCGCTGCACGTGATCGTTCGCCGGCGGCTTACGATTCAACGTCACCGTGGACACGAGCGCCGCGCGACGCCACCAGCGGTCCTTCGCGCGCGCCCACGAGATCACCAGCGCGTCGCCGATCTGATCGCGTTTCCACGCGGGACCGGAAATGATCGATCCGAAGGCGTCGACCGCGTCCCATGAGTCCATTCCTTCGCCGAGGGCGACGACTGCGTTTGCGTCGAGGAGCGCGAACGCGGCGGGGTGAAAGCGCACGAGCTCATATCCAGCGAATCGGGCGAGAACGTCGCCTGTACGCGCGAGCTTCGTCGCAAGAGCGAGCATCGCGTCGCCGGAGAGCTCGCGCAATTGCGATGAATACTTTCGCCGCACGGCTCGCACTTCCGGCACGGTGCCGTTCGTGGCGCGAATGGCGGAGAGGATCTCGCGAAAGGACAACGAGTCAGTTTACGCGCTCTTGTCCACCACCCTCGCATCCGGCGCGTTCGTCGCGACCGACTTGATCCCGTTCTCCATCGCGCGCGCCGACGAGTACATCTCGCTCTTGCCGATGGTCTTGCCGTTGTCGGCGGTGAGGAGGAAGTAGGGGCTGCCGTCGCTGGCGGTTTTGCGGACGAAGCGGGCGTCGTTTTGCGAGTTGCTGCGCACGGACGCGATGCCGGTCTCGGCTCCGCCCTTCGCTTCGTAGGTCTCGCTGGTGAGGATGATCTCGTTGTTGCCGGCTTTGAGGTTGAAGCGGTATTTTCCGGCGGCGCCTTTTTCGATGACGAATGTTCCAGCCATGGGATGGTCCTCCTTATGGCAGGAAGTATACGCTTGCGTAGGGTAGAGGCGCGGCGCAGAGGCTGTGAAAAATCCTGACAGCTTTGTGGCGACCGCTGCCCTCAGCGGTCGCGGCGGCGCGAGCGCCGCTGGCGCCGCCATTAGGCGGCGCCGTGACCGCTGAGGGCAGCGGTCACCACAACAGCGGTCACCACAACAGCGGTCACCACAACAGCGGTCACCACAACAGCGGTCACCACAACAGCGGTCACCACAATTCTCATCAGGTGGGGAGGATCGATTCAGTACGTCGCCTGCCACGCCCGCGCCTCGGCCTGTTCGAGCGTTTGCGACATCTGCGCGCGGCGGCTCCGATAGAGATCATGCTCCGAAGCCCTCAATGGATTTGGCATTGTCACGATGGACACGGATGCGGTTCATGACACCGATCGCCTTATACTCTGCGCGTCCGAAATGGCCCTCTTTCAATCTCAAACGAAAGACGCGCTGAAGCGTCTCGCGACCAAGGATTTTGCCTCGGCCGAGGAGCGTGATGCGCTGCTCGCCGGCCTTGGGGCGGCGCAGGATCTCGATGCCCGTGACGTGGTCTGGATGCTCTTTCGTCCCGACCGCGCGTTTCGCGACGCCGGCGCGAAAGTTCTGCTGCGGCTGCGCGATCCCGGGACGCTCGCGCTCTTCGTGGCCGAGGCGCGGATGAAGCCGGAGCCGGCGTTTCGTGCCGCGGCCGCGCAGTTCTTCACGCTCGGACTCCCGGGAATCGAAGCTGAGCTGTCGCAGCTGATCGACAATCCGCAGAAGCCGACGAAGGACGCGCTCGAGACGCAGGAGCTCGCGCGGCGCATGTTGCTCCACGCGCCGCTGGACAAAGCGATCGAGCCGCTGCTGTGGCAGCTCGCGGCGGCCGGCCGAGCCGAGGATCGCGTCGCGTATCTCGCACGCGCGGCGGCGTATCCGATGGACGATAAGGGAATCGCGCGGTGGCAGAAGCTCGTCACCGATCCCGATCCGCCGGTCCGTGAAAAAGCGCTCGAAGTCCTCGCCGCGCAGGCTCCGGCAACGTCGGTTCCTCTGTTCGTGCAGCACCTGCCGAACGCCGGCTACGCCGTGCAGCAACTGCTCATCGACGCACTGACGAAAGCCGCCGCGACGCAGCCGCCGCAATTCGCCGACCAGCTCCTGCCGCTCGTCGCGTCCGGCGATGCCGGCACGCGCACCGCGGTGATGAAGATCCTTCTCGGCATGCCGAATCCCGCGGAGATCGTGAAGCGCTACGTCCGCTTCACGAAGACGCTCGCCGGATTCATGCGCGATCGCGCGCTCGAGTCGATCCGTGCATTCGGCAGCCAGGTCGTCGAACCGACGATCGAGTTGTTGAGCGATCCCGACGAAGACATCCGCGCCGCGGCCATCGCCGTCGCGAGCACGTTCGAAGATCCGCGTCTCGTGCCCGCAACGATCATGCTGCTGAAGGATCCCGACTGGTGGATCCGGATCTCCGCGGCGGAGGCGCTCGGGCGGATGAAGGATCCGCGCGCGGTCGAGGCGCTCGTCGCGGCGCTCGCGGATCCCGATGTGAAGTGGACGGCGGTCGAAGCGCTCGGCCACATCGCCGATCCGCGCTCTCTCAACGCCCTCGGCCGCATGCTCGCCGATCCGCAGCCGAACGTGCGCATCGAGGTCATGCAGGCGCTGCGCAACTTCAATCATCCGCAGGTCCTGCAGGCGCTCAAGCAGATCGCGACGAACGATGCCGAGCGATCGGTCCGCATGCGCGCGGTCGACATTCTGGAAGAGATCGCGCAGCGCACCCAGAAGAGCGAGGAAATCGAAGCGGTACGCAGCGAAGCGCTCGCCGCGCGGTCGAGACAGGGCGAGCCGCGACTCAACACGTACCTGATCTCGACGCGAAACAGCGGAGCGTCGGACTTCCACCTCTCCGTCGGCCAGCCGCCGATCGTGCGCATGGCGGCGGACCTGCTGCGCGTGCAGCAGGAGACGTTCACCGCACAGCAGACCGAGTCCCTGCTCAGGGAGATCCTCGAAGATCCGCAGTGGGACGCGCTGCAGAAACATCAGCAGATCGACTTCACGTACTTCATCCCGCAGGCGGGACGCTATCGCGCGAACATCTTCGTCGACCAGAAAGGCTACAACGCCGTCTTCCGCGTCATCCCGGAGAAGCCGCCGACGATGCTCGAGCTCGGCCTGCCGCCGCAGCTCGCGGAGATCGCCGGCTATCACCAGGGACTCGTTTTGATCTGCGGGCCGTCGGGCTCGGGGAAGTCGGCGACGCTGACCGCGCTCGTGAATCTCTTCAACGAGACGCGGAGCGATCACGTCCTGACGATGGAAGATCCGGTGGAGTTCGTCCATCCGTTCAAGAATTGCCTGATCAATCAACGCGAGGTCGGACGCCACACGCAGTCCTTCTCGCGCGCATTGCGCGCCGCGCTGCGCGAGGATCCGGACGTGATCGTGATCGGCGAGCTGCGCGACAACGAAAGCGTGTCGCTCGCGTTGACCGCCGCCGAGACCGGCCACATCGTCCTCGGCACGCTGAACGCGACGAGCGCGCCGAAGGCGATCGACCGGCTCATCGCGAGCTTCCCGGTCGATGAGCAGCCGCAGATCCGCGCGTCGCTCTCCGAGTCGCTGCGCTACGTGATCGCGCAGAAACTGCTGCCGGCGAAAGAAGGACGCAAGCAGGTCGCGGCATTCGAGGTGCTGAAGGGGACGGCGAACATCGCCAACATGATCCGCGACGAGAAGACGTTTCAGATCCACTCGGCGATGCAGATCGGGAAGTCGATCGGCATGTCGACATTCGATGACGCGTTGAAAGACCTGCTGAAGCGCGACGCCATCACCGCCGAGGTGGCGTACATGGCGGCGCAGAAGAAAGAGGACTTCGAGTCGTTCGTGTCGCCGGAATTTCTCATGCAGACGAAGGGCGCCTAATGTCTGGTCAACTTCGAGCTTGCGTGTCATTCCGAGCCGCAACGACGGCGAGGAATCCCCGGCCGAAGCACGATCAACGCTCCGTCGGCGGGGGATCCTTCGCCGTCTATGCGGCTCAGGTTGACACTGAAGTTCATTGTTGAAAGGGCAGTAGCTGGCAATGCAGAAGATCGATCGTTTCCTTCGACTGATGAACGACCGCAGCGCGTCGGACTTTCACCTCACGGTTGGACGGCCGCCGATGGTGCGCGCTTCCGGATCGATGGAGACGATCCGCTACCGGATGATCTCTGAGACCGATTTCACGGAGTTGCTGCAGCCGATCACGCCGCCGTCGCTGTGGGACTTGTTCGTCGCGACGGGCGACGCCGACTACTCGTACGAGATTCCCGGACTCTCGCGCTATCGCGTGAATCTCTTTCGCCAGCAGCGCGGAGCCGGCGCCGTCTTCCGCGTGATTCCGACGAAGATCATGACCATCGAGCAGCTCGGTCTGCCCGAACAGGTGCGGCGCATCGCGTCGATCCGCAGCGGCCTCGTGCTCGTCACCGGACCGACCGGCTCCGGCAAATCGACCACGCTCGCGGCGATCATCGATCTGATCAACGAGACGCGCAGCCTGCACATCATCACGATCGAAGATCCGATCGAGTTCGTGCATCCGAACAAAAAGTGCCTGATCCATCAGCGCGAGATCGGGACGCACGCGAAGAGCTTCGCGGAAGCGCTGAAGGCCGCAGGGCGTGAAGATCCGGATCTGATTCTCGTCGGCGAGATGCGCGATCTCGACACGATCTCGATGGCGCTTTCGGCGGCGGAGCGCGGGACGCTCGTGTTCGGGACGCTGCACACGAACAACGCCGCGAAGACGATGGACCGCATCATCAGCGTCTTTCCCGCCGGGGAGCAGGAAGGCATTCGCAACGTCCTCGGCGAAACGATCCGTGCCGTGCTCGCGCAGCAGCTGCTCCAGCAGGCCGGCGGCGGCCGCGTCGCGGCGCTGGAGATCCTGTTCAGTTCTCCGGCCATCGGCAACATGATCCGCGAAGGCAAAACCTCGCAGATCACGTCGGCGATTCAAACGGGCGTGCGCGAGGGAATGGTGGAAATGGACACATCGATCCGCCGCCTGTACGAAGCCGGGCGCATTACGGCGCGCGCCGCGTACGACAAGGCGATCGACAAGGAACAGTTCAAGGAGTTGGAGAACGCGTGACGCCGAGGACGTTGGGAATCGCCCACTGCCGTTCATTGCTGTCGTCCGGCCAGAAACCCGTCTCATAACTTCCCGCGAGATCGAGATCGACTCCGCCGGCATGAATTGAGAGACTTGCCTCCGGGCCTCCCTCTAAATGCATCGCACCGGCAATATTCAGAGGAAGACTCAACAACAGAGCGTTGAAATCCTTCATCGAGTATGGCGCGCGCGAGAACAGGAAGAGGAGGCGGCCACTATTGTCGATCGCCAATGCCACCTCACTCCATCGCCTGTCATTTGCAGCCCACACGTTCTTGCGAGTCTTCGTAATGAGTCTGAGATTTTGAATGACGACGTCGTAGCCCGCGGCCCGCTCTGTTCCGTCGGAATCGAGATCCAGCCAAAGAGCGCCGTTCCGACTTGATCGCCACAACAGCGCGATAGTCATTCCACTGTGGATTATTCAAGTGCCGGCCGTGACGAAGATAGCCGACGTTGGATTTGTGGTCGGCCTGGAACATGCCGGCGTTGATCGCGACGGCGAGGCGTGAGGTTCGGCACCACTTCGCGGCCGTCTGCGGGGCTTGATGCGTCTCGGAGGAAAGGGCGACCGTCATCTTTGCGACTGCCGGATTGACGCGCACGATGTAGAGCTGGCCTTTGGTTGCGAGCTCGACTCCCGGTTGGAGCTTGCGCCAGGAAATGGCGGTGGGGACGCCGGCGGACGTTGCGTGCAATCCGATCGACAAACACGCAATCGCAAGGGCAGTGGTACGGCGTTTCATCGGCGCTCTTGAGCGCTCACAAGATCATTCAGAAGCGCCACCATACGCAAATAGTCGTGAGCTGCTTCCTCATGGCGACGCTCCGCTGAATGGACCCACTGGCGGACCTCTTCATACGTCGAGCGTTGGTCCATCGCAATTACGCCCGACTCATAGCGATGGAGTGTCTGTTTTAGACGTAAGGTCAGCAAGCTCTCCAGCAATTGCCGAAGCCGCACTTCATAAGGAGTGAAGGCACCCGACTCACGAAGATCTGCCGGGATGCGCTGAAGATAGGACGCCAGGTCATCGATCTCTGCGATCAACTCGATCTCGTTGTCGACGTCAAGCGCGTTCATCAAAGCCACCAACGGATGCCCAAATCCGCCCTTTTTCGATACCGAGGCGTGTGCGCCCAAACCAGCTGCGGATCTCGCCTTCGCACTCGTGAGATTCAAATCCGAACGCGCCGACGCGATCGCGATGAAGTACATCGACCAAGATCGTCTCGACGAATACGAGTACTGGCGTACCGCGGAATCGCTACGGCGCCGAGCGGCCGCGCAAGAAGTGCAGGATGAACGCGATGATCGCGAGGATGATCAGCACATGGATGAACGCTGATGTTACGTGGAAGGCGAGGAAACCCGCGAGCCAGAGAACGAGCAGAATGATGGCGATTATGAGAAGCATGGCCACCTCCGGGCTGTCTCATCAGCACGTTTGGTGCCTGAGGCGATGCCGGCGGTTAGAACAGCTTTTCCAACAACGCGTGCCGCACGTAGAACGCGCCGAGCTTGAGCGCGTCGTCTTCGTCGTCCGCGGTGAACGTCAGCTTCTTGAGTCGCAGCAGCGGGACTTTGCGGAAGCGGCGGAAGTTCAGCTCGACGTAGATCGGCGTGCCGCGGATGGCGCGCGAGACGTTGGCGGTGCCGGGCGAGATGCCGCGCACGAATTGGTCGACGAGCGTGCGCAGCTGCGCGTTTTCCGGGATCGCGTTCGTCGTCCAGATGTCGATCCATCCGGTCGGGCCGTAGGTGAGGCGATAGCGCGTCGCGGCGATTTTGTTGACGGTGCCGCCGACGGGACGCTCGAGCACCGGCGCGATCGATCGCTCCAGCGCACCGGCGGCTCCGGCGATCTTCGTCAGCGTCGACGCGATGTCGGAGATCGGAACGTCGACGTACATCCGCGCGAGCGGATTCATCACCGTCACCGCGCGATCGCCGCTGCGACTGAATCCGTTCAGCCAGAACGTCTCGGCGCGCACGCCGCGCGCGTAGACGTGCAGGTCGATCGTGCCGAACTTGCCGAGGTAGGGGAAGACGGCGGCGGGAGACGCTTCGAGCTGCAGGTGATAGGGCTGCGCGGCGAAGGAGGGGAGTGCGACGAGGAGGAGGACGAGGAAACGGAGCACTGAGCGAAAGGTATAACAGAAAATAGAAAGAGGAGGATCGAATGACTCTCGTCCGTTCGCTCTGTTTGATCGTTTCTCTCACGAATGCTGCGCTTGCGGCGGAGCCGACGCTTGCCGACGCGCTGCGCGTCATCCGGAGCAAGCAGCTCGTCGATCTCACGCACTCCTTCAGTCCGACGACGCCGGTGTGGGGCGGCTTCGGGCAGGCGACGATGAGCGCGGCCTGCGATCCGAAGACGCACCGCCCTTTCACGATCGAGCAGGACGGATTTCGCACGACCTTCTATTCGCTGGTCGGCCAGTACGGCACACACGTCGATCCGCCGGCGCATTTCCGCGGCGACGGCCTGACCATGGATCAGATCCCATTGAGAGACATGATCCTGCCGCTGGTGGTGTTCGACATCACTCCGATGCTCGCCACCGATCCGAATCACGCGCTCAGCGTCGGCGACATCACCGCGTGGGAGAAAGTGCACGGGCGCATTCCCGCCGGCGCATTCGCCGCGCTGCGCACGGACATGGGCAAAGAGTGGGAAAGCAACCCGCAGCACTTCAAACGGAGTCCGTTTCCGGCATGGTCGCTCGCCGCGATCAAGTTCCTCTTCGACGAGCGCAACGTGACGGCGATCGGTCACGAGTCGCTCGACACCGACACGACGGACGCGATGGAGTCGGAGACGTGGATCCTGAAGCAGAACCATTTTCAGATCGAGGCGATGGCGAACCTCGACCAGGTACCTGCAACCGGCGCGGTCATCGTCGTCACCTGGCCAAAGGTGGAGAACGGCTTCGGATTCCCGGCGCGGGCGTTTGCGATCTTGCCGTGATGCGCTACGGCAATTCGCGGATGTGCGCCGCGAAGATCTCGTTGAACAGCGCGCCCGGCCGCCGCGCGCGCAGTCGATCGAGGACGGCCGGACCCGGAAGGCCGAGGCGATTCAGGATGCGGCCGGCGACGAGAGCGGAGCGATTGAATCCCATGCCGCAATGCGACAGCACGCGACGCCCGTTCGCGACGAGATGCGCGCCGAGCGCGGTGATCGCCTCCAGCTTTTGCAGGTCGGGGAGCTCCTCATCGAAGATGGGGAAGTAGACGTACAGACATCCACCCGGCGCCGTCGGGATGCATTCGTCGAGACCACCTTCGAGATCGATGACCGTGTCGATGCCGTAGGACGAGACGATCGACCAATCCCTGATGACCGGCGAGATGTATAGGTGGCCGAGGTCATCCACCGGATAGAGCGTCGAGAGATCGAGGGGCATGACGTGATTCTCGCACGCGCGCTGATCGAATCTTCTAACCTAACCTCAGATCGATGCCCCTCATGGGGGGACGCTCTGAACAAGGCGTCATCCTGAGTCGGCGAAGCGCGACGAAGGATCTCGAAATGCGAAAGCCCTGCAATTTCGAGATCCTTCACCGTCTTCATGGACTGTGAAAATTTCCAAGAGCTTTGTGGCGACCGCTGCCCCCAGCGGTCGCGGCGGCGCTTGCGCGCCGCTGGCGCCGCCATTAGGCGGCGCTGTGACCGCTGAGGCAGCGGTCACCACATTCTTCTAATGACAGCCCCTCATCCGCCCTTCGGGCACCTTCTCCCCGCATGCGGGGAGAAGGGCAACAAATCTCGATGCTCGTACATGTTGCCCCTCGCCCCGCATGCGGGGAGAGGGTGGCGCGAAGCGCCGGGTGAGGGGCGGTCATTACGGCCGAGGTCTGCGCATCGCGCGGTGGGCCGGCTCGGATGACGGACATTCTGACTTGTTCAGAGTCTCCCTGGCGCTCGGCGTTCGACTTATTGCGGTTTCGGCATCGCGGCATCGGCGGCGGCGGCTTCCGCATCGGTGAGCAGGCGGATGATTGCGTACTGCGGGTTGCGCGCGACCAGGAAGGTCTCTCCCGGCTCTTTGCCGGTGAACGCCACTTTGAAGTCCTGCGTCAGATCGGCGAACGGGACCCGGCCGACATATCCACCGTATTGTGCAGACGGCTGCGATGAGTATTTCCGCGCGAGGTCGGAGAAATTCTCGCCTTCCTGCGCGCGCCTCAGAACGTCGTACGCGATCGTGCTGTCGGCCACGACGATCAGGCGGAAGGGCACGGTGCGGCCCGACTCTCCGCCGGACGCCAGATCTTCCGCGGTCATGAACGGCCGCGTGAGCACACTCTTCGCGATCGTGAGCGTCGTCTCGTCGAACACCTTTTGCGACGGTCCGTCGAGCTCGAACTGCGCCGCGAGTTTGTCGTCGTGGAAGCGGAACCCGATGTCCATCGACTTCGTCCCGGTGACGCGCTCGGCCGCTGCATTTCTGTAGATCCACGAATGGACGTTGACCATCCGCTGGAACTGCGGCATGGTCGACCCAAACGGCTGCCGCACCGCCGTGACGATCTGGTTCGGCTCGCCGAGGAGGACGTACACGAGGCCGCGGTCCGTCTGCGAGCCCGGCGTCTTGCCGAAGCGGAAGCGCCGGTCGGCTTCGGTGATGCGCGTCTCGATCTGCTGCCGCAGCTCGTTGACCGGCGTATCGGGAGTGGGATCGCGGCGCGCCCAGAAGAGATCGACGAACGCCTTCGCCTCGGCATCGGTCCGCAGCGCCGCCCACTCCGTCTTCTCGTGCTTCATCATGAGATAGCGGATGGCGCTGTTTCCCCAGTTCAGGTACTGAGGCGAGACTTGAGCGGCGACGTTTGTCGCGATGAGGGCGGCTAGCAATAGAGTCGTGCGGCGCATGGTGGTTTCCGCGATCAGGATGCATTGTACGGCCGTGCGCGGGCGACCGGGATTCTTGGACGCGCTGATCATCCTGCGTTGCCTGCAAGAGCGGCAGCATGTTGCCTCGCTTTTTCGGCTTTGTCCGTGAGCCCAACCGCGGCGTATCCACGTGCGGCGGACTCGAAACATAAGATCGCCTGCCGTCGGTTGTGTCCCGGCTCGCCGGCCGCCATCTCCTGGTACGTGACGCCGAGGTTGTGCTGTGTCGTCGCCCAATCAGCCGGGAACTCGCGCTCGGTCCAGACACGCAACGCCGCCTCGTAACAGGCGATGGCCTTGGCGAGGTTCTCGCTTCGCGAGTAGGCATTCCCGAGATTGTTCTGCGTCATCGCCCAATCCGCCGGGAACTCGCGCTCGGTTCGGACGCGCAATGCCGCCTCGTAACAGGATATGGCCTTGGGAAGGTTCTCGCTTCGCCAGTAGGCAGTCCCGAGATTGTTCTGCGTCAGCGCCCAATCCGCCGGGAAGTCGCGCTCGGTCCAGACGCGTAAGGCCGCCTCGTAACAGGCGATGGCTTTGGTGAGGTTCTCGCTCCGATCGCCGGTCGGTAGGGACCAATATGCGTTTCCGAGATTGTTCTGCGTCGTCGCCCACTCTGCCGGCCCCTCACGCTCGGTCCACACATGCAACGCGGCCTCGAAACAAGCCATAGCCTTGGCGACGTTCTCGCTCCGATCTCCGGTTGGCAAGGAGCAATACGCGCTTCCGAGGTTGTTCTGCGTCCTGGCCCACGCGTCCGGATCCGACTCGAGGCTCAATCGACGAAGACGCGCTTCGTTCAGGCGGACATCTTCCGTGAAGCGGCACGTCTGGTTGAGGTAAATGCCGTACGCCCAAACAGCACGCGCGAAGAGCTCCGGCTCCCGCGCCTCCGCCCATCCCACCGCCTGCTGCACGTTGTCGTATTCAGTGTCAATCCATCTCCGTGCGGCCCGCTGCGCTTCGCCCCCTTTTGCCCGCAACGCGTCGTCCGCTTGATCGAGGCGCTCGATGAACCAGCGCGCGTGCGCGCCGGCGAGTTTTGCCTGCTCGTCCTCAGCGAGGCGCTCACCGGCGAACTGGCGCGTCGTGGCGAGCACGGAGTAGCGTCCGGTCTCGCGATCGAAGCGGAGCAGCGACGCATCGACGAGGACGTCGAGGCTTGGGAGCGGAGTTTCAGCGACGCCGAGGGCGGCCTTATCGTCGAAGCCGCCCGCGAAAACGGCCAGACGCGGCAGCGCCTCACGCTCTTCCGCCGGCAGGCGCTCGAGCGCCCATTCGAGACATGCTTGCACGCTCGCATGCCGCTCGGCGAGCACGTGCCGCGCGCGCACGTCTTTGAGCCGCGTCTTCAAGTCCGCCGCGAGGTGTTGGAGTTGGCGCTTCGATGCGACGGCAGCGACGAGCTCGATGAGGTAGGGGAGCCCGTCGGTCGCGATGAGGACTTCCCTCATCGCGACGTCATCATTCGGCTGCCACCGTCTGTCGCGTTGTTGCGCGAGACCGACGAACAGGCGGTAACTCTCCAGCGCCGTCAGGTCGTCTTTCGTCTTCGTTTCCATCGGCTCGAGATCGACCACGCGCTCGCCCGGCACTTCGAGAGCGCGCTGGCTCGTGACGAGCACGCGCACGCCGGGCGTCGCCGCGACCCGCGGCACAAATCCCGCGGCGCTCATCACCGATTCGAAGTTGTCGAGGAGCAACAGCCGCTCGGTGCCGTGCAACTGTCTGCAGAGCGCGTCGAAGTCCGCCGCGTCCACCTCGGTGAGTCCAAGCGCATCGCGCAGCGCACCGAGGAGACCTTCGGGTGTATCGGATTTCGTCTCGAGCGACACGAACACCAGCTCGCGCGGCAGGCCGGCACCGCGCGCAAGGAGCGTCTCGATCGCCAGCCGTGTCTTGCCGACGCCGCCGGTCCCATGAAGCGTCACCAGCCGGTCCGCGCGCAACGCCTCTTCGAGCAGGGTCATCTCGCGTTCGCGGCCGACCCACGACGTCAGCCATGGATTCGGCAGCCGTTCGTGCGGCTGCGGCGGCGGCGCGGGCTGCATTGCGTCGTCCCACAGCACGTCGAAGATCTCGATCCGCTCCGAGACGCCTTTGAGCTGATACGAACCGTAGCTGTGATAGCGGAGGCCCGGAGCGGTCTTCGCGAGTGCCTTGGTCTCGCCCGAGCAATAGATTCGCTGGCCGCCCTTGAGCAATCCTTCGACGCGCGCCGCGATGTTGACCGCGTCACTGTCGTAGTCGTATTTCCCGTCGCGCGTCACGAGCGTTGCCGCCCCGGTATGCATTCCGATGCGCACCGCGAGCGACTTCCCCGCGGCGTCGGCAATCGGCTCGTCGCGCAGGCTCCGCTGGATGGCAACCGCGCAGCGAACCGCGTCCTCCGCCTCGGCGAACGCGATGAGGAACGAGTCGCCGATCGTTTTCACTTCGAATCCGTGATGTTCCCGGAGAAGGGCGCCGATCCGCTCGTTGTGCGGACCGAGGAACCGCTCGCGGTACAACCGATTCCCGTCGCTCCCGCCGTGCGCCTCAACGAGCGTGTCGCGCAACGCCGTCGAGTCGACGATGTCAGTGAACATCAAGGTGACGGTGCCGGTCGGCGGCTGGCTGTTCAGGGGATCTCCCACACTTCGGAGTGACGGGCGGGGATCATTCCCTACCTCGGCAACATCGCGCTACGCCTGCTCGTCCGGAAGCGGCGGCAGGACGGCGGGCGGGGTGCGGGGGCGGCCGGCGGCGACGTGGCGGACGAGCTCACCCGGATCTACGCCGAGGACGAAGGCGAGATTGATGACGCAGGTGAGGCTGGGGAGATTGAGTCCGCGCTCCAGCAGGCCGAGATAGGTGGCAGTCATGTGCGAGTTGAGCGCGAAGCTCTGCAGGTTCCAACCGCGCTGCAGGCGCAGGTCTTTGATGAGCTGTCCGAAGCGGAGCGCATCGGGGAGGACGGATCTCGATCGAGGCATCGTGCCGTTGATTATAACCAAGGATTCCAATCAGGCAACTGCCGATTGAAAGCTTGATAACCAAGGATTGCATGTCAGGGAATCATTTGATAGTGGCGTGATAACCAAGGTTGATTGAATTATCACTTGGCTGGGTTTGAGTGCGTTCCTTGGTTGTCATCAATGACGATTCATTTCTCATGCGTGCGTTCCTTGGTTATCGTCCATGCATTCCTTGGTTGCCATGCAGATGTTCCTCGTTGCCGCATTTGCATTCCTTGGTTGCCAGGGATGCGTGATGGTTCTGCGAAGATAGCATCCATGGTTATCATCGATATCAACCGGTTTGTGCAGGTCATCAACCATGGATCACGTCTTTGGGAAAGCCGACTATTTGCGACAGATCCAAGGTTGCATCGCAAGAGAGGAACGCTGTTGATCGATACGACCCGTCTGCCGCGAGTCGCGACTACCACGGTCGCCGCAACGACGGACGTGATTTCCGCGATTCGGACGCATGAGGGGGAGCCGGCGCGCCGGCTCCCCGTTGCGGCATCAGCTCAATGACTGAAGCGCACGTAGTAGGGCAGAACCGAGGAGTCGGGGCGATGGGTGTAACCGGCCGCCACGAATTGCATCGGGTTCGAGGCCGACCGCCGCACGGTGTGATAGTGACCGTAATTGTTCTGGCTGACGTCGCTCAGTCGAGGGTAATAGATGACGAAGTCACCCCAGACGCCGACGCCGCTGCTGGCGTTGAACGTTCCACCGCCGAAGGCGACGATCATTCCTAATTCGCCCTTTTCGGCATTGATATCGAAATAGGGATAGGCGAACGCAAACGCGGGATTCCAGATCTGAAACTGGCTCTGGAGCGTCCAGGTGCCGGTGTTGATCTGCACGATCTGAACGTGAGACTGCGGAAAGCCGCCTCCTTTCGCCGCATTCCAGGCGAAATAGACGCTATTGCCTCGCACGGCCGCGGCGCGGACATAGGTTTTCAGCGCCGCATCCTGCAGCCAATCCGTTCCATTTGCCGCAATGGACGACGATGTTCCGTTCGGCCAGGAATTGATCGGCACGCTGCGCCAGCTGTAAAAGCCGTCGGCGTCCATCATGCTGTAGACGCGCAGCGTGCTGTTGTCGACGTGGCCGGCCCAATAGACGCCGTTCGAACCGCTTTGCGACACATGTGACCAGGTCGCTTGCGTGGCTCCGGTGAATTGGAAATGGATGGTGCCCATCGCAGCCAACTCGCTCAGCGGAACACGAATTACATAGCGGTTGGAGGCGCCGCCCACGCTGCTCGTCCAGTAGAGGTTGGTGCTGCCGAAGCTCATGTCGTTGTAGTCGAGAGTTCCGCTCGCGGCAAAAATATCGTTCGTGAAATCCCAATAGGTCCAAGCCGTACCGTTGCTGCTGCTCACGACCGAGGTTTTTTGCACGGCGATGCGAATCGCGTTCTTGCCCGCGCTCGTCCGGTACTGGAGAAGCCATACGAAGAGGTCTTGGCGCGGCACGTACGTCACCACCTGATCGCAGCAAAACCCGCCGTAATCCTGCGGGAAGATGGTCGTGGGATTGACGCTATTGAACGTTGCGCCGCCGTCCTTCGACAACGACATCCAGAAATTGCCGGTCGTCATCACGATCTTGCCGTTTTCGGCGACGCTCGGCTCGGGATTGAACATGTGGGCGCTGGGCGTCGCGTCCTTGATCGGGGTGTTGGTGTGGAAAATGACCGGCTCTTGTGTGCTCTGCTGTTTGGGCGCCGGCTTCGGCGTGATTTCCTTGTTTTCCGGACGCATCTTGCCGCGGTCCGGTCCTTTGGGCACGACGACCAGCTTTTCGTCATTGAACTTCTCAGTCAAATTCGGCTTGACCGGGCGATATTTTCCGCCCTCCACCTTGTTGGGCTTCGCTTCGCCGGTTTTGACATCCACTCTCCCTTCCGTCTGCGCGGCGGCAGGACGCGCCGCGGCCGCGGCCGCCGTCGTCGTGGTCGTCGTCGTGGTTCCGGTGGTTTCAGTCTTGGGATTGCAGTACAGCAACAGGCCTGACAGGGCAGCTGCGGCGAGATAGGCAGGGATCGATCTCTCATTCCTCATGACCGGGCTCTCCATGGTTGCTTCAAATCAATCGTGGCTCTCGTCGGTTTCGCGTTCATCTTCCTGATTCAACGGCTGGTTGAGGTCGTGAATCACCGGGGGCAGATTGCCGCCTTCGACACGTTTCGGCGCGAGCTCGCCGTCGCGAAGGTCATCGCATTCTTCGTTCATCGGAACGGGGTCATGGTACGCCTGTTGGGGAAGGAAGTATCGCTGGACGCAAAAAAGGCGACCCTTGCGGTGTGACTCAGTGCGTCGTCGCTTCCAGCCGTTCGACACGGGACTGGAGATCTGAAAACGCCTGTTCCAGCGATCGCACGCGCCGTTCGAGCTCGGCATGCGAGAACCTGATCATTGCCTGCGTTTCCGCGAATCCACGATCGAGTTTCTCATCCAGGCGATCCACTTCGCGGCGCATTGTTTCATCGAGTTGGGCGACGGCCTCAGCGACCAGATGTACGTCGTGTTTGAAAGCTTCCGTCGAGATGTCGAAGTAACGTCGATTCTCGGCCGCGAGCCGCTCCGCGGTCTGCTCAAACAGCCGGCGCGTCTCCGCCTGGGTGACTTCCAGCAGTTGCTTCAACTCGTGGTCGGTCACGAATTCATTCTACAACCGTCGCGAGGCGGGCCGACCTGACAACGAAAAAAGGCGACCCTCTCGGGTCGCCTTCGGCTTGATGCGATGACGGTTATCGCGACTAGAACGTCGCGTCAAGAAAAGGGCGGAGCTTCTTCGAGCGCGACGGGTGCCGCAGTTTGCGCAGCGCTTTCGATTCGATCTGGCGGATGCGCTCGCGGGTGACGTTGAAGGAGCGGCCGACTTCTTCGAGGGTGTGCTCGGCTCCGTCGCCGACGCCGAAGCGCATCTTGAGGACTTGCTCTTCGCGCGGGGTGAGGGTGCGGAGGACTTTGCCGGTCTGCTCTTTGAGGTTCGACACGATGACGTGATCGATGGGGGAGATCACGCCGCGATCTTCGATGAAGTCGCCCAGATGCGAGTCTTCTTCTTCTCCGATCGGGGTCTCCAGCGAGATCGGCTCCTGCGCGATCTTCATGATCTTGCGGACCTTCGCCACCGGCATGTCCATCCGCTCGGCGATCTCCTCGGCCTGCGGCTCGCGTCCGAGCTCCTGCACGAGCGCGCGCGAGGTGCGCGTGAGCTTGTTGATCGTCTCGATCATGTGCACGGGGATGCGGATCGTGCGGGCCTGGTCGGCGATCGCGCGGGTGATGGCCTGGCGAATCCACCACGTCGCGTACGTGGAGAATTTGTAGCCGCGGCGGTATTCGAATTTCTCGACGGCCTTCATCAGGCCGATGTTGCCTTCCTGAATGAGGTCGAGGAACTGCAGTCCGCGGTTCGTGTACTTTTTCGCGATCGACACGACGAGGCGGAGGTTGGCGACGATCAGTTCCTGCTTGGCCTGATCCGCTTCTTCTTCGCCCTGACGAATCTCGCGAATGGTCTTCTTCAGTTCATCATGCGAGACGCCGTAGAACGTCTCCAGCTCGGCGAGCTTCTCCTGATATTTCTGCAAGCGGCGGCGGTAGAAGTCGCGGCGCGTCTTATCTTTCTCGCGCTTGAGCGCCTGCTCGTCCTTGCGGATCATCGACACCGCCTGGGCCAGCTCGTTGTCGATGTCTTTCAGCTTGTTGATCATCCGGTTGCGCGTGGCCGGAGTGAAGTCGACGCGGTGCAGTTCGTCGGCGAGCTCGAGCTCGAGCCGCTCGACGGTGCGCTGCGCGTTCTGCAGCGCGCGCTGCGAGAGCTTCTTCGCGTCGGCGAGCTTGGCGACGTTGTCCTTGATCCGCTTGTCGAGCTTCACGATCTTCTCGAAGATTCCGAGAATCTCGTGGATCTTGTTCACCGTCGCCGCGGGCATCTTCGGCTCGCCGTCGCCGTTGGTGGCCTCGACGGTGCCGTCGTCATCCGGCATCGCCAGATCGATCGTCTCCTTGATGACGCGCGTGTCTTTCTTCGCGGCTTCATAGATCTTCAGGATCTCGTCGCGAATGATCTTGTTCGCGGAGAGCGCCTTGAAGACCTTGCGCTCGCCCTTCTCGATGCGCTTGGCGATATCGACTTCGCCCTGGCGGTCGAGCAGCTTGACGGTTCCCATCTCGCGCAGATACATGCGGACGGGGTCGTTGGTCTTGTCGACGATTCCGCTGGAGGCGGCGATGATGTCCTGCTGGACTTCCTCGCGCTGGTCCATCTCTTTCTCTTCAATGGTCCCGTCGATGGTGACGATGCCTTTCGGCGTCGTCTGCAGCGGCTTTTCGGCGTCCTCGAGCACGTCGATGCCGAGGTCATTGAAGCGGATGTAAATCTCATCGAGCTCCTCGGGGAGAGAGGTGATCTCTTCCGGAAGGACCTCGTAGATCTCGTCGTAAAGCAGAAAGCCTTTTTCTTTCCCGATTGCGATGAGCTGCTTTACTTCCGCATATTTTTCTTCCACGCTCAAGTCGACAACCCCCTCGTCTTCAAAAGTGGATTCCGGTTCGAGACTCGAAGTGCGCAGGCGTGTCGTCATGTCGTTCGCTCCTCGCAATCAGGCAGCGGGTTGCGCTGTCAGCACTCTTCGGCCCCCCCGGACGAGGCCTTGGCTGGATGGTCAAAAGGGACTTGACAAGCCGGCCAAAGTATCGTCCATCGTGGACACAGGCGTAATCTTTTGGGGACGATAATTATTTCAGGCTGCTCAACATACGGGACAGCTCGGTCTTTTCGGTGACCAGCTGGTCAAGCCGGGCAAGGTCTCCATTCTTTTCAGCGTCGATGATCTCGCGTTGGATCTGCTGTTTCCGCCGATCGAGGTGGCTACGCTCCATGGGGAGGAGATTCTCGTCGAGGCGTTCGAGCGTGCGATCGTCAATGTCGTCGCGAAGGCTGAGCTCCGCAAGCAGTGCAACTTCTGCTTCACCCCTAAGTTGGGTCTCAAGTGCGTGAAAATCAATAGGTTCGTCGTTGACCAGATCATTTTTGATGATCGAAAACAGCGTTTTGCAGCTCGGATCCTCGAAGAACTCCTCTCGCAACCAGCCGGCCTGCTTCGGCGTCAGACGCCCCTGAATGGCCGCCGTCAACACGAACTTCTCCGCCGTGCTCTGCGGTGCGGAGAGCTGCCGCTCCTGATTCGGCGCCGTGCTCGCCTTGCCGCGCACGCGCGACCAGACCGTCTCGAACTCGAGGCGGAATGCATCGGCGATCCGCTGCGCGCCCTCGTTTCTGACGACCGGATCCGTGACGGCGGACAGGAGAGGTACGAAGCGCTCGACGCGTTCGGATTTCTCCCTCCCGGAGAGTTGCCCCGCATCGGACGCCCATTCGCGCAGTCCGAACTCGAAAATGTCGCTGGCGTTCGACAGCACTTCAAGGAACTTATCCGTTCCATGTTTCTGAATGAGCGAGTCGGGATCCTTTTCCCCTTGCAGGTCGAGCGCTTCCACGTGCAGTCCTGCCGATAACAACACCTGCGCCGCGCGAAGCGTTGCATTGCGTCCGGCATCGTCGCCGTCGTAGGCGATGACGACGCGTCGCGCGAAGCGGCGCAGGAGCGAGGCCTGACCGGCCGCCAGCGACGTGCCCATCGACGCGACGACGCCGGGGATACCGGCGTGATCGATGGCGATCGCATCGAAGTAGCCTTCGACGAGGATCGCGCGATCGTTGCGGCGCATCGCGTCTTTGCTGCGATGAAGGTTGTAGAGGAGGCGCGATTTGTTGAAGAGATCCGACTCGGGCGAGTTGAGATATTTCGGATCGCTGCCGTCGAGCGAGCGTCCGCCGAAGCCGACGAGCGCGCCAGTGTCGGAGTGAATCGGAATCATGAGCCGATTGCGGAAGCGATCGTAGTAGCCGGTCTTCTCCTTGCGCGCCATCACGAGGCCGACCGCTTCAAGCCGCTTCTCGCCGTGCTTCTGGCTGAGGCGGCGAAGGATGTAGTCCCACGATCCCGGCGCGTATCCGAAGCCGTATTTCTTGATGATGTCCGCCGGCACGCGCCGATTCTTGAGGTAATCGTCGGCATCGTTCGGCGTCCACTCCAGCGCCTGATGAAATGCCTCCGACGCGTCATCCATCAACTCCAGCAGATCGTCCTTGTCGTTCTCGCGCTGCGTGCGCTTCTTCTTCGGCAGCTCGATGCCGTAGCGCGACGCCACGTGCTCGACGGCCTCGGGGAACGTGAACCGCTCCGTCAACGTGAGGAACTTGAAGACGTCGCCGCCGGTGCCGCAGCCGAAGCAGTAGAAGAGTCCCTTGTCGCGATCGACATGAAACGACGGCGTCTTCTCGCGATGAAAAGGACAAAGCCCTTTGTACGACTTACCGGCGAGCTTCAGAGGCGTGACTTGATTGACGAAGTCGACGATGTCGGCGGAGCTTCGCACCTGGCTGATGACGCTGTCGTTGAGGTCTACGAATGCCATAGGTTTCGCGGTTACGCGGTTACGCGGTTGCGCGGCGGTGCTGCGTGACCGCGCGACCGCGAAACTGCGAAACCCTACGTGTCCAACACCGCCACCGTAGCACCATCCCCACCTTCGTTTTCCGCGCCGGGTCTCCAAGAACGCACGGCCGGATGTTTTCGCAGGTGCTCGCGGATCGCTTTGCGCAGGGTGCCGGTGCCGAAGCCGTGGATGATGCGCACGGCTTGTTTGCCTTCGAGCAGCGCGCGGTCGAGGAATTTGTCGGATTCGTCGAGCGCGTCGTCCACGCGTTGACCGATCAGGTTCAGCTCCGCGGCGATGACGACTGTGTCGTCGCTTCGCTGCATCGCACGCGTGCGCGTTGGTGCGGCGGGTTTGGCGCTCGCCTTCGTGATCAGGTCGCGCACGTCGACCGTCATCTTTCTTCCGCTCACGAGCAGAACGGCTTTGCCTCCGTCGATCGAGATCACATCGCCGGTCACTTTGAACTTGCGATGTTCCGCGCGGTCGCCGACATGCACTTCGCGCTGTTCCTCGGGGATGAACTCGAGCGCTTTGTCGATCGACTTCGTCACGCTCTTCACCACCTCAGGCGCGTTGACATTCGAAGGCCGCGACTCGCGCAGCGACTTGATCTCGCTCGCCAGCGTGCGCGTGACGTCGTCACGCAGACGGTCCAGCTCCTCGCGGTACTTCACGGCGAGGGAGGCGCGCTCTTTTTCCAGCTGCGCGAGTTTGTCGGCGAGAGACGCGCGCTCGCTTTCGAGCTGCTGCTGCGACGATGCGAGCGCGTCCTGCTGCGCGACGATCTCGGACATCTTCTTTTGCAGCGTCGCGAGCAGTGAGTCGGTTTCGCCGTAACGTTCGCCGAGGCGCTCGCGTGCGCCTTCGATGATGGACGAGGGGAGGCCGATCATCTTCGCGATCTCGATGGCGCGGCTGCGTCCGGGGATGCCGGTGATCATGCGATACGTCGGCTGTCCGGTCGCGGAGTCGAACTCCATCGACGCGTTGACGATGCGCGTGTCGTTGACCGCGAAGCTCTTGAGCGCGGAGAGGTGCGTCGTGACGATGACGAGCGCGCCGGTCTCGAGCAGATGCTCGATGATGCTCGCCGCAAGCGCGGCGCCTTCTTCGGGATCGGTGCCCGATCCCAATTCGTCGAGCAGCACGAGCGAGCGCTTCGTGGCGCGGCCGAGGATGCGCTTGAGGCGGACGAGATACGCCGAGAACGTCGAGAGATGTTCGAGGACGCTCTGGTCATCGCCGATGAGAACGTGCAGCGCGTCGACGCACGGCAGCACCGTGCCGTCGGCGGCGGGAACGGGGAGGCCGCTCATGCCCATCGCGACGAGCAGTCCCGCCGTTTTCAGCGCGACGGTTTTTCCGCCGGCGTTGGGACCGCTGACGACGAGCGCGGGGGAGTCCGCATTGAGATCGATCGTGAGCGGAATGACGCTGCGATCCGATTCTTCTTCGCCGAACGCCTCGCGTCTCGCCTCCGCGAGCCGCTCGTCGAGCAGTGGATGACGTCCGTCGATGATGTGCAGCGCGCGGTCGGCGCTGAATGCCGGACGCGAACCGTGGGTCGTGTCGTGAAAGACCGCGCACGCCTGCAGCGCATCGAGCTCGCCGGAGACGCGCACCGCGTCGAGGATCGCTTCGCTCGCATCGAACAGCGTCTGCGCGATGTACTTCGTGATGCGCGCGATCTCTTCGCGCTCCTGGATCAGGAGATCGGCGAGGTCGTTGTTCAACTCGATCGCCGCCATCGGCTCGATGAAGAACGACGCGCCCGATCCCGATCGCTCGTGCAGGATGCCGGGCACGGCGTTGCGATGATCGCTGCGCACGGGGACGCAGTAGCGATCGCCGCGCATGACGATGAGCGGCTCCTGAATCGCGTCGATGCTGCGATTCATCACGTCATTCAATGTCCGTTGAATCGCCGCGCGCTTCGCGTGCACCTTCGAACGGATCGCGCGCAATTCGACCGACGCGTCTTCGCGCAGCTTACCGTCGCGCGTGAAGTACTTGTTGGTCTTGGCGATGACTTCGCCGAGGTCGGGGATTTCGGTCGCGAGGGTCGAGAGGCGAGGGAAGCCGCTGGTGCGGACAAGCGCCTCGCGCATGGCCTGCGTTGCGCGTACGGCGCGTACTGCATGCCACGATTCATCGAGCTCGAGCACGCTCTCGCGTTGAAAGAGCGGCGCGAGCTCCGTGAGTCCCGCCAGCGGCAGCAGCCCCTCGGTGTGCACGTACCGCACGATCTCGCTGAGATCGGCCTGCGCGTTTTCACACGCGGCGATCGTGGAGTGCGGACGGCGCCGCGCGACCGCACTTTTTCCCGGCGCGCTCTTCGCTTCCATGGCGATGAGCGTGAGGACGCGATCAAACTCGAGGGTGCTTAGCGAATCCATGTTGTTCCGTCATCCTGAGCCGCGAAGACGGCGAAGGATCTCTCAATGCGAACGATTGCGTATTCTGAGATCCTTCGCCGTCTTCGCGGCTCAGGATGACGGGATAAAACAAAAACGCCCGCGATCCATTCGCGGGCGTTCACTTGCTGGAGTCTTGGAACGATCAATAACCGGTACGCCGTTCTTCCGCAAGCTTGCGCAGCACCTTCTTCCGGGCTGCGATGGCTTTGCGTTTACGCTTCGTGCTCGGCTTCTCGTAGTGTTGGCGCTTCTTCAGCTCGGAGAGAATCCCCGACTTCTCACATTTCCGCTTGAAGCGGCGAAGCGCATTCTCGAAAGTCTCATCTTCTTTGACGTGTACGAGAGGCATCCCCGAAATCTCCCCCCCTTCGGCTTGAGCTGTGGGCGCGTGTAGCGCTGCTATTCTACGGTCCGCCAAACGAATCAGTCAACCTGTGGACTTTCTCGTCTGCCGGGCCGACACGCTTCAACCGCCGCTCGCGCCCGCCGATTCCGCAAACGGCCCGACTTGTTGTAAGTTGCACAGCCGCAAAGGAATCTGGTTCATGCGCAAATCGACAATAACTCTTCTGGCCCTCCTCGCCGCCGCCTGTGCGACCGCTCCCTCAACAAAACCCTCACAGCGAATCCCGCCTCCGCCTCAGACAGAAGTGCGGCCGAGGGCGGAGACTCTCCATGAGGTAGACATCACCGATCCCTATGCCTGGCTCGAGAACCAGACGGCGCCGGAAGTCCGCGACTGGATCGCGAAGCAGAACGCCTACACCGACCAGCTTCTCGGCACGCGTCCGGAGATCAAGCAGTTCGTGCCGCGGCTCACGGCGCTGATGAGCACGGACCAGTTCGACTTTCCGACGTATCGCAACGGACGCTACTTCTACAAACGCCGCGCGGCGGGACAGGACCTCTATTCGATTTATGTCCGCGACAGCGTGAACGGTCCGGACCAGCTGCTCATCGATCCGGCACCGATGAGCACGAGCCACACGATCAGCGTCGACATCGCCGACGTCTCGAACGACGGATCGCTCCTCGCGTACAGCGTGCGGCAGGGAGGAGCGGACGAGTTCGAAGTCCGATTCTTCGACGTCAAGCAAAAGAAAACGATCGGGCAGCCGCTGCCGGAAGCGCGCTATCAAAGCGTCAACTTCCTCACGCTCGACAAGGCCGGCCTCTTCTTCACGCGCATGACGCGCGACGGCATGCGCCTGTTCTACCGCGACGTCGCGGGCGGCGGCGAGACGATGTTGTTCGGCGACAAGCTCACCGCGGACAAGATCCTCTTCAGCAGTCTCTCGCCCGACGGCCGCTATCTATTGATCCACATCTTTCACGGATCGGCGCCGAAGAAGACGGAGATCTACGTCGAAGACCTCAGCGACGCCGATCCGGTGGCGACGGTGGTCAACGATCTCGACGCGCGCTCGGTCGCGTTTCTGGCCGGCAAGAAACTCGTGATCCAGACGAACTGGAACGCGCCGAACGAGCGGATCATGATCACCGACATCGAGCACCCGCAGCGCACGAACTGGCGCGAGCTCGTTCCCGAAAACAAGAACGCCGCGATCCAGGGAACGACCGTCGCCGGCGGACGCGTGTACGTGCGCTACCTCGAGAACGTGCAGCCGCGCATCACCGGCTACGACCTCGACGGACATGAGCAGGACACGATTCGCTTCGACACGTACGGAAATCTCGAAGACATGCAGGGGAGCTTCGAGGAGCCGGTCGCGTTCCTGCGATTCAGCTCGATCCACGTTCCGCCGACGGTCTATCAGTACGACGTCGCCAAAGGCGAGCGCACGATGTTCGCGCAACAGAACGCGCCGGTGAATGCCAACGACTTCGTCGTCGAACAGGTCTTCTATCCGTCGAAGGACGGCACGCGCGTCCCGATGTTCATGCTCTACAAGAAAGGCCTGCAGAAAAACGGCACCAACCCCACCTACCTCGGCGGATACGGCGGCTTTTTGCAAAGCCAGCTGCCGACGTTCTCGCCGCGCGCGGTCGTGTTCGCGGAGAAGGGCGGCATCTACGCGGTGGCGAATCTGCGCGGCGGCGGCGAGTACGGCGAGGCGTGGCATCGCGCCGGAATGCTCGACAAGAAACAGAACACGTTCGACGACTTCGCGGCCGCGGCCGAGTACCTGATCCGCGAGCGCTACACATCATCCGAACATCTCGCCGTCGCAGGCGGCAGCAACGGCGGACTGCTCGTCGCGGCGTTCGCGACGCAGCATCCCGACCTCGCGAGCGCCGTCATCTGCCGCTTTCCGCTCATCGACATGCTGCGCTATCACAAGTACCTCGTCGGCAGTTTCTGGGTCCCCGAATACGGCAACCCCGACAACGAGGCAGACTTCAAGTGGATCTATCCCTACTCGCCGTATCAGCACGTGACGAAGGGGACGAAGTATCCGGCGATGCTCTTCATCAGCGGCGACTCCGACACGCGCGTCGCACCGCTGCACGCGCGCAAGATGACGGCGATGATGCAAGCCGCGAACGCGTCCGACAATCCGATCATGCTCCGCTACCACGTCTCGTCCGGACACTCCGGCGGCGAGCCGTTGCACGAGCAGGTACACAACCAGGCGGAGGAGTTGGCGTTTTTGTGGTGGCGGCTGAAGTAGGCTCAGAGGCTCAGAGGCTCATGGGCTCAGAGGCTCATGGGCTCATAGGAGATCGTTCCACTATGAGCCTGTGCGCCTATGAGCCCCTGCGCCTACGCTAGTAAATGCTCCACCCTCGCGATGATCGCCTCGATCGCGACCTGATTCTCACCCCCCTCGGGGATGATGAGATCGGCGTAGCGTTTCGACGGCTCGACGAACTCTTCGTGCATCGGACGCACGGTCGTCTCGTATTGCGTGATCACGGAGTCGACGCTGCGTCCGCGCTCGTTGATGTCGCGCTTCAGGCGCCGAACGAAGCGAATGTCGGCGGGCGTGTCGACGAACAACTTGATGTCGATCCGCTTGCGCAGCTCCGACTCGGCGAGGACGAGGATTCCTTCGACGATGACGACCTTGCGCGGCTCGACGCGCGTCGTCTCCGGTCTGCGCGCATGGGTCGTGAAGTCGTACAGCGGCACTTCGATCGACGAGCCTTTCGACAGCACGTCGAGATGACGCACGAGCAGCTCCGTCTCCAGCGAGTCGGGGTGATCGAAGTTGATGCCGTGGCGCTCTTCGGGCGAGAGGCCGTCGAAGTTGCGGTAGTAGGAGTCGTGCGAGATCCACTCGATGCGGTCTTTGCCGACGCGGTCGTAGATCGAGCGCGCGACCGTCGTCTTCCCCGATCCCGTTCCGCCGGCGATGCCGATGACGATCGGGACTTTCAGGATTGCTCCTCGAGCTCGGCCTCGGTCAGAAAATCCGACGGATCATCCGCGCCGCACGTGTTGCACACGACCTGCGCGAGCTTTCCCTTCACGTACTCGAACTGATACGTCGGCGTGTCGCACTGAAGACAGATCAAGTATTCGGGTTCGTCGCTCATCGGCGGGAAAGGATAGCTGATTACGGGTTGCTCGGTTGCGCGGTCACGCGGTTGAATGCCGCGCAACTGCGCGACCGAGCAACTGCGCAACCGTTTCATCTGGTGGCCACCCGCGGCTGCACGAACCTGCCCGTGTGCTCGTTGTCGATCACCGATCCATAAACATAGGTCTCGCGCGACGCGCTCTCGATCACGACCGTGAAGTCGTCACCCTGCGAGATCGTCGGAAAGAGCGACTGGATCGATCGATGGACGAGGGACGTCGGCGGGACGGTGATGTACGAGATCGCGAGGTTGCGTCCGGGGATGCGTTGCAGCGCGAGCAGAAACTCGGCGGGCGTTTCGCCGAAGTTCACGAGGCCGATGTTGGTGCGGTAGTTGTCGGTGAAGGAGAGGTTGTCGAGCGCGCGCAGCGGGTAGTAGGCGAGGCCGCTGTAGACGGCGATCGGCTCGGGCTTCGTCATCTCGCCGTTGTGGATGCCGAACACGGTGGCGCGGACGGTGAGCGCGCGGCGCGAGTCGCTGGTGACGCGCAGCGGCGAGAGCGCGAACGGGACCGTGGGGAACGTCGCCATGATGTCGGGGAAGGTTTTCGACTCGCCGGGCCCGAGGTCGAAGAAGGCGACCGGATTTTCGGGAGCGGTGACGAGATCCATCGCGACGTTGACGGGACTGCCGGTGTCGTTCACGACTTCGATGGTCGTCTTCCAGAGCACGCCGGGTCCCATCATCGTTCCGACCACCGGCACGATCACCGTCGATACAGCTTCCTGTGCGCCGGCGCTGACGGCAAACGACAGGACTGCGAGGAGCAGGCGAAACCTCATTCGACAGATACGACGGTTTTAATTATCAGGGAGTTTCAGACGAAATGCGGACGCAGCACGCGCGTGCCGACGACCAGCACTTTCTGCAGCGGCGTCAGCGAGAGGCGTTTGCGGATGGCAATGAACGGATCCTTCTTCAATTTCGCGAGCACCGTTGCGTAAACGCCGCCCATGAGCAGGGTCGGAAACCGCGCATCGAACGCGAGCTCGCGCAGCAGCGGCTCCGCATCGCGGAAGTACTGCTCGGCGCGATCAAGTTGAAACTCGATGAGCTGCCGCATCGACACGTTCTCGACGCGAGCGAAGACGTCCTGTTCCGCGACGCCGAACCGGCGCAGTTCTTCGAGCGGAACGTAGATGCGATCGCGCGCGAGATCGTCGCCGATGTCGCGCGTAACGTTCGTCAGCTGCAGCGCGGTCGCGAGACTGCGTCCATGCGCCGGCGCAGCGTCGGAGCGATAGCCGAAGATCGACAGCGAGATGTCGGAGATGGACGTCGCGACGAGATCGCAGTAGTGCAGCAGCTCGTCGAACGTTTCGTAGCGCGACTTCACGAGGTCCTGGCGACAGCCGTCCATCAGCGCGATGAATGCGGACTTCGGGATGTCGAAGTGTTGGAGCGCGTCGGCGAGGGCGATGGTGATGGGGTGGGTGGCTGACGCGTCGTACGCGCGATCGAGCTCGCGCTGCCATTCATCAAGAACCTGTGGAGCGGCGGCCGCTTCGGCCGCCGAATTCTCGCGAGGGCCGACGGCCGAAGCGGCCGCCGCTCCACTGTCGTCATCGACGATATCGTCGGCCACACGGCAAAACGCATACGCCGCGTACACCGCGCGCCGTTTCACTTTCGGCAGAAAACGAAAGCCCACCGAAAAGTTCGCGCCGTGTTTGTGCGCGATCGCGCGGCAGTAGGCGTAGGCCTCGTCGATCTTCATTGCACCTCCGGAGTGGTGCGGGCCTCCGGCCCGCCTTCCGAAAGCGCGCCGGAGGCGCGCACCACTCCAGGCACCGGTCCCAGCGGCGGCACTTTCATTTCCGTGTCGCGTGCGCGGCACCAATGCTCGCCCGGCTTGTGCTGGCAGCGGCCGCGGTGGTGCCACACGCGGCGCACGAGCGGCGCGAGCAGCGCCTTCCACCAGCGGCGCTGATGCCATCCATTGAGATATCCGCGGAAGTCTTTCGCGTTCGCGGCCTGCCGCACGAACATCGAGAGTCCGGTGTTGCCGCCGGCCTCGTACAGAAATCGATTGACGAGACTCGTCTCCTGCTTCGCTCCGAGCTCGCGCGTCCAGAGCTCATCGAAGTCGCGCGACTCGAGAATGCTGCGCGCGGCGAGCCAGCCGCTGGTGAGCGCGTAGCGGATGCCGAGGCCGAAGAGATAGTCCTGAAACCCTGCGGCCTCGCCGACGTAGCGCGTGTCGCCCTTTGTGGCGTGGTTCTTCAGATGAAAGTTCATGTACGAGTAGCCGGTGCGCGTCTCGGCGGGAATCACGAACGGATGCACGCGCTGCGCGGCGGCGAGCGAGTGATCGAAGTACTCGTCGATCTTCTTGAAGTCGGCGACGATCGCGCAGCCGAACGTGGCGATGCCGTCGAGGATGAAGAGATACGAGTAGCCGCCCGGCGACAGGTGATGATTGAAGAAGACGTCGATGCGCTCCGGTTCGTCGTCACTTTTTGCAGGGCGCCACGTCATCTCGCGCGCGAGTCCGTCGGGTGACGCCGGACCGGTGGCGATGATGTCCGCGTCCTGCAGCCGGCTGTTGAAGATCACGTTCACGCCCGCGGCTTTCGCCTGCGCGAGGAGACCGCGATCGAGCGTGTTGTCTTCGGCGCCGCGCCGGATGAACCAGCCGTACGGCTCGTTGCTGCGGACCGTCCGCTTGCGATCGCGCGCGTCGTAAAACGTCGACCAGTCCGCGGGACGAAAGTAGAAGTTCGTGTCGATGCCGATGCGCTTCAGAAAGTCCGGCACCGGCTCGCGCTCGGATGCCGACTCGATGATTTGCAGGTCGCCGATGAAGCGCGTCCCGACGTCCGCTTTCGCCTCGTGCACCTCGACCGCGCGGCCTGCGCGCGCGAGCACGATCGCGGCGGCAAGGCCGGATGGTCCCGCGCCTGCAATACGGATGGGTTGAGGTTCGGACATGTCAGTGCGCGGTTGCGCAGTCGCGCGGTTACGCGGTGCCGCGCAACCGAGTGACCGCGTAACTGCGTGACCGTGTATCTTAACGCGCCGTGTCTGACGTTCACTCCGCAACCGCTCCCAAGCCGCGCGCACGCTTCGGCGGCTACGCCGCGCTCGTCGCGGCCGGGATCCTTTTGAGCCGCATCGCCGGCCTCATTCGCACGCGCGTGATGGCGCACTACCTCGGCAACTCCCGCGCCGCCGACGCGTTCGCCGCCGCGCTCAAAGTCCCGAATTTTCTGCAGAATCTCTTCGGCGAGGGCGTGCTCTCCGCGTCGTTCATTCCCGTCTACGCGCGGACGCTCGCGCGCGGCGAAGAAGAACTGGCCGGGCGCGTCGCCGGCGTGATCGCCACGATCATCACGTTCGCCACGTCGATCTTCGTCCTTCTCGGCGTTCTGCTCACGCCGTGGCTGATCGATCTCATCGCGCCGGGATTCCAAGGCGAGGTGCGGCTCCTCACGATCAGGCTCGTGCGCATCCTCTTTCCCGGCACCGGGATCCTCGTCCTCTCCGCCTGGTGCCTCGGCATCCTGAACAGTCACAAGAAATTCTTCATCTCCTACGTCGCGCCCGTGCTTTGGAACGCGGCCATGGTCGCGACGCTGGTGATTTTCGGAACGCGCCTGCACGAATTTGATCTCGTCATCGCGCTGGCCTGGGGCACGGTCGTCGGCTGCGCACTGCAACTCGGCGTTCAGCTGCCGTTCGTGTTGCGATCGGCCAAGCACCTGAAATTCGGGTTCTCGATCTTCGACGAGATCCGCGACGTGTTTCGATCGTTCGCGCCGATCGTCGTCGGCCGCGGCGTCGTGCAGCTCAGCGCATACATCGATCAAATCATCGCGACGCTGTTGCCGTCCGGCGCCGTCATCTGCCTGACGTACGCGCAGACGATCTATCTGATGCCGATCTCACTCTTCGGCATGTCCGTCGCCGCGGCCGAGCTGCCGCAGATGGCGGGCGAGGTGGGGGAGGAAGAGAGCGTGAAGGCCGCGCTGCGCGGGCGGCTCGCACGCGGACTGCGACAAATCTCCTTCTTCGTCGTGCCGACGGTCGTCGCGTTCGTCGCGATCGGCGATCTCCTCATCGGCGCGATTCTGCAGACCGGCAAATTCACGCCGGAAGTCACGCGCTACGTCTGGTACATCCTCGCCGGCTCGACCGTCGGTCTCCTCGCCGCGACCCTCGGCCGTCTGTACTCGTCGGCGTTCTACGCGCTGCGCGACACGCGTACGCCGCTGAAGTTCGCAACCGTGCGCGTGATCCTTACCGGCGGGCTCGGATATCTCTTCGCGTTTCCGCTGCGCTTCGTCATCGTCGACCTCATCGAGCTGCTGCACATGCCGATTCCGAAAGTCCAGGGCGGAACTGTTGCTCTGGGTGCCGTCGGCCTCACCGCATCCGCCGGCGTCGCCGGCTGGGTCGAGTTCCTCCTGCTGCGCCGCGCGATGCAAAAGCGCATCGGCCGCATCGAGGCGGCGGGCACGTTCGAGTTGAGACTCTGGATCGCCGCCATCGCCGCCGGCGCGATCAGCGTCGCCGCCGATCGACTCGCACTGCGTCATTTGCTGCGCCACGTGCCGCTTCACACGATCGCCGGCGCGATCGCCGCGAGCAGCATCTTCGGAGTGACGTACTTTGTCGTCGCGGCGCTGCTCGGAGTCGGCGAAGTGCGCTCGTTCCTTGCGCGCTTCCGGCGGCGCTAGTTCCTTTGGACTGCGGCAGCATCGCTGCCGCTTTTGTATAGTCGTATAGCAAAGCGGCGGCGCAGCCACCGCAGTCCATATCCATGTCAGAGCTTTGTAAGGAAAGGCCGCGCGCCGTTTCGCCGCTGCGCGGCGCTGCTACGCTCGCGTTGCAATGAAGGTGATCGGCGGCTTGCTCTCCGCGGCGCTCGTGCTCGCGGCGGTGATGACGTGGCGCACGATCATCGCGGAGCGCGAGCGGCGGCTCGTGGCCGAGCGCGCGATCAAGGCGTACGCGGCGATGATCGCCGAGGAGCTCGTGCGGCGGACGCTGTTCGAGTACGAATACTTCGGGTTCGCGCCGGTGCGGCAGGAGATCGTCGACGGCGTCGATCGCACGGGACGCGTGCCTTCGGTCGACGACGTGCGCGCCACGCCGTTCGTGCGCAACCGCGAGGCAGGGAGCATTCCGGAGCGCATCTTCCTCGCGGACTTCAACACGCGCACGGTCGAGCCGCCGCTGCCGCCGGAGCTGCAGCAGTGGGTGTTGCAGCATCTCGAGCGCATCGCGCGCTCGCGCCCGCGGATCGGAAGCGATCAGGTCATCACGCTGCCATTCGCGGACGGCGAGCACTTCCTCGTTTACGCGTCGGCGTTTCTCGATGAGCGCAGGATCCCGGCGTTCTTGGTGCGCAACGACGGGTTGCGCGAGCTCGCCGGCCGCGCGCTGGAACGCCGCTCGCCGTTTCCCGCGATCTTCGAACAGAGGCTGACGCAGCGCGATCTTTTCTTTTCGATCTCGCGCGCCGGCCGCGTGCTCTTCGCGACGCCGGGGCGATTCGACCCGACTCGCGGAAAGCGGATGATGATGCCGTCGGCGATCGCGACGACGCTGCGCGGCGCGACGATCGAGTGCTCGCTCTCGCCGCGCGCTGTCGCGACGGTTGTCCCCGGCGGCATTCCGTCGTCGCATCCGGCCGCGTCGATCGCGATGTTGATCGCAACGGCCGGCGTGTTCGGCGCGCTGCTCATCGTCGTGCGCCGCGCGCGGCAGCTCGATCGCGTGCGATCCGACTTCGTCGCCGGAATCTCGCACGAGCTGCGCACGCCGCTGACGCAGATCCGGATGTTCGCGGAGACGCTGTCGCTGAGCAGGCTGCGTTCCGAATCGGATCGGCAGCGCGCGCTGGAGATCATCCGCCGCGAAACGGCGCGGCTCGCGAATCTCGTCGAGAACCTGCTCGCGTTTTCGCAGGGCGAGCGCGGCGAGTTGCGCGTCGTGCGCATCGAGCACGACCTCTGCGCGCTAGTCGGCGACGCGGTGAATTCGTTTTCGGCACTCGCGGCCGCGAAGCAGAACACGCTGCAGTTGTGCGCACGCGAGCCGTGTGTCGCGCCGGTCGATGAGGATGCGCTGAAGCAAATCGTCCTCAATCTGCTCGACAACGCGGTGCGTTACGGCCGGCGCGGACAGACGGTGGTGATCGAAGTCGCGCCGGCGGATTCGTTCGTGCGCATCGCGGTGGACGACGAAGGAGCGGGGATTCCGGCCGAGGAGCGCGATCGCGTGTGGATCAAGTTCTATCGCATGGATCGCGATCGCGAGACGCATCACACCGGGAGCGGGATCGGGCTGGCGGTGGTGCAGGACATCGTCGAGAAACATGGCGGACGTTACTTCGTGGAAGACGGACGCCGCGGCGGCGCGCGGTTCGTGGTGGAGCTGCCGACATGACTCGCAAAATTCTGGTTGTCGAAGACAACGAGGAGCTCGCGTTCGGACTGCGCACGAATCTCGAGATCGAAGGATACGAGGTGGAAGTCGCGACGGACGGCGATGCGGGATTCGAAGCGGCGAAACGATTCGCGCCCGAGCTGATCGTGCTCGATCTCGTGTTGCCGAAGAGCGACGGATTTCGCGTCCTTCGCGCGGTGCGCGAAGCGGGCCTGCGCATGCCGGTGCTGATTCTGACCGCGAGGGGAGAAGAGGCGGACAAAGTGCGCGGACTGAAGCTCGGCGCCGACGACTACGTGACGAAGCCGTTCGGCATTCTCGAGTTTCTGGCGCGCGTTGAAGCGCTGATCCGCAGAGCGGCCGCGCCTCCGCCGCGGCCGATCGATCATTTCGGCGACGTCACGGTGAATCGCGAGGCGCGCACCGTGACGCGCGGCGGGAAAATCGTCGCCGTGACGCCGAAAGAGCTCGACCTGCTCATTGCCCTCCTCGACCGCGGCGAGCGTGCGGTCTCGCGATTCGAATTGATGCGCGACGTCTGGGGATACTCCGATTCCGTCATTACGCGTACGGTCGACAGTCACGTTGCGGAATTGCGGCGCAAGCTCGAAGACGACCCCCGCACGCCGCGGCACATCCTCACGGTGCAGCGATTCGGCTACCGACTCGTCCTCACGCCGGAGACCTCGTCATCCTGAGCCGCGTAGACGGCGAAGGATCTCAATTACAGGCATTCGCATTTTAAGATCCTTCGTCGCGCTTCGCCGACTCAGGATGACGGGATTTCGTCACGACCTCTCAGGATGAGTGTGATTTCTTACAACTCCATGACTTTCCTCTGACACCGGTCCGACCTGTTGTACGTGCGCACGGATTATCGTCGATCCATGTTCCGCTCTTTCCTCATTGCGCTCGTCATGACTACACGGTTGTGCGCGCTCGACATCCTCGTCTCCGGCCGCTTCAGCAACAGCATCGTTCGTTATGACGGCAATACCGGCGCGTTCAAGAGCGTATTTGCGTCCGGCGGCGAATTACAGAACCCGAATGGACTCGCATTCGGACCGGACGGGCGGCTGTACGCGGGACTGGGCGACACCGGAGTCGTTCTGCGCTACGACGGGAAAACCGGCGCACTCATCGATCGCTTCATCGACACGACTGCATTTGCCGGTGCGAGGGACATTGTCTTCGGACCGGACGGCGATCTGTATGTCGCCGCAGGCTCGATCGATAAGATTTTGCGCTTCGACGGCAAAACTGGCGCGTTGAAGGGCGTGGCGGCGGAGGGCGACACGCTCGTCGGGCCGGTCGGACTCGATATTCGCAGCGACGGCTTGATGGCCGTCGGCGGCGCGATCAGCAATGCCGTCTATTTCTTTCGCGACGGACAATTCGTCCGCCGCTGTTCCAATCGCACGCTGCACGGCACGATTACGGGTGTACTGTTCGGCGACGACGGATTTGTGTACGCGGCGACCGCGCAGCGCAACAGCGTCGTCCGCGTGAATCCCGAAACGTGCGCCGAAACGGTATTTGCGCAGGGATCGGGTCTCGACGTCGCGATTTACATGGCCTGGGCTCCGGATGGAAATCTGCTCGTCGGCTCGTTCAATGGCGACAGTGTCGTGAAATTCAATCGTGCGAGCGGCGCGGCGATGGGAACGTTCGTCGCGCCACGGCTGGACGTTCTCGACGGCGTGCACGACATCGTCATCGACCGCAGCCCCAACATCCGCCGGCGTGCCGTGCGTTCGAGCGCCGGATTGTAGAACCATCCCTACAATCCTTCGACCAGCGCTTCCAGCCTGTCGCGATAATTGGGACTGAGGCGCAGCCTCGTGCCGTCCTGCAATACGACGATGTGCTCGCGCGCGAACGACGGATGCATTTCTGTAATCCGATCGACATTGACGATCGTCGAGCGGTGAATGCGCACGAAGCGCGACGGATCGAGGCGCTGTTCGAGCGCGACCATCGATCCGCGGAAGAGATGCGAGCCGTGTCCGATGTGTAATCGCACGTAATTCGCGGCCGCTTCAATCCAATCGACCTGGTCCAGCCGCACGAATTGAATGCGCCCCGCGGTTTTGACTGCGACGCGCATCAATTTCGGATCGGGCGTGCTATTGGGTGGTGCAGAAGATCGCGCAAACAGTTTGCGCACCCGAGTGAGCATGCGCGCGAACCGCTGCGCGTCGAATGGCTTCAGCAAATAGTCCGTCGCCTCGGCGTCAAACGCCCGCACTGCATACGACTCGAACGCCGTCACGAACACCACATACGGCCGAAGCGACGACGTCGAGCGCATTCTTTCAATGACATCAAAACCCGACAGCGCCGGCATTTCGACGTCAATGAATACGAGCTCCGGCCGCGACGTCGTCAGCTCGCGCAGAAATGCCGTCCCGTTGCGATATTCACCGACCAGCTCCACATCCGTTTCGCGCTTCAGAAAATCGCGCAGTCGTTCGCGGGCGAGAGGCTCATCATCGAGGATCGCGGTGCGCATGGATCGAAGCTCCAGACGTCTTGAACTATGGTGTTTCCATCCTGCCGCGAAAATGCCTAATAACGTGTTTCCAAACAGCAACGCTTTGCGTTGGTGTGCGTATACACGGCTGCGGCTCGCGCGAAAGTTTTTCAGCGGACCCGCAATGCGCTTTTTCGCGTGGGAACGCGGACGAGAGGAATGACGACAGTCACGATCATTCCGCCCAGAGAATTCTTCTCCAGCTGAATGCTCGCTTCCGGTCCATAGAGCGTCGACATCCGCGCGCGCATATTGCTGATGCCGACCCCGTCCGACGGAACCTCGGGGTGGGACACAGGCTGGCCCGCGGTGTCCGACACCCGGATCAATACGGACGCATGGTCCTCGCTGATCTCGACGCGGATCGCGCCGCCGTCGTCGGAGTGCGAGATTCCGTGCTTCACGCTGTTCTCGATCAGCGGCTGCAGCAGAAACGGCGGGACGAGCACGTCCTGATGCTGCAGCTGCACGATCCATTCGACGGAGAGGCGATCCGAAAAGCGGATTTCCTGGATCTCCACATACCGCCGCGCAAATTCCAGCTCTTCGCTGATCGGCACCTCGTGCCGCTCCGCGCTCGCGAACGACATCCGCAACAGATCGCTGAGCAGCGTGATCATCCGGTCCGCGCGGTCGGGCGCGCGATGCAACAGCGTGGTGATCGAATGCAGCGTGTTGAACAGAAAATGCGGCTGCAACTGCGACTGCAGCATCCGCATTTGCGCCTGTGCGAGTTGCGACTCCAGCGTCGCGGTGCGCGTCGCTCGCCAAGTCGCCAATTCGTGCGCGCGCAACGCGTAGACGACGCCGAACACGATGACCGCGTCGAGGAGCGCGCGATGGAAGCGCGTGTACGCGATGTGGTCGAGGCCCAGACCGTCAGGCTGGTCGCGCAGCAGGACGGAGAGCGCGTAATCGGCGCCGGTGCTCAGGCAGGCGACGACGATCGCGGTCGGCGCGAAGACGCCGATGACCGTGCGCGGCGAGAGCGGAATCGGGAAGAAGCGCGGGAACTGAAAGATGCACTGCGTAATGACGGCCCACAACAAGCCCTTGAGCGACTGATGCACGAGGACGCGGACGCAATTGGCGGCGGCCATGCCGAGGAACAGGTGGGCGGCGCATTCCTGCGCGGTGAAGTAGACGGCGATCAATAAAAACGCGATCACCAACTGCAAAAAGGGCGGCGCCTTGAATTCCTGCGACAACACTCCACGCTACAGCGTTCTCGCGACGCGGGGATCGGTGCAGGGACGAAAGCTACATTTGCAGGGACGAAAGACCGGGATGTCACCATTCTTGCTACCATCCGCCGCGTGACGGCTGTCGCTGACGTCGATCCGCTGCTCGAAGTCCGCAAGCTGCGCACTTCGTTCTTTACGTCGGACGGGGTGGTGCACGCGGTCGACAATGTCTCGTTCAGCGTGCGGCGCGGCGAAGCGGTCGCGCTCGTCGGCGAGTCGGGATGCGGCAAGAGCGTCACGGCGATGTCGATCATGCGGCTCGTCGCCGTCCCGGGAAAAATCACGGCCGGTGAGGTCCGCTTCAAGGGCCGCGATCTCGTGCCGCTCCCCGAAAAACAAATGCGCGCGGTGCGCGGCAACGACATCGCGATGGTGTTTCAGGAGCCGATGACCTCGCTGAACCCGGTGTTCAAGATCGGCGCGCAGGTCGCCGAGGCGATCCGCATTCATCGGAAGGTGTCGAAGAAAGAGGCGTGGAAACTGGCGGGGGAGATGCTCGACCTCGTCTCGATTCCCGATCCGGTCAAGCGACTCGACGACTATCCGCATCAACTCTCCGGCGGCATGCGGCAGCGCGTGATGATCGCGATGGCGCTTTCCTGCGATCCGGAGCTGCTGATCGCCGACGAGCCGACGACCGCGCTCGACGTCACGATCCAGGCGCAGATCATGGAGCTGCTGGCGTCGCTGCAGAAGCGGCTCGGCCTGGCCGTGCTCCTCATCACGCACGACCTCGGCGTGGTCGCCGAGTTCTGCGAGCGCGTCATCGTCATGTACACCGGCCGCGTCGTCGAAGAAGCGCCGGTGCTCGATCTCTTCGAGCGCCCCGGACATCCGTACACGCGCGGACTTTTGAAATCGCTGCCGAGCGTGGTGAAAGAAGAGTCGGCCAAACGACTGCCGACGATCGCCGGCATGGTCCCGTCGCTGACCGCGCTGCCGCAGGGCTGCAAGTTCAACCCGCGCTGTCCCGACGTGATGGAGATTTGCTACGGACGCGAGCCGGCGCTGATGCAGGTGGGACCGGCGCAGACGGCAAGGTGCTATTTGCATGGGGATGCGGCGGATCCGGAGAGAAGCTGATGAAGGCAGAAGGCAGAAGGCAGAAGGCAGAAGTAAGAAGCGTGCCGGGCGCGCGCTTGCGTGTCGAGGCCTTCTCACTTCTGCCTTCTGCCTTCTGCCTTCTGCCTTCATTCGGAAAGGTTCGCGATGGCCGCTGAACCTCAACAAACCCCAAAACTCCCTCTCGGCAGGGGCGAGCCGCTCCTCATCGTCCGCGATCTCAAAAAATACTTCCCCGTAAAACGAGGTGTGCTGGGCCGGGTGGTTGCGCAGGTCAAGGCGGTCGACGGCATCAGCTTCGGCGTGTCGGGGGGTGAGACGCTGGGGCTCGTCGGCGAGTCGGGGTCGGGGAAGACGACGGTCGGACGCTGCATCCTTCGCCTCATCGAGCCGACCGACGGGGAGATCGTGTTCGAGGACACGAACGTGCTCTCGCTCGACAGCGGCGACATGCGGCGGATGCGGCGCAACATGCAGATCGTGTTTCAGGATCCGTACGCGTCGCTCAATCCGCGGATGACGGTCGGCACGATCGTCTCCGAGCCGCTGATCATTCACGGCGGCTTGTCCGCGAGCGAGCGCAGCGATCGCGTCTCGCAGCTCCTCCTCAAAGTCGGACTGAGTCCCGACTATCGCAAGCGCTATCCGCACGAGTTCTCCGGCGGTCAGCGGCAGCGCATCGGCGTCGCGCGCGCGCTGGCGACGAACCCGAAGTTCCTCGTCCTCGACGAGCCGGTCTCCGCGCTCGATGTCTCCGTGCAGGCGCAGGTCGTCAATCTTCTGCAGGACCTGCAGGACGAGCTCGGACTGACGTATCTCTTCATCGCGCACGATCTCTCGGTCGTAGAACACATCTCCACTCGCGTCGCCGTGATGTACCTCGGCAAGATCATGGAGCTCGCCGACCGCGCCGCGCTCTACGAAGATCCGCTGCACCCGTACACCAAAGCGCTCCTCTCCGCCGTGCCGATCCCGAATCCGACCGTGCGGAAGACGCGCATTCTCCTCAAGGGAGACATCCCGACGCCGCTGAATCCTCCCAGCGGCTGCGTGTTCCACACGCGCTGCCCGATCGCGCAGTTCCCGATTTGTGCCGCGGAGGTTCCACCTCTCGTAGAGCACAAGCCCGGACACTTCGCCGCCTGCCATTTCGCCGGAGCGCCGCTGCCGGCGGCAGACGCGGAGAGGCTCAAAGGCGCATAGGCTCATGGGCTCATAGATTTTGAGCCTGTGGCCTTTGCGCCTGTGGCGCCCGGAGCTCAGGTCAACGAATTCGCTCCGGCAGCGGATCCGGAGAGGCTCATAGGCTCATGGGCTCATGGGCTCATAGCTTTGAGCCTGTGAGCCTTTGCGCCCGTGCGCCTCCAACCCTGGGTCAACGAAAGCGCTACCCGTGCGTATTACCCACCGGGAAGCTTAGAATGCGCGCCGTCGGAAACCAATGGCGCGGAATCACGTACAAAAGGCGTGTTTGGGAGGACTTGCATGACCGCTGTTCGACGGTTGATCACCACTTTGATGATGTTGCTCGCAGCGACGGCGCTGATCGCTCAGGAGGCGCAGGTGCCGCGGACGACCGAGGCGGTGGCGGCCGAGACCGACCGCGACGCAGACAATCCGCGCGCTTTGCACCTCTCCCTCGATGAGGCGCTCGGCACCGCGATGAAGCAGAACCTCGGCGTTCAGATCGAGAACTACGAGACGCGCATCTCCGGCTACAACCTTCGCAGTACTTACGGCGTGTTCGACTTCTTCTCGGACGGCCGCGTGCTGCTCTCGAGCTCGAACAGCCCGACCACCAGCGCGACGCAGACGAGCGCCGACCGTTCCATCCTTGCGAACGCCGGAGTGACCCAGCTCCTGCCGACCGGCGGCACCTACTCGTTCGGATTCGACAACTCCCGGTCGAGTGCGGTCGGCGGCTTCGTGAACATCAACCCGGCCTATAAGAGCAGCCTCGATTTCAACTTCACGCAGCCGCTGCTCCGCGACTTCGGCGTCGACGTCACGAAGCGCGGCATCACCATCGCGCGCAACAACCTCGGCATCACGCAGGGGCAGTTCCGCACGGTGATCATGGATACCGTCTCCGCCGTCGAGCAGGCCTACCTCGATCTCGCGTACGCGCGGCGCAACGTGGAAGTCGTGAAGGAAGCGCTCTTCCTGGCCCGCGATCAGGCGCGTATCACGCAGATCCGCATCGACGTCGGCGCGTCGGCGCCGCTCGACATCCTCCAGCCGAACGTGCAGATTGCAACGACCGAGGAGTCGCTCGTCACTGCCGTCTCGTCGGTGCGCGATGCGGAAGACCGCATCCGCCAGTTGCTCAATCTTCCGCGCGAAGAGTGGGACCGTCCGATCATTCCAACCGGCAACATCGAGTACAACGCGATGCAGGTCAATTTCGATCAGGCCGTGGAGCAGGCGCTCGCGAATCGTCCCGAAGTCACGCAGCAGCGGCTGAGCACCGACACGGCGCGCGTCAACGCGATCTACACGCGCAATCAGACGCTGCCGACGGTCGACTTCACCGTCGGATACGGCGTCGCCGGTGTCGCCGGCAAGACGCTCGACGTCGACGCTGCGGGAAATCCGATCGTCGTTTCGTCGACCGGCTACGATCGCACGCTCTCGCAACTCTTCGGCCGCGACTTCCCGAGCTGGAGCGTCGGCTTCAACTTCGGATATCCGCTGATGAACATCGGCGCGCGCGCGAATGCACGCGCCGCGCAGCTCGACTACAAGCAGTCGCAGACGTTCGAAGCGCAGACGCGCCAGAACATCACCGTCGAAGTACGCAACGCGGCGCGCCTGATCGAAACGTTCGGCCGCACCATCGCCGCCTCACGTGCCGCGCGCGACGCCGCCGAGAAAAACGTCGAGGCCGAGCGCAAGCGCTACGAGAACGGCATGACCACGAACTTCCAGGTCCTCGAAGTGCAGAAGCAGCTTTCCGACGCGCGCGTGCGCGAGCTGTTCTCGCTGGTCGGCTACAACAAGGCCGTCGCCGCCTATCACCGCGCGGTCGGCGACATCCTCGAAATCCACAACATCACGGTCGAACAGCCCGAGCTCCCCGGAGAGCCGGATTGGAAGACCACGTTCTTTGATCGCTACAATTGGCTGAACTACGGACCCAGAGTGAAATTGGAGGAACAGCCAAAATGAGCGAGAACGCGGACGCGTTACAAAGCCCGACCCTTCCTCTTCCGCCGCCCAGGAATTTCTTTCAGCGTTTCATCGGCGTCATCATTTCCCCGGTCGAGACCTTTCAGGACATCGCGCGCAAGCCTGATTTCCTGATGCCGATGATCGTCTTCATCCTCATCAGCTACGCGACCGCGTTCTTCACGATTCCGAAGATCGATTGGGAAGCGGTCACGGCGCAGCAGGTCGAGGCGATGAAGGCGAAGAACCCGAACATGGCGCAGAGCGACATCGACCGCATGACGCGGATCACGCAGACCATCGGCAAAGTGTTCGGCTGGTTTGGACCGATCCTGGGAATCATCATGTGGTTGATCCTGGCCGGCGTCCTGTTCCTCGCCTTCAAACTGTTCGGCGGGCAGCAGACCTTCAAACAGGCCTTATCCACGGTGCTCTATTCGTGGGTCCCGATGGTGTTGTATGGGATCGTGCTGGCGATCATCATCGCGGCGCGTCCCGGAAATTGGGACCCGACGCACATCGCGACGATCGTCAAGTCGAACCCGGCATTCCTCGTGAACATGAAAGAGCACGCAGCGCTCTACTCGCTGTTGTCCGCGATCGACATCTTCACGATCTGGACTCTGATTCTGCTCATCATCGGCTTCGCCATCTGCTCGAAGGTGTCGCGCGCAAAAGCCGCGACGATCATCATTTCGCTGTGGGCGATCGTGATCCTCGCCAAAGCAGCGATCGCAGCCCTCGGCGCCGCGCGGATGAAGGCTAGTTCGTGAAGAAGAAGCTGCTCATCGGCGGCGGGCTCGTGCTCGTCGCCGCCATCGTCATCGCCAGCATCAGCGGCGGCGGACCGGATCGCGAGAAGGTGTACGTCGAGCCGGCGGGCACGCGCACGCTGGAGGCGCTCGTCAGCGCGCCGGGCGAGATCGACCCGAAGATCAAGGTCAACATCAGCGCGCACATCGTCGGCAAGATCGAGCGCCTTTACTTCAATGAAGGCGACACGGTGAAAAAGGGACAGAAGCTCGTCGACCTGGAGCGCTTTCTGTACGTCGCGCAGCGCGACCGCCTGACCGCCGAGCTGGCGTCGCGACGCGTGGAAGCGCAGCGCGCGCGTGCGGCGCTCCATACGGCCGAGTCGAGTTATCAGCGTGCGCAGAACCTGTCGAAACAGGGGATCCAGGCGCAGGAACTGTTCGATCAGTCGCGGCTCGCGTACGAAAACGCGCGCGCGGGCGTTGCGGCCGCAGATCAGGGCATCCAGGAAGCGGAAGCAGGACTGCGATCGGCGACGACCGATCTCGAGCGCACGACCCTTCATTCGCCGATCGACGGCAAGGTCGTCCAGCTGAACGCGCACGAAGGCGAAGTCGTCGTTACCGGCACGATGAACAACCCGGGATCGGTGATCGCCGTGATTGCCGATCTGTCGGAGATTCTCGTCGAAGCGGAAGTCGGGGAAGGCGAAGTCGTGGCGGTGAAACTCGGACAACCCGCGAAGATCAAAGTCGATGCGGTGATGGACAAGGAGTACCACGGCCACGTCGTCGAGATCGGGAGCTCGGCATCGCAACGCGCGGGCGCGTCGGCCGTGCGCTTCTTCAACGTCAAGATCGCCATCGACGACTCGGACGAGCGTCTGCGTCCGGGCATGACCTCGCAGGTCGCGATCGTCACCAACAGCGCGCCCCACGCGGTGATCGTGCCGATCCAGTCGGTCGTCGAGCGCGTGCCCGGCGCGAAGGGCGACGAGAGCGGCGACGACGACCAGCCGAAGAAGAAGTACGTCTTCCTCGCCACGCAGGGCAAGGCCAAGCAGGTCGAAGTCACGACCGGCATCAGCGACGCCACGCACGTGCAGATCCTGAGCGGCGTCGCGAAAGGCGCCCCCGTGATCACCGGTCCGTTCCGGACGCTCAAGAGCCTCAAGGACGGCGCGGACATCGAAGTGACGAAGGAAGAGAAGAAGACGACGTCCAAGTCCGGCGAGAAGGACAAAGACAACAAGGATAAAAAATGAGCGCTCTCCCCGAGCCCGCACCCGTCCACCTGATCAAAATGCATGAGCTCACGCGCATGTATGACCTCGGTCCGCAAACGATCCGCGCCCTCAACGGCGTCGATCTCGAGATCGATCAGGGCGAATACGTCGCGATCATGGGACCGTCGGGCTCGGGCAAGTCGACGCTCATGAACATCATCGGCTGCCTCGACACCCCATCGTCGGGAAGCTATCTCCTCGACGGCGTGCCGGTCGAGAGCATGAACGACGACGAGCTCGCCGCGATCCGCAACAAGAAAATCGGATTCGTCTTTCAGACGTTCAATTTGCTCGCGCGAACGACCGCGCTGCAGAACGTGGAGCTCCCGCTCGTCTACGCGAAAGTGCCGCGCCAGGAACGGCGCGAGCTCGCCGTAGAAGCGCTGACCGCAGTCGGCCTCGGCGACCGGATGAGCCATCAACCGAACGAACTGTCCGGAGGCCAGCGCCAGCGCGTCGCCATCGCCCGCGCGCTCGTCAACCGCCCGTCACTGCTGCTCGCCGACGAACCGACCGGCAACCTCGACTCACAAACGGGACGCGAGATCCTCGACCTGTTTCACGAACTGCACTCGCGCGGGAACTCGATCATCCTGGTGACGCATGAAGATGATGTGGCGCGGGAGGCGGCAAGGGTGATTCGGTTGCGGGATGGGAAGATTGTTGCCTAGTGCTGGGTGCAGAGTGCCGGGTGCTGAGTTGAGATACGCGGAGTAGAGTTTTGTTGAAGTCGCGCATTTGCTGAAGAATCGTTGTATGAAGAAGATCGAACGATTCGAAGATCTCGAGATTTGGCAAGAAGCTCGTGCCTTGGCGGGTAACATTTATCGAGCGTCCAGAAGTGGTCCATTCGCGCGCGATTTCGGTTTCCGTGATCAGATCTGCCGCGCGGTGGTTTCCATCTCATCGAACATCGCGGAAGGGTTCGAACGTTACAGTCCTCGCGAGTTTGCCTACTTTCTCCGAATCGCGAAGGCATCGTGCGGCGAGGTGCGATCGGAGCTTTATCTGGCATTTGACTTTGGCTACATCGACGAGATGACGCTGGCCTCCGTTCTCGCCGAAGCCGAAACCTGTGCTCGTCGGATCGGCCGACTTCGCGTCATCATGGAAGGTCAATCAGCCAAGCGCAAAACATCTCCCAGCACCCAGCACCCAGCACCCAGCACCTAACGACCATGTTCTTAGAAAACCTAAAGATCGCCCTCCGCGCCATCGCCGCCAACAAAATGCGGTCGATCCTCACGGTATTGGGCGTGATGATCGGCGTCGCCGCGGTCATCGCGGTCGTCTCGATCGTGCAGGGGCTGCAGTACAAGATCTCGAACGATCTGGAGAGCATCGGGTCGAAGTACATTGAGGTGTATCCCGATCCGGGTGAGCAGCGGAATCCGTTTTTGCAGAAGATGCCGGATCTCACGATTGACGATGCGGCTGCCGTTCGGAAGCACACGACCGCGATCAAGGACTTCACGCCTCTGTTCATGACCAATGTCGAGACGAAGTCCGGCAATCAGCGGCATCGCGTGCAGTTGTATGCGGTGAACGGGTCGTATCAGGAGATTCTCAATCACTGGGTCGAGCATGGACGGTTCTTCACGCCGGTCGATGAGGAGCAGAAGAAACACGTCGCGGTGATCGGGCTGCAGGTGCAGGAAGATCTGAATCTCGGCGACTATCCAATCGGGAAACAAATCCTCATCGACAACACGCAGTACACGGTCGTCGGGGTGATGGAGAAGAAGGGGGGGACGTTCGGGAACAATCAGGACGATGTCGTGCTGATCCCGTTCTCGACCGCGACGTCGGCGTACGGACGCGAGAACATGCGCAAACTGATCCTCGCGTTCCAGATGCAGCCGGACGCCGATCTCGATCTCGCCAAGGAGCAGGTGAGGGACGCGCTGCGCTCGCAGCATCACCTCGCCAAGGACGCGAAAGACGACTTTCGCATCCTCGCGCAGGAAGAGATTCTCAAAACTGTTTCGTCGATCCTCGGCGGCGTGACGATGGTCATGGGCGGCATCGTCGCGATCGCGTTGCTCGTCGGCGGGATCGGGATCATGAACATCATGCTCGTCTCCGTCACCGAGCGCACGCGCGAGATCGGCATCCGCAAGTCTCTCGGCGCGCGGCGCAAGGACGTGCTCGTGCAGTTCCTCATCGAGGCGATCGCGCTTTCCGGGATCGGCGGCCTCGTCGGCGTCGCCGGCGGGTTTCTTCTCGCCAACATCGCACGTTTCATCATCGGCCGATGGACCACGCTGCCGCCCGTCCACACACCGATCATCGCCATCACCGGCGCATTCGCCTTCTGCGCGCTGATCGGCATCATCTTCGGCATTTACCCCGCCGCGAAGGCGTCGAAGCTCGATCCGATCGAAGCGCTGCGCTACGAATAGCGCTTTTCAGTTTATCCCGCGCGCAGACGCGGGATCTCCGGTGATACCGCCGCGAGTGGCACCATCGGCGCGGATCGTGCGGTCGCAGTGGTGCGTTTTCGCATGTCGGACAGTTCCTGCCGGTGTTATGCGGTCGCACTGGTGCGTTCTCGCCTGTCGGACAGTTCCTGCCGGTGTTACCAGAGATCCCGCGTCTGCGCGCGGGATAAACTGAAGACCCAAACCCCTGGCACGCGAAATGGACTAACCTCACTGGTGGTTCAAACGAGCGTGCGCAACTTCCGCCTCATCCTTATCCCTCTTCTGCTCGCCGTCAGTGCAGCCGCGACTGCGGCCGAGCGCATGCCGCTCGATCAAGTGCAGAAGGGGATGAAGGGCTACGGCCTGACCGTCTTCGAAGGCACGAAGGTGGAGAAGTTCGACGTCGAGATTCTCGGCGTGCTGCACAACATCGGACCGGATCAGAACCTCATCCTCGCGCAGATCGACTCTCCCGTCGTCCGGCGCACCGGCATCATCGCCGGCATGAGCGGCTCGCCGATTTTCATCGACGGCAAAGTCATCGGCGCGCTTGCGTATGCATGGCAGTTCGCGAAAGAGCCGGTCGCCGGCATCACGCCGATCGAAGAGATGATGAAGATCGCGCAGCGCACCGCGCCGGCGGGCGCCACGCTGGCGGGCGCGACGCCGCGCATGAGCGGCAGCGAGTTCCTGAAAGCAATCAGCGGCCGCAAAACCGATGGCGCTTTTGAAACACTTGTGAAGGGACTCGCGCCGTCCGCAATGAGCAGCGTCAACGGTGCGCGGCCGATCGCCCTGCCGCTTTCGCTCTCCAGCTTCGCTCCCGAAACGATCGCGCGCTTCGCGCCCGCACTCGAAGGACTCGGCTTCGTCGCGACTCCCAGCGGAGCGACGTCGAGCTCGACTACGACGACTCCCGCGAAGACGACGTTCGAAATGGGCGATCCGATCGGCGCGGCGCTGCTCACCGGCGACTTCACCGTCGCCGCGACCGGCACCGTCACCTACATCGACGGCAATCGCATCTACGCGTTCGGCCATCCGTTCCTCGACATGGGCGAGATCAGTTTTCCGATGGCGACGTCGGAGATCGTGACCGTCCTGCCGAGTCTCGCCAGCTCGTTCAAGTTCTCCAACACCGGTCCCGTCGTCGGCGTGCTGCGGCAGGATCGCTCCGCCGGCATCATGGGCGTCCTCGGCGAGGAGCCGCAGATGATCCCGGTCGAAGTCACGCTCAACGGCGCAGGTCCGGAGAAGGTCTATCACGTCGACGTCGTGCGCCACTCGCGTCTCTCGCCGTTGATGCTGGCGATGGTCACGGACTCCGTGATCGCGAACGCGCAGCGCGCGGCCGGCGAGCGCACGGTGCTTCTCGAATCGGAGATCAAGCTGAAAGGCTTCGAGCCGATCAAACTGCGCGAAGGGTGGGCGGGCGAACAGGCGCGGCAGTCGATTCCGCAGTACCTCGCGATCGTCTCCGGCTATCTGATGTCGAACGAGTTCCGCGATGCGGAAGTCGAGAGCGTGAAGGTGCACATCCGCCATGACGATCAACTGAAGATCGCCAAGCTGATGGAAGCGTCGCTGGTGACGCCGGACAAAGGATTCGTTTCGCCGGGCGACACCGTGAAAGTGCGGGCGGTGTTGAAGCCGTTCCGCGGCGAGTCGTTCGTCGAAACGCTCGACGTCAAGATTCCGGATGACCAGCCGGCGGGCAATGCGTATCTCCTCGTCGGCAGCGGATCGGTGATGAATGCCGTCGACTTCACGCTCGTACCGCCCGATCCGCGGACGCTCGAGCAGGTCCTCGGCGTCCTGCAGCGTCTCCGTCCGTCGACCGATCTCTCGGTCGGCCTCTACGCGAGCGCCGAAGGCGCGGTGACGTCGGGCGTCTATCTGCCGAATCTCCCGCCGTCGATGCGCGCGGTCGTCACCGCGGACACGTCGAACGGCGCGCAGGCTCCGGTGAAGTACCATCCCGCCGGACAGCAGTCGCGCTCCCTCGGCTACATCATCGACGGCGCGACGAAGATCGATCTCGAAGTCCGTCCACAAATCTGAAAACGTTGAAGGTCTTGGCTCTTAGGTCCTGGCTCGTAGGAGTCTAAAGGCTGGAGAACGCGTTGCCCATGAGTCGTCATCCTGAGCCGGCGCAGCGCGACGAAGGATCTCGAAATGCGAAACACTGCAATTTTGAGATCCTTCGCCGTCTTCGCGGCTCAGGATGACGTGATGCCTGAGAGCTGCTGGCTAAGAGCTGATCGCTGTATCGAAAGGATGTTCATGCGTAGAGTTCTGTTCGTGATCGCCGCGATTGCGGCGGCATTCAACGCGTTCGCCGTTGCGCCGCAGTTCTGGCGCGTCAACTCCGCCGAGGATTTTCTGGCCGGCGAAACGGAAGGATTCGCGATCACGTCGCGCGGCGAGCTGCGTCCCGCGCCGGCGATGAAAAAGATCGCCACGCTAACCGATCCGTTCGTGCTCTCGCAGACGACCGCACCGAACGGCGATCGTTTCGTCGGCACCGGCAATGACGGCAAGATCTATCGCCTGCGCGGCGAGGAACTGAAACTTTTCTATACCGCGCCCGAGCCCGAGATCTACGCGGTCGCGTTTCGCGACGGCGCGCTTTACGCCGGGAGCTCGCCGAACGGCAAGGTCTATCGCATCGATCCGGAGAGCGGAAAGGGGACGGTCTTCTACGATCCGAAGTCGGCGTACATCTGGGCGATCGCGCCTCTCAGCAACGGCGATCTCGCCGTCGCCACCGGCGTCGAAGGAAAGCTCTTTCGCGTGACTCCGAAAGGCGAGGGGAAAGTTCTCTACGACTCCACCGACACGCACGTCCGCTCCATCGCCGAACGAAAAGACGGCAGCATCCTCGCCGGCGGCTCCGGCAAGGGACGCATCTACGAGATCGCGGCGAACGGATCGGCGCGTGCGCTCTTCGACTCGCCGCTGAACGAGATCAGCGCGATCTACGTCGACACGAATGGCGTCGGTTGGGCAGCGGGAGTCAGCAACGTGCTGCCGAGCAGCGTGCCGGCGAAGGCGCAGCCGAAGAATCAACAGCAGCAGCAACAACAGCAGCAGGGCGCGCAGCCGTCAGGCGACGCGAAAAAAGAAGGCGAAGCGACGGCGAACGTCGAGGTGAGCTTCTCGTTCGACGACGGCGGATCGCCGGCGGCCGCGGCGTCGCAGGCGGGCAGCGCCGAGGTGTACAGGATCAGTGCGGACGGATTCGTGGAGAGCGTGCGGAAGTTCGACCGCGAGATGATCTACGCGATCAGCGGCGGCAACAACGGCACGGTGCTGATCGGCACCGGCCCGAACGGACGCATCTACGAACTGAAAGACGGCGAGCTCGCGCTGATCGCCACGACGCCGGAGAAGCAGGTCGTCTCGATCTCGAGCAGCAACAGCACGACATTCATCACCACGACGAACAGCGGCGCGGTGTATCGCCTCGAGAACGGACTCGCGCAGAACGCGGAGTTCCGCTCCGTCGCGAAAGACGTCGAGCGCTTCTCGCGCTTCGGCCACTACCGCATCATCGGACGCAATCTCGCCGACGGCGGCGTCGGCGTTTCGTTCCGCAGCGGCAACACGCGCACGCCCGACACGACGTGGAGCAGCTGGAGCACGCCGCAGTCGACGATCGAGGGAACGGTGACCGCGCCGGCCGCGCGGTACGTGCAGTGGAAGCTGACGATGCCGAAGCCGGCGAATGACGCGGCAGTCGATGAACTGACACTCGGCTACATCAATCGCAACGTCGCGCCGGAGATCGACGCGATCGCCGTGCAGGATCCCGCGGTCGTGCTGATCGGCTCCGCGTATCCCGCGTCGCCGCAAGTCGTCGAGGCGACGAATCCCGACGAGTACGGAATCTTCGCGAGCCTCGACAATCCGCGCGACCGATCGACTCCCGATCAAGGCAAACGCGTGTTCCGCAAGGGCTATCGCACCGTGACGTGGCGCGCGTCCGACGACAACGGCGACTCGCTTCGCTACTCGCTCGCGTTCCGGCAGAAGGGGGCGGCGAACTGGCTGCGCCTCCGCGACAACATGGACGAGACGCAGCTCAACTTCGACACGTCGCAGCTTCCCGACGGACAATACGAGCTGCGCCTCACCGTCACCGACGCAACCGACAATCCCGACGCGCCGCTGACCGACACGAAAGAAGGCGTCGAGTTCCTCGTCGACAATCGTCCGCCGTCGATCTCCGTCAGCGAGAAAGGCGACGACGTGGTCGTCCACATCACGGATGACGCCTCACCGGTCGGCAAAGTCGAATACTCCGCCGACGCGCAGAAGTGGATCCGCATGACCCCGACCGACGGCATCGCCGACTCGCGCGACGAAACGTACGTGCTGAAGCGAAACGCCGTCGCCGGAAAATTCGTGATCGTGCGCGCGGTGGACGGCTACTACAACGTGGGGACGCAGGCGATCACGTTGCGGTAATTTTTTGGAGCGCGGGTTGGGGCTCGGCGCGTGTTTGGATGCCGACATGATGTTGCGCGCACGGCAGCCGAATGCAGAACGCAGAAGTCAGAATGCAGAATTGAGAAGCCCGCCCGGGAAGCATCGTGGGGTGGTCGTGCTTCTCAATTCTTCCTTCTGCATTCTGCGTTCTGCATTCCTGGCCGGTGCGCGGAAAAGGTGTTCAAGCCGTGAACGCGCATCTAGGGTCGGCCGGCTCCCATACCAGCGCCGGCCATGCGGCCGACGCACACTGCGTGTGATCCTCCTATAATCATTCCCCGTGAAGCGTCCCCTCACCTGGTTGTCCCTCCTGCTCGCTCTCTGTCTGTTCGCTTGCAAGCGGGAACCGACAGCGCTGCAGCAGACCACGTCCGCGGTCGTCGATGACACGCCGCAAGATGGCGGGACGCTCGTCCGTCGTCTCGATTCCGACATCGTTACGCTGAATCCCGTCGCGGCGCATGGCCGCTACGACACGTACGTCGCGAACTATCTCTTCACGCCGATGATCTACATCGACCGCGGCCTGCAGCCGGTGCCGGGTCTCGCGAAGTCGTGGGAGGTTTCGAAAGACGGGAAGCTGTATCACTTCGAGCTCGATCCCAAGGCGACGTTCTCCGACGGCACTCCGGTGCGCGCGAGCGACGTGCTGTTCACGCTGCGCAAGATCGTCGATCCCAACAGCGAAGCCCTGCAGATCTCCGGATCGTTCGAGCTGCTCGATCTCGCCCACACGAAAGTCGTCGACGATCACACGATCGACGTCGTGTTCCGCGAGCCGCTCGCAACGCAGCTCGATCGCTTCAAGGACGTCTTTGTCCTCCCCGAGCACGTCTACTCGAAAGGCGACTTCCGCAACGACTACATCGCGACCGCGGTCGGCAGCGGGCCGTACAAGCTCGTGCGGCGCGACGTCGGCAAGGCGATCGTCCTCGAGCGCCGCGCCGACTACTGGGGAACGAAGCCGCACATTCAGACCGTGATCTTCAAACCCATCCTGGATCACGGCACGGCCTGGAACGCGCTCAAGAAGCAGGAGATCGACGAGACGCTGATCGCATCCGACACCTGGTTCCGCGAGCACAACGATCCGGTGCTCAATCGCTACATCGACTTCCGCCGCTTCTACACGCTGAACTACAACTACATCGGTTGGAACGAGCACAATCCGCTGTTCGCGGACAAACGCGTGCGCCGCGCGCTGTCGATGTGCATTCCGACCGACGCGGTCATCAACGATCTCTATCACGGCACCGCGCGCGCGATGAGCGGACAGTTCACGCCCGACGAATGGGCGTACAACCCGAACGTGCCGGTGATCCGTTATGACCCCGAGGGAGCGAAGAAAATCCTCGGCGGGCTCGGATGGGCGGACCGGGACAACGACGGCGTCCTCGAGAACGGCCAGAAGAAATTCGAATTCGATCTCCTCGCGCTGAGCGGCAGCGCCACCGGCAAACAGCTCGTGCAGATGGTGCAGGCCGAGATGAAGAAGGTCGGGATCAGCGTCAACATCCTCATGCCCGACGGCGCGACCGGGATCCAGCGCGTTCTCGGCGGCAACTACGACGCCACGTATCTCTCGTGGGACCTCGATCCCGATCCCGATCCGTACGCGCTGTTCCACTCCGCATCGATGCCGCCGCACGGACAAAACTTCGTGTTCTATTCGAGCGCAGAAGCGGACCGTCTGATCGACGCCGCGCGGCGCGAGCTCGATCGCTCGAAGCGCAAAGAGTTGTACTGGCGGCTGCACGAAGTGCTCTCCGAGGATCAGCCGTATACGTGGGTGGTGCAGGCGTCGGCGAAGTGGGGGATCAACAAACGCGTGCGCGGCGTCGACGCGAGTCCCGGCTACGGATTGTTCCTCTGGTATCCCGGCGAGCTGGGATGGTGGATCGCGAGCGCGCCGCAGAAGTAGGGCGATGGGCGCATACCTTCTGCGTCGTCTGCTCTACGCGGTCCTCACATTCTTCGGCATCACCGTCGCGACGTTCACGCTGATCCATATCGTCCCGGGCGATCCGATCACGTTCTACATCGGCCACGCCGGCGTCACCACGATTCCGAAGGCGACGCTCGACGCGATCAAGCGCGAGTATCACCTCGATGAGCCGCTGCCCGCGCAATATCTCTACTGGCTGCGCGGCGCGGTCACGCTCGACTTCGGCCGCTCGACGCAGGACCGCCGCCCGGTCACGGAGCGCATTCTCGAGAAACTTCCGAACACGCTGCAGCTGAACATCGTGGCATTCGTGCTCGCGGCGCTGTTCGGAATCCCGATCGGACTCTGGAGCGCGACGCGCTCCGGCCGCGCGACCGAGCGCGCGTCGGCCGTCTTCTTTTTTCTCCTGTACTCGCTGCCGAGCTTCTGGGTCGCGCTGATCCTGATGCAGATCTTCTCGGTGAAGCTGGACATCCTCCCGCTGTTCGGAATGAACAGCGACGACTTCCGCGAGCTCGACACGTTTCACTTCCTCCTCGATCGCACGAAGCATCTCGTGCTGCCCGTGATCACGCTCGCGTATGCGCAGCTCGCGATCTTCGCGCGTTTCTCGAAGTCCGCGCTGACCGAAGTCATTCGCCAGGACTTCATCACCACCGCGCGCGCGAAGGGGGCGGGGGAGGGGGTGGTGCTGTGGCATCACGCGCTGCGCAATGCGCTGATCCCGCTCATCACGCTGCTCGGTCTGACGATTCCGTATCTCATCTCCGGCAGCGTCATCGTCGAGCAGATCTTCCAGTGGGACGGCGCGGGGATGCTGTACTACGACGCGATCCTGTCGCGCGACTATCCGACGGTGATGGGGATGACCCTGATCACGGCGCTGATCACGCTCATCGCGGGCCTCTTCGCCGACATCCTCTATGTGTTCGCCGATCCGCGCCTGCGTCTCGGAGAATCGATCCGATGACGTCGCCGCAGACGTGGACGCGATTCCGCCGCAGCAAGCTCGCGCTGTTCGCGCTCGTGTACGTCGCGCTGATGACGCTGATCGCGCTTCTCGCGCCGGTGTGGCGTATCGATCCCGACGCCATCGATCTCTCGCATCGTCTCGCTCCACCCGACGCGGCGCACGTCCTCGGCACCGACGAGCTGGGACGCGACATCCTCGCGCGGATGATGTTCGGCGCGCGCATCTCGCTCGCCGTCGGATTTTTCGCGACGCTCATCTCCGTCGTCGTCGGCTCGTTCTTCGGCGCGATCGCCGGCTATTACGGACGCGCGGCGGACTGGATCGTGTCGCGGCTCATCGAAGTCGTGCTCTGTTTCCCGTTTCTCTTTCTCGTCCTCGGCATCGTCGCGCTGTTCCGGCCGTCGCTCATGACGATCATGATCGCCCTCGGTCTCACGACGTGGACGAACGAGGCGCGCTACATCCGTGCCGAGTTCCTGCGCATCCGCGAGCTCGAGTTCGCGCAGGCCGCGCGCGCGAGCGGCGCTCGCGACGCGCGCATCATCTTCCGCCACCTGCTGCCGAACGCGATCGCGCCTGTACTCGTCTCCGCGAGCTTCGGCGTCGCCTACGCGATCCTCACCGAGTCCGCCCTCTCGTTCCTCGGCCTCGGCGTTCCGCTGCCGACAGCATCGTGGGGCAGCATCCTCTCCGACGCGAAGAGCCAGATCGAGTACGCGTGGTGGCTGATTCTTTTTCCCGGACTCGCGATCTTCACGACCGTCGCCGCCTTCAACGTGATCGGCGAGCGCATTCGCGACGCGCTGGACCCACGAAGCACGTGACGGCGCAGTCCTATGGTCCTATAGGTCCTATTCGTCTTATCTGTCCTATTCGTCCTAGGACCTATAGGACAGATAGGACCTATAGGACAGGTAGGACCTTTAGGACCTAGGTCTAAGTCGTTGTTACCCCTAACCGCGCGCGCAACGCGTCGAGGACGGGTGGGGGGACGAGGTGCGAGATGTCGCCGCCGAGGCGGAACACTTCCTTGACCAGTCGCGAGGCGACGAACGTGTACTCGACGGACGGAAGCATGAAGATCGTCTCGACGCCGGGGTGCAGCTCGCGATTCATGAGCGCCATCTGCAATTCGTACTCGTAGTCGGAGACGGCGCGGATGCCGCGCACGACGACGGTCGCATCGAGTCCGCGCATGAAGTCAACGAGGAGTCCGCTGAACGAGCGCACTTCCACGCCGCGCATGCCGTCCGTGCAGCGCAGGATCAGCTCCATCCGCTCCGGCACCGTGAACAGCGGCGATTTCCCCTCGTTCTCGAGCACCGCGACGACGACGACGTCGAACAGATTCGTCGCGCGGCGAATGATGTCGAGGTGGCCGTTCGTCAGCGGATCGAACGAGCCGGGATAGACGGCGATGCGCATGCGCGGATGGTAGCAGACGGGGCTCAGGGGCTCACAGGCTCAGGGGCTCATAGCCGAGGCTCAGGGGCGCACAGGCTCAGGGGCTCATAACCACTGTGAGCCCATGAGCGGCTTTGCACACAAAGTCTACCTTGCACATAAAGTCGTGAGCCTGCACATAAAGTCCGCACGGGCCCTACGCGTCGCCGATCACCTTCCTGATGGTGGCAGCGGCACGGCGCAACAGTTCGCGCTGTTCGTACGAGAACGCGTACGCCCGCTCCCCGAGAATCCAGCCGACGCTTTCTCCGGTCGCGCGCGCGATCCTCATCACGGTATCGAAGGACGGCTTGTACATGGTTCCCGTCAAGATGCGCGAAAGCGTCGCTGGCGCGATGCCCGCCGCATGCGCGACGGCGCTGTATTTCTTGCCGGTGCGATCGACAGCTTCCCGGAGGCGCACCCGCCACTCGTCCGGTTGTTCACTTTTAGACAATCGCTACCCGTCCTGCCGGTCGTTCGAGAAGGCGTCCACCACTGCATCGAAGTCTTCCCGCACGGTCACGGTGTCGCCGCTGGCGAAGGTGATGAGCGTTCCCTCTCGATCTCCGAGCGGGTTGTCGGTGAACGTCTGGATGTGCAGGCCGTTGACGCAGCGCGCCTCGTTCGTTTTCGAGTCGATCAGCACGACGATGGGTACACCCTGAAAGCGAGAGTCCATGACCATCCTCCCCAGCGAACAGCGCGACGGCGCGAGTTCCTTTTATGTTGGAGCGACAGCATACTGTCTGGAAGCGAGCAACACAATAGTGTTCCCTTGCTTCCGAGATATGCCCTCGGACACGCAACGGCTTCGCGCCCTCGGAACGAGAGTCCGAGAACTCCGGACGGCGCGCGGGTGGTCGCAAGAAAGACTCGCGGAGGAGTCTTCGATTCACGAGAATCATTTGCGCCGGATCGAGGGCGGGACTGCGAATCCGTCCTACCTTGTCCTGCTCAGGATTGCGCGTGCCCTCGAAGTACGGGCGGGGAAGCTCATCGAGGAGTAGGGTGTTCCGCGCCTATTTTGCCATGGGGAGGTAGGCTGCTTGAATGCGCGTTGCAGCTTCGTCGGGTGCATGGATCGGGGCGGCCTTCACGTTCGCCGCTTTCGGGATGGGCTTTCTGATGCTCATCTCTCCTATTCCGCACGATATAGCCTTGGGCCTAGCGGTGGTGTTTTTCGTGCTCGCAGGGATCGCCGGCTATGGAGCATGGGTGGCCCACTACCGGACAGCTCATCCAACGAAGGACGCTTCCGCCGGCGCTCCAATACTTCCCGATGATTCTGCGGCGGTTGCGGCACTGCGAGAGCATACGGCGGCTTTGCGGCAAGCTGACTGGCGAGCCAGAAACGCAGAAATTAGACAAAGGGTGTACGGCGTCCGGGCGGATTTGCAAAGCCGTGTAGCGGAGTTAGAGACCTCTCAGCGCGACCGGGAGCTAAATGGAAAGCAACGGAAAGCGATTATTCACGTCATGTCCGAGTGCATGTCCGAAATCAGGAAGTGGGAGAAACAGCAGCCGGATTACGACGATGACCCGCAACCCGTCTACATACGGATTACAACGATCGGCACGGAGCGTGAGACGCTGCACTACCGCGACGAGTTTATTGCGGCATTCAAAGCCAGCGGATTTGACGTCGTACTGGGTGAATGGAACGCAGGCGCGATAGAGCTGGCAACCTGGCGAGGATTTTTATCTGTCCTGGAAACCGATCCGCGAAACGTTGTCCAACCTAAAGTGCTTGCAGCTTTGAAGGCCGCAGGGTTACCCGTCCGAGAAGTTGAATTTCCAAGTGGGCGATACGCACTTGAAAGCCTGTCGTCGGGTGATCCGACAGGGGCCGCTCATTTAGTCGTGGGTCAACGCGAGTGAGCGTCACGCTTTGTCTGCGTCAAGTTCGACGCTTCCGGTCCGGTGGCATCGGCAGCGCCCCCGCCGCGCGCAGCGCTAGCTGACGCAGCCACGCGGACAACTCCAGACCCTCGCGAGCGGCAGCGTTGATGAGCGCTTGTTTCTGATCTGCCGGGATGCGCATGCGGACCACGTCATCTTTGCGTTTCTTTCCCGCCGATGGTCTCGCTGGTTTCTTGTCTTTCATGGTGATAACAACGTAGCTACAAAATGCTCCTTTGTCAAGTGCGCCGCATCTTGACAAAGTGACACGTTGGAAGTACATTGTAGCTACATACATCGGAGGCCATGAACATGGAACCGCGTCAGGAAAAAGGACTTCAGATCGCAGCAACGCTCAGGATTCAGACGAAGGGCGAGGCGTGGATCGTGCCGTCGCAAACGCTAAGCGGAAAGTACACCGTGACGCGCAGCGAGGACACGTTCCATTGCACCTGCCCGGACTTTGAACTGCGTCGAACGATCTGCAAACACGGCTATGCCGTTGAGTTCTTTTTGAAACGCGAAACCATGACCACACCCGACGGTGAAACGACCATCACAGAGACGCGCGCGATGCGCGTTACCTACTCGCAGGACTGGCCCGCGTACAACGCGGCGCAGTGCGCGGAGAAAGAGTTGTTTCTCCACCTGCTCCGCGATCTCTGCTCTGCCGTTCCCGAGCCGGTGCGCAGCATCGGCCGTCCCTCGATTCCGATCTCTGACGCGCTGTTCTCCGCGTGCTTCAAACTCTACAGCGGCATGAGCGCGCGTCGCTTCATGTCCGACCTCCGCGATGCGGCAGAGAAAGGATTCATCGGCAAGGCGTGGCACTTCAACAGCGTCCTCGGCGTCATCGAAGACCCGACCATCGAACCAATTCTGCACGCTCTGATCGCGGCATCGGCCGCGCCTCTTGCGTCCGTGGAAAGCACGTTCGCCGTGGACTCCACCGGCTTCGGAACTCAGTGCTACTACCGACACTTCACCGCGAAGTACGGGCAGGAACAGACGTTCCGCAACTACGTGAAGTTGCACGCGCTCGTGGGAACGAAAACGAACGTTATTGCTCGCGCAACGGTGACCGATCGCGACCGGCACGACTCGACGCAGTTCATTCCGCTCATCGAGGACGGAGCGAAGACGTTCACCATGACCGAGATTTCGGCGGACAAAGCCTACTCAGGACGCGCCAACGTCACGGCAGTGACGGCACTCGGCGCGGAGCCGTTCATCCCGTTCAAGTCGAACGCGATCGATGACAAGAAGTGCCCCGCGTGGAGCAAGCTGTTCCACCTGTACAACTACCGCGTGGATGAGTTCCTGCCGCACTACCACCAGCGCAGCAACTCGGAGAGCACGTTCTCGATGATGAAGCGCGTGTTCACGGACACGATCCGGAGCAAGGGCTTCGACGCGCAGCGAAACGAGGTTCTGTTGCTCGTCATCGCGCACAACATCCGCACGCTGGTACACTCGATCTTTGAGCTAGGCGTGACGGTGCCGGGACTTTCAACCTGCACACAAAGTGCGCTGGCTGCACATAATGTCGGCTAGAAACGGGACTTTATGTGCAAAGCCCCCATGAGCCTATGCGCCCATGAGCCTATGCGCGCCTCGTCCAGAAGCGAGTTGCGCGGGACTACAACGTCCCGCGCAATTCTCACTCTTGCGAATCGGAAGTGGTTTGCTGCGGTGCCGGCGGCGCGGGTGGAGGCGCGATCGGCTGATGTCCGTTCGGTTGCGGCTGCTGCGCGGGCTGCTGATGCGCGGCGCCGGGGTACTGCATCAAACCGAGCGAATACGCCGTCGCGTAGTCGGGACGCGGCGGCTGGCCCGGCGGAATGTAGAGCGTCGAGATCGCCGACACGCCGGAGTAGGGGAGCATGATCAGCGACGTCGGACGGATCACCGGCTCCACGCCGGGGAACAGCGGCGCCTCGTACACATACGCGACGTGATACGGGCTGTAATACTGGAAGAGCTTCTGCAGAAGCTGCGGCCACCCTTTCGTGTCGTACGCGACCTTCTTGAACGTGGCGTCGCCGAGGACGCCGATCTGCCAGAGGATGACGTGACTCGACGGATCGATCATGCGGCCGTTGATCAGAAAATCGGTGGCCTCGTACGACTGGCATCCGGACATCGCCGGATCGATGTTCATGTCGGCGAACAAACAATCCTCGGCCGACACGCCGGGGAGCATGCGCGCCTTGAATCCCTCGGCCTTCGCGCGCCGCACGGACTCGTGCGTCGGATACGCGAACACGCCGGGATGTCCGTATGCGGCGAAGCAGACGCGCTTGCCTTCGCGGACATAGCCGAGAACTTTCTCGATCATCTCGTTGTAGGTGTCGATGCGCTGCTTATTCTCGGCGTAGAGCTGATACATCGACTCCGCGCCTTCGGGATTCAGCGTCTTGATCAGGTTCTCCGCGATCGGATCGCTGACGATGTACACGACCTTGTCGGCCTTCTTGATCCAGGCGATCGACTCGGTCGTCATCTGGCCGATCGTGCGGATGCCGGTGCCGATGACGACGAGTTGTTCGTCATGCATAGCGACCCCCTCCCGCGTAACAGAGATAGTACGTCGGCGGATATTGCTGCTGCTGCTGCTGCGGATACTGCTGCGGATACTGCTGAGGATATTGCGGCTGCTGCGGATATTGCGGCTGCGGCGGCTGGGGTTGGGGCTGCGGCGGCGCGGCGGCGGCGTTCTTGTCCGCATCGGTCTGCGTCATCGAGATGCCGCCGAGCGCGACGTAGATGCGTCCCTGGTCGCCGGAGAACAGCGCTTCTTTTTCTTCGTCGCTCAACCCCGCGGCGTCGGCGGCGGCTTTCGGATCGGCAATGAAATCTCCGAGGCGATCGACGTTGCCGGCCAGTTCGGTCATGAACTGCTTCAATGCATTCGGAACATCACCCTTCACACCTTCATCCATTCCGCGGTCTCCTTTCTGAGACGTGAGTCGAAGGGAAGAGCCCGGATGGGCCCTTCCCTTCATCGACTACGCGTAAGTATGGATCAACCGAAGAACGGGAAATGGATCTGCGGTGCAACCACGACCTGCGGGAAGACCTGTGGGAAGACCTGCGGATGCACGACCACCTGCGGCGGTGTGAACAGCGGATGAATCTGCGGTGCGATGACCACCTGCGGCGGCGTGAACAGCGGATGAATCTGCGGCGCCACGACGAGGTTGGGGAAGAGCGTGAACGCACCGACCTGTCCTTGTGCCTGAGCCGGTCCGGGCGCAACCATCATCGGCTGCGGTCCGGGGAACGCAAAGATCTGCGGCACCTGGATGATCGGCTGCACCATTTGGAACACGAGCTGTGGCGGCGGCAGCGTGTGCACCACCGGCGGCGGAAACGTTTGGATCGTCGGGCCTTGGTGGATGAGCATCGGCGGCGGAGGGAAGGTGTGGAACGTCGGTGGCGGGAACGTGAAGTGAACCACCGGCGGTGGCGGGAACGTATGCAGCATCGGTGGCGGGAACGTGACCGTCGGCGGGAACGTGAAGTGAACGACGGGCGGCGGAGGGAACGTATGCAGCATCGGTGGCGGGAACGTGACCGTCGGCGGGAACGTGAAGTGGACCACCGGCGGCGGCGGGAACGTGTGGAACGTCGGTGGCGGGAAGGTCGGGCCACCTCCGCCTGCAGTTGGGGGAAACGTCAGCGGGCCGGTTGGAGGAAACGTCTGGGGAGGAAACGTCTGCGGGGGAAACGTCTGGGGAGGAAACGTCTGCGGGGGAAACGTTTGCTGCATCGGAAACGTTGGCTGCATCGGAAACATAGAGGCCTCCTTATTCTCTCGGGGGTCGGAATTGTAGCAGCTATTATCGCCAGAAAGAACAGCTTACCTATTTAACCGGTATCCAGACGGCGATTCCATCACTTGGTCAACTGCTTGACGATCAGGCGATCCGCACTTATGATGTTGTCAATTCGAGTCGGGAGGGTGTGATGACGCGGGATCGACTTCAAGTCAAACGCTCGAATGGGCCGGCGCTCAAGAACCGGCTGATCTCCACGCTGCTCACTTACCTGCCGGGTGCGTGGATCGATCCGAAAGACCACGAGCTCGTCGCGCTCTATCGCCTTCGCTACAAGATGGCGATGGAGGAACAGAAGTACGACACGGCGATGATCTTCCTCAACAAGATCCTCGAGCTCGACCCGATGAATCTCGAGGCCAAGCTCTGCAAGGGCGAGATCTATCACCGCTGCCTCGGCGATTACCCCGCCGCGATCGACCAGTACAACAAGGTGATCCGCCTCTCCGCGAACGGCAATGACCAGGCCGTCAACACGCGCGCGCGCGCCGCGATGTCGGAGATCATGGAGATGCTGTCCTGACGGTTACGCGGTTGCGCAGTCACGCGGTTGCAACGGCCGCTCCGCGTAACCGCGCGACTGCGTGACCGCGCAACCGACTCACCGGTCCCTCGTGAGAAGGCTCCTGGGCTCATAGGCGCATAGGCTCACGGGAGTACGGTTTTTCTATGAGCCTGTGAGCCCATGAGCCTGTGAGCCTCGTCTACCGGTCCCGATCCAGCACGAAATCGAGAGCCACATCCAGCGCTTCCTTCGCCGGCGAAGCCGGGAAGGGATCGAGTGCCACGCGGGCGCGGTTCGCGTAGTTGCGCGCGTACTCGCGGGTCTGCTCGAGGGTGTCGTACTTGTTGACGATGGCGATGATCTCGGACGAATCGATGCCTTCGAACGATTTGTTCGAGACGACGCGCGCCATCAGCTCGCGCTCGCGTACCGTTGCGCGCGGGGTGGCGAGGATCAGCGGCAGCGTGATCTTCCCTTCCTTCAAATCGGAGAGCGCGGGCTTGCCGAGGACTTCGGTGCTGGAAGTGAAGTCGAGCAGGTCGTCGATCAGCTGGAAGCAGATGCCGAGGTTCACGCCGTAGTTGAAGAGCGACGAGGCGTGCGACTCGGAGCTGTCGACGAGATACGCCGGGATGCGGCAGCACGCACCGAACAGCGCGGCGGTCTTTCGATTGACGATGTCGAAATAGTCGTCGATCGAGAGATCGGCGCGGCCGTTCTGCTCGAGTCCGAGTATCTCGCCCTCGATCATCCGGATCGTCACGTTCGACAGCAACCTCAAAATGTCGAGGTTCCCCTCGGCCAGCGCCATGTTCATCGAGTGCGTGTAGAGATAGTCGCCGACGAGGACCGTGAGGTTGTTGCCCCAGCGATAGTTGATGGAGGTGCGGCCGCGGCGGACGTCGGCTTCGTCGATGATGTCGTCGTGGACGAGCGTCGCGGTGTGGATGAACTCCACGACGGCCGCGTAGATGACGTCGCGGTAGCCGTCGTAACGGAGCATCTGCGACGCAAGGAGGAGCAGGGCAGGGCGGAGGCGCTTTCCGCCGCCGCCAAGAATGTGCTCGCCGACTTCGTGAATGGTCAGGATCTGCGACTGAAAATTGCGCCGCAATTCATCCTCGACCAGCTCGAGCTTCGGCCCGATGAGGTCGAGGAGCCGGTCGGCGTAGGCAGTCTGACCGTTGAGAGTCCGTGAAGAGGTCACGCGGCGGACAGGATAGTCGATAGGGTGCTGAGCGCTCAACCGCTCGAGTTCAACCCCGGTAATTCGTGTATTGCAGCGGAATCCCGAAGTCGTTTTCCTTGACCAGGGCCATCGCACGCTGCAAGTCGTCTTTGCTGCGCCCCGTGACGCGCACCTGGTCGGCCTGAATCGACGCCTGCACCTTCAGCTTCGCGTCCTTGATCGCCTTCACGATCGCCTTCGCTTTCTCGATCTCGATGCCCTGCACGATCTTCGCGCGCTGACGAACCGTGCCCATCGCCGCGTCCTCGAGCTTCTGATAGTCGATCGCCTTCAGCGAGACGTGGCGCTTCACGAGCTTGGACTCGAGGATGTCCTTCACGCTGCGCAGCTTCCCCTCGTCATCGCTGACGAGAATGAGCTCTTCCGCCGTCAGCTCGATCGAGCTCTTGCTGCCTTTGAAGTCGAAACGCTGTGCGAGCTCTTTTTGCGCCTGCTGCACAGCGTTTGCGACTTCCTGCATTTCGGTCTTGGAGACGATGTCGAAGGAAAAGTCTTGTGGCATGGCTGGTCCTTTGCTCGATCTCGCTTTAGTTTATCCCGAGCCCGAGCCCGAGCCCGGGGTGGGCGCGCGCAGCGCGTGATCGCGTTTGGATCGCTTCGCTCACCGCCCACCCCGGGCGCGGAAGCGGGCTCGGGCTCGGGAAATCGGATCAGTCTGCGTGAACGATCTGCGTCCCCGCGGGCGGATCGAAGCGGAACGTGGCCGCTGAGGCGGCGCGGCGATGATATCCCGAGAAATCGAACGAGGTCCGGTTGCCTTCGCGGTCGCTGTATTCGATGCGCGAGATGAGGTGCGTCGACGGACTGATCGTGACGACGACGTTGCGCACGAGGGCGGACGCGGAGCGCGGCTGGAGCGTCGTCACGATCGCGCCGCTTTTCGATGTCTGCTTCACGATGAAGTGTTTGGCGCGCGCGGCGGGATCGCCGAGGAGCAGGAACGGCAGCTCGCCTTTCTGCGCGTCGCTCACGCGGCCGAGGGTGACTTGATTGTCGGCGGGGACGTAGAACCATGACTGCGAGCCGTCGAAGACGAACACTTTCTTCTCGGGGCTCGTGTAGCTCCAGCGCATTTTCGGCAGCGAGCCGAAGACGACGGAGCCGCTCTCGACCTGGCTGTTCTTGAATCCTTTGGCGGTGAAGCGATGCGTGAAGCTCGCTTCCATGTTCGACATCGCGCCGGCAGCGCTGTCGAGCTCGATCGTTTCTGCGGTGAGCGTGGCGGCGAGCGCGAGCGCGGCGAAGAGTGTTGTAAGTCGCAAAGTGTTCCTCCATTCGTCATCCCGAGCATAGCGAGGGATCCCCGGCGCAGAACGATGCTCGCTCCGTCGGCGGGGGATTCTTCGCCGTCTTCGCGGCTCAGAATGACACCTGTTGCTAGAGCTTCTCTACCTCGATAGCAACAATCGCGCTATTCACGACGAAAATCCTGTCGTTCTTCGTCCGGTCGGCGGGAAAAAGGAAGAATCCGTTGCGCTCGGGGTTGTAATGCGCCGTTCCGCGGATGACCTCGCCGTCGTTGAACTCGATGGAAATCTCCGATCCACTGGCAGGCTCGAGCGCCTCATCGGGCACGGTGCGCGGAAAGAAGACGGCTTTCAGGTCGCTGAACGGAACTTCTCCCTGCGAGCCGTCGTCGTGACGCACGACGAACACTTCGCGGGAGGGATCGATCGGCTCCAGCGCCGCGCGCTCCGTTCTTCCGTCGCGATAGCGAAGGACTACTTTTTCATCCATCAGAAAAGCTCGAGACCCCAGAGATCGTGGATGTGAATGATACCTTCGACCCGCCCTCCGTCGTCCACCACGAAGAGCGAGGTGATCTTGCGTTGTTCCATGATTTGTAACGCGGCCGACGCCAATTCGTCGGCGCGGATCGTGACCGGATTCGGTTTCATCGACTCGCCGGCCGTATGACGCAGGACCTGTTCGTCTTTCTGCAAGAGCCGGCGCAGGTCGCCGTCGGAGATCACGCCGCGCAGTTTTCCTTCGTCGTCGACGACGGCCGCGATGCCGAAGCCTTTGTTCGACATCTCGTAGATGACGTCGTGCATGCTCGTCGACTCGCGCACGAGCGGCAACTCTTTGCCGGCGTGCATCAGATCGCGCACGGCGAGGAACTGCTTGCCGAGTTTTCCGCCGGGATGGAGGAACGCAAAGTCTTCTTCCTTGAAACCACGCCGCAGCAGGAGCGCCATCGCCAGCGCATCGCCAAGAGCGAGGGTCGCGGTGGTCGAGGCCGTAGGCGCGAGCCCGAGGGGACACGCTTCCTGCGAGATCGCGGCAGAAAGGTGATGATCGGCGACGCGCGCGAGCGAGGACTTCGGATTGCCGGTAATGGCCACGATCTCCGCACCAATCCTCTTGATGCGCGGCAACAATCGCACGAGCTCCTCGGTCTCACCGGAATTCGAGATCGCCAGCACGACGTCGCCTTTGACGAGCATGCCGAGGTCGCCGTGAATGGCTTCGGCGGGATGCATGAAGAACGAGGGAGTGCCGGTCGACGCGAGCGTCGCGCTGATCTTTTTGCAGATGATGCCGGACTTGCCGAGGCCCATCGTGACGACGCGGCCGTTGCAGGTGGCGATCAGCTCGACGGCATCGACGAAATGTTGATCGAGATGATCGATCACGCCGAGAATCGCGGCCGCCTCGACTTCGAGAACTCGCTTCGCTTCGGCGATCGCGGGATGCACGGGGGGAGTTTATAGGACGGATAGGACAGATAGGACCGATACGACGAACAGGACGGGTCCTATCGGTCCTATTCGTCCTATCCGTCTTATTCGTCCTACGCGCGAGCTTTCTCCTCCTGCGGCAACAGGCAGGAATAAAGAAAGCTTGCCACAGGCGCAGCCACGCCGCTTTCGCGCGCGAGGCGCACGACCGCGCCGATCTGCGCGTCGAGCTCGGACGGCTTGCCGTCCAGGACGTCGCGCTGCAAGGACGACGTCGAATTCGGCGCCATGTTGTCGTAGCGCTCCATCGTCCGCTGCAGCGCGTCGTCGCCGGGATCGACGCCGCGCGCCTTCGCGATCGCGATCATCTCGCGCAGCGAGTCTTCGGCGATCGCGCGCAGCTCCGGCATCGTGCGCCAGACGCCGATCGGCACGCGCGTCAGCGCGCCGATCGCGCTCATCGGGACGATGAAGAGGAACTTCGTCCACATCGAATGCAGGATGTCGTGCGGGACGTCGGCTTTCACCTTCGCGTTGCGGAACGCGTCGCGCAGACGGATCGCGCGATCGCTCTCGCGATTGTCCAACTCGCCGAACATCACGAACGGCTCGGCGGCGATGTGTTTGATGTGGCCCGCCTCGGCGACGAAGCTGACGATGCCGCACAACCCGCCGAGGACGTGTTCGCGGCCGACGATGGGCGCAAGCACGTCGGGCGCGTCGATGCCGTTCTCCATCGGCACGACGATCGTGTCGGGGCCGATCATCGGCGCGAGTCGCGACGCGGCTTTGGGGATCTGCCACGCTTTGACGCAGACGAGAATCGCGTCGACGATGCCGACTGACGACGGGTCCTCGGTCGCATTCACGCGCTCGAGCGTGAAGTCGCCGTCGATGCTCTCGACGCGCAAGCCGCGCGTTCGCAGTGCGTCGAGCGTCGCGCCGCGCGCGATGAAGATCGTATCGACGCCGGCGTGGGCGAGCTTGCCGCCGAAATATCCGCCGACGCCTCCGGCTCCAACGACTGCGATGCGCATTACGCCTTCGGCTTCCAGACGTGGTCCTTGTGCGTGCGCATCCAGACTTCGTCGATCGCGCCCGCCTCGAGCATCTTCGCGATCCAGAGAATCTGCCCGGCATGATTCGCGACGTGCACGCCGATGTTCACGATGTCCTCGAACACGATCGTTGCCATCCGCGGCTCCGGCGAAGGCTCGCCGAGCCGCTCGATGGTGAGGTTGTCGAACGTGCGCTGTGCGTTCGCGACCATCTCATCGAATCGCGCGAGGAGCTCGGCCTTCGGGATCGTGCGCCGCTCGTTGAACTCGGCGGGACGGTCGCGTGTGAAGTCGAGACCGCCGAGGTTGTGATTCAGGTAGTGATCGAGCGAACCGGAAAGGTGGAGGACGATGTTGCCGATGGAGTTCGAAGACTCGTTCGGCCGCCACCAGATCTGCTCGTCGGTCAGCGCATTGACAGCGGCGCGCACCTGATCGGGAAAGACGTTGGTGATGCGGAGGCGAAGGGCGTCGTAGGCGAGTTGAAGCGTATCCATGCACTGCACATTCTGCTGTAGAATCCCGCGCTCCGGAACATCGGCGCGATCCTTGCGCCCAGCTTGACCCGACATCAAACGGAAGAGGATCCCAAGCATGAGCGACATGGTGACGGCTACGAATCTGCCCACGGCACGGCATTCCGTCAAAGTCTCAGAAAAAAACGAGAAAACGCTGCCCATCGAGGCGAAGTCAGTGGTGTGGAACCCGACGCCGGAACAGCTCCGTCAGTTCGCGTCGGAGATGCCGAATGCGCGCAACACGGAGTTCGGCAATCTGAACGTCGCAACGCGCGTCGTCTCGCGCTCGAAGCTGTCGACGTTCGTCGCCACCGACACTCCCGAACAGCATTCCGATCAGACCATCACGCGCGCCGAGTACGCACGCGTCGCGCAGCTGCAGAACGACTACATCAAGACGCGCGACATGCTCGTCGTCGAGGGATACATCGGCAACGATCCGCAGTTCCGCGTCCCGACGCGGCTCGTCATCGAGAAGGCGAACGCCAACATCGCCGCGATGCAGCACATCCTCTATTACCCGGCGACGCCGGAAGAGTTCGAGCACTTCGAGCCGCAGCTGACCGTCATCTACACGCCGAACCTGAAGGCTGAGGGGTATCCGGACGAGCGGCTGATCGCGGTCGACCTGGAGAACTACACGACGCGCGTCTTCAACTCGGACTATTTCGGCGAGTCGAAGAAGGGCGGGCTGCGGATGTGGAACAAGCTCGTGTACGAGCGGGGAGGGCTTGCGCTGCATTCGGGGTGCAAGGTGATTCCGGTCGGCAACACGAAGCGCGTGGGATTGATCGTCGGACTGTCCGGGACGGGGAAGACGACGACGACGTTTACGAAGCAGAATGACTCGCAGCCGGTGCAGGATGATTTCTGCGCGTTGATGCCGGGCGGGAAGGTATACGCGACCGAGAACGGCTGCTTCGCGAAGACGTTTGGCCTCAATTCGAACGACGAGCCGACGATTTACCACGCGTGTGCGTCGCAGCATGCGTATCTCGAAAACGTGTCGCAGAACGACGAAGGGAAGATCGATTACTTCGACACGTCGTACACGCAGAACGGACGCGCGGTCATCCGCATGCAGGACATCGCCGGCGCCGCCGACGCGCGCGAGCTCACGAAAGCCGACTTCCTGCTGATCCTCAATCGCAACGAGAACATCATCCCCGCGGTGGCGAAGCTCGAAGGCCCGCTGGCCGCCGCGTACTTCATGCTCGGCGAGACCAAGGGCACGAGCGCGGGCGGCGCGGCGGAAGCCGGCAAGTCGCTGCGCGTGCCGGGCACGAACCCGTTCTTCCCGCTGCTGCACGCGTTCCAGGGCAACCGCATGCTCGAGCTGATGAAGGACAACCCGATGGACGTGTACCTGATGAACACGGGCGCCATCGGCGGCGACGGCAAAGCCGAGGGCTCGAAGAAGGTGAAGATCCAGCATTCGTCGGCGGTCGTGAAGGCGATCGCCGAGGGAACGATCCGGTGGGAGAAAGATCCCGACTTCGGCTACCTCGTGGCGACGGAAGTCCCGGGCATCGATGACGCGGACTACCTGCAGCCGAAGAAGATGTACGAGCGGCAGGGGAGACTCGACGAATACAACGCGCTCGTCGCGAAGTACAACACGGACCGCCGCGAGTATCTGCGGAAGTGGAAGGGACTGTCGGACGAGATCGTGAACGCGATCTGAGGTTGGTTCGACGTTCAGTTACCACATTTGGTGGGATCGATGAGCTCGCGGAAGTCAAATTGACATCGCGGAAAGCATCGATCCATTCGCCGAAGTCAAATTGACATCGCGGAAAGCAAATTGACATCGCCGAAAGCAAATTGACATCGCCGAAAGCACCGAAGCATTCCGGCTAACTTACCGTCATCTTGAGCCGCGAAGACGGCGAAAGATCTCAAAATATGTAACTTGAGATCCTTCGCTTCGCTCAGGATGACGGGAATGGAGTACTCAGCCCGCCGCTCCGTTACGTTTCGACGTGTAAGAACATGTAGATCGCCACGAGCGCAAATAAAATGTTCGCGCTCCACGCGCTCAGGAGCGGCGGCAGGTTCCCCACCTCGCCGAATTTCGTGAAGACGGCGAAGATCATCCAGTAGAAGATGCCGAGGATGAGGGCGATGCCGATGCCGTAGAGGGCGCCGCGTTTGCCCATCCGGAACGCGAACGGCAGGGCGATGAGTGCCATCACGATACTGATGACCGGCCACGACGTCTTCGCGTAGAGCTTCACCGTCAATTCTTCCGCCGCGTATCCGGAGTTGCGGATGGCGTGGATGTAGCGGCGCAGTTGCGCGTACGTCATCTGGTCCGGCGGCTTCACGTCGGACGCGAAATCTTCCGGCGTCTCGGGATAAAACAGCGCCAGCGGCGTCGTGATCGGGGTGAACGTCGAGCGCCCGTCGTCGGTGAAGGAGCGCATCCAGCCGTCCTCGAACGCCCAGGCCGATCCGTTCCAGCGCGCGACTCTCGCGTAGACGCGGCGCGTCATGCGGAAGTCGGTCGGATGAAGCTCGAAGACCTGCACCTGCGAGAGCTCGCGCTTGTTCCGGTCGTAGGAGAGGAAGTTGATGATGTAGCGGCCCTTGCCGAGGTACCAGAGCTTTTGCTCCGAGGCCTTCGTGGCGGCGGGTTTCCCTTCGATCCTGTTCTTGATCTCGCCGGCCCGCTCATTTGCGTACGGCAGGACGAAGTCGAGGATGAGGTAGGCGAAGATGCTCACCACCGCCG
>Ga0209468_1000017_pt1 | contig 101941 bp, 89 predicted proteins | sample GraSoiAngelo_102_FD_185871 | JGI IMG/M metagenome (GOLD analysis project Ga0209468, IMG submission 185871) | Grasslands soil microbial communities from the Angelo Coastal Reserve, California, USA - 14_0903_02_40cm (SPAdes) (version 2) | ecosystem: Environmental > Terrestrial > Soil > Grasslands...
AGGTCGCGGCGGGCAGGACAACAAGAGCGATCGAATCGACGCCGACCGTCTGTCGGAGCTGTTGCGACTGGGATCGGTCAAGTCCGTGTTTCACGGCGCCAGCGAACTGCTGACGCTGAAGGAGCTGGTCAGGAGCTACGCCAACCTGGTCGAAGACGGCACTCGGGTGATGCTGCGGATCAAGGCGCTGTTTCGCGCTCGGGCGATCAAGACACCGGGTACGTCAGTCTACAGTCCGTCGAAACGCAAGGGGTGGTTGTCGCAGCTCGAGGGGCGTGGCACCGCGAGGAGCGCCATTCGGCCATTCTCGCCGATCGCCATCAATCTCACGGGTTGGCGCCACGAGTCTCCGGAGGCGAAAAAGACCATAGCGATTCGCTATAGCTAACGTCGGAATCGGACGTTGTCCGTCGACGCCATTACCGTCGACTCTCTATCCTTCAGTCGCATATCAGCTGCAGGAGACCTATCCGGTGCTCAGTCCGGTCGCCGCTAGTCGTAGAATGGATAGCATATGGAACTCGAGTATCGCAAGATCCGAGTCTTCGTCGCGTCGCCAAGCGACGTTACTGCGGAACGCGAGTCGCTAGCAACAGTAATTAACGAACTGAACAGCACGGTGACTGCGTTGGTTCCGCAGACACGCGCTGTCATTGAATTAGTTCGTTGGGAAACTCATGCGCGTCCCGCCGCAGGTCGGCCCCAAGCAATAATCACAGAGCAGATCGGTCCGTACGACATTTTCATTGGGATAATGTGGAAGCGCTTTGGCACTGCAACAGGCCGTGCTTTGTCGGGAACCGAAGAAGAGTTTCGACTTGCCTTTAAGGCATGGAAGTCAACGCGTTCGCCGCAAATCATGTTCTATTTTAGCGCCGCGCCATCTCCGCCACCAAGTAGTACCGAAGAAGTTAAACAGCTCGCACGAGTCGTTAGGTTTCGTAGTGAAATTGCTCAATTGGGTATCATTTGGCAATATGAATCGGCGGCGCGCTTTGCTGAAGTTGTACGTCCACATCTTGTCAGCGTCATCGGCAAACTTCTAAGTGCTACAGGAGCACCAACCCAGCAAATCGCCGAAGCTTCATCACCGCCTCCGAAGAACCTACAACCCCGCCGCGCAAAACGTCCAGCGAAGCGAAAACCGAAAGTAGCGGCAAAGCCAACTAGAACTGTATCGCGTAACCTCACGAAGGGAACAATCACTGTCATCGGGCCAGAGGATGCCTTTTTTAACAGACGTAGCGATCTAGTACTAATGGCAGGGGAAGCGCTCGCAGATCATCGCGCCGGTCGCACGTCGCCGCTTGATCCTGATCACCTTTGAAGTCGCACACGAACCCCACTGTTCGTAAGTTACGAGGCGCGTGGGAACCGTTTGCGCCGCCGTGATTTCGGCGGGCTGAGAGCCCGCCGCTCCACGTCGGGCATCGATGATCGTGCCCGCGTTGGACGAGATAGAAGTTCGTGACCGGCGCGGGCTTGCCGTCGACGCGGACTTCGAAGTCGGCGGCGGTGAGGTCTTCGACCTGTTGTCGCGGCCGACGACGCTGGCTCTTCGAGGACATCACTCGATCGACTCTGTGAGTTGCGCGGCGGCGGGAACGGCGAGGAGAAGAATGAGCAGCAGCCGCGGCATGCGGCGATTGTAAAATGCCGGCTTCGGTGCTCTTCAACAGCTTCGCATTTCTCATTTTTCTGCCCATCTTTCTGCTGTTTTATTGGGCGACCCGCGGCCGCGTGCGGCTGTGGGTGATGCTGCTTTCGAGCATCGTCTTTTATGCGTGGTGGGACTGGCGCTTTGTCTTTCTCCTGCTGTTCTCGAGCGTCGTCGACTATTCGCTCGGCATCCTTCTCGAGAATCAGCAGAATGACGCGACGCGCAAACGGCTGATCGTGCTCAGCGTCGCGGTCAATCTCGGACTGCTCGGGTTCTTCAAGTACTTCAACTTTTTCGCCGACTCGGCCGCGCGCATCAGCCAGTCGCTCGGCCTGCACGTCTCTTACAACGCGCTGAAGATCGTCCTGCCGGTCGGCATCTCGTTCTATGTCTTCAAGACGATGAGCTACACGATCGACGTCTACCGCCGCGCGGAAAAGGCGGAGCGCGATCTGCTGAAGTTCACGACGTTCGTGGTCTTCTTTCCCGAGCTGGTCGCGGGTCCGATCGTCCGCGCGTCGCGGATGATTCCGCAGCTCAAGCATGACCATTCGTTCGATTACGAACGGATGGTCTCGGGACTCACGCTGATCATGGCGGGATATGTCCGCAAGGTCGCGATCGCCGACTCGATCGCGCCGCTCGTCGACGTCCGTTTCGCGCATCCGGAGGCGCACAGCACGCTCTCGCTGCTCCTCGGCGTCTATCTCTACGCATTCCAGATCTACTGCGACTTCTCGGGCTATTCGAACATCGCCATCGGCCTCGCGCGCGTCCTCGGCTTCGACTTCGGCGTCAACTTCGACCGGCCGTACTTCTCGCGCGGCTTCAGCGAATTCTGGACGCGCTGGCACATCTCGCTTTCCAGCTGGCTGCGCGATTACCTCTACGTCTCCCTCGGAGGAAATCGCGGCGGCGCGTGGCGTACGTACCGGAACCTGATGCTGACGATGCTCCTCGGCGGACTCTGGCACGGCGCGAACTGGACGTTCGTGGCCTGGGGCGCGCTGCACGGCGGCTATCTCGTCGCGCAGCGCTGGATCGGCCCGTGGTACCAGCGCGCGATTCGCGCGGTACGCGTGCCGGCGCTGGTCTCGCACGCGTTCCTGGTGCTGCTCGTGTTTCATCTCACCTGCTTCGCGTGGATCTTCTTCCGCTCGCCGTCGTTCTCCGTCGCGTGGCAGGTGCTCTCCGGGATCACGCACGTGCATGGCTCGCTGCTCGACATCGACAACCGCTGGCGGATTCTGAAGTGCGTGCTGCTGATCGCGGCGCTCTGCGCGATCGAGGCGGCGACGTTCCTGCCGAAGCGGCGCAAAGCGGTGATCGCGGTCGAGCCGGGCGAACAGGTGACGGTGTCGGCGCACGCGCCTCAGTTCTCCACCGCACAACGGCTCGCGTTTTGTGCCGCGTGCGCGTGGGTGCTGCTGCTCTTCGGCACGTTCTCCGGCATCAACTTCATCTACTTCCAGTTCTGACATGCGCGACGCACGCAAGGCACTGCTCTGGCTCGCGACGCTCTTGTTCGTCGTGATGGCCGGCGACCGCCTGCTGTCGTGGATGCTCGCGCGCGTGCTCGTACGAAGCCAGTTCCGCTACTCGCAGCTCTATCGCGGCGGCACCAACGCCGACATCCTCATCATGGGCGACTCGCGCGGCGTGAACTCGTTCTATGCGCCGGCCATCGAAGAGCTGACGGGGAAGAAGGCATTCAACCTCTCGTACAACTCGATGTCGCCGGTCGTCGCCGAGGCGTTGCTTCTCGATTATCTCGATCGCAACCGGCCGCCGAAGATGGTGATCTTCGAGCCGACGTGCGTGATGGTCGACGGTGCCGTGCTCACCGAGCTGCGGCCGTTTGCGACGCTTTCGCCGCGGCTGATGGCGCTGTATCAGGAGCGGCATCCGGACGCCGCGCGGATGGAGAAGATCTTTCACCTGCTGCTGCTCAACACGGGCTTCTTCGTCGACGCGCTCCACTACATGCGGCAGAGCGATCAGGACTGGATCATGCGAGGCTCGCTGCCGGAAACGAGCGAGCCCGAGGGGAAGCGCGTGGTGCCGTTCCTTCCGGGAAATCGCGAGGCGCTGCAACGCATCGTGACGGCGTTGCGGAGACGCGGCGTGGAAGTGCGGTTCGTGATCGCGCCGTACTACGCGAAAGGAATCGAGAACCTGCCGCAGCTCATCGCGGGACTGCCGCTTGACGACCACGTCCGTGTCGCGACCTACGACACGGTCTTCCACGATCCCGCGCTGTTCGCCGACCACGTGCACCTCAACGAGAAGGGGAGCCGCGAGTTCCTGGCGATGCTCCGGCGCGACGGCGTGCTCGCGCTGCCGGGCGAAGGAATGGGCGGGCAGAGACCGCGATTGTAGGGACGCGCCTATGTTTGACAACTTACAGGACAAGATGGATCGGGTCTTCAAGACCCTGCGCGGCGAGGCCGCGCTCAACGAGTGGCACATTGATAACGCGCTGAAGGAAATCCGCGTCGCGCTGCTCGAGGCCGACGTCCACTTCAAAGTCGTCAAGGAGTTCACCAACCGCGTCAAAGAGAAAGCGGTCGGCGAGGAAGTGCTCACCGCGTTTTCTCCGGCGCAGCAGGTCACGAAGATCGTTCGCGACGAGTTGCAAGGGCTCCTCGGCGGCAACGAAGTCGGACTCGCGCTCGTCGGCAGTCCCGCCGTGATCATGATGGTGGGCCTGCAGGGCTCCGGCAAGACGACGACGTCCGGCAAGCTGGCGATGCACGTGAAGAGTCGCGGACGGCGTCCGCTCCTCGTTCCGTGCGACGTCTATCGCCCCGCGGCCATCGATCAGCTGCGCATCGTCGCGAACAACGTGAAAGTGCCGTTCTTCGAGATCGGCGAGAACCGCAACCCGATCGACATCGCGCAGAAAGCGCTGGCCGAGGCGAAGACGCTGCTGTATGACACCGTCATTCTCGATACCGCGGGACGGCTGCATATCGATGATGAGCTCATGCAGGAGCTGCAGACGATCAAGGACGATGTCCGTCCGAGCGAGATTTTGTTCGTCGCCGATGCGATGACCGGACAGGACGCGGTGAAGTCCGCGAAAGAATTCGATGATCGCCTCGGCGTCACCGGCATCGTGCTGACGAAGCTCGACGGCGATGCGCGCGGCGGTGCGGCGCTGTCCGTGAAGTCGGTCGTGAATCGTCCGATCAAATTCGTCGGCGTCGGCGAAAAGTACGCGGACCTCGACGTCTTCTACCCGGACCGCATGTCCCAGCGCATCCTCGGCATGGGCGACGTGCTGTCGCTGATCGAGAAAGTCGAAACGGAGATCGATCAGAAAGAAGCGGCGCGGCTCGCCGAGCGCGTCGCGAAGGACAAGTTCACGCTCGAAGATCTCCGCTCGCAGTTGCAGCAGGTGAAGAAGATGGGACCGCTGTCGTCGCTCGTGTCGATGATCCCCGGCGCGGGAAAGATCAGCGAGCAGGACATCGACGAGAAGGCGATTCACCGGATGCAGGCGATCCTCGACTCGATGACGAAGAAAGAGCGCGAGTTCCCGCAGCTCATCAACGGCTCGCGGAAGAAGCGGATCGCGAAGGGCTCGGGGACGAGCGTGCAGGAGATCAATCGCCTCCTGAAGCAGTACCTGCAGATGAAGAAGATGATGCGGACGTTCTCGAAGGGGATGGGCGCGCGCAGGTTCGGTAAGATGATGAAGGGGCTGCCGCCCGAGTTTTTGCACTAAAGTGAAGGACAGGCAATCGGATGGCAGATGGCAGATGGCGGATGGCGGATGGCGTTCTGAATCCGCCATCTGCGATCTGCCATCCGCCATCCGATTGCCTGTCCTCCACCGGAATTCTTGCCTCGGGTGAGCTGTTCGGCCCGACGCAGCAACCATTTCAAGGAGTTACAGAGCACATGTTGAAGATTCGTTTGCGCCGCCGTGGAGCCACGCACGCGCCGTTCTACCGCATCGTCGTGTCGGACTCGCAGAAGACGCCGGCCGCGTCGACGGTCGAGCAGATCGGCCACTACGACCCGAAGAAGAAGCCGGCCGACGTGAAGATCGACCGCGCGCGCGTCGACTATTGGGTGAGCAAGGGCGCGCAGCTCTCGCCGACCGTGAAGTCGATCCTCAAAAAGCAGAAATAGCGTGAGAGAGCTGGTCGAGTTCGTCGCCAAGTCCCTCGTCGATCATCCCGACGAAGTGCGGACGCATACGTTCGACCGCGCCGACCAGACCACGATCGAGCTCGAAGTCGCGGAGGAAGATCTCGGCAAGATCATCGGCCGCCAGGGCCGCACCGCCCGCGCGATCCGCACGCTGCTGAATGCCGCCGCGCAGAAGTCGCGGCGGCGCTACTCCCTCGACATTCTGGATTAGAGGGCAGATGGCTGACGGCAGATGGCAGCAGAGCCGTTGCCACGCTTTTCGCGATCTGCCATCCGCCATCTGCCATTCATGAGAATTGCGGTCGGGATCATCCGCAAGGCGCACGGCGTTCGCGGAGAAGCGAGCGTCGAGCCGTGGACCGATTCCGCCGAGCGTTTCGCCGAGCTCGAGGAAGTGACCCTCGTCTCGCCCGACGAATCGTCGACGCGCAATATGCGCATCGAAAGCACGCGCGAGCACCTCGGACGCGCGCTCGTGAAATTCGCCGGCATCGACAGGCCCGAAGACGTGCAGACGTTGCAGGGATGGACGGTCGAGATTCCGGAAGAAGAAGCGCGCGAGCTGGAAGAGGGCGAGTATTTTCTCCACGACCTCGTCGGCCTCACGCTCTTCGACGCGAACGGCAACGAGCGCGGCGTGGTGAAGGACGTGATCGAAGGGAGCGGAGGTTTGCTGCTGCAAGTGCAGCGTACCGACGGGAAAACGTTCGAGCTGCCGTTCGCCGCGGAGCTCTGCACGGAGATCGACTTGCACAAGAAGCGGATGACGGTCACGCTGCCGGAAGGGTTGGATGATCTCGATGCCGTGGAATGATGGTTGCGCAGTTGCGCAGTTGCGCGGTCACGCAGAGGGATACCGCGTGACCGCGTAACCGCGAGACCGCGCAACCGATGCGATTCGATTTCGTCACGATCTTTCCGCGGATGTTCGATCCGCTGTTGGCCGAAGGCGTGATCGCGCGCGGCGTGAAGCAGGGACTGCTCGACATCCGCGTGCACGATCTGCGCGACTACACGAGCGACAAACATCGCTCGACCGACGACGAGGCCTACGGCGGCGGGCCGGGGATGGTGATGCTGGCGGAGCCGGTGTTGCGGTGCGTGGAGGCGATCAGTCCGCCGCTCCACCTGGTTCTTACGACGCCGCAGGGACGAAAGTTCGATCAAGCAGTCGCGCTCGAGCTGCGGGACAAGCAGCACGTCGTCTTCCTCTGCGGCCGCTATGAAGGCTTCGATCATCGCGTCCACGAGGCGCTGCAGCCCGACGAGGTTTCGATCGGCGACTTTGTCGTCTCCGGGGGCGAGCTGCCGGCGATGCTGATGGCAGATGCCATCGGGCGGCTTGTCGCGGGCGTCGTCGGCAACGCGGGATCGGTCGAGGAAGACTCCTTCTTCAAGGGTCTGCTCGACTATCCGCACTACACGCGGCCGGAGGAACTGCGCGGACAGCGGGTCCCCGACATCCTGCTCTCCGGCCACCACGAGAACATCCGCAAATGGCGGAAGGAGCAGGCGTTGCGCGCGACGCTGGAAAAACGTCCCGACCTTCTGGAGACGGCGGAGCTCGACGAAGAGGCGCGGGAAATTCTTCGCAGGCTCGGCAAGTTCTAGCCGAAGCCCTCGGGTATACTTACGCGCTTTTTAGAACTTGGAGTCTGCAATGCCAGAGATTATGAAACTCGTGGAGTCTGCGGAGATCAAGCGCACGGACATTCCGGCGTTCGGCCCCGGCGACACGATCAAGGTCCACGTGAAGGTCAAGGAAGGCGACAAGGAGCGCATCCAGGTGTTCCAGGGTGTGGTCATCTCGCGCAAGGGCGGCGGTACGCGCCAGATGTTCACCGTCCGCAAGATTTCCGGCGGCATCGGCGTCGAGCGCATGTTCCCTCTCTACTCTCCGACGATCGACAAGATCGAGGTCGAACGCCATGGCCGCGTCCGTCGTGCGAAACTCTACTACCTCCGCGATCTCCGCGGAAAAGCCGCGCGCATCGAAGAGAAGCGCCCGAAGTAAGCGCGCCGCATTCGCGCTTTTGCTGCTCGGGGGCTGCGCGACCGCGCAGGCTCCCGCGCCGAAAGCAGCGGCTCCCGCCACTCCGCCGCCAGCGGCGGCGGAGGATCTCGTCGATCACGAAGGCGACTCCATCACGACCGCCGTCTCCGTTCCCGCGGATGCTCCCGACGGCGGCGCCGAGTTTCAGAACCACTGGATCTTCGATCGCTACGGCCGCTTTCGCCGCGAAGGCGGCGGCACCGGCACGGCTGATGGACGCCGCTACAACGTCGTGAAGATCGAGCTGGCGAACGGCGAGAAGAAGACGGTGTACTTCGACATCACCGAGAACTGGCAGCGCAGCCTGGGCTCGCAGTAGCTCTGGTGTAGGCAGGTTTTCCAACCTGCCCCCGGGGCGCAGGCTGGAAAGCCTGCGCCACACGAATAAAAAACCCCGGCTTTCGCCGGGGTTTTTCGATCTCTGCAACGTGAACTCGATTACTTCACGCAGTTGCGTGCAGAGTTCGAGTACTCCTGCTGATACGCATACGTGTGGCCGCTGACGGTCTCCGAGAAGAGGAACTTGAGGTTGGTGCCCCACGCGCACTTGTCGTCGGCTTCGTAGCCGGCGCGGTCCCACCACGCGTTGAGGCGCGCGTCGGTCATCGCTTCTCGTGTCTCGTGGACGATGAAGTGCTCCTCATCGTTGTACGCCGTCCAGCCGGCGAGGCCGTGACAGCCGGAGCAGCTCGGATACGGCTGGATCGAGTACTTGATGCTCGCGCTGAGGTTCGCGCCGTCGCCGTTGCCGTGATACGCGCAGTACTGGAGGTTCGTTCCGCCGCAGGACTGTGCGCCGGTGCCGTCATCGGAGTAGTAGCCGGCCGGGATGAACACTTCGTAGATCGTGTCGGTTTTGCAGCCGCCCGAGAGCGCCGCGCACGAAGCCGCCGCTTTCGCCTGTACCATCGCGTCCGTCACCTTGGCCTGCGACGGAGGCACTGCATCGAACACATCCGGCTGTGTGCCCTTGAGGCTGGTCGAGCCGGTGCTGCGGTACTGCGCGAGCATTCCGATGTGCGCCATCATCGCGTTCGGGTCATCGCGGAACGAACGGATTTCTGCGACATACGGATCGGTCGTGTTCGAGGCCCAGCCCCAGAAAATGTAGACGACCTTCGCATTGGTCAGCACTTCGCCGCCATGATCCACGAGGTTCCCGGAGCCGCCGACGCCGGCGGCATGGAAGTCGACGTTCGCGTTCGCATTCGTCGGCATCTGATGCGTACGGCCGTTGTTGAGCTCAGGGGAGGGACCTTCCGCATACATCGCCGTCGCGAGTGCGAGGGCGAACATCACCGTGAGAGACTTTTTGAGCATTTGTCCTGATCCTTTCGTCGGTCGCGCTCTTTGCGCGTTGCCCTTCACCATTGCAAGGATGCCAGGAAGGACGCGCTCCGCGTAAGTCATTGGAAATAAGTCCTGCGAGTACGCAGAGGCGGATCACCATCTGACCCGAATGGCGGATGTTGACCCGTCAAATGACTGGCAGTGGGTCAATCGTTTCGAATGAGGCCGCCAGCGAACGAAGGTCATATTTTGTGGCTGTGCCTCAAATCTTGACCTGAAAGCGAAGCAGCCGCGCAGTCGTGGTCCGGCTGTTCGCAATCTGCCACGGCTGTTTCGTGGCGATCGTCATGCTGCCTCCGCGGCGCAGCATGCGCTCCTCGCCATCGACAGTAACGACGAGATCTCCGCGAATCGCGGTCGCGATCTCTTCCGCGATACCGGGCGGCGTCTTCGTCTGTGCCGTTGCGCGTCCTGCGAATCGCCACTCCCACAATTCCGAACGCTCGCTGCTCGCGAGGACGCGCTGCTCGACACCGGGCGCGATGATCATCGACGTACGCGACGACGGATCCGCATGCAGTTGCCGCTGCTCGATCTGCTGCAAGAGCTCGGTCGGCTCGATCTCGAGCGCCCGCGCGAGCAACTCCGCTCCCTCGAGCCTCGGATCGGTCTCACCTGATTCGTATCGTCGCAACGTCGAAGCGCGAAGGCCGGCGAGCTGCGCGAGCGAGCGCTGGGAGAGATGCCTTCCCTTGCGCAGCAGCACGATCGTTTCTCCGACAGTCTCGGAGTCGAGCGGCTCGGCTGCTTCCGCGGCCGCACCGCCGACGAGGAGCGAGAGCGAGATCGTCATCGCCGCCGCGAGACGCGAGAGCACGACCAGCGCCGGATTCGCGCGTCCGCTTTCGATGCGCTTGATCATCTGCGCGTCGATGTCAGTCGCGGCCGCCAGTTGTTCCCGCGACAAACCGCGCTGCTCGCGGCTTGCGCGAACGTTCGCCGCCACGACCGGCAAAAGGCCGGACTTGATTTTGGTCATCGCGCTATTCAACCATGCACGGAAGCAACCACCGGCAACGCAGGTTTACGAGCGTCGCGGTTTTCATCGATGACACAGGTACGACTCCGCGCGCGCAAGCCGAAGCGCACTCCCGACGAACGACTCCACGACTCCCTTTTCGCGGAGCTCGCGCGCGTCGCCGAGATGTCGGTGATCGAGCGCAGGCTTCGCGATTTCGGTTTTCGCTGCATCGCGGGGACGGATGAAGTCGGACGCGGATGTCTCGCCGGTCCCGTCGTCGCCGCGTGCGTCGTCCTCGAATCCGATCCCACGCTCTTCGGCGTCAACGACTCGAAGCAGGTCGACCCCGACGATCGCGTCTCGATCTGCCGTCTCATTCTGCAGCGCGCGCGCGCCGTTTCGATCGGCGTGATGGAGCCGTGCACGATCGACCGCATCAACATTCTGCAGGCCAGCAAACTGGCGATGTACGACGCCGTCGAAAACCTTCCGCTCCGCCCGGACGTACTGCTCCTCGACGCCGTCACGCTCGAGACGCTGGAGATGCCGCAGATTCCGCTGATCGAAGGAGACCGCCGCAGCGCAACGATCGCCGCGGCGTCGATCGTTGCCAAGGTCTACCGCGATCTGCTGATGGAGTCGTATCATGCGTGCTACCCCGTCTACGATTTCAAACATAATCGGGGATATGCGACTGAAGGACATCAGGCCGCGCTGAAAACGTACGGCCCTAGTCCGATCCATCGCAAGTCGTTCGAAGGGGTGGAGGAGCCGAGGCTGTTGTTCGGTCTGTGCGAGGAAGATGGCGGTTCAACGCGATAAAGTCATCGCCAGCGCGGAAAAGCTGGTGGCGAAAGGCAAGATCGAACCGGCGATCAAGGAATACGAACGGCTCCTCGACGAAAACCCGAACGACGTCAACACTCTCAATCGCATCGGAGACCTCTGGGTCCGCATCAATCGCAACGATGAGGCGGTGAAGGTCTTCACGCGCATCGCCGATCACTACGGGAAAGACGGCTTCTTTCTCAAGGCGATCGCGATCTTCAAGAAGATCAACAAGCTCGATCCGTCGAAGCTGGAGATCTACGCGAAGCTCGCCGACCTCTACGCGAAGCAGGGGCTGGCGATGGAGGCGAAGAGCCAGTACCAGGTTCTCGCCGATTACTACCTGAAGCACGGCGATCCGAAAAACGCCCTCGGCATCTACAAGAAAATCTCCGAGCTCGATCCGAACTCGATCAACGTCCACGTCAAGCTCGCCGATCTCTACTCCGCGAACAATCAGGCCGCCGAAGCGCTCAAGGAGTTCGATCGCGTCGGACGCATGCTGCTCAAGCGCGGCATGCTCGACGAAGCGGTGCAGGTCTTCCGCAAGGCGCTGAAGATCGATCCGCGCAACGTCGATCTCGTCGACTCGCTCGTCACGGCGCTGATCGAGGCGAAGGACTACGAGAACGCGAAGCAGCTCGTCGACACCGCGCTGGAGATGAACGCGAACAATCCGCGCCTCCTCGCGATGCAGGGAAAGATTCAGCTCGCGCGCGGCGACGCGGCGGGCGCGCGCGCGAACCTCGAGCGCGCGATGCAGGCGGACCCGAACGAGCCGACGATCCGCGAGGCGCTCGCGGATTTGCATCTGCGCCAGGGCGACGCCGACCGCGCGCTGGAGCTGCTCACGCCCAACGTGGAGAAGGCGCTCTCACGCGGCGAGCGCGGCGCGGCGGTCGAGACGCTGAACCGCATCCTGCGCGTCGACTCCGGCAACGCGCCGACGCTGGAGCGGCTCGTCGCGGTGTACACGCGGCTCAACGAAGAGACGAACATCCTGGCGGCGATGAACAGCCTCGCCGAGGCGCACGTGTCGAAGGGGCGGTACGACGAAGCGTCGAAGGTGCTGGAGAAACTGATCCAGCGCGAGCCGCAGAACGCGCAGCATCGCAACAAACTGCAGTTCGTGCGCACGCAGATGGGCGGCATCGACACGATTCCGCAGCAGCGAGCGTCCCGCGCGCCGATGCCGGAGATCCCGTCGCTGGAGATCGAAGAGCCGACGCCGACGTTCGACTTCTCGAACGAGCCGGTCCTCGAGCTCGACGCGTCGCCGTCGCTCGAGATCGACTTCTCGCTGGACATGCCCGCGCCCGCGCCGCCCCCCGAGCCCGTGCGCATGCCCGCACCGCCGCCGCCGCCTCCTCCGGAGATCGCGTCGGCGGACATCGAAGCGAGCGACGATCTCGATTTCATCACCGAACATCTCACCGAGGCCGAGGTCTTCGCGAAATACGGCCTCGCCGAAAAAGCAGCCGAGCATTTACGAATGGTGCTCGAGCGCGCGCCGTCGAACCTGATCGCGCACGAGCGGCTGTTCCGCATCCTGCTCGAAGAAGGCGACGTCGAAGGCGCGCACGTTGCCGCGCGCGCGTATGCAGCAGTCGCGCAGGAACAAGGCGACACGGCGGCGATCGACGCGATCCGCAACGAGTTCGCGTCGCGCGGCGAGATGTTCGATGTGGGTGCCGCTGCCCTCAGCGGCACCGCGACCGCTGAGGGCAGCGGTCGCCACACGCGCATTCCGGTCGACTATAACGACACCGCGGAAGAGATCAGCTTCGACCTCGAGCCCGAGTCCGTGCTCGAATTCGAGATCGAAGAACCGGAACCCGAACCCGAGCCTGAACCGGAGCCTGAGCCCGAACCACTCGCGCTGGAGCCCGAGCTCGCGTTCGAGTTTCCCGTCGAAGAGCCGCCGCCGGCGGTGGAAGAAGTGGAGGAAGTCGCGTTCGATCTTCAGGCCGCGGAAGAGATCCTCGAGCCGGAGCCTGAATCCGCGCCGTTGCTCGAGCTCGAAGCGGAAGAAGAGATCGATTTCATGCCGGTGCAGCTGCTCGTGCCGGACGAGCCGCTGATTGCGCTCGAAGAAGAAGAGTCCGAGCCGGCCGTCGCGGAAGAAGAGCCGTTCTTCGGCGTCGAATCGCTCGCGCACGAAGAAGTCGAAGAATTGCCGCTCGAAGAAATCGGCGAGATCGACTTCTACATCGAACAGGAGTTGTTCGAGGAAGCGAAGCGCAAGCTCGAGACGCTCGAGGCGCGCTTCCCCGGCGAGGCGAACCTCGCCACGCGCCGCGCGAACCTCGAAGCCGCGCAAATCGCAGCCGCGATTCCACCGTCGTCCGCGCCGAAGCCTCCCGTGCTCTCGCGCGACGAGATCGAGAGTGAGCTGCTCTCCGCCATCCCCGACGAAGACGAAGAAATCGCCGCGCCGATTCCACCTCCACCCCCACCCCCAGCGATCGAGCCGCCCGCGCCGCTGATGACCGCCGCGCTCGCCGAAGAGCAGAATCTCTTCGCCGACGAAGACAACTTCTTCGACCTCGCCGCGGAGCTCGAGTCCGAGCTCGCCGAGGATGAGGAGCCGATCTCGCTGTCCGAAGAAGAACAGTCGCTCGAAGAGATCTTCAAGGAGTTCAAGAAGGGCGTCGAGCAGCAGCTCGACAGCGAAGACTACGACACGCACTACAACCTCGGCATCGCCTACAAGGAGATGGGCCTCATCGACGAAGCCATCGGCGAGTTCCAGCTCGCGTCGAAAGATCCCAAGCGCGCCGTCGAGTGCGCGTCCATGCTCGGCCTCTGCTTCCTCGAGAAAGGCATGCCCCAGCTCGCGATCAAGTGGTATCGCAAAGGCCTCGAGATCCCCGAGATCACCGAGGAGGAGCACGTCGGCCTCCTGTACGACCTCGGCTCCGCCTACCAGGAAGTCGGCGACACCGACAACGCGCAGAAAGCGTTCATGGAGGTGTACGGGATGAACTCGAACTACCGCGATATCGTGAGTCGGATCAAGCAGTTGGAAGACGCGCGGAAATAGGCGCAGGGGCTCAGAGGCTCATGGGCTCAGAGGCTCACGGGCACAAAGGCTCATGGGCTCAGAGGCTCATGGGCTCAGAGTGAGATATCATTGCACTCCACACGGGCGCGTTTCGTCCCTCCTCGGCGCCGGCAATTCAGATGAAAAATTCGTTTCGTAATTTGTTTGTGTGGGAGGCCTCTGTCGACTTGGCGGTACGGATGATCGGGTTGGCGGACGACCTCGTTGCGAGAAAGCGGTTTGCCATTGCAGATCAGCTCGTGAGAGCGGCGCTTTCTGTTCCGAGCAATATTGCCGAAGGTGAGGGACGCACGACCGATCGCGATCGCCGTCACTATCTGGTGCAGGCGCGCGGATCACTTTATGAGGTGGAGACGCAACTAGAAGTCATCATGCGCTGCGGTCTGGCTTCGGACCTGAATGACACGCGCACCCTGATCGCGAAGATTGGCTCCGGCCTCACCAAAATGATCGACCACCGCACCCCTCTGAGCCCATGAGCCCATGAGCCCATGAGCCCATGCGCCCATGCGCCTCTGAGCCCCGCCCGGAACCTTTTCCCGTCCCGCGCGTTTCTCACTCAGATGACAGACGACGCGCTGATGAAATGCGTGACCGAAGGGGACGAGGCGGCGTTCGCGGAGATCGTCGGCCGCTACAAAGACTCCCTCGTCAACTACCTCACGCATCTCGTCCACTCGCGCGATCGCGCGGAGGAGCTGGCGCAGGATGCGTTCGTGCGGCTCTATCGCAGCGCGGCGAATTATCGCGAGCGGGAGAAACTGGGTCCGTATCTCTTCCGCATCGCGACGAATCTCACGGTCAGCGAGATTCGCCGCGAGCGGCGGTGGAACCTGCTCCTGCCGCGATTGCATGCGAGCACGTCGTCTAGCAGCGAAGCGCCGGACAAGAACCTGATCACGGACGAGATCCAGAAACAGGTCGCGGCGGCGCTGGAGAAACTGCCGATCAAGTATCGCGCTCCGCTGGTGTTGTTCGAGATCGAAGAATGGTCGTACGACGAGATTGCCGCGGCTCTCTCGTTGCCCGACGGAACGGTGAAGTCGCGCATTTCGCGCGCACGCGAGCTGATGCGGAGGCACCTCGCTCCCTGGTGGACTGGAGGAAACGCTCATGACCGAGACAGAACTGGGCAATTGCATGCGCGCGCTGCCGCGCGCGAAGGCGTCGCCCGCATTCACGTTTGACGTGCGCCGGAAGTTGCGCGCGGACGCGCAGTCGCGCCGGCGTCCGCTGGTGTGGCGGCTGGCGGCCGCGTTCACGATGGTGATCTGTCTCTTCGGAGCAGTTCAGATCGGAATGATGCTGCACGAGCGGCAGAAGCTCGACGCGCTGCGCATCGAACAACAGAAGATTCAAGCCGAGCTCGCGGCGGTGAAGGAGAGCGCCAAACAGGCGGAGCCGGTGGTCGTGCTCGAGAACGACAAAGGCACCCGCGTGATCATGGATCTCGACTCCGCCGTGCAGCCGGCATCGCTGAAAACCTACGACTAAGAAGGAAGGCCAATGAAATCTCGTCTGATTCTCGCTCTCACGATTCTCGTCGCCGCGACGTCCGCGTTCGCGCAGTCGACGCACTCGAAAACCATCATCATCAAAGACGGCAAAGTCATCGAAGGCTCCGATCTCCTCGGACCGGGAGACATGCTGCTCGGCGGCAAGCGCGCATTCCTCGGCGTCAGCCTCATGGATCTCTCCGATGAGCTGCGCGAATACTTCGGCGCGCCGAAAGACGCGGGTGCGCTCGTCGCGTCCGTCGAAGACAACAGCCCCGCCGACAAAGCGGGACTGCGCGTCGGCGACGTGATCGTCGCCGTCGATGGGAAAGACATCGACTCGACGTGGGACCTGCGCGGCGCGATCAAGGAAAAGAAGGACGGCGAGGCCGTGCGCATCGACGTGCTCCGCGGACGCAATCGCCAGACGCTGACCGCCACGCTCGTCGAGAAGGACTTCGGCCCCGGCCGCATCCGCGTGCAAAACCTCACCGACCTCGGCGAGCGTCTCGGCGAAACCTTCAACAGCCCCGAGTGGAAAGCGCGCGTCGAGCGCCTCCAGAACTGCGACGAGCTGCAAGCCAAGATCAAGGATCTCGAAGGGCGGCTGCGCGATCTGGAAAAGAAATTACAGAAATAGCGAGCAGCGGGCAGCGTGCAGAAGATGTGCGGCTCTACCCGCTGCCCGCCGCACGCTGCCCGCCACCGTTTATACTTTCCCTCGTGAACCGCACTATCGAATCCTTCCTGCGATTCGTGAATCTCACCGCCGCCGGTTTGCTCGCCGGCTCGCTCGGCTTCGGCGAAGCGGCGCTCGTTCCCGGCTGGAAAGAAGAGCGCCCGCACCGCGACTCGCCTCTCGATCCGCTCAAGACCGCGTCGGTGTTCAGCGCCATCGGTCCGGTCGCGCTCGGGACCGCGGTCACGCTCGCGATCGCCGCGCCGCGCGGAGTTCCCGTCCGCCGCATCCTCGACTCCGCGTCGGCCGTCGCACTCGCGGGCGTGCTTGCCGCGACGATCATGGTGACGGTACCGATCAACAAGGAGCTCGAAGCGCAACCGCCCGCCGACTATCCGAGCTCGCGCTCGCAATCGCTCGCGAAAAACTGGGTCCGCGCGCACGCCGTCCGCACCACTCTCGGCATCAGCGCGTTCGTCTGCGCGGTCGCCGCCTCCAACATTCGCGCAAACAAACGGTAACTGCCGTTGCCAATGCGCCTCGCGCGGGCGCACTCTGTTCATGTTACGCACATGCGAGTCGCGACTGCCGTCGTCGCCATCGGATTGCTGGCTGCAACCGCAGCGATGGCAGCGAACACGGCGGGCAACGCCGACTGTCCGTTCGATCCGACACTCCACCGCGACGCGCAATCGATCCGCGCCGAAGTCTCCCGCGTCGCCGAATTCGCGGCGCCGTCGGCCGGCAAGCGCCGCTCCGTCGGCTCGCCGCCGATCGCGTATTTCGAAGCGCGCAACATCATCGACACGCACATCCTCGATGCGCTGAAGCGCGCGAAGATCGCGCCCGCGCGGGTGTCGAGCGACAGCGAGTTTCTGCGCCGCGTCACGCTCGATCTCGCCGGACGCATTCCGACGAGCGGCGAAGCGCAGGCGTTCGTCGCGGACACCAGCGCGGACAAACGCGACAAAGCGATCGATCGTCTCCTCGCGTCCGATGAGTTCAACGATCGCTGGACGCTCTGGTTCGGCGATCTCGTGCAGAACACGCAGTTCGCCACCGCGATCGGACAAGGCACCGGCGCCGGCAGCGTGGCGTACTACAAATGGATTCGCCAGTCGTTGGCCGAACGCAAGCCGTACGACGCGATGGTGCGCGAGCTGCTCACGGGATCAGGCGATCCGGTCCTGGTTGGCACCGCGAACTACACGTACCGCCTCAAGCAGGGCAACGGTCCGCTGCAAGACACGTGGGACAACCTCGCGACGCAAAGCGGCGCGCAGTTCCTCGGCATGCAGCTGATGTGCATCTCCTGCCACAACGGCGCCGGCCATCTCGAGCTCGTGAACACGGGCCTCGCGCATCTGAAGCGCCGTCAGCTTTGGGAACTGGCCGCATTCTTCAGCAAGACGTCCATCAATCGCTTCGTTCAGGAGCCAAACGTCTTTCCGCTCGACTACGTGCTCAACACGACGAGCGGAAACAAGAGTCCGCGCCAGCCGATTGAAGGGCAGTCCGATATCGTCCTGCCGCGCTATCTCAATGGCGGAGCTCCCGCCGACGGTGAGCTGTGGCGCACCGCGTACGCGCGCTATCTCACCGCCGATCGCCAGTTCGCGCGCGCGGCCGTGAACTACATCTGGAAAGAGTTGTTCGGACTCGGCATCGTCGAGCCAGCGGACAATTTCGACCTCGAGAAGCTCGACACGCAGGCCTCGCATCCGCAACTGCTCGAAGATCTCACCGACGCATTCATCGCGGGTGGCTACGACCTCCGCGCGCTGATGCGCGTCATGACGCAGTCGAACACGTATCAGCTCGCGTCGCACTACGACACCGGCGCGTGGAACGAGTCGTATACGCCGTACTTCGCGCGGCACTACCCGCGGCGGCTGCAGGCGGAGATGCTGTTCGACGCGATGTACCGCGCGACGAGCAGCCGCTTCGATGTGTGTCAGGGCACGCCCGCGATCTGCTCGCAGCCGGGCGCGCTGCATGTGACGAAGACCGTCGCGTCTCCCGATCCGTACTTCCTCCTCGGCTTCAACATCGGACAGTTCCTCTCCGACTTCGGCGCCGGCGACCGCGACGTCATCGAGCGCTCGAATTCGCCGTCGCTCGTGCAGGCGATCTCGATGATGAACGACTCGCTCGTTCTGCGCGCGTGCCGCCGCTCGATGAACACCACCGTCACGGCGATTCTGAACGAGACGCTCGATCCCGATCGGATCACCGAGCGTTTGTACCTCGCGACGCTCTCCCGTTACCCGACCGCGAACGAGCGCATGCTCGCGACGCAATATCTGCGCGGCGGAAAAGTCGAAGATCGCACCGAGGATTTGCAGTTCGTGCTGCTCAACAAACTCGAGTTCCTGTTCCACTGAGACTGCGATGAAGCGAAACGATTGTCAGATCTGCGCGACCCCGCCGGCGTTTCCGCTGAACGGCGCCGGTTTCTCGCGCCGCGGCTTCATCCGCCTCGGCGGACTCGGACTCGTCGCCTCGTTTTTCTCCGACGTTTTTCATCCGTCGCTGCTCGAAGCGCAGTCGGCGATTCATCCGACCGTGCGCGGCACCGCGAAGAACTGCATCACGATCTTTCTCGAAGGCGGCGCGAGCCAGGCCGACTTGTGGGACTTGAAAGAAGGCGGCTGGACGCCGGCCGCGCTCGCGCCGACGTCGTACGGCGACGTGCGCTGGCCGCAAGGCTACATGCCCAAGACCGCCCAGCACCTTGGCAAGCTCGCGTTCATTCGCTCCGGCCTCGCCTGGGTCGCCGTGCATCCGCTGGCGCAGCTATGGGCGCAGATCGGCCGCAATCCCGCGTCGCTCACCGGACGCATCGCGCCGCACATCGGCGCCGTCGTCGCGATCGAATCGTACGCGACGCGCAAGCCCGACGACGTGCTGCCCGCGTTCATCGCGTTCGAGACGCCGAAGACGACGACCGGCTATTTCCCCGCGCGTTACGGACCGCTCGTGATTCGACAGCGCGGCAGTGGCGTGTCGTCGCTGCGCCACGAAGACGGCAACGCTCGTCTCGATCAGAGACTGCAACTCCTCGATCAGCTCGACGCCGATCGCACCGGCGGCCTGGCGAAAGAAGCGAACGACTTCGCGGACTTCGCCGTCACCGCGCGGCGCATGACCGAGTCGCCGGAGATCTCGCCGCTCTTCAATGTCAGCGGCGCCGATCACATTCGCTACGGCAACACCACGTTCGGCGATTCACTGGTCCTCGCAAAGCAGTTGATCGCGTCGCGCCGCGGCGCGCGTTTCGTGCAGTCGACGTCGTACGGCTGGGACCATCACAGCGACATCTACAACGCGTTGCGCGGCCGCACATCGGAGCTCGATAACGCGTACTCCGCACTGCTCGCCGACCTCGCGGCGATGCCGGGATCGGAAGCGGGCAAGACGCTCCTCGACGAAACGATCGTAATGATCTACTCCGAGTTCGGCCGCACCGTCGGACCGCTGACGAACCAAGGCGGACGCGATCACTACGGACGGATGGGCATCGTCTTCGCCGGCGGCGGCGTGCGCGGCGGCCGCATCATCGGCAAAACCGATCAAACCGGCGGCAAGGCCGTCGAGTACGGATGGAAAGCGAACCGCGACGTGCGCCCCGAGGATGTCACGGCGACGCTGTACTCCGCGATGGGCATCGACTACACCACCGTGCGCCACGACGATCCGCTGAATCGCGGATTCGACTACGTGCCGAACGCGCGCGAAGGACAGTACGAGCCGGTCGACGAGATCTTCTCGTAGCCCGCGCCTGTCCTGGCTTGCGGTTCCGCCCCGTCATCCTGAGTCGGCGAAGCGCGACGAAGGATCTCGAAATACGGAGACTCTGCGTCGTGCGAGATCCTTCGGCGTCTGCGCGCCTCAGGATGACGACGCAAAGTGCTCGAAGCCCTGCGCTTCGAGCGGCTGTGCGACGCCGTCTTCTTTCAACATCACCGCGCGATCGCGCGTCATTCTTCCGATGTTGTACACGGGACGTCCGACGCGGGTGCTCAGCTCTGCCTCACGCAATGATGACGTGAAGAGGAGCGCGTACTCTTCGCCGCCGTGCAGCACGACATCACGCGCGCGGATGCCGAGGCGCGGGCCGTAGGAGAGAAGATCGGGAAAGATCGGGATGCGCTCGCGCTCGATCTCCGCGCCGCAATTCGATGCATCGCAGAGATGATGAAGATCGGTCGAGAGGCCGTCCGAGACGTCGATGCACGACGTGACTTCCGCGATGCGCGCGAGCGCGAGTCCGAGCGCGACTTCCGGCTCGGGATCGAGCTGACGTCGAATCGCCGACTCGGCGAACTCGCGCTCCGCGTAACTCATGTCATCCCGAGCGTAGCGAGGGACCTGGGCGGGTGGGTGCGCGTTGCGTGGCCCCGCCCGCCCAGGTCCCTCGCTCACGCTCGGGATGACATCGAGGAGGTGCAGTCCCGTCGCGCTTCCGCCGATCGGACGCGAGAGATAGATGCGATCGCCCGGCTTCGCGCCGCTGCGCAAGAGCGGACGCGTGACGATCTTTCCGATTGCCGTGATCGCGATCGTCAGCTTCTCGCCGCGCGAGAAATCGCCACCGACGATCTCGATCGCGTGCTGCTTCGCCGCCTCAGCGAACGACGCCAGCAACTCATCCGCCTTTTCGTGCGCCCACGGCGGCAGCGCGAGCGAGAGCAGCGCGTACGCCGGCTGCGCGCCCATCGCCGCGAGATCGGAGAGGTTCACCGCCAGCGCTTTCCGCGCGATCAAGCGGACCGGCGTCGACCGCGTGAAGTCGACGTCTTCGACGAGCATGTCCGCCGTCATCACTTGTCCGTCGATGACCGCGGCGTCGTCGCCGATGCGATTCGAGAACAGCTCGCGCGCACGTGCCACGAGCGCGGCTTCGTTCATTGCGACTCCACCGGCACGATCGGCATGAGCGGGCGATCGAACGACTCGTTCTCGTACACGACTGCCTCGAGAAAGAGTCCCGACGGCGGCGCGGTCGGCGCGTAATGCTCCGCGTTGCGTTTCAGACGCGACGCGATGTCCGTCTCGTTGCCGCGTCCGATCTCCACGAAGAACGAGATCAGCTTGCGCACCATCTTCCAGAGAAAATGCGACGCGGCGATGCGCACGAGGATCAAGTCGCCCGCGCGCGCGAGCTCGCAGCGCTCGACGACCACGATGCGCGACTCGTCCGGCGCCAGCCGCTTGTCCGTGAATGCGCTGAAGTCGTGACGTCCCGCGATCGCGGAAGCCGCCCGCTGCATTGCATCGACGTCGAGCGTGTCTTTGATCCACCACACGAACGGCTTCGCGAACGCCGTGCGTCGCGTGGAGATTTGATAGAGGTACACGCGCGAGACCGCGTCGTGCCGCGCGTGAAAGTTGTCGCGCGCGCGCGTCGTGCGAAGGATGTGAATGTCGTGCGGCAGAAGGTCGTTGATCTTGCGCGTCAGGAGCAGCGGATCCATCGCCTTGTGCATCCGCAAATGCGCGACCTGCGCCGCGGCGTGCACGCCCGCGTCCGTCCGTCCCGCGCCGCCGATGTCTACCTCGCCAATGACTTCGCGTGCCGCCCGCAGCAGATGACCCTGAACCGTTTTCTGCGTGTTACCCTGCGCCTGCCAACCGGAATAGCGAGTGCCTTCGTACTCGATCGTCAGTTTATAAGTCGGCATGCGCCCAACAAGCTATCAGGTGATCGGGGATCTCTTCGTCGTCGTCTGGGACGACGGCCACGAATCATACTATCCGCTCGAAGAGCTCCGCCGCGCCTGCCCATGCGCCGTCTGCTCCGGCGAGCCCGACCTCTTCGGCCGCATGGCCGGCGGCCTCCCGCAACGCTACACGCCGGCGTCCTTCGTTCTCCAATCCGTAGAGCCGATCGGCAACTACGCGCTGCAGCCGAACTGGGCGGACGGGCACACGTATGGGATCTGGGCGTACGAGAGGCTGCGGGCGTTTTGTCCGGATTGCGCAAACAAGTAACACCGAGGTAGCCTCGGAGCGTGGCAGGAACGACGACGCTATATGAAAGAAAAAGACAGAGACTACCTTCGCGACGAGCTGCCGATTGACTACTCCGATATTCCTCAGCTGACGGATGAGTTCTGGAACACTGCCGTCGTCGGCCGTCATTACATTCCGATGACCGTGACGCGAGTCAGTATCGCCGACGACATCGCGGAGATTTTCCGCACCGACGATGATGTGAACGACGCACTGCGCCTGCTGATCAACGAAGGCCGGTTACCGCCATATCACTTTTGATCACCCCACCACCGTTCCCTCACGCCCCTCCAACGCCTCGCGCAAAACTTCCACGTCCGTGATCAGCACTTGCTTCTTCGTCGCGCGCACGAATTGGATGGCGGCTTCGATCTTCGGGCCCATCGATCCCGCGGGGAACTGGCCTTCGGCGAGGTAGCGCTCGGCTTCTTCGACTGAAAGGCGATCGATGGTTCGTTGCGTGGGTTTGCCGAAGTCGAGGGCGACTTTGTTGACGCCGGTCAGCACTAAAAACAAATCCGCGTTGAGGTCTGCCGCGAGCAATGCCGAGGCGTAGTCTTTGTCGATGACGGCTTCGATGCCGCGCCATTGATGGTCGCGGCCGCGGACGACGGGGATTCCTCCTCCGCCCGCCGCGATCACGACCGCCGAGCTCTCGAGCATGCGCGCGATCGTTTTCAAGTTGAGAATGCGCAGCGGCTTCGGCGAAGGCACGACGTGGCGCCAGCCGCGGCCCGCGTCTTCGCGCATCGTCCATCCATGATCGCGCTCGAGGGCTTCGGCGCGGAAGCGGTTGAAGAAGGGACCGATCGGCTTGGTCGGACGTTTGAACGCCGGATCGTTGGGATCGACTTCGACCTCCGTCAGGATCGTCGCGACCTCCCCGGCGGAACCGATCGATTCGAGTCGATTACGAATCGCCTGCTGCAGGACGAATCCGATCGAACCTTCGGTCTGCGCGACGCAGACGTCCAGCGACTGCGGCGGGATTTTCGTCGACGCTTCTTCGGCCTGCACGAGGATGTTGCCGACCTGCGGTCCGTTGCCGTGCACGACGATCAGTTTGTATCCGTGGCGCACGATGTCGGCGAGCCAGCGCGCTGCCTGCTTCGCCCGCGCGATCTGTTCTTCCTGCGTGCCGTGATCTTCGGGGCGCAGCAGCGCGTTGCCGCCGAACGCCACCACGGCCAACTTTGCTTGTTTTGTCATCCCGAGCGTCAGCGAGGAACCTGGGAGGGTGGGAGGCGCGCGTCCTGTGTCACCGCCCGCCCAGGTGCCTCGCTAACGCTCGGCATGACATCACATCAAAGGTCCTCGCGCTCGAGCGGCATGGTCATGCAACGCGGCCCGCCGCGCGCGCGCGACAACTCGTTCCCCGCGATCTGCAGCGCGTACTTTTTGTTCGTCCAGGTCTCGAGCTCCGTGCGGCCGAGGAGGAGATCGTCTTCGTAGACGATGTGATAGCCGTGGCGCGCGAGCTCCTCCGCGGTGCGCACGTTGCGCTCGTAGCCGAGAATGATTCCGGGCGCGAGCGCGAACGCGTTCGCACCGTCGGTCCACTGCTCGCGCTGCTGATCGACGGCGCGCCGTCCGCCGCAGTAGATCGGCTCGAGATCGAAGCCGCGTTTCTTCAGTGCGCCGAGGAGCGACTTCTCTTCCGAATAGCTGATGCCTTTCTTCTTCGTCAGATCGGCGAGCGTGACGCTCGCGGCCTGTCCGCCGCTCGGCAGGATGACCGGCGGATAGATGAGACATTCGTGGCGGCTGATGAATGTGAAGATGGTGTCGAGATGCATGAACGAGCGCGCGCGCGGGATGTCGACGATGATCGCGTGCCGCACACGCGCGCCCGCATCTTTGAGCGCGCGCAGCAGGCAGTCGACGCCGGTCTTGTTCGTGCGCTCGGTGACGCCGAGGAGCAGGAGATCGCGGCGCGGGACGAGCACGTCGCCGCCTTCAATCGTCGGCATGTTGCGCTTCGGCCGCTCGCGTTCCGTCGCCATGAAGTCGACCCAGAACGGCTGGACGTCGCTGAAGCGCGGGTGATGTTCGAAGACATATTTCGAGAGCAGCGACTCGCGTCGGCGCGCCTGCGTCGCCATCGAAGAGATCATCACGCGATCGCCGAGGACCACTTGCGGGTCGCGCATGAAAAAGAGATTCGGGATCGGGAAGAGATCGAACTTCGGCAGCTCGCCGGACGCGCTCTCGCGCGCGATGCCGGCGATCAACACTTCCGCGAGTGCGGCCGGACGCAGTTCGAGCAATGAGGCCGTCAGTCGCCGGTTGAGCCGGTTGCGCTTGGCGAGGTCGCGCACGACGTGGTCCTTCACGTCGCCGTCGTCGAATATCTCCTCGAGCAGATCCTGCAGATCGAGCACGTCGTCGGCGATGAAGCGGATCAGCTGCTGGAAACGGCGATGCTCCTCGCGCGCGACCTGTCCGTAAAGGATGTCGTCGAAGAGAAGCTGGGCCATCATGGGCGGGACCATCTGGTCGATCTCACGCCCGGGGAGGTGGACCAGCACGCTCTTTAGCCTGCCGATCTCACTCGTCACATTCAACCGCATGCGGACGGGATTCTATAGGCACGGGCTCACAGGCTCACAGGCGCATAGGCTCAGAGGAGCTACTATGAGCCCATGCGCCTATGCGCCCATGCGCCCCGGCTGGTGGGGTTGCTGTTCGTTCTGGCCGGACCATTCCTCGCGGCTGCGCCGCGTATCACGTTCGAACACCACGTCCCCGCGCCGCATGATTTGGGCGACATCGAAACGATCGCTGTCGTGCGCGCGATCGGCGACACGACGAAAGTCGACGCGTTCGTCGAGCGCTTCATCGAGCAGGTCAATCGCGGCGGGACGCTGCGCATGCGCGACGCGCGGCGCGGCGGCGACATGAAAGCGGATGCGTATCTCTCCGTGAAGTCGTTCACCTGCGAGTCCAAGAAAGGAACGGCGGAAGGGAACGCGTACGACGTCGACGGAAAAAAAGCGCGGCGGCAGTTCGTCTGGAGCGATGCGATCTGCACGGCTCGCGTCGACGTATCCGCGGGTAAGCAGCAGGTCTCGTATCTCGTGAAAGGGGAGGGGACGTCGCCGCGCGTCGACGAGCTGACGGACGAGGAGAAGAACATCGCGCTCGATCAGGCGACGCGCTACGCGGCGGTGAATGCGGCCGACCGCATCACGCCGCGACGCGTGCGCGAGTCGATCCAGCTCGATCCGAATGCGCCTGCCTTCGACGAAGGATTCGCGCGCATCGACGTCGGAGAGCTCGGCGATGCGCGCGAGATCTGGCAGCGCGCGCTGCGGCAGGATCCGCGAAGCGCTGCGCTGCATTACAACCTCGCCGCCGTGTGCGAGGCGCTTGGCGATGCTCAGGCCGCGGAGCTGCACTACGTGACCGCGCGGCAGCTCGCCCCGCGCGAAGATCGCTACGCGAGCGAGTACAAGTCGTTCATGCGCCGCCGGCCGTAAACGTTTCGCTCGGCGCGGTGTGGCCCCACACGGTGTCCGCCCGTGGGACACTTCGTCCCATCTTCGAACGATCGCCGTTGCCGCGGCGCAATCAAATCAAATAGTTAGCGGCGGCATCGCGCTCGCTGACGTGACCGGGCATGATCGGCCGCGACATTCGCTACTTCTTTCGCACGCTCGGGCGTCAGCCGGGATTTGCGTTGACCGTGATCCTTTCGCTGGCAGTCGGCATCGGCGCGAACACGGTGATGTTCGGCGTCGCGCGCGCGATCCTCTTCGATCACATCGCGGCGCGAGATCCCGAGTCGCTCGTCCTGCTCGAATGGTCCGCGAATGATTTTCCCGCCGAGTCGCTGTCCGGCAGCGTGTCGTTCGACGGCGCCAACGCGAGGAGCACTTCGTTCTCATCTCCCGCGTACGAGATGTTCGCGCGCAATGCGCGCACGCTTTCCTCGCTCGTCGCGTTCTCCGGCATCGACCGTTTGAACGTTTCGATCCACGGCGAGCCGACGATCGCGCGCGGCGCGATGGTCTCGGAAAACTATTACGACGCGCTCGGCGTGCGCGCCGCCCTCGGGCGTTTGCTCATGCGCGACAACGAAGCCGTCATCAGCTACGCGTACTGGCGTTCGCGACTCGGCGGCGATCCGAATGTGATCGGCAGCGCGCTCGTGTTGAACGGCAAGCCGTTCACGATCGCCGGCGTCGAGCCGCGCGCGTTTCGCGGCACGCTCGACGTCGGCAGCGCGGCGCAAGTGACGGTGCCGCTGTCCGCGCAGAAGACGCTGTTCGGAGTCTCCGACGCGACGAATCCGAGCTCGTGGTGGGTGCAGCTCATGGGTCGCCGCCGCGGCAGCGACGCGCAAATCGCTTCCGAGCTGACCGCGATGTTGCAGCCGCAGGTGCACGGGCCGCGCATTCACGTGCGCGCACTTCCGGGCGCGCGCGGCCTCGGCGAAACGCGCGCGAACCTGCGCCAGCCCGTGCTCATCCTCGTGGCCGCGGTCCTGCTCGTGTTGCTCATCGCCTGCACGAACGTCGCGGGGCTGCTGCTCGCGCGCGCGACATCGCGCCGAAAAGAGATCGCCGTCCGCATGTCCCTCGGCGCGTCGCGCACCGCGTTGATCACGCAGCTCCTCGTCGAAAGCGTCACGCTCTCGCTCCTCGGCGGCGCGGCCGGCATCGCGCTCGCGTACTGGATCCGCCCGCTCGTGCCGTTCGTCCTCACCACGCCGGGGCCGCAGCTCGACGTCGCCGTGCCGATCGACGTGCGCGTGCTGCTCTTCACGATCGCGATCTGCGTGTTGACCGGTGTCGCGTTCGGAATCGTGCCCGCGATGCGCGCGACGAACATCCGCATCACGACCACGACGCGCAACCGATTCGCGAACGTGTTGATGACGATTCAGATCGCGGTCTCGATCGTGCTGATGATCGGCTGCGGCCTCTTCCTCCGCTCGCTCGCGTATCTCGAATCGAGCGAGCGCGGATTCGATGCGAACAACCTGCTGCTGTTCCGTCTCGATCCGACGCTCAACGGCTACGAAGGCACGCGTCTCGTGCAGTTCTACGACGAAGTACTGACGCGCGTGCGCGCCGTGCCGGGCGTGCGCATCGCCGCGCCGACGCGCTACGCGCTTCTCAGCGGCATGTCCGCGATCGGCACGCTGATCATCGAAGGAAAACCTGTCGACGAGAAGAAGCGCGAGTACGTGTACATGCACACGGTCGGCGAGCAGTTCCTCGACGCGATGCGCATTCCGGTCGTCCTCGGCCGAGGAATTCGCGCGAGCGATGATGAAGGCGCGCCGAAGGTGGTGCTCATTACGCAGACGCTGGCGCGCCAGTTCTTCCCGCACGAGAATCCGATTGGACGGCACATCGGCTTCTCGAAAAAGAAAGCACCGGCGTACGAGATCGTCGGCATCGTGCGCGACGCGCGCTACACGTCGATGAAGGACGAGATGCCGCCGACCGTGATCTTCCCGTATCGCCAGCAGCTCGACCGCATCAACTCGATGAGCTTCGTCGTGCGAACGAGCGGCGATCCGCATCAGCTGGCGAACGCAGTGCGTGCCGCCGTGCGCAACATCGATCCGAACGTGCCGCTGTTCGATGTCCGCACGCAGACCGAACAGATCGACGAGTCGATGCGGCACGAGCGCGCGCTGGCCGCGCTGTCGACGTTCTTCGGAATCGTCGCACTCGTGCTGTCGTGCATCGGCCTGTACGGCCTCATGTCCTACATCGCCGCGCGGCGCACGCGCGAGACCGGCGTGCGTATCGCCCTCGGCGCGCGCGAGCGCGACATCGCCTGGAACGTATTGCGCCGCGCATTGCGGCTCGTTCTCATCGGGGTGGTGGCGGGAGGCGCCGCGTCGCTCGCATTTACGAAATACGTGCAGAGTCTCGTCTACGGCATCCGCGTCAACGACGCGGCCACCATCGCCGGCGCGATTGCCGTGATGGTGGCCGTGACTCTGGTTGCGAGCTGGTTCCCCGCGCGCCGCGCCAGCCGGACGGATCCTGTGACCGCGCTACGCGCGGAATGACTCAGTGGAGCGGCGGCCGCTTCGGCCGCCGACCCCTCGCGAGAATCCGGCGGCCGAGAGCGGCCGCCGCTCCACAGGATCGCGCTGGAAGCGCGCACCACTCCGCGCTGTTACAGCGCGCGCATGACTGCCGCCGTTGAACTTACGAGCGAGCTGGGCCGCGAAGTCGCGCGGCGCCGGACGTTCGCGATCATTTCGCATCCGGACGCGGGAAAGACGACGCTCACCGAGAAGCTCCTCCTCTACGGAGGCGCGATCGAAGAAGCGGGCTCGGTCCGCGCGCGCAAAGCGCAGCGGCACACGACCTCGGACTGGATGGCGATCGAGCAGAGCCGCGGCATCTCGATCACGTCGACGGTTTTGCAGTTCGAATACAACGGCGCGGTGCTCAATCTCCTCGACACGCCGGGCCACCAGGATTTCAGCGAAGACACCTATCGCACGCTCGCCGCGACCGACAGCGCGGTGATGGTGCTCGACGGCGCGAAAGGCATCGAGCCGCAGACGCGCAAGCTCTTCGAAGTCTGCCGCATGCGGCACATCCCGATCCTCTGCTTCATCAACAAGCTCGATCAGTCCGCGCGCGATCCTTTCGAATTGATCGGCGAGATCGAGCGCGAGCTGAAAGTCGCCGCGGTGCCGATGAACTGGCCAATCGGCAACGGTCCGACCTTTCAGGGCGTGTTCGATCTGCGAAAGCAGCAGGTGTTGCGCTTCGAGCGCACGCACCACGGCGCGTCCGTCGCGCCGGTGACGGTGAGCGGACTCGATGATCCGACGCTCGAAGATGCCGTCGGTCCGTACGCGTGGCAGGAACTGCGCGAAGCGGCGGAGCTGCTCGAAGGTGCAGGACACGAATTCGACCGGCGCGCGTTCGAGTACGGACGCGTGATTCCCGTCTTCTTCGGCAGCGCCGTGAACAATTTCGGCGTCGAGCCGTTCCTGCACGCGGTCATCGAGCTCGCGCCTCCGCCGTCGGCGCGTCACGCGAAGCAGAAGGGCGAGGACGTCGAGCTCGAACCGGTCGATCCGACGTTCACCGGCTTCGTGTTCAAGATCCAGGCGAACATGGACAAGCGGCATCGCGATCGTCTCGCATTCATGCGCATCACGTCCGGCGCGTTCGAGAAGGACATGCTCGTCCATCACGCGCGCCTCGGGCGCGAAGTGCGCATGACCCGCCCGCACCGCCTGTTCGCGCGCGAGCGCGTCGGCGTCGAGCGCGCCTATCCCGGCGACGTCATCGGCTTCGTCAATCCCGGTCTCTTTCAAATCGGCGACGCCGTGTCGTCCGGCGATCCGGTCGAGTTCGATCGCATCCCGCGTTTCGCGCCCGAGCATTACGCGACACTGCGCGCGAAGCAGGTCACGCGGCAGAAGCAGTTTCAAAAAGGACTCGAGCAGCTCGAAGAAGAAGGCGCGATGCAGGTCTTCGTGATCCACGAAGGACTGCGCAGCGAGCCGATTCTCGCGGTCGTCGGCGAGCTGCAGTTCGACGTGCTGCAGTCGCGGCTCGAGACCGAGTACAACGTCGAGACGACGATGACGACGCTGCCGTACAAACTCGCGCGCTGGATCGATCGCGACGTCGATGACGTCGCGCACATGCCGCTGCCGTCGAAGTCGCGCGTCGCTACCGATCGCAACGGCCAGGCCGTCGTCCTGTTCGCGTCGGATTGGGAGCTCGAGCTCGCCATGAAAGACAACCCCGGCGTGGAATTCAAGAGCGCGAGTTGATACATTGCGCTTCATGAGATGGTCGTGGGTTGTACTCGCGACGTTCGTTTTCTCCGCTTCGCTTCAGGCTCAATCCGCGCAATCGACACAGAAGCTCCTCGAGTCCGAGGCGGCGAAACTGCGCGCGTGGGGAAGCGATCCCGTGATCGTGGCGGCGGTGAAGGCGCAGAACGCGAAGAAAGTGCCGCTGGCGACGATCCAGTCGCTCGACAAACAGTGGATCGCCGGCAAGGCGGAAACATTGGTCAAGCAGATCATCACCGGTACCTGCGCGGATCATTTGCGCCAGCTCGCCGCGACGAACACGGTGTACGGCGAGATCTTCGTGATGGACAACCAGGGCGCGAACGTCTGCGCGAGCGACAAGACGTCCGACTACTGGCAAGGCGACGAAGCGAAGTGGCAGCGGGCCTTCGCGGCCGGCAAGGGTGACGTGTTCATCGACCGTCCCCGCTACGACGACAGCGCATCGCGCAACCTCGCGCAGATCTCCGTTCCGGTGATGGACGGCGGCCGCGCGATCGGCGCGATCACGATCGGACTGACGGTTCGGTAGCGTCCCCCTGGTGTAGGACAGGCTTTCCAGCCTGTCCTCCAGAGGCCGCGCGATCGGCGCGATCGCGATCGGACTGTCGATTCGCTGATGTCATCCCGAGCGTAGCGAGGGACCTGGGCGGGCGGGGCTGCGTTGCACGAGCTTCGTGCCGCCACCCGAGCCCCGGCTCCCTCGCTCACGCTCGGGATGACAGCCACTCCCGATACGCAATCGGCGAGATCTCGCTCGGCTTGATCTCGCTGCGTCCGCCCCAGAACACGTTCGTGTACGAGACCGGCATCCCGATCGACGCGAGATGCTCGTCGATCGCGCGTTTGTGCGCGAGCACGCTTTCCTTTTCGGTTCCGTGCGCGACGGCCATGATGTTCACGTTGCGGAACTCTTCGCCGCCTTCGCGCCAGTAGCAGTGCGTGAGGATGTGAAAGCGGCCGATCTCGCGTCCCGCTTCCATTTCGCGTCCCGGCGGAACGGCCCAGTGAAAGAGCGCGTTGAAGCGCGTCACGCGATCGCCGGTCTGCAGTGTCTTCACATGTTCGAGAAAGGTCGAGAAGCGTCCGATCACGCCGCGCGCGTTGAGGTTCGCAGCGACGGCGTTGAAGATGTCGGGAAGCAGGTCCGCTTCTTCCGCGCGGCGCTCCCAGACATCGCGCACGACCTCGTCCGGCGTCAGCTCGCGTTTCAGTGCGGTCAGCACCTGCCACTCGAGATCGGAGAGCTCGACTTTCGCCGTGTCCTTCACTTCCGCCAGCTCGTCCGACTTCGAGCCCGGCTCCATCCCTTTGCGTCGCACGTGGCCGACGCCTAGCGCGAAGATGCGGTGGGCCGGCATCACGCGGAAATGCAGCGCGCCGGTGAGCTTCGCGAGAATCGCGCAGTGCTTCTCGATCGAGTAGCCCTGCGGCACTTTGACGGTCGTCCACAGTCGATAGTTCGATCCCGGCGTCGCGGCGTCCGTCGAGCGGATGACGACGTGTCCCGAAAACGGATCCTCGCGAAACATGAAGTCGAATGCCTCATCGAGCTTCTCATTCGGGAACTGCCACGCCACGAGCGCTCCCTCAGCGAGATTCGTCGCCATCAACGTTTGCCGCACACGGCGGATCGTCCCCGCCTGCAGCATCGCGCGGATGCGCTCCATCACCAGCTCGACGTCGAGCCCCGCTTTGTTCGCGATCTCTCCGAACGGATCTTCGACGAATCCCTGAATGCGATCCTCGGAGACGGCGAGGATCTGCGCGTTGATCGGATCGGTGTGAGCGATCGGCACTTCTGTGGCGGGGGCCGTGGTCATGATGCGATCATAGGCTGACAGGCGCAGTGGCTCAAAGGCTCAAAGACTCATAGAGCTGTGAGCCCATGCGCCCAGGAGCCTATGCGCCTCTTCGCCATCCTCCGTGCCGCCGTCATCGCCCCGCTCTTCGTCTCGATTTGGATGTGGTTTCTTCCACGCTGGTTCGCGCAATCGAAGGGCGTTGCCTTCGAGGCGAACGCGAATCCGATCGCGTTCGCGCTCCTCGCGATCGGCGCGCTGATCATGCTGCGCTGCGTGTGGGACTTTGCGTGGACGGGCCGCGGCACGCCCGCGCCGTTCGATCCGCCGCGGCGTCTCGTCGTGCGCGGTCTCTATCGCCGGGTCCGCAATCCGATGTACCTCGGGATGGGCTTCGCGTTGGGCGGCGAGGCGCTCCTGATCCCGAACATCGCCCGGGAGATCCTCATCATGCTGCTGATCCTCTGGGCGCTCGTGAACGGATTCGTGATGTTGTACGAAGAGCCGAAATTGCGCGAGCTATTCGGCGACGACTACAAGCTGTATTGCGAGAACGTGCGGCGCTGGATTCCGCGGCTCACCCCGTTTACGTTACAATTATTTGCATAATGCGCGTACTGTTGTTCCTCGGATTCCTCGTTTCGGCGACCGCTGCGTTCGCGGACGCGTCCGCCGTCGTCGAGTTGACGGCCACGACCAGCGAGGAGAGTCTCACGCCCGGCTCGGAGCTCGGCTACACCTTCACAGTCACGAATGCCGGAGCGGTCGACGCCCACAACGTCGTGCTCTCCGACGATACAGCGTCGATCACGCGGTTCATCTCGTTCGTTGAAACGAGAGGCCCCGCGGCGTCGATCCTCACGCCGTTGTATGGCGGATACGGTACAGCCATCGCGAGGATGGACACGCTTCACGCCGGCGAATCGGCGACGTTCAAACTGTTCGTTCGTATCGATCCGACCGTCGACATCTACGTATTGACCAATCAGCCGGTCATCGAATACGACACCGGCGATCCTAATCAAGGCACCGGCAGCCGCCTGCTCATCGTCCTGGTGGGACCGGACGCCGACCTCGAAGTCGCGAGCCGCGCACCGGAGGTGCGCGTAACGCAGTTCCCGATCACGGTCGACGTCGGGAATGACGGACCGCAGACGGTGCAGCGCGCCGACGTTGACCTGACGATCGAGGGCGACCTGGCAAAAGTGAAGTATCTGAGCGTCACGCCGTCGCAGGGAACCTGCTCCGAGCCTGCGATCTTTGCCATCATTGGTTCACCATCGCCTCCGCCTGTCTGGCGAGTGCAGTGCGCCCTCGGTACGCTCACGCCGGGAGCAACGGCAACGATCATCGCGCTCGTCGATACCAAGCCGGTGAAGACGATCTTCACGCATCACGTCAGCGTCACCGCATACAACGATCACAACCGCTCGAATAATCACAGCGCGTTGGTGCTCTCGAACTACAGCAACGGCCGCACGCGCTCCGTGCGCAAATAGCGCCGTTTGACAGGAGCGCCGCCGCTGCCGTACCCTCCGCCCACCTGGACTGATTTGCGTGTGGCCGCTTGCAACCAGGATAAAAAAAGCTAAAGAGCCGGCGTTCGTCAGCCCCTCTCGCTTCGGCGGCCCCGCCAAAAGGACGACGCGCATGCCCCAGCCCGACCGCACTGAAGAGCTTCGACGCATTCTCACGCAGCGCATCCTCGTGCTCGACGGCGCGATGGGGACGATGATCCAGCGCTATCGATTGTCGGAGAGCGACTTTCGCGGGACGCGCTTCGCCGATCATCCGCGCGATCTCAAAGGCGCGAACGACCTGCTCTGCCTCACGCGTCCCGAGGTGATCGAAGAGATCCATCGCGCATATCTCGAGGCCGGTTCCGACATCATCGAGACCAACACCTTCAACGCGCAGGCGATCTCGATGGCGGACTACGCGCTCGAGGCCTGGTGCTATGAGATCAATCTCGAAGCCGCGCGCATCGCGCGTCGCGCGGCGGATGCGTTCACGGATAAACCGCGCTTTGTCGCCGGCTCCCTCGGCCCGACGAATCGCACGGCCTCGCTCTCGCCGGACGTCAACAACGCCGGCCTGCGCAGCGTCACGTTCGACGAACTGGTCGACGCGTATTACGAAGAAGTGCGCGGACTCGTCGACGGCGGCGTCGACATCCTGATGCCGGAGACGACGTTCGACACGCTCAACCTGAAGGCCGCGCTCTTCGCCATCGAAAAGTATTTCGACAACACCGGCATTCGCCTTCCCGTCATCGCGTCGATCACGATCACCGACGCCTCGGGCCGCACGTTGTCGGGACAAACGGTCGAAGCGTGCTGGAACTCGATCAGCCACGCGCCGCTCCTCGCCGCCGGCATCAACTGCGCGCTCGGCGCAGAAGACATGCGCCCGCACGTCGAAGAGCTGTCGTCGCTCGCGCCGGTGTTTCTCTCGTGTTATCCGAACGCCGGCCTTCCCAACGCGTTAGGGGGCTACGACGAGACGCCGGAGATGATGGCCGCCACGCTGCGCGACTACGCGGCAAACGGCTGGCTCAATCTCGTCGGCGGCTGCTGCGGTACGGGACCCGATCACATTCGCTTGATCGCGCAAACGGTGGCCACGCTGCCGCCGCGCGTGCCGCCGCATCCCCCGAACTATCTGCGCTTGTCGGGGCTCGAGCCTCTCACCGTGCGCGTCCCCTCACCCGGCGCTTCGCGCCACCCTCTCCCCGCAAGCGGGGCGAGGGGCGACGAGGGTGGTGGCCCTTCTCCCCGCTTGCGGGGAGAAGGTGGCCGAAGGCCGGATGAGGGGCCGTCCGATGATGGCGCAGGCTCCCAGTTCATCATGGTCGGCGAGCGCACCAACGTCACCGGCTCGCCGAAATTCGCCGCGCTCGTCAAACAGAACGATCTCGACGGCGGACTGAAGATCGCGAAGCAGCAGATCGACGGCGGCGCGAACATCCTCGACGTCAACATGGACGAAGGCCTTCTCGACTCCGAGAAGGTGATGACCGATTTTCTCAACCTTCTCGCCGCGGAGCCGGACATCGCCAAGGTGCCGATCATGGTCGACAGCTCGAAATGGTCGGTCATCGAGGCGGGACTGAAAACGCTGCAGGGGAAGTCGGTCGTCAACTCGATCTCGCTCAAAGAAGGGGAAGAGGTCTTCAAGCATCACGCGCGGCTCTGCAAACGTTACGGCGCCGCGGTGGTCGTCATGGCCTTCGACGAGCAGGGACAGGCCGACTCGATCGAGCGCAAGGTCGAGATCTGTTCGCGGGCATATGACATCCTCGTCAATGACGCCGGCTTCAATCCCTCCGACATCATCTTCGACGTCAACGTGCTCACCGTCGCCACCGGCATGGAGGAGCACGCGAATTACGGGATCGCCTTCATCGAAGCCGTGCGTCGATTGCGCGAGAAGTATCCGCTCGCGAGCTCGAGCGGCGGCATCAGCAACGTGTCGTTCTCCTTCCGCGGGAACAACGTCGTGCGCGAGGCGATGCATGCGGCGTTTCTCTACCACGCGATTCGGGCCGGCCTCACGATGGGCATCGTCAACGCCGGACAGCTCGGGATCTACGAGGAGATTCCGAAGGATTTGCTCGAGCTGGTCGAAGACGTGCTGCTGAATCGCCGTCCCGACGCGACGGAGCGCTTGATCACGTTCGCGGAAACCGTCAAAGGAAAAACGAAGACGGCGGAGAAGGAAGAAGAGGAGTGGCGCGGCGGCACCGTCGAAGCGCGCCTCTCGCACGCGCTCGTCAAAGGCATCGTCGACCACATCGACGCCGACGTCGAAGAAGCGCGGCAGAAATATCCGACCGGACTCTCGATCATCGAAGGTCCGCTGATGGACGGCATGAACGTTGTCGGCAATCTCTTCGGCGCGGGCAAGATGTTCCTGCCGCAGGTCGTGAAGAGCGCGCGCGTGATGAAGAAGGCGGTCGCATATCTGCTGCCGTTCATGGAAGCGGAGAAGGCGAAAGCCGGCAACCATTCGGCGCGCGGAAAAATCGTCATGGCGACGGTGAAGGGCGACGTTCACGATATCGGCAAGAACATCGTCGGCGTCGTTCTCGGCTGCAACAACTACGAAGTGATCGACCTCGGCGTGATGGTCTCGGCGGAAAAAATCCTCGACACCGCGGAGAAAGAACACGCCGACATCATCGGACTCTCCGGCCTCATCACGCCGTCGCTCGACGAGATGGTGCACGTCGCGCGCGAGATGGAACGGCGCGGCTTCCAGACGCCGCTCCTCATCGGCGGCGCGACGACGTCGAAGCTGCACACCGCCGTGAGAATCGCGCCGCGCTACCACGCGCCGACCACCCACGTGCTCGACGCCTCGCGCGCCGTCAGCGTCGTCACGACGCTGCTCTCCGACAAGCGCGACGCATTTACTAATGCGACCGCGAGCGAGTACGCGCGCCTCCGCGAAGCGCAGGAGTCGCGCTCGATCACGATCCTTTCGCTTACCGATGCGCGTCGCCGCGCGCCGTCGCTGACGTACGCGCCCGACACGCCGCAATTCACCGGCACGAGAGTGTGGGACGACGTCTCGCTCGAGCGCATCGAGCCGTTCATCGACTGGACGCCGTTCTTCCAGACCTGGGAGCTGCGCGGGCGTTATCCGCAGATCCTCGACGAGCCGCGCGCGAAGGAGTTGTACGACGACGCGCGCAAGCTGCTCTCCGAGATCATCGAGAAGCGTCTGCTTCACGCGCGCGCCGTGTTCGCGATCTGGCCCGCGCATCGCGAAGGAGACGACATCGTTGTCCCCGGTGGACGGTTCCACACACTGCGACAACAGCAGGAAACGACGACCGGCGAGAACCTCTCGCTCGCCGACTTCGTCGCGCCGTCGAACGACCATATCGGAGGCTTCGCCGTCACCGCAGGAATCGGCGTCGACGAATTGGTCGCACGCTTCCAGAAAGACCACGACGACTACAACTCGATCATGACCAAGGCGCTCGCCGATCGATTGGCCGAGGCGCTTGCGGAGCTCGTGCACAAAGAAGTGCGCGCGCAGTGGTATGCGAAGGACGAGTCGCTGTCGAGCGACGATCTGATCGCCGAGAAATATCGCGGCATCCGGCCTGCGCCGGGATATCCCGCGTCACCCGATCACACCGAGAAGCGCACGCTCTTCGAGCTGTTAGGCGCGGAAAAGCTCGGCATCCAGCTCACCGAGTCGTACGCGATGATGCCGGCGTCGTCCGTCAGCGGCTTGTACTTTGCGCATCCGCGGGCGCGCTACTTCTCCGTCGGGAAAATCGACGCGGATCAGGTCCGCGATTACGCCGCGCGCAAAGGAATGAGCGTGGAAGAAATGGAACGGTGGCTCTCGCCGAACCTCGGGTACGAGCCGGAGACGGTTTCGCAGTCACGCGGTCTCGCGGTTACGCAGCGTTGATCTGCCGCGCAACCGCGCAACCGCCGCAACCGCGCAACCACCTACTGCAGGTACTTGATCATCTCTTTCGCCGTCGCCGCATCTTTGCTGTCCGGCTCCAGCTCGAGATATTTCTGCAGGTTCGCCTTCGCGTCCGCGTTCTTTTGCGTGCGGGCGTACAGCATTCCGAGCTCGTAGTACCCGCGCGCCAGCTTCGGGTCGGCGGCCACTGCCTGCTTGAGCAGCTTCTCCGCCTCGGCGTCGTTGCCGGCGTTGATCGCTTTCGCTGCGTCGTTGAACAGCTGTCCCGCGTTCGCCGGCAGGTGCTTCTGCGCTTCCGCCGCCGCGGCCTTGTCGCCCGTGGCGAGATACGAGTTCGTCAGCACTGCCCACATGTCGGTGTCTTCGTCGTCGATCTCGAGGACTTTCTTCGCGGCCTCGATCGCCTTCGGATACTCCTTCAGCTTCAGATGAGTTTTGGCGAGCGCCGACCATGCCGGAGTGAATGCCGGCTTCAGCTTCAGCGCTTCTTCGAACTTCGCGATCGCCTCGGCGGTCTTGCCTTCGTTCGCCAGCCCCGCGCCTTCGTTGTACGCGATCGCCGCCGGGTCGCCCGCGGCCTTCACAGGCGCGCCGCCCTCCGGAGCCACGTCGCCCTTCGACAGCTCGACGTCCTTGGGATTCGGCTCGCCGAGCTTCAACTTGATCACTTCCTGGTGCGGCGCATAACCGGGCGCCGACCATGTGAACTTGTATGGAATCGTGCCGTCGAGCACGAAGAACGCATACGAGCCGTCCTTCTTCGACTTCGTTTCCTGATGCACCGTCTTCGCCTGCGTCGCGTCGAGCGTGACCGTGGCGTTCGGGATCGGGTCTTTCGTCGCGGCATCGACGATTTTGCCGTTGATGCGCGCCTCGCCGGCGGCGAACGCGTTCGCCACAACGAAGAGCAACGTCAGCAGGCAGAGCGCAAGTGTTTTACGCATGGGCTTGTCTCCTCTGGTTGGAATCCCTCTGTTGGATTGCAACGACGTCAAACATCACTCGAACGTCAGATATGTCTGATCCTTGAGGCCGCGCTCGTATTCCTGCAGCAGGCGCATCCCTTCGTTCGGCTTGACGATATCCTGCTTGATCGCGACGTCGATCTGCTGCTTCATCCGCTTCTCGAGATCGCGCCAGTCCCACTGCGTCATCGCCAGCACTTCACCGATCGGCTGGCCGGGGATCTCTTCCTCGATGTAGAAGCCGGCTTCTTCGTCGGGATCGAGGAACACGTGCACCTCGTTCACGCGGCCGAAGAGGTTGTGGATGTCGCCCATGATGTCCTGGTAGGCGCCGGTGAGAAACACGCCGAGGAGGTAGGGCTCTTCGGGGCGGATCTCGTGGAGCGGAAGCGTGTCGCGCACGTCGTTGAGGTCGATGTACTTCGAGACCTTGCCGTCCGAGTCACACGTGATGTCGACGATCGTCGACTCGTACATCGGCTTTTCGTCGAGGCGATGAATCGGGACGATCGGGAACAGTTGCCCGAGGGCCCAGTGGTCGAGCAGTGACTGGAAGACCGAGAAATTGCAGATGTGCTGATCGGCGAGCTCGATCTTCAGATCGCGCACGTCCTCCGGTACTTCCGTCGCATCCATCGCGCTGACGATCGTCTGGGTCCGCTCGGCGATCTGCCAGTACAGCGACTCGACGCGCGCTTTCACGTCGAGAGCGAGCAGGCCGAGCTCGAACATCGTCTGCGCCTGCTCTTTGATCAGCTGCAGGTCATGCCACGCCTCGGTCACGTTGACGTCCGCGAGCCGCTGATCGATGTCGATCAGCTCCTTGACCAGTTTGTGATCGGCGGCGCGGATCACGCGCGGCTCGAGCGGCGTCTTCTCGATTGCGCCGAACGCCTGCACCACCAGCACGGAATGATGCGCGACCGTCGCGCGTCCCGACTCCGACACGATCGTCGGATGCGGCACCTTCTCGTCGTCGCACACATCCATGATGTTGTAGACGATGTCGCTCGCGTACTCCTCGACCGAGTAGTTCATCGACGAGTGGAACGTCGAGCGCGAGCCGTCGTAGTCGATGGCCAGTCCGCCGCCGACGTCGACGTACTCGAGTTTGTGTCCGCTCTTGTACAGCTTCGCGTAGTACATCGCCGCTTCGCGCACCGCGCGCTTGATCGTCAGGATGTCGGGGATCTGCGAGCCGATGTGGAAGTGCAGGAGCTTGAACGCGGAGCTCATGTTGGCCTCGGCCATGATCTCCATCGCTTCCAGCATCTCGGCAGTCGAGAGCCCGAACTTCGCGTGCTCGCCGCCCGAGGTGGCCCACTTGCCGGAGCCTTTCGAGAGCAGGCGCACACGCAAGCCGATCCACGGCTCGACGCCGAGCTCCGCCGCGATCGTCGTGATCATCTCGACCTCGGAGACCTTCTCCGCGACGATGATGATTTTCTTTCCGAGCTTGCGCCCGATCAGCGCCGTGCGGATGTAGTTCCGGTCCTTGTAGCCGTTGCAGATGATCAGCGAGTCGGGATCGTGATGGACCGCGAGTCCGGCGAAGATCTCCGGCTTCGATCCGACTTCGATGCCGTGATGGAACGGCCGTCCCGCGTCGAGGATCTCCTCGACGACTTCACGCAGCTGATTCACTTTCAGCGGGAACACCGCGCGATACAAGCCGCGATAGCTGTGGTCGTCGATCGCCTTCGTGAACGCGCTGTTCAGCGTTTCCACGCGATGGCGCAGGAGGTCCTGGAAACGGATGAGAATCGGAGTGGCGAGACTGAGGCTCTGCGCGGCGCGGACGACGTCGATGATCGGAACGGAGATTCCCTTCGACTGCAGCGGCGCGACCGTCATCTCGCCGCCGGCCTGGACATCGAAGTAGCCGCCGCCCCAGCGATCGATCATGTACAGCGAGATCGCGTCGTCGATCGTCCAGTCGCGCTGCTGTGCTTCGATGATTTCTTCGGCGTGCGTGGTCAATTTCCCGTCAGATTCCTCCGCGCGAAGAATAAAGCAAATTCAACTCGTCACTCGTTAAATCGAGACCCGCGGCCTGCGCGCAGTCGACGGCATGCTCCACCGAGCGTGCGCCGGGGATCGGAACGACCGTCGCCGCCTGCGCGCGCGTCCACGCGATCGCGACCTGCTGCACCGAAATGCCCCGCGTTTCCGCGATGCGCCGCAGCGGCGCGAGCTCGTGCAGCTTCTTCGCGAGCCGCGAGCCGCCGAGCGGGCTGTAGGCGAGAAAGAGAATGTTGCGACGCGCGCACTCCTGCGCGATCGGAACGGACTCGCGCGCGTATGGACTCAATCGGTTCTGCACCGACGCCACCGGAAGAATGCGCGCCGCGCGATCGAGCTGCTCGATCGACACGTTGCTCAAGCCGAAGTGCTCGAACTTTCCTTCGCGATGCAGCTCCGCAAACGCTTCAATACTCTTCTCGAACGGCACCTTCAGATCCGGCGCATGAAACTGATACAGCCAGATCCGCTCCGTTTGCAGCGCACGCAAACTCCGCTCGCACGCCGCGCGAATCTGTTGCGGGTTCCCCGCATTCACCCACGCGCCGCCCGGCCGCGCCAACCCGCCCTTCGTCGCGACACGAATCTTGTCGCGCTGGCCGATCGAAGCGATCAAGCGCTCGTTGTGCCCGATGTCGTCATCGTCGAGGCAATACACATCGGCGGTGTCGATCAACGTCATTCCCGCATCGATCGCCGCATTCAATACGCGTCGCGCGACGTCTTCCGGCGGCCGCCCTTTGATCGACAAAGGCATCCCGCCGAATCCGATTTTGGGCAGAGCGTCCATTCTGCGAATTATCACGCCCCTCATCCGGCCTTGGGCGACCTTCTTCTCCCCGCAAGGAGGAGAGCGGGCGTCCCGCCCGCCCCCGGGAGGCGGGCAGGATGCCCGCTCTCCTCGGCAGACAGGGAGAAGGGCGAGGGGTGGTGGCCCCTCGCCCCGCTCGCGGGGCGAGGGTGGCGCGGAGCGCCGGGTGAGGGGCTAATCCTTCCGAAAATGCGCCCCGATCGACCGCGGATTCCGAATCGCCGCCTGCGAAACGATCGTCGCCATCTGCTGTCCGTGAAACAGCTCGACGATCGACTTGCTGATCATCGACTCGTGGTAGTACTTCGTCAGGCGCGAGCCGAGGTGCTGCATATCGGAAAGCGCGCGCTTGAGGCGCTCGACCGTGCGCACGATGCCGACGTAGTTCCACATCGTGTTTTGGATCGTCGTCCAGTCCTGCAGGATGAGCGCGGGATCTTCGCGATTCTCTTTTCCCGGCGCCTGCCAGTCCGGCACCGTTTGCAGAATCGCCAGCGGCACCGTGCCCGTCCCCGCGCCCATGGATGAGAACGCGCGGTGCACCGCCGGCGACGCGCTGCTCGACGCGCTCGAGCGCTTCGCGAGAATCGACTGCGCGGCGTAGTAACCCCACGTCAGTCCTTCCAGCAGCGACGTCGACGCGAGGCGGTTGGCGCCGTGGAGACCCGAGCACGACGTCTCGCCGATCGCATACAGGCGGCTCAGCGTCGTCTCGCCCGCCGTGTTCACGAGCACGCCGCCGCAGAAGTAGTGCGCGGCGGGAACGACCGGAATCGGATCGCGCTCGATGTCGACGCCGAGGTCCTTGCAGGCTTTGGAGATGTTGGGGAAGCGCTCGTGCGGCGGCTGGTGGCCGTTGTAGAAATTCGCGAGATCGAGGTAGACGAATTCGTCCTTGCTGCGCGTCATCTCCTCGACGATCGCGCGCGCCACGATGTCGCGCGGCGCGAGGTCCTTCAGATCGGGCGCATAGCGCTCCATGAAGTATTCGCCGCGCTGATTGCGGAGCCGCGCTCCTTCACCGCGTAAAGCCTCCGAGATCAAAAAGTGGTTTGCCTTTTTATCGGCAAGCGCGGTCGGATGGAACTGCACGTACTCCGCGTTCATGATCCGCGCGCCCGCGCGATGCGCCATCACCACGCCGTCGCCGATCGCGCTGCGCGTGTTGGTCGTGTGCAGATAGATCTGGCCGACGCCGCCGGTGGCGAGCACGGTGTAATCGGCAAAGACGGTGAAGACGTCGTTCGTCTTGTTGTCGAGCAGATACGCGCCGAGGCATTCGTTCGTGAGGCGATAGCGAACCTGGATGTCGGTGGGATGGTGATGCGTCGTCAGCAAATCGATCGCGGTGATGTTCGTCGCCAGCGTGATGTTCGGCTCCGCCTTCACGCGATTGAGCAGCGTCGTCTCGATCGCGCGTCCGGTCGCGTCGCCGGCGTGGATGATGCGCGGCGTCGAGTGCGCGCCTTCCTGCGTCAGATCGAGCTCGCCTTCGGCCGTCGAAAACGGCACGTGCATCTCGTCGAGCAGCAGCGTCTTCACGACCTTCGGGCCCTCTTCGGATAGAAAGCGCGCCGCTTCTTCGTTCGAGATTCCGGCGCCGGCGCGGAGGATGTCGTGCACCAGCTTGTCCGGCGAGTCGTTCTCGCCCTGATAAATGATCCCGCCCTGCGCCCATGCGGTGTTGCAGTCCGCCGGATCCGTCGCCTTCGTCACCAGCAGCACTTTGAGTCCCGCGCTCGCCAGCGAGAACGCGGTCGTGAGGCCGGCGATCCCCGTCCCGATCACGAGCGCCGGAAAATGTTCGCGATTCGTCAGCGTCGCCACGCGGCGGCGATTGTAGTCTGCATCGCGTGAGAAGACTCGCGCTGCTGTTGTTGGTCGCGGTTGGAGTGGTGCGCGCCTCCGGCGCGCCTTGGGGCGGGGGCACCACTCCCGTCCCCCGCTCCACGATCGAGTCGCGCCTCGCGATGGCGACGCGCGGCAACGACGCGCGTCACGCCATTCTCGTGCAGCTCTTCCGCAGCGCCGGATGCGAGGTCACCGAGCAGCCGTTCGCGCGTGCGAAGCCTTCCAACGTGATCTGCACACTCCCCGGCGCCAGCGCGCGCCGCATCCTCGTCACCGCGCATTTCGACATGACCGGCCCGGGCCTCGGCGTCGGCGACAACTGGGGCAGCGCGTCGCTGCTGCCGAGCTTCTACGAGTCGCTGCGCGCAACGAACCCGCAACACACGATCGTCTTCATCGGCTTCAGCGAAGAGGAAGAGGGACTCGTCGGCGCGCGCCATTACCTCCGCAGCACGAACCTCGACGACATCGACGCGATGATCAACCTCGACGGCGCCGGCATGGCCGCGACGCGCGTATGGGGCACGAAGTCCGATCGCAGACTCGTGCGCCGTTTACGCGAGCTCGCGAAGGAGATGAACCTCGAGCTCGTCGACTCCAGCCTCGACGGCTCCGGCATCATGGATTCGTTCCCGTTCCACGAGCGCGGCGTCCCGGTCCTCAGCATCCACGGCCTCGCCCCTGGCAACTACGGCATCCCGCACTCGCGACACGACGACTTCCACGCCGTGGACGCGCGCTATTTGAACGACACGTACAGGCTCGTGCTGCGCATGATCACGGTGGTTGACGCAGGCTCATAGGCGCGCACAGGCGCCATAGTCGCACAGGCTCATAGGCGCAGAGGCGCACAGGCTCATAGGCGCAGAGGCGCACAGGCTCATAGCCGCATAGAAGAACCGTGGGTGGGCGGCGGCCTCCTATGAGCCCATGAGCCCATGAGCCCATGAGCCTTTCACGCCGCCGGCTGCGCAAACCCCGTGATCACGTAAGACCCCGACTTCAGATCCTTCTTGATCTTGATGATGTTGTTCGTCTGCGCGTCCTCGAGCAGATCGCTGAACGTGTTGTAGCCGTAATACTCCTCGTTGAACGTCGGCTTCTTGCGCTGCATCGTCTGCTTCACCATCGAGCCCCAGAGAATCTCTTTGTTCTCGCGCATGAGCGCCTTGATGGAGTCGATGAGCAGCTTGAACACTTCCTGTTTCTTCTTGTCGCCCATCGCCACCGCGGGCGCCTTCTGCACCACGCGCACGAGGTCTTCGTAGAAGATGAACTCGTCGCAGTTGTCGATCAGGAGATCGCTCGACGAGTTCTTCACGCCGACGCCGATCACGTACTTGTCGTTCTCCTTCAGCTTCGACACCAGCGGAGAGAAGTCGGAGTCGCCCGACGCCACGACGAACGTGTCGATGTGCTCCTTCGACCAGCACATGTCCATCGCGTCGACGGCCATGCGGATGTCGGCCGAGTTCTTCCCCGAATATCCGCGTCCCGGGATCTCGATCAGCTCGATCGCCGCCTCGTGCAGCTCGCGCTTGTAGTCCGGGAACTTGTCCCAGTCGCAATACGCGCGCTTCACCACGACCTTCCCCTTCTCGAGAATGCGCTCGAGGAGGAGACTGATCTCGAACTTCTTGTACTTCGCGTCCATCACCCCGATGGCGATGTTCTCGAAGTCGATGAACAGGGCAATTTTGTTTTCGCTCATGGTGCTGCGGGCGGAATCGCCATAATCGGCTTCCTCATTATCGAATAAAGGCTTGCGTGCAACCACGGCGCGCATCATCCCATACACTACGGCCGCCTTGAACCGCTACCTTAGGCTCGCGCGCCCCTTCACGCTCCTCCCGCCGCTCCTGGGCATCATTTCCGGTGCCATCTGCGCGTGGGGCTCCGCGCACAATCCCGATCCCACGCGCGCCGTCACCGCGTCCGTCATCCTGACCGTCGCGCTCGGCTCCCTCTGCGCCGCGTTCCTCAACGCCGCCAACAACACGCTCAACCAGATCTACGACCTCGAGATCGATCGCATCAACAAACCCAATCGCCCGATCGTCACCGGCGACGTCTCGATCCGCGAGGCCTGGATCTTCACCTGGATCATGTACGCCCTCGGCACGATCCCGACCTGGCTCGTGGTCGTTTATCCGTTCACCGCCTGGACGCAGAAACTCTTCGCGCCGCTGCGATGGCACGAATGCTTTTTGATCTACGTCATCGCGCTGGTCTCGACGTTCGTCTACTCCGTCCCCGCGTTCGGCCGCACGAAGGCGCATCCGATCGGCGCGAACCTGACGATCGCGATCCCGCGCGGATGTCTGCTCAAAGTCGCGGGCTGGACGATGGTCGCGCGCGCGCATTTCGCCGAGCCGTGGTTCATCGGCTCGATCTTCATGCTCTTCCTCCTCGGTGCCGCGTCGACGAAAGACTTCAGCGACATGGAAGGCGATCGCGCCGGCGGCTGCCGCACGCTGCCGATCCGCTATGGCGTGCGCAAAGCCGCATGGATGATCTCGCCGTTCTTCATCTTCCCGTGGCTGCTCATGCCGGTCGGCGCGCGCAGCGGCATTCTCACCGGCAACGCCACGTTCCTCACCATCCTCGGCATCGTCCTCGCGCTGTGGGGCGCGTACACCGTGTGGCTGATCGTCCGCAATCCCGACGAGCTGACGTCGACGGAAAACCATCCGTCATGGCGGCACATGTATCTGATGATGATGGCCGCGCAGGTGGGATTCGCAGTGGCGTATCTTGTCTGACTCTTTCAGTTTATCCCGCGCGCAGACGCGGGATCTCCGGTCATCCCGGCAGGCAACTGCCCACGCGCGATGCGCGCGAGACTGCGATGGTTTCATTAAACTCATGGTGACGTGCTCTCCCTCGAAATAGAGATCGACCAGCTTCGCCCCACCCTCGGCGACATCCGCGCCGATGCGCTGATCGCGCGCGAGCGCCGCGAAGTCTTCTCGCTCTATCCCGAGCTGCGCATCGCCGCGTGGGCCGGCGCGATGCTGCTCGCCACCGCCGCCGGCATCGTGCTGAAGAACAACCTCGATCGCATCGGCCCGGTCGCGCTGGCAATGCTGATGGCGCTCGCGGCGATCGCGTGCTACGCGTGGGTCTGGTGGCGCCGCACACGCGCGACGATCGCCGACGACTATGTCCTCCTTCTCGGCGCGCTCCTCCTCAGCGGCGACTTCGCATTCATCGAGGCGCAGTTTCATCTGCTCGACCACGCGTGGCCGAGGCACTTCTTGATTCTCGCGGTGCTGCATGGAGCGGGCGCGTATGCGTATCGATCGCGGATGCTGCTGTCGCTGTCGATCAGCGCATTGGCGGCATGGATGGGGATCGAGCGAAGCGCGTTGATTTTCTCCGACGACTTTGCGCCGCGCGCGTTCGTGACGGCGGGACTCGTGCTCGGGTGGCGGCAACTTCATCGTGTCACGCTCGGCCCCTCACCCGGCGCTCCGCGCCACCCTCTCCCCGCAAGCGGGGCGAGGGGCGACGAAGGGGAGGGTGGCCCTTCTCCCCGCTTGCGGGTAGAAGGTGGCCGAAGGCCGGATGAGGGGCGTGAATTCCTTCGCGTTTTCGAGCACTTTGCCGCGAATCTCACTTTGTGGGGCTCGCTGTCGCTGCTCCGCGAAGACGAGACCTTTTACCTCGGCTGCGTCCTCGCGCTCGCGTTCGCGCTGCTCGTGATCTGGTGGGGCTTCCGGCGGCGCGCTGAATCCTTCGTGCTCTACGGATTCATTTACGCGCTCATCGCGGCCGATGCTCCGCTGTTCAAGCATCTCCAAGACACACAACTCGCGCTCGCGGTCTTCGTCTCCATGATCGCAGGCGTCGTCGCCCTGATCTTCATTCGCAATCGCTTCCATGAACGTAGAACATGAACGCGCGCTCGCCGTGCGCGAGCTGACCGGAGTCGCGATCGACGTGCCTTGGCGCGCCTACAACCTCTTCGCGCAGGCCGTCTTCTTCGTCCTTACCGGCATCGGCGTTTACACGCTCTACAAAGCCGCCGGCGATCACGGCATCATCACCGGCATCGCGGCGCTCGCGCTCGCGGAGTACCTGATCCGCCGCCAGCGCTGGTTTCGCACCGGCGTCGAGTCCGCGCTCTGGATCGGCGCGCTGTTCGCGTTCATCTCCGAGCTGCCGAACAGCGGCAAGCCGGAGGCGATGCTCGTTCTCGGCGCGGCCGCGGCGATCGCCGGCGCGCGCGTGCGCAACCCGCTCTTCGGCGCGCTCGCCGCCGGATTCGCGATGCACTACTTCGAGCGGAAGTGGGACCTCGGCGTTTTGTTCGCGCTCGTCGTCGCGACGATCGCGATCGTGCTGCTGTCGCGCACCTGGCGACGGCCATCGACGGAGTGGCTCTTCATCGCCATCGCGCTCACGCTGCCAATCGCCGGTTACGCCGAAGCGGATGCGGCGTGGCGATGGACGACCATCGCGTTGTACGCCGCCTTCGGCTGCATCGCAGTCGCGTTCGCGATCGCCAGGCGCCATCACGCATTCTTTCTCGCCTCCGCGATCGGATTCGCGATCGCATCGATCGAGATCGGTCGCGAGCTGTCGATGCTCGTGCTCGAAGCGAAGCTCGCGATCGGCGGCGCGTTTCTCCTCACAATGTCGATCGTCGTCTCGCGCCTCCTGCGCGACCGCACCCGAGGTTTCGTCGCGACGCGGGAAAAACTCACGACGGCCGACGACGTGCTCGCGATTGCGGCAACGATTGCCATGCAGCCGGCGCATCACACATCAAATGTCACAACGTCGCGCGAAGATGGCGGCGGCGAGTTCGGCGGCGCCGGCGCGTCCGGTGACTACTGACGCAGCACTGTTCCACGTGCCACATTTTGTGTGCAAACAGGCGCGCAGCCACTACCAATAGTGGATTCCTCCACGCCGCGGATCGATTTTCCGCAGCCGGGCCATACCGCCTGCTTTTCGCCACTTTTTCTATGCTCGGGTCCGCTAATTCGCTCCGGAAATGACTTCGAAAAAGCTGATGAAATTCGAATTGCCTGTGTTGCTGATAATTGCCACGGAAAAGCTGTGCAAAACCTGTCAAAAAACCGCTTAAAACTTGATAAATTCGCGGTTGCTCTCTGTGAATAACCCTGCGGAAAACCTGTCAGAAATCTAAGGAAGAGTGGCGGAAAAGCCTCACGTTCCAGAATTCGACTGTAATCCGGTAAACCACTGCAAAAACGAATACTTACTCATGATGTTGTGTTCTATTTGCAGGCGACCACAAGATATTGTGTCGCTCTACTTGACATGCAGGAGGTGCCGGGCGTAGCTTGTCTCCCATCAAAACAACGTAGCGAAGCGAGGGAGGACATGAACGATTTGAAGCATCAGATTCGTCCTGGAACCCGCACCCCGGTGCACTCCGTTTCGCTCCGGATTCGCGATTTTCAGGTGTCAGTCCAAGTCAAGTCCGCGGTGCCTCAAGTGCCATCGTCAGGGATGGCCCGCGCCTCGTTTCGTTGATGTCGATGTGAAGCTTCGGCTTCACGGTGATGGGGGAGGTAGGGGACGGTTTTTCGATCAGAGGGACGTCAGAGTCCCGGTGCTGCTCTGCACAAGGTCCGACTGAGCGCCGCCGGCTGAATTCCTTCGATGGCAGGTCGAACGATCCTCCTCTACTTTTTTGTTTCTGGAACGGTGAGAGTGAAAGTGAGAAGGAGAGTTCAGTCATGACCACCATCGATTTGTCGGTTCGCTCGCGCACGTCATCTCGCGGCAGCAAGGCCGCGAAGAAGGAGACGAAAACAGGCGGAATCGAGATCGAGCGCTATTTCACGAAGCCGGGTGTCGACGTCTACGACACCTGTGAATGGGACCTCCGCACCGCCGCCATTACCAACGAGAACGGCTCGGTGGTCTTCGAGCAGAAGGAAGTCGAGATGCCGCGGTTCTGGTCGCAGATGGCGACCAACGTCGTGGTCTCGAAATACTTCCGCGGCCACCTCGGCACGCCTGACCGCGAGACATCGGCGCGCCAGCTGATCGGCCGCGTCGTCCGCACGATCACGCAGTGGGGACGCGAAGGCGGCTATTTCGCCACCGAGGCCGACGGCGACACGTTCCGCGACGAGCTCGCGCACATCCTTCTCTATCAGATGGCCTCATTCAATTCGCCGGTCTGGTTCAACGTCGGCATTGAAGAGCGCCCGCAGTGCTCGGCGTGCTTCATCAACTCCGTCCAGGACACGATGGAGTCGATCCTCGGACTCGCGAAGACCGAGGGGATGCTGTTCAAGTATGGATCGGGGACAGGATCGAACCTTTCGAGCATTCGCTCGTCGCGCGAGCTGCTCGCCGGCGGCGGCACCGCCTCCGGTCCGGTCTCCTTCATGCGCGGCTACGACTCGTTCGCCGGCGTGATCAAGTCGGGCGGCAAGACCCGCCGCGCCGCGAAGATGGTCATCCTCAATGCCGACCATCCCGACGTCGTCGATTTCATCGAGTGCAAAGAGCGCGAAGAGCGCAAAGCGTGGGCCCTCATTGAAGCCGGTTATGACGGCGCGTTCAACGCACCCGGCGGCGCGTATGACTCCGTCCATTTCCAGAATGCCAACCACTCCGTGCGCGTGACCGACGAATTCATGCGCGCGTATGAGAAGGACAACGACTGGAGCACGCACGCGGTCACCGATAAACGTGTCATGGACACCTACAAAGCGCGCGATCTCATGCGCCGCATGGCGCAGTCGGCGTGGGTCTGCGGCGATCCGGGATTGCAGTTCGACTCGACCGTCAATGACTGGCATCCCTGCCCGAACACCGCGCGCATCAATGCCTCCAATCCCTGCAGCGAGTACATGTTCCTCGACGACTCCGCGTGCAATCTCGCTTCCCTGAACCTGATGAAGTTCTACAGCGAGACCGCCGGATTCGACGTCGAGGCCTATCGCGCCGCATTGCGCGTGGTGATTACGGCGCAGGAAATCGTCGTCGATTACGCGTCGTATCCGACGAAGGCCATCGAGGAAAATTCGCACGCCTTCCGTCCCCTCGGCATCGGTTACGCAAACCTCGGCGCACTGCTCATGGCCCGCGGCGTTCCTTATGACAGCGAAGAAGGCCGCCAGTACGCCGCCGCCATGACGTCGATTCTCTCCGGCGAGTCGTACGCGCAGTCGGCGCGCATTGCCGCGAAGCTCGGGCCGTTCGCCGGATACGCCGCCAATGAAGAGCCGTTCCTCCGCGTCATCGACAAACACCGCCGCTCCGCCTATCGCATCGACGTCCGCTCGCTGCCGGCCGATCTCGCCGACGCCGCCTGCACGGTTTGGGACGAGGCCTATGCGTTAGGCCAGGAGCACGGCTATCGCAACGCCCAGATCTCCGTCCTCGCGCCGACCGGCACGATCGCGTTCATGATGGATTGCGACACCACCGGCATCGAGCCCGACATCGCGCTCGTGAAATACAAGAAGCTCGTCGGCGGCGGAATGCTGAAGATCGTCAACAATACCGTTCCGACGGCATTGAAGCGCCTCGGCTACGACGCCAAGCAGGCCAAGGAAATCGTCGAGTACATCAACGAGAACGACACCATTGAAGGTGCGCCGCATCTCATCGACCAGTACCTGCAGGTCTTCGACTGCGCGTTCAAGCCCGCCAACGGCACGCGCTCGATCCACCACATGGGCCACCTCAAGATGATGGGCGCCGTCCAGCCCTTCATCAGCGGCGCGATCTCCAAGACCATCAACATGCCCTCGACGGCCACGGTCGAGGAGATCGAGAACGCCTATTACGAAGCGTGGAAGCTCGGACTGAAGGCCGTTGCCGTCTACCGCGACGGCTGCAAACGCTCCCAGCCTCTCTCCACCGCGAGAGAAAAATCGCAGCTCGAGGCCCTCGGCGTCACCCCGACCGCCGTCCGGAGAAAACTCCCCGACGAGCGTGAGTCCATTACCCACAAATTCTCCATCGGCGGCCACGAAGGCTACATCACCGTCGGCAAATACGAGGACGGCAGCCCCGGCGAGATCTTCATCACCATGGCCAAAGAAGGCTCGACCATTTCCGGCCTCATGGACAGCTTCGCCACCATGACGTCCCTCGCATTACAGCACGGCGTCCCGCTCCAGCTCCTCGTCGACAAATTCACTCACACGAGATTCGAGCCCTCGGGATTCACCAAAAACCCCGAAATCCCGATGACCAAATCGATCATGGACTACATTTTCAAATGGCTGGCGATCAAATTCCTCGATCGCGAGAGCCAGGAGCACGCCGGCGTAGTCCTCCGCGAAGAGTCGCCGTCCGGCCTACAGGCGTCGGCGTCCAACGTCACCCCTCCCACCGCGAGCGACTATTCCTTCATCGACAGGATCGCCACCGCCACCGCCCCACTCGCGCCAACCGCAATCGCCGCCGAGCCGGGGAAAGTGGTCGGCTTCATGATCCCGCCCAAAGACGCCGACAAGCCCAACCCCATCAAACAGGGCACGTTCCTCTACCAGCAGGACGCCCCCAGCTGCAGCGACTGCGGCTCGATCATGGTCCGTAACGGCGCCTGCTACAAATGCCTCAACTGCGGCTCGACCAGTGGATGCTCGTAGTCATGCGACGAATGGCTTGAGTCCCGTCGCACGGGGCATTCGTAAGGGCGGCCGAGAGGCCGCCCTTTTTGGCTTTAAGAAGAGGATTTGAAGGCGATGTAATAAGAAAGGTGAATGAAGAGGTGGGTGTTTAATGACGAGTGAGCCGGACGCGGACTCTACGCCGAGCAGACAATAACGGGCATCCCCTCCGCGTGAGGTAGACTCGCACTGTGGACACGTCTCGTCGTATTGAAATTCTCGAGAGCACTCTCGCTCGTCACCTCGGGTGGATTGCTGCTTCGGATGCGAAGGCGGGGTTTGTCTTTGGCATCGCCACCGCAATGCTCGGGCTTTTGGCTTCGGCCGCTCCGTCGTATGGAAAATGGACGGTGCCCGGTGTGACGTTCACAGCCATCGGCTCCTTACTGTTGCTCGGCAGCCTTGCTTGCGTGGTCTTTACGATCTTCCCGCGTACGAAGGGCCCGAAATATTCTGTAGTGTTCTTCGGTGGCGTCGCGCGCGGCACGGTCGACGACTTCAGGGCCGAGATGCAGTCTCTCTCCGATGAGACTTATGAGGAAGATCTTATTCAGCAGTGCCATATTAATGCGCTGTATGCGGGACGGAAATATTACTGGGTGAAGTTCGCCAGCATCCTACTTGCGACGAGTGTACTGCCGTGGCTCATCGCCGCCTATTTGCTGTTTCGCGACGCGCAGTAACCGGGAGAGTTCGCATGGGTTTAAAAGAGGATCTCGAAACAAGAGTGGGTGAAATCTTCCGGCAGGCGTGGACCGAGCGGGATGGTACGGTGGTACCCGATGCCGAAGATATCAAGCTAACAAATGACGCCGTTAAGTTAACAGGAACGGCGCTTTACGCTGACATGTCAGGTTCTACCAAGCTGGTAGACAGCTACAAAGCTCCGTTTGCCACCGAGATCTACAAAGCATACCTTCATTGTGCCGCGAAGATCATCACGTCTGAAGGCGGAGTCGTCACGGCTTACGACGGGGATAGGATCATGGCCGTGTATCTAGGTAACTCCAAGAATACCTCGGCCGTCCGAACGGCCCTCAAGATCAACTGGGCGCGCCAATACATCGTTAATGTCAAACTGAAGGCGCAGTATCCCAACTCCACGTATCAAGTCAAGCATACCGTCGGAATCGACTCGAGCGAGCTCTACGTGGCTCGAACCGGCATCCGCGGTTCGAATGACCTAGTCTGGGTCGGTCGAGCGGCGAATTATGCAGCGAAGTTATCGGCCGAATCTCCCTCGTATCCGACGTATATCACCGCCACCGTACGAAACAATATCCACGAAAGCGTAATCAACTCGGCAAAGGGATTCAATATGTGGACAGCGCTGACGTGGTCGAGTATGGCGGATCAGACGATCTACGGAAGTACGTATTGGTGGTCGCTCTAGCTGGCGCCGGCTAACTCCTGCTAGCACCTGACGCGGACCGGTGCTGGCCCGCCGGCCGAGCCGCACGCGGCTGAGCCGATTAGTCAACTCACAAGAGCCATGGCGACACGGCCGTTGCAGATCGCGGCTTGCGTCTTCGCGCGTCCTCCGCGGCAACGGCCGTGCCGCGTCGGCTTCGGCACGTGGGCCTCGGCCGCGCAGGTGAAGCGACGAACGTTAGGCCGACCGGATCCCGCGCGCAGGTAACGGCCGATGGGCATCGCGCTTTGACTCTACGCGATCAACTCCCCGATCTTTGGTGACCGTCGCGCACTTGGGGTCTCTCAAGAACAATCCGCGAAGCAGCGGCGAAGGCCGCCCTCTTCCTCACTCCGAATCATCCGGCGACGCCTGCGCGACCCCCGTCCCCTCGGTCGGCTCGCCTTTCTCGTCGAATCGCACGCCGAAGCGCATGTTGACGGCGCGGAGGGCGGTGATGTCGCGGGGGCTGGCTTTCCGGTGCGCGATCAGTGATTCCGCCATCCCTTCGATTGCATCGCACATCATCGTGACCGTCTGGAAGTACTCCGGGTCCGACAGCGGGTCGGCGTGGATCGCGTCGATGTGCACGCCGTCCATGCTGAAGCTCGTGAGATTCGGGAGCTGAGCCAGCACCTTCCGGAGCGTGGACAGCGTCACGTTCCCGCCGCTCTCGAGCGTCGCCAGCTGACGGCGCTGCACCTTTGCCAGTTCCGCCAGCCTCTTTTGACTGTATCCCATGTCGTTCCGGGCGGCCCGGATTGCGTCGTGCCAGAGCATGTGATCATTTTATAGCACCAACTGCTAATTTGTGCCACAACTAAGGTTGACGAACTTGAGCTTGACGCCCATTTATGGTGCAGGTATGAACACGAATAGCACAGGAGTCGGCGAGAACTGGACCGGACGAGGTGATTGCGCCGGACGGTGGCGTTCCGCGGGTCGTCGGCGCAGATGGAGCTGGCGGCGCCAGCTCGCGAACTGCACCTGCCAGTTGTCGAACTGGAAGCGCCAGTTATCGAACTGGGCGGGCCAGTTCACGAACTGGGAGCGTCAGTTCATGAACTGGAACGGCCAGTTCACGAACTGGGAGCGTCAGTTCATGAACTGGAACGGCCAGTTCACGAACTGGAGCGGCCAGTTCACGAACTGGAACCGTCAGTTCACGAACTGGAGCCGTCAGTTCATGAACTGGCGCGCTCAGTTCGATCACCGGAACGGCCACTTCATGAACCGGCATCGTCGATTCGTGAGCTCAGCCGGTCTCGCGCGCGGGCCGCCTCGGAGCTGAACCTGGAATCTCACCCTGTGACACGTCCACCACAAGACCGAGAAAAATAGAAAGGATCAGATCATGGCAACCAATGACTCGACGCCCTCACCGCACACGGAAGTGGTGAAGGCTCTACTCGACAAAATCCGCGCGCTGCGCGACGACGTTCCGGGCTTCGTGCATGAGGTTCCGGAGGAGAAGCGCAAGCTTCTTCAGAAATACACGGTTCCGGACGGCTTCCTGGAGTCGGCTGGGGTGTCTGTTCAGACGTTCACCCGGCTCGAAAAGGCCATCGGGACCGACGCCGCGAGACTGCGCAACGCATTCAACTTCGCCTTGTCGTACGACGCGGTCGTGAAGGAGGCGTTTGCGTTTGCGCGCTCCGTCGCGTTCACCATCGTGATCCAGCGCGCGGACGCAGGAGCGAGCGCGCTCGACATCCTCGCCGTTGCACGACGCCTCAGCAAACAAAAAGACGGCGCCGAGCTTCGTCCGTTTGTCGAAGACATGCAGAAGAAGCTTGCCAAGCGCAAGCGGCCGCGGAAGACGACTTCGAACCCCGCCCCCGCGCCGATTGTCGAACCGGCACCGGCACCGTCCGGCAAAGTCTAACGGAGAAGGGCGGCGGAAACGCCGCCCTTCATTCGCGCGCTCTCGCGCGCTTACGCAGCAGGTACGCCGCCACCGAGGAAAGCCCGGAGAACCGGAACGACCCGTCGATATAGCGCTCGATGACATAGAAACAGAAGTAGTAGAAGCGCGCGAACGCCCACACCGTAACTGCGATCGGCACGACGGTCCGCACAGTCGGTTGTTGAAGGTTGAAATGGGCATCGGCTGTTGCTTTCCGCGATCCCGATCCCCATATTGACGGAATGGCGACAAAACGAGCGGCATCCAAAGCACCCAAGGCGGAACCCGGAGTCATCGACATCCAGCTCACCCCCGAACAAGCCGCGCAGATCAAGCGCGAAACGAAAGGGAAGGTCGACATCACCGCGCTGCGTCTTCGGCCCGATCTCAATCTGCGGCTGCAGGAATTGACGACGGTGCTCGGCGGCGCCGACGCGCGGGCGCGGTTTGCACAGAGTGTCCTGAACGGCGCCGGCGGACTTTGGTGGGCCTGACGTCCTGGGCGGCGGCGATCCGGAATTTCACGGACTGCCTGCCGCCCGGGATCACACACTGGGTGCTGGTCTGCGATCGCGGCTATCAGCGCGCGATCGCGCCGCTTCTTTCGGATGCACTGCCGATCTCCGAGTCGATCGTGCTTGGGATCGACACTCCGCAACGCGTTCATTCGATCGCTCTTCGCCATCGTGAGGATGCCGAGGTGGGATTGCTCGAGTTCCTCTGCTTCGACGGAGAGGATCGCTCGCCCTATCAGGACGCGATGATGCCGTTCGCCGAATGGCCTTCCGAACGGGTGCGGCTCTGCTTCGATGTGACGGACGCGAATTTCCGCGACCTCTTCTCCGAAGCGCCGCGGCTCGTGAAGAATCGCGGAGAGAGACTGCGCCGCCGTCTGAACAACGAGCAACGGCTGATGCTGACCGCGGGGAAAACGCGCGCGACGCTGCGATGCCGCGCGGAGGAATGGGAAGTTCATTCGGGACTCGAGAAGGACGACTACATTCTTCCGAGCGGCGAGATCGAGTGCGTTCCGGAATCCGTCGACGGCAAAGTCGACGTGAATGGCTGGATCGTCGGAACGATTCTCTTCGGCATCAAGTACGGCCGCATCGCTCCGTCGCAGCTCACGCTTCGCTTTCGCGACGGCGAAGTTGTCGGCGTCGCGGGAAACAACCGATCACTGTGCAATGAGCTCGACACCGCATTCACTCTGCTCCCCGGCCTGCGACGCGTCGCCGAGCTCGGAATCGGCCAGTCGAAAGCCGTCTCCCGCGCCGCGCACAAAGAGCAGGTCGGCTGTCTCTGGCACGAGCGCCACCACGGCCTCCACCTCGGCCTCGGCGCGTCTCTGCACGAGGAGGTCGGTCGCGCCACGCAACACCACCTCGACATCGTGCTGGCGACGGGGAGCCTCACCGGCGCGGCGGGACGTACGATCCTGAGCTGGTAGGGGGCAGCTTTTCGGCCGTGCAACCACGGCGGACGTTCCGCCGTATCAAGCGTCATGAAAACATTCGCGGCGTGCGCATTGGCCGTGCTCCTGGCGAGCGGTACCGCTCTGGCCAAGGACGGCATCTCCCTTTCCCTCAGCTCCGACGATTCGCGCACGCAGTTCGGCGACCGCCACGACGTGCGCCACGCGCGTGCGACCATCGCCACGCGAGACCGCGCGGTCGTCCTTCTGCTCCTCGATGACGTCGTCGCGATGCAGCTCTCCGATAAGGCGATGAACGAGCTCGACGCGGAGAAGAAAAAGAAAGACACCAGCTTTCTCGAGGATCTCATCGTCGCCGGTGTGAAGCTCGCGGTCGGCAAGTCGATCGAGTATCCGATCGAGCACATCCACGTCCTCGACTACAGCAATGGCGCGTTGCGCGTGATCGGCGCCGACAACAAGCCGGTGTTCACCGAGCTGAAAGTGAACGGAACAGACGTGCTGCGTGACTTCTCTCCCGCGGATGTAGCCCGTTTCGCGAGCGCCTTCCGTGCGGCGAAGGCGGCGCGAAGATAGTTCGTTGTGGTGACCGCTGCCTCAGCGGTCGCCACATACGGTGTGCAACTACATCCTCGGCCGCAGCAGCATCACGATTCCGCCGAAGATTTTGCCCTTCGAGCGCTCGACGATCGATACGCGCGATGTTGCGCCGGTATCGGCCGGAGTCGCGATCACGTCTGTGGTGATGCGCTGGCCGGGAATCGAGCTCGTGTCATGAGTCATCCTCCGTATTCGTTGTTGCTCTCCGTCCCCGCGCCGATCGCGAACCCGAGCGCGGGCGCCGGGCGCGGGCTCGGGCGCGATGTGAGGCGTCGTCGCTACCTCGAAACCACCGTCTCTCCGCGCACCGCGATCGTGATCCTCGGCTCCGCCGTCGCGCCCTCGATCGTTGTCGAGTACGAGCCATCGAGGTTGTCGACGAGCCGTCCGACCGTGCCGGCGCTCGCCGTCACCTTGACGGAATCGCCCCATCCCGGCCCGAGCCGGAAGTTGTTCCGATCGCGTGGAGTGAACGTGACGTGGAAGACGCCGGCTTGCGAGGTGACGATCACGTTCGTGTTGCCGATCTCCGGCTTCACTCGCAGGTAGCGCGAGAAGCGCTGTGTCCGTTCGAACGCGCCGTTCACGATGCCGTGGCCGGCCACGCTGAAGTTGACGACGTACGTTCCCGCCGCGAGCGTCTGCGATGCGGGAAGCTCGGCGCGATAGACGCCCGGCTCGCTCTCGATCAACGCAATGCTGTTGACGGAGTGACCGAGGACGTTCGGATCGAGCCGGAACAGCGACGCGAGTTTGCGGTCGGCGGCACTTGCCGGATCGCCGGACGGCGGAGCCGGCGACACAGTCGAAGCGGACAGCGCCTCGCCCAGGCCCATCCCCGGCCCATCGAGCATCGCCTTCACGATCAAACCGGAAATCGCTTTTCCGTTCTCGAACACGCGCGCCTCGAGCGGCAGCGGCTGCCCGGCAATCGGATCATCGCCGCCGGTTTTGTACTGGAGGTTGAGTACCGGATCGTCGAACAGCGCGTACGCGGTGAACGGAAGCTGTTGCGGATTGTTCGTGACGTTCACGATCCATTCGCCGACGTGATCGTTCGGCTCGTGTCCGCGCAGCGGGAACCGCACGGTGTATTCGGCGTAACCCTGCGCGGGATGGAAGCTCGACGCGGGAGGATGAATTGTTCCGACCGGCGTCTGCAGCTCGAACTGAAGATTGTTTCCCTTGTCCGGCCAGGTCACGAGGAACGTCACGCGCCGCACGCTCTTGTTCAAGCGATAGTGCGTATCGCCCGGCTGCGAGGTTTCCTTCATCAACCGACTTGGTGAGCCCGGCGAGTACGCTCCGGCGGGATCCAGGCCGAGGACGTCGGCGATCCAGAACGTGAAATTGCTCTTGATCTCCGGCGTGCCCCCTTTGTAATAGAAGCCCGGGACGCCGCCGGTCGTCGCGAGGTCGTCGAAGAGATCGTCCTGAATGTTCGATCCGAGGGCGACGGTATAGAACCGGATGTCGGACGGCAGCGCGATTCCTCCGACCGCCGCTCCCGGAGGCGGCGCCTTCAGCTCGAGAGACGGCTTCACATTTTGAATGCCGTCCGAGAGCAGCATGACGACCTTTTGATGCGGCGAATTCGCCAGCTTGGCCGTTGCGCCGTTGATCCCCTTTCCGATCGCCGTGGTGAACGTCGGCGTCAGGCCGTCGATGAACGTATGCAGCGCGTTCTTTTGCCCGGCGACGGAGAGATCCAGCAGATTGGAGTCGCCGGTGACATTGTCCGAGAAACTGATCGCGCCGAGGAGGAAGACGTTCGCCGCGTAATCCGCGACGATATCGGTGACCATGTCTCCCGCGTCGTGCAGCGCGTCGATTTTTTTCTCGTTCGCGCCGAATGTCGGTTCCGACATACTCCCCGATTGATCGAGCACCATGTAGATGTCGGTCGCCACGAGCGGCGCGACCGGCGTAGCGATTTCACAGGTGGAGAAAGCCGACACGCACGTGTCGCTCGCCGTGCTCACCGCCTGTACGCTGTAGTAGTACGTGACGCCATTCGCGACGGTAGTATCGGAATACGTCGTCGTCCCCGGCGGTACATTCTTGATTGGCGTGTAACCCGAGCCGCAGCCGATCTCGTTGCGATAGATCTTATAGCTGGCATTCGGTACCGCGGTCCAGCTCAGATCGACCTGGCCGGTTCCCGGCGTCGCGGTGAGCATCGGCGTAGCCGGAGGGACGCAGTTCTGGGACACCTGCGGTGCTTGTGCGAGGCAGGCGATGCCGTGAGCGTTGAACGCGTTCCAGATGATGTCGGCGTCGGGCGTGCCGTCGCCGAGATTGCCGTTGTCGTCGTCGACTGCCAGCATCACGGTGTACCAGTTGTCGGGACTGCAGCCATTGACGTTCGCGTTTTGATTGCACGGCCCGCCGGACACGAGCTGATATGCGCTCCCCGTGTCATAGACCGACTCGTACCAGAGGCGATCGGCGAGCGCCCATCCCGCGCCGTCGCCGTACTTCGCGACGAGAGCCTGGGCCATGTCCCATACCGCGCCCGAAGCGATCATGGATTCACAGTGCGGCTCGTAACCCATCACCCCGCCGCCGCCGGAAAACGGGCAGTCACGGACGAGATCCATGCCGTCGAACCAGTGCAAATCGCTCGTGCAGTTGACCGGAGACGACGCGATGTTCGACGGCTTCAGCTTGATCGTGTGAAACACGTTGCGCAGAGCGGTGCACGCGCCGCAGTCGTCCTGGCAGACATGTCCCGGCGTGAAGCCCGGGCCCACGCACGAGTCGTGAGTCTGCAGAAACGCCATCGTGTCGGCGTACGCTTCGGCGCTGCTGGCGTCGGGAATGCCGTTGGTCATCTGATCGAGGCCGTGTCCGAACTCGTGCAGAAGGACCGCGGCGATCTCGCCGCTATTGGTACAGTCGTAGCCGCCAGGTCCGGCGAAGACGCTGGCGTAGAAGTTGAGCTCCGACCCCGACCATCCCGCATTGCACGGCTTCGTCGTCTTGTTGACGTTCGCCTTCAGCTGAGCGGTGAGCCACGGTTCGAAGTCGATGTACTTCCGCGCTTTCTCCTGGATGAGATTGAGGTGATAGAACGTCGTGCGCGCGGCGTGCGTGTTCCCGTCGCCGCCGAGGCCCGGCGTCACGCAATCGGTGCCCAGGCCGCTGCCGCCGCCGCCTCCGAACGTCAGATCGCCCGGCGGCAACGACGTCGAGACCGAAGTCGTACCGGTGCCGCAGTTGTTGTCGACGATCTTGACGTATGGACCGAACAGGGATGCCGTGGCCAGTGAGCCCGTGTAGTCGTACACGCCCGAGGCATTCGCGACCTTCGGTCCGTTGTTCGTGACCTGGATGAACGGCAGCGCGCGCAGCTCTTCCGTTGCCGCGGTGTTGGTGTTGGGATAGATGCCGCCGCGCACGGTGCCATTGACGTCTTCGGCCCGATCGAGGACGTTCACCACGTCGCCGCTGTGCGCGTCGATCCAAACCTCGGCCTCATAGTCTTCGCCGCTGACGATGAACGCGCGGACGAGTTGATGCCCGATCGTGCCGTTCGGAGCGTTGACCAGGACGACCTCGAGACTGCGATCCGTTTGCCCGAGGTCGAGTGCGGCGTCGGCGACCTTCACGTGTGCGAGATCCTCGGTCAGCGCGAGCACCTTCTGCACGGCATCGGCGCGGCTGATGACGTCGCTGAACGACAGAGCACGCGGCGGAACTGCCAGGAAATTGCCGAACTGGATCAGATTGCCGTGACTGACCCGGAAGAAGACATACGCGTCGCGCACCGGCACGATCCCGAATTCCTTACCGCGCACGACTTGATGCAGGCGCAGCGACCAATAGCGGTTGTTCTCGCCGAAGTGCGCGAGCGTATGCCGGTCGGCGACGAGATCCTCGGCCGCGATGCCCAGAAGATCGCTGTACTGCGCCGTGAAATTGGCAGCGATCGCGATGACGTCGTTCGGACCCATGGCCGCTCCCTGCGTCAGCCGATTGCCCGATCCCGGAATCCACGGGATCCCGGTTCCCTGAATGATCAGAGGAATCGCCGCCCGAACATCCGCCTGCACGCTCCGCGCGCCGGGAGAGTCGCGCTGCAGCCGGTCGAATCCCGTCAGCCGGCTCTCGCCGGCCACCGGTTGCGGCACGACGTGATACCGCCGCGCGTCGACATGCGCCATCGCCTCGCGCAGCCTCGGCGGAAATGCGTCGCCGGAGACGGCGATCTGCGCGCTGACCGACAAAGCGAATGCGATGAAGATGAGAGAGGCAGCTCTGAGCGTTCGCACAAAGAGGAAGTTAGGGCGCGCGTCGCGAAAGCTCCTGACGATTGGGTGACCCTTTGGTGACGGCGGGTGGACGGTTACGCAGGTTGCGCGGCAGAAACGTTGCCGCGCGACTACGTTGCAATGACGCGCCCCTCATCCGTCGCTTCGCGACACCTGCTCCCCGCAAGCGGGCGAAGGGCCACAAATCTCGATATTCGTGTTGTTGCCCCTCGCCCCGCTTGCGGGGAGAGGGTGGCCCTGAGCGAGCGATGGGCCGGGTGAGGGGCGGTCATTCGATTCGAGATCTGCGCAACCGCGTAACTCCTTACGCGCCTACCAAGTCACAGCGCGCCAACTCGGCCTCCGCTTCTTCCACGCCCTGCCGGTTCTTCAGCGAGGACGCGATGTCGCGCGCGGCGAGCGCACGCTCGCGTGCAGCGTCGTAGTCGCCGCGCGCGATCTTCAGTCGCGCCATGTCGGTGAGGATGCGGAACTCGTCGTCGCGGTCGCCGATCTCGCGGATCATCGTCAGCGCGCGATCGAGAAGTTGCGCCGACTCGTTGAGTGCGCCCATTTCGCAGCGCGCGCGGCCGAGGAGCCAGAGACATTCGGCCTCGCAATGCGCGTCGCCGACCGTCTTCAGTTGAGCGATCGCGCGCGTGAGGAACGAGATCGCCTCGCCGTGCTCGTGCTGCGCGAGGTGCGCCTGGCCGATGCCCATGTTCGCTTTTGCTTCGCCGTTCGCGTCGCCGACCGTCGCCGAGTCCGTGCGCGCGCGGATCGCGAGCTCGATTGCCTTGTCGTAGTCGCCGCGCGAGAGATGCGTCCAGTGCAATCGGCGCAGCAGCTGCGCGCGCTCGCGGATGGCTCCCGTGCGATCGTGATAGTCGAGCGCACGCGTGAGGTGCACCGCGCCTTGTTCATACTCGCCGCGCAGCGCGAGCGACCAGCCCATGATGCCGTCGGCGAGCGCCGCAAGCTCGGCGGCGGGTTGGGCGGCGTGGAGATCCTCGATCAGCGATGCCGCACGAGCGTAATTGCCGGTCGCCGCCTCGACGGCCGCGAGATGCACGAGCGTGCGCGGGATTGCCGGACCGCTCTCGCGATCGAGAAAGAAATCGAGCGCTTGGGTCAACGACGCTCGGGCAGCCGTGTAATCGCTCAGCGCGAATTCGGTGAGGCCGCGCAGGAAGAGCGCGTGACCGAGGTGGGCCTGTCCCGCCAGGCAAGATTGCATGTCCTCCACGGCGATCGCGACGGCGCGATCGAGGACCGTCGCTGACTCGCGGATCCGCCCGGCCTCACGAAACGATTCGCCGAGGGCCAGCAGCACGTCGAGCGACTCGCCGGTGGTCAGCGTGAGAAAACGAGACGTCAATTCGACGCGCTCGATGAGCGCAACCGCCTTGCGCCATTCCGAGCGGCTGCTCGCCGCGCGCCATGCGCGCATGCCGGCGTCGAACGCGCGCCGCTGATCTCCCGCCGCCGAAAAATGCGCCGCCAGCGCCTCGGCCACGCGCTCGCTCTCCGCGCCGTACACCGCCTCCAGCGCCGCGGCCGCGCGCGCATGCAGCTCGCGCCGGCGGCGCGGCGGAATCGCGTCGTACACGACGTGACGCAGGATCGAATGGTGGAATCGGCAATCCTCTCCGGGACTGAGACCCTGAATCGACAGTACGCCGAGGCGGACACCTTCACTCAGCACGTCCTCGACGTCCGCGGCGCTCGCGCCGTTGATCGCGCAGAGCGTCGCGACGTGGAACTCTTCGCCGATCACCGACGCGTGCTCGAGCATCTCCCGCACGCGCTCGGGAAGGCGACCGACCTTCGCGCGCGCGGCGGTGAGGATCGTCTCCGGCAGCGACAGATCGCGCACTCCGTTCCATCGCCAGCATTGCGAGACGTCGTCCGGCGCGATCGCTCCGACGGCGACGAGATGCCGCAGCGTCTCGACCAGGAAGTACGGATTGCCGCCGGTGAGTCCATACAACGTCTCGACGTCGTTGCGCGGTACTTCGCCGCGCCGCCGGACGCCGAAGACCTTGCCGATCATCTCGCGGCAATCACCCTCGGCGAGCCGCTGCAGGCGCAGCGTCGTGTACGTCCGGCGCGCCGCCTGCTCGGCGAGCCACGTGCGCGCGCGATGATCCCCGGTCTCCGCTTCGTTGCTGCGAATGATGGCGATGAGCATCAGCGGCTCGCTCTCGATCATTCGCATCAGACAACCGAGAACGTCGAGACTGGCGGGATCGGCCCACTGCAGATCGTCGAGCGCGATGACGAGCGGCTGCCGCCGGCTCAACGCGAGCCACGCGCGGCAGATCGGAACGATGAAACGGAATTGATCGCCGGCGTTGCCGCCAACCGCATCACTGCGATTGGATTCGAACAGCTCCGCCGGCAACCGCACGCCGCATGCTGCTTCAATCGAATCGCGCAGCGGTGTGCCGTCGGGCGGCCTGCCGTTGATCACCGCGGTGCGCAGCAGATCGATGAACAGCTCGTACGGCGCGAGGCGCGCGCCGCGATAGTCGAAGAAGCGGCCGTATAGCGAAATCGCACCCTGCTGCACCGACCATCGCCGGAAATGCCGCACCAGCTGCGTCTTGCCGATGCCCGGCTCGCCCGTGATCACGACAGGCCGGGGCGCCCCTTCCAGCGCACTGAGAAATTCGGCGCGCAGCGTGAGCAACTCCGCGTCGCGCGCGGCGAGCTGGTCGTAGTTGGGCACCAGGTTCGGAACGAGCTCCGAGACCGGCGTTCTGACAATTTTTGGCGTCGCGGCGCCAACTCGTGTCACCGGAGCGATGAATCGATAGCCGCGGCCGTGATACGTGGCGATGAAGCGCGACTGCTCCGCATCGTCGCCGATCGTGCGCCGGATCTGCGAGACCGCTTTCTTCAGCACGCCGTCCGTGGTGAAGACGTCGGACCACACTTCCTCCAGCAGCTCTTCCTTCGAGAGCACACGGTCATTGTGCTCGACGAGATAGCGCAGCACGCGCACGGCGCGAGGCTCGAGCGGCACGACGACGTCGCCGCGATACAACAGCTCGACGCCGTGCGCGAGATGAAAAGCGCCGAATTGCAGAACCGATCCGTCCGCGTAAGTCATGACGCGTTTTGGAACCGCCTCGAGTCAATACTGATGGTTAGACGCGGTTCCTTACGCAAGCGATATGCCGCACCTACAAGCCGGCTCACGTCCGGTCCGCCCCCACTTCAGGTTAGGTACCGCTCGAACACGCGCTCGACATCCATGCTGGTCACACCTTCTTTCGAGCCCGCGTCTCACGCCGGACGAGGCTGGCGCGCTCTCATGAGTCCCCGCCTGAAAACCCTCGCCGCCAAATCATCGCGCTGATCCACCACCGCCCGTCCTTCAGAAACAATTGAATGCTCTTGACGCCGTGGTCGATCACGTCGCTCTCGGCGGTCATGCGGGTTTCGTAAACGCTGAGGACGTGCGCGATGTCGCCGAATTCCTGGGTCTCGTGCCGCAGCTCGTGCTCGCAGAAGCTGGGCAGCGAGCCGGAGTCGATCATCTGCTCGAGATTCTCGCGAAATGTCCGCGGCGTGAATTCGAAGACGCCGTTGTCATTGACGCGGACCATGCGCGCGTTCGGCGCGAGGATCTCGCGCTGCTTGTTCCAGTCGGGACGCTCGCCCGCCGCGAACGAGCACGATGCATAGAGCGCGGCGATTACTTCGTCGATGGTCACGGCGCCGCATTCTAGACCGCTCGTTGCGCCCGCGACGCCGTTCGTGTCGAAACCGCGCCCGTTGCCTGCCACACGAGTAATCTGCGGTGCGATGCGTGGTCTCTTTCTGGCGGCGCTCCTCGCCGTCGCGGCGCCTGTCGTGGCCTGCACGACGTTCTGCATGAACGTGAATGGGCACGCCGTATTCGGCGCAAATTACGACTGGGATACCGGCATCGGCATGGTGATGGTCAACAAGCGCTGGGTCACGAAACAATCACTGACCGGCCGACCCGTTCATTGGATGTCGCAATACGCGTCGATCACGCTGAATCAATATGGGCGCGAGTTTCCGACCGGTGGGATGAACGAGGCGGGGCTGGTCATTGCGCTGATGGGCTTGGATGTCACGCAATATCCGGCGGTCGACAGTCGTCCATCGACCGGCATCCTCGACTGGATCCAGTACCAGCTCGACGTCTCCGCGACGATCGACGACGTGGTAGCGCACGCACAACAGATCCGCATTGCCCAGGGCGGAAAGGGTTTGCATTATCTGATTGCGGACCGCAGCGGACGCGCGCTCACACTCGAATATCTTTCGGGCCAGCTCGTCACGCACCAGGACAGCGCGCTTCCCGTCGCTGTACTGACGAACAATACCTGCGACGAATCGATCGCCTACTTGCGCACGATCACAGGCTTTGGCGGACACGCGTCCGTGCCCTCCGGAATCGGCTCGCTCGAACGTCTTGCGCGCGCGGCCTCGCTCATGCGCACGACCTCCGCTTCCGCCGATGCCGTCGAACGGGCGTTCGCGATTCTCGACTCGGTCCATCAGCCGGATTACACGCGTTGGACCGTGGTCTACGACCCCGCGGACGGAACGATCTACTTCCGCACCGACAGGAATCCCGAGATGCGGTTTGTGTCGTTCTCTTCCTTCGACCTCGGCTGTTCCTCGCCCGTGAAGATGCTGGACATCAACGGCGAGGGCACGAGCGACGTTGCGCCGCTCTTCGCCGACTACACGACGGCCGCGAACATGGCACTGGTGAACACGGCGTACGACGAGACTCCGTTTCTCGCCGGCGCGACCGAAGACGACCGGATCGAAACGGCGCTGCATCCGGAGTCGGATGTCTGCACGGCCATTCCGCGTCGCCGCTCTGCGCGTCATTGATTCGTCGTTGTCTGAAATCTGAACGGGGAATCCGATTTTTTGGACGCCGGGCGGCCTGCACTCTCTCTTGTGCAGGTTGGAACGCCGATTGCTCTAGAGCCAAACCGGGTTCGCAGCATGCCGAATGGCTTAGACCCGGCGCAGTGGTGGGCTCGTAGGGGCGGCTTCCAAGCCGCCTTTTTCTTTTTCGCCCGAATCCTTCGGATAGAGTGTCGCGCGCATGCGTGCTCTCGAAAATCTTTTTGCCAACAACCGCGCCTGGGCCGAGGAGATGAGCCGGCAGGATCCGGCGTTCTTTACGCGTCTGGCGCAGCAACAGTCGCCGCGCTATTTGTGGATCGGCTGTTCGGACAGCCGGGTCCCCGCGAACCAGATCGTCGGTTTGTTGCCAGGCGACATGTTCGTGCATCGCAATGTCGCGAACGTCGTCGTACACACGGACCTCAATTGCCTGTCGACGATCCAGTTTGCCGTCGACGTCCTGCGGGTCGAGCACGTCATTGTCTGCGGCCATTACGGCTGCGGCGGCGTGCTCGCCGCATTACGCGATGACAAGCTGGGGCTGATCGACAACTGGCTCCGGCATGTACAGGACGTGCGCTGGAAACGAGCGGCGGACGTGGACGCGCTGAGCGACGAAGTGTCGCGGCACAGCCGATTGTGCGAGCTCAACGTCCTGGAACAGGTGGCGAACGTCAAGAAGACGTCGATCGTCCGCGACGCGTTGGCGCGCGGGCAGGCGCTGTCGATCCACGGCTGGATTTACGACATCAGCGACGGCCTCCTGCGGGAGGTCGCGGAGAAGGAGGACTGATGGCCCCGGAAAAGTGTTGCGATCGCCTGGCTTCCGGCTCTCGATCAAACAGCCGAGTGACCGGAATTTGCAGCGCACAGCATTCCGGAGGTCATCAATGAGTGACGAACTCGAGGGAAAACGTGTGGCGATCCTGGTTACCGACGGCTTCGAGCAGATCGAAATGACGAGTCCGCGCGAGGCGCTGGAGAAAGCCGGCGCGAAATGCATCCTGATCTCGAACATGGATGACAAGGTGCAGGGCTTCAAGCACCACGACAAAGCCGACAAATTCGACGTGGAGCTGTCATTGAACCGCGCGGACGCGCAGGATTTCGATGCGGTGCTGCTGCCCGGCGGCGTGATCAATGGCGACGCGCTGCGCATTGTGAAAAAGGCGCAGGAATTCATGCAGGACATCGATCGCGCGAACAAACCGGTTTTCGTCATCTGTCACGGCGGATGGATTTTGATTTCTGCCGGCCTCGTCAAAGGCCGCACGATCACGACCTGGCCGACGCTCGAGGACGATATGCGCAATGCCGGCGCGAACTGGAAGGATCAGGAAGTCATTCGCGACGGAAATTGGGTCAGCAGCCGCAAGCCCGACGATTTACCGGCGTTCAATCGCGAGTCCATTCGGGCATTAGCGGGCACGGCGAAGGCGCGCGTACAGCCGTCAGAACGGGATGCGTTGGAGGTGAGGCAGTAACGACCGGATGGCGGATGGCGGATGGCGGATGGCAAAAACGATCTTGGCCATCTGCCATCCGCCATCAATCTCGCACCGCGAAATACAACGCGACCGGCGCGGCCGCGAGGACGAGCGCCAGCGTCAGGAGCAGCGGTAAGCCCCATTGCGGGAGGCTGTTGAGCAGCTGCAACCCATGCGCGATTCCGTTGCGCCACGATTCGCTCATTGCGGAGACGCCGCCGAGAATGGTGAGCACGACGGCTATGGCGGCGAGGATCGACGACGCCTGCACGATCGTAATGGTGCGTGACGCCGCGCGCGCGGCTTCTTCGCGGTCGCGGCGCTGCATGCGCCACCAGGCGACGCCGGAGGTGGGAACGTGCGCCTCCGGCACGTCGTTCGTAATGGCGGTCGCGACGAGCACGAGGTCGGCGCACAATGCGCACGACTGTGCGTGCGCGCGCAATTCGTCTTCGCAGGCTTCCGGCCAGCGGGCGGTCATCAGGGCATCGAGAATTTCGGATTCGCGGGGGCAGGTCATGCGTGACTCCTGCGGAGGAGCGCGGCTAGTTTGCGCCGCGCGCGGAACAACAGCTGTTTGATGCTTGCGGCTTTTACGCCGAGGATTTGCGCGATCTCTTCGTGCGACGCGCCTTGTGCGTAGGCGAGCCAGAGCATTTCGCGCTGCCGCGGGTTCAATCGCTCCATGGCGCGCGCGAGGTCGGTGCGATTGGCGGCGCGGCTGGCCGTGTGATCGTCGGCCGTGAATTCGTCATGCTCCGGCAATGGAACGAGTTCGACGTGCCGCCGGCGCCGCGAAGCATCGCGCGCGAGGTTCGTGGCGATGCAGAAGAGCGCATTGCGCCGGTGCGTCTCATTTTCATAATGCGCACCGGCGCGATAGAACTTGTAATACGTCTCCTGCAGTAAATCGTCGGCCAATTGGCGGTCGTTGGTCATCCGCGCGAGATAGGCCCACACGCTGCGCGCGGTGCGGTCGTAAAACGCGCGGAATGTCTCTTCGTCCATCAGCACGATCGTGCGAGCCTCCGCGCCCGCACGATCGCCGACTTCCGTGAGCGCGCCGCCCATGATTGCGTCCACGCTGATTCGCATTAGTCGCTGGCCTGACTCCCCATTGCGGGAGCTTGCCACAATCCGAGCCGGCGCGACAGGACGAAGGACGCCGCGGCGGCGACGATGAAGCCCATGCCGATGGCGATGCCGAGGATGCCCATCGCTGCCAGCGGCTGCGCGACGTCTTTATCGACGGCGGACCAGCTGATGATGTTGAATCCGATTCCCGCCGCGGCGAGCACGATGCCGACCTGCACGGACCAAAGCACGCGGCCCGCCGGCGACGCGAGCGAGCGCGGCCCCGGATCGAGCTGAATCGGCGCGGACTCCAGGAAGCGCTGTCCCGCCGGCGTGCTGACGTATTTCAGCAGGTCTTCATTCGACGCGAAGCGATCCAGCAGTTTGTTGTGGACCTCGGCCTGCGTGCGCGTGAGGCGGTTCCAGCGGCGATGGTCGACGATCGTGCGGATCAGCCACATCAGGATCCCGCCGAAGAACACGAAGCCGCCGAAGATCGAGATCGTTTCGAGCAGCTGGTTCCACATGCGGAATCCCGACGTCGTCGGGGCCGGATCGCTCGGAATCCAGACGTCCTCGAGGTAATACGCGGGGCTGTGCGGCACCTCGGGGTGCGCGCCGATGAACGACGCCAGCGCGGGATAGTTCGCGAGGTAGGCCTGGTTCGACCAGAGCGTCGGATCGAGCTTCAGCGTCTTGCCGACTTGCGGGGGAAGGCTGTTCAGCACTTCCTGCAACTGCGCGCGCGTGTTGGCGCTGTCGACCATCGGAAGCGCGGTCGGCGCGGGCAGGACAGGCGGTGCGGACGGCGACGACGGTGCGGACGCCGGGTTGGTGGTCGTCGGCTGCTGCGCGAAGACGGGCAGCGCGGCGAAGATCAAAATCATGATGCGACGGAGAAAGATAGCGGTCATTCGTAGCTCCTGTGTACGTTTTCTACGACCGCTAGTTACGCGGGGTGGGGTGGAGGGTTAACAGTCTCCTGGTTTCCTGGTCTCCTGGTCTCATAGACCCGCACACCCCGCGGACCTCCAGGGAAGCTCTGAACAACTCGTCATCCTGAGTCGGCGAAGCGCGACGAAGGATCTCGATCGACGCAAACGTTTCGTATTTCGAGATCCTTCGCCGTCTTCGCGGCTCAGGATGACGGACATCCTGACTTGTTCAGAGCTTCCCTGGGAGACTAGGCGATTCGGAGACTAAGAGACTCTCCCCACGAACCCGCTGCCCACCGCCACCCGCCGCCCGGCCAGCGCTGCGGCGACGGTGAGGTCGCTGCCGCTGTCGTCGAGCGGGCGGAGGTAGTCGCCTTCCATGACCGACACCGCGACGCCGTCGCGGTAGGCGATGCGCGTTCCGGCGACGGCGCGCACGCGCTCGCCGCTGGTGAGAATGCCGGTTAGGTTGAGCGGGTCGGCGGCGCTGATGACGTGCAGGATTTGGTCGTGCTGCGTGCGCCGCACCTCGCGCATTCTCTCGACTGCCTCCGGCAGCGCGAACTGTTCGCCCGACATGCCGGTGACGAACCGTCCGCCGCGAATCTCGCCGCGCGCTTCCATGCGCCGGTACACGCGCGCGAGCTCGCGCCACGGAGCGGCGTTCGCCTCGCGCACGGCGAGGCGGCGGAAGACGATGCCGTAGCGGCGCAGAAGCACGCGTGCCTGCGCCTCGACGTCGATCTGTTCTGTTGCTTCCACCAACGACCAACGTCCTGCGATGGAGTGGTGCGCGCCTCCGGCGCGCACCACTCCATTCGAGGAGATGAGGGCGCGGAGTCCGGCGAAGCCGTCGGAGGTGATGAGACCGGCCGAGACGAGCTCGCCGAGGGCTTCGTGCGAGCCGAGATCGCGCGCGAAGGACGCGCCGCGGGTGCGGAGGATTTCGAGGATACGTTGTGCGTCTTCGGAGAGCGCCGGCGTAGCCGCCGCGGTCCAGGGCGGCGTGGCAGTCCAAAGGGCGATGGGAGTGGCTGAGACGAGCGACGTTGGAGCGGAGGAGAGGCGTGCCCAACGGACTTCGCCGCCGAGGCAGAGCATGTCCAGCATCGAGGGCTCGTAGTTGGCGACGCGGAGCGGGAGGACGTTGCGCTCCCACGCGCTCGCGGCGACTTCGAAGCCGTCGAGTTGCGCGATCACTTCCTGCAATCCGTCGATGCCGGCGAGACGCGACGACGGAGTCGCGTGCTGCCATTGAAAGAGGAAGCGCATGAAGTCGGTCGCCGTGACCGGCTCGATCTCCGCGCGGAGGCGATTGAGCGTGTAGCGATGGATGCGCGCGAGCAACCGGCGATCGCACCATTCCAACTCGCGAGACTCGAACGAGCCGCGCAGGACCGCGCCTTCCGATTCGAGGGCGAGCAGCGCCTGATCGGCGTCGCGTTCTTCGATCGCAAGCGAAGCTGCGAGCGCGCGGGCGGTCGTCGGACCGGTGAGCGTCATCCGTCCGCGGATCAACTCGACGAGCGCCTCTTCGCGCGTCCACGCGCGATTGCGCGATGCGGGCGCGTTGATCGGCGCGGTGAGCGATGGATGGACGGCGAGCAATTCGGGGAGGCGCTCGGCGGTGATCCAGAGTGTCATCCCGAGCGTGACCGAGGAATCCGGACCACGAGGCTCGTGCAACGCGCCCCGCCCGCCCAGGTCCCTCGCTACGCTCGGGATGACGAGGGGCGTCGCGCGTCGCGATGCGATGAGCGTGTCGAACAGCTCGCGCGGAAGTTGCGACGCTTCGTCGTCCGTGAGGAACGACGCGGTGAGCAGCGCGTCATGCAATTCGTCGGCGTCACGCGGATCGGGACTCTCTTCGTCGCGCACGCGCTCAATCGCCGCGAGATCGAGCTTGCCGACGTCGTCGGAGCCCGATGCACGTCGCGTGTAGACGGCCTGCGTGCGGCGCTCTTCGAGCGGCGCGTCGTCGAGGAATGCGTACGGCGCGGCGGTGAGGATCGCGTGCGCGAGCGGCGACGGCTCGGGCGTGTCGCGCGCGATGCAGCGGATCGTGCCGTCGTGAATGCGCGTCAGCACGCTCGCGAGTCCGTCGAAGTCCATCGCCTCTTCGAGGCAGTCGCGCACCGTTTGATTGACGAGCGGATGATCGGGGATCTGCCGATCGCCGGCGATGTTCTCGAAACACGCGGCTGCATCAGGGAACACAGCGGCCATCAGATCGTCGGCCATCGCGCGTTGCAGCTGCGGCGGAATCTTGCGTCCGTGGCGATTGCGCGGGATGGCCAGCGAGATCGTCGTGTTCCAGCGCCAGCGCGTCTGAAACACCGGCGCGTCGAACATCGCCTGCACGAGCACATCGCGCGCGGTGGCCGGATGCAGATAGCGGAAGACGTCGGCGAGCGGAAACGAATGTTGCGGGCCGAGCGAGAGCAGGATTGCGTCTTCCGTTGCCGCCGCTTGCAGCTCGAAGTTGAACTGCCGGCAGAATCGCTTGCGCAGCGCGAGTCCCCACGCGCGGTTGATGCGGCTGCCGAACGTCGAATGAATGACGAGCTGCATGCCGCCCGACTCGTCGAAGAAACGCTCGGCGATGAGCGTGTCCTGCGTCGGTAATTCGCCGAGAATGCGTTGGGACTCGGCGAAGTAGTTGGTGATCTCTGTTGCGGCAACTTCGGGAATGCCGTCGTCGACCAGTGTTGAATGATTGACGCGCAATTCGCTTACCGCGCGCGACAGTTCGTCGCTGCGCGCGGGCGCTTCGCCGAGCCAGAACGGGATCGTCGGCGGCGCGCCTTTCGCGTCGGCGACACGCACCGTGCCGCTCGTTACCTGCAGGATCAGCCACGACGCGTTGCCGAGCTGGAAAATGTCGCCGGCGTTGCTCTCGATCGCGAAGTCTTCGTTCAGCGTGCCGATGAACGTGTCCTCTCCCTCGAGGATCACGCGATAGTCCGCAACCTCGGGGATCGCTCCGCCGCTCGTGATCGCGAGCATGCGCGATCCTCTTCGTCCGCGTACTTCGGCGTTCACTTCGTCGCGATGCACGAGCGCTCCGCGGCGTCCGCGCTTCGTCGCGAATCCGTCCGCCACCATCTTCAGCACATCGTCGAAGTCTTTGCGCGCGAGATCGCGATAGGGCCACGCGCGGCGCATCAGCGCGAACATCTCGTCTTCGGTGTAGTCCGCACACGCCGACTCCGCGACGATCTGCTGCGCGAGCACGTCGAGCGGCGTTTCGTGCGCGACGATGCGATCGAGCTCCCCCTCTTTGATCGCGCGCATCAGCGCGACGCATTCGACGAGATCGTCGCGCGACACCGGAAACACGCGTCCCTTCGGTGTGCCGGACACGGTGTGACCCGAGCGTCCGACGCGTTGCAGCAAGGTCGCGATGCGATGCGGCGATCCGATCTGGCAGACGAGATCGACGTAACCGATGTCGATGCCGAGCTCCAGCGACGCCGTCGCCACGAGCGCCTTCAGCTGTCCGTTCTTGAGGCGCGTCTCGGCGTCGAGGCGTTTCTCTTTCGACAGGCTGCCGTGATGCGCCGTGACGGCGTCTTCGCCGAGGCGATCGCTGAGATGGCGCGCGACGCGCTCGGCCATGCGGCGTGTGTTCACGAACACGAGCGTCGTGCGATGTTCGTGAATGAGCGCGGTGATGCGATCGAAATACTCTTCCCACACTTCGTGCGCCATCACCGGCTCGAGCGCGGAGCGCGGGACCTCGATCGCGAGATCCATCGCGCGGCGATGGCCTTCGTCGACGATGACGACGCCCCTCACCCGGCCTTCGGCCACCCTCTCCCCGCAAGCGGGGCGAGGGGCCACAAACGACGCTGCTCCCAAGTTGCCCTTCTCCCCGCTTGCGGGGAGAAGGTGCCCGAAGGGCGGATGAGGGGTCGCGCCTACTAAATACTTCGCCACATCCTCGATTGGCTTCTGCGTCGCCGACAATCCAAGTCGCAGCAGCGGCGACTCCGCGACCTGCTGCAATCGCTCCAGCGTGATCGCGAGGTGCGCGCCGCGGCGCGTGCCGATCACGGCGTGAATCTCGTCGACGATCACCGTCCGCGCGGTGCGCAGCATTTGCCGCGTTTTCTCCGCGGTCAACAATAGGTAGAGCGACTCGGGCGTGGTGACGAGGATGTGCGGGGGCGTGCGCAGCATCGCCGCGCGCTCGGATTGCGTCGTATCGCCCGTGCGCACGGCCGCGGTAATGCGCGGCGCATCGAGTCCCATTTCTTCGGCGATGCGCCGGATTCCTTTGCGCGGCTCGGCGAGATTCTTGTGAATGTCCGCGCTCAGCGCCTTCAGCGGCGAGACATAGACGACGCGCACTTCGTCGGGCAGCGGTGCCTGCAGGCTTTCGACGAAGAGATCGTCGAGCGCGGTGAGAAACGCCGCGAGCGTTTTTCCGGAGCCGGTCGGCGCCGCGATCAGCGCGTGCTTGCGCTCGCGAATCGCCGCCCACCCCTGCCGCTGCGCGGGCGTCGGCTCGCCGAGGGTCTCCGAGAACCAGCGTTGGATGACGGGGTGAAATCGGGAGAGGGGCATAGTTTTTCTGGCTTTGCCTGATGGCGGCTGCGCGGATGGCCGTTCGGGTGCTGAGTGCTGAGTGCTGAGTAACCCAGCACCCAGCACCCAGCACCCAGTACCCGAACGGCCATCAGCGCAGCCGCCATCGGCGAAGCTCACCAGTACTTCCAGCGTGGCACGACATGCTTCTCGAATGCAAACGTGGTCGTGGTGCCCGGCTTCACGAACACGCGCACCCATCCGACGTCGGGCGATCCCGGCACTTCGAGGCGCGTGAAATTCGGGAGGGTGTGACGGCTGATGACCGGCGAGTCGACGGTGTATTCGTGACCGTCGCCGTGGATCAGCAGCACCGGTTTCTTGAAGCGCGCGACTTCTTCTTCGAGTGCGGCGAGAAACGGCTCGAAGGGGTTGCGATGACCGGGCGCGTCCTCGAACGGCGGACTCGCGTGAAACGCGATCACGACGGCGCGGGCGTTTTGATCGGCGAACGCCGCATGCATCCACTCGATGTCCGCGTTCGTGCGCTCCGCGGCCGCGGCGTCGTCGGCGGCCGTGCGTCCGGGAAACGGTCTCATCGCGTTTCTGCTGCCCACGAGATCGACCGTCGCGAACGTCACGCCGTCGTGCTGCCAGCGCGCGTTTTCCACGAAGCGCTGCTGCCGCACCACCGCGATCCTCGGTCGTCCGCTGTAGAAAATTTGACGGATGCGCGCGAGCCGCTCCAGCGGCCGATACGCGCCCGAGCCGCGCTGCCAGCAGTCCGTCCATTCGTTGTCGCCCGGCGTGTAGACGACCGGCGCGCGGAGGTGATCGAAGCGCTGCTTCACCTTCTGATACATCGCGTCGCTGCACGGATGCCAGAAGATGTCGCCGACGTGAATCGTGAAGGCGAGGTCCGTCGCATCGAGCTCGCGCATGAGGACGCGGAACTGCAGATCCTCGGTGATGTAGTACGGCGCGTCGCCGAGGGCGGCGAAAGAAAACGCGCCGGGCGGCGTCGGAGACGGATGCGGAGTCGCGCTTTTCGTGAGAAACACGATTGCCACGAGCATCGCGGCGGCGAGGACGTACGGCAGGCGGGATGGAGGCTTCAAGTTCGCGTCACCGAAATGTTAGTCGTGATCGCCGCGGCGCGCAGGCGAGAATTTCGCACTCTCACCAGACTTCGATTTTGCGAGAGGATCGACAGATGGCGATGATTCAATGTCCGGAATGCAAGCAACAGGTCTCTGATCAAGCTCCGACCTGCCCGAATTGCGGCGCCCCGATTGCGATGCGGGCGTACGCGCCTCCGACTGCTCCACTACCTCCGCCTCCGAAGAAAACGGGGTGCCTGAAGATCGGCTGCATCGTGTTGGCGGTGCTCGTCCTGATCGGACTGATCGGGAGTCTCGTCTTCAACGGCGTGTCGAGCTCGCGAACTTCGTCGACTTCGACTTCGACAGTGACGTTCGGCACGAAGACGACGCCGGCAACGTCGACCGAGCCGGCCGCGCCGGAATCGAAGTGGACGTACAACCAAACGCAGGACACGATGGCGAAGGGCACGGTCTCGGAGGCGAGCGTTGAGAGCACCAACACCGTCGAGTTCACGTTCCCGTATCAGGGCGAGCAGCACGGCACGCTCACGCTGCGCACGCATCCGCGCTACGGCAAGAACCTCCTCTTCAATATTCAGAAGGGCCAGATCCCCTGCCACTCCTTCTCGGGCGGCTGCAAGGCGCTGGTGCGCTTCGACGACGGGCAGTCGATCAGCTACAGCGCCGACGGTCCGGAGGACAACAGCACGGAGACGATCTTCATCCGCGACTACAACGGCTTCGTCAACCGCATGCTGAAGGCGAAGTCCGTGAAGATCTCCGTCAACGTCTATCAGCAGGGATCGCCGGTGTTCGAGTTCGACGTGCGCAACTTCGACCCCGGCAAATACAAGGTGAAATAGCGTCATCCAGAGCCGCGAAGACGACGAAAGATCTCAGGTTACGCAGCTCGAGATCCTTCGCCGCGCTTCGCCGGCTCAGGATGACGTTTCACCACGTCGCGCGGGCGATGCGCGCCTGGACGCGCTTCGCCTGCTTCTCGCTCTTGAAGCCGCGCGTGAGGACGACGAGCACGTACTTCGATCCGTCGGGGCGGAACACGATGCCGGCGTCGTGGGTGATGCCGGTGATCCAGCCGGTCTTGTGCGCGACGCGCGTGCCGGGCGGGAGGCCGGCGGGGATGCCGTCGTTGTGCTCCTGCGCGAGCAGGATCTCGATCATGCGATCGGATGCTTCGCGCGAAATGACCGTGCGTTCGCCGAGGGCGCGGAAGATCAGCATCAGGTCGAGCGCGGTCGTCGTGTTGTTCATGCCGGCGTGATACGCCTTGTCGTCTTCTACGCCGCGTAGAACGCGAATGTCGTTCGCGCCGATCGATTTCATGAGCTCCATGATCCGCGGCGCGCCGATGAATTCGATGACGATGTTCGTCGCGAGGTTGGAGCTGCGGTCGATCATCCGCCGCACGAGTTCTTCGAGCGGGAGCTCGCGTCCGATCATCTCGTACAGCTGCGGATCGGAGTCCTCGCGCGCCTCGAGCGCGTAGTGCGAGCCGTCGAAGATGCTGACGAAATCGTTCTTCACACGCACCGGCTGATCGAGCCGCAACTCGCCGTGCGTGACGGCCTGCATGACACCGAACATCACCGGCACTTTCATCGTGCTCGCGGCATGGAAGGTGACGCGTTCGTTGCGGAGGATGCAAGGGCGATCTCGCCTGTCCTGGACAGGCAGGATTGCCTCTCCTCCACGAAGCTCGCAGTACGCGACGCCGATCGTCTTATCGGGATGCGCGGCGATGATGCGGTCGATGCGCTGGTCGACAGTGGCCGTCGTCGTCGCGCACGCGACGAGCGACAGCGCGACGAGCGCGCTGGTCAGAAGCTTTGTGGGTGTCGCTGCCCTCAGCGGCACCGCCGGCTTCGCCGGCCAGCGGCGCTTGGCGCCGCGCGACCGCTGAGGGCAGCGGTCGCTACATTTCCTTAGAATCCGGAGCGGTACCAATAGGGTGTCTCCTTTGCCCACGTCAAAGCGAGAATGAACATCACCCGCTTCACGACGTCAGCTCCGTCCCCTCGATCCCCTTCACGAAATCCGCGCCGAACAATTTCGCCGGCGTGAATGCGCCCGGCTTGCGCGGCGAGCTCAGAATCCGATGCACGGCGGCGAGCGTGGAGAGTACGGTGAACTGATAGCCCTCGCGCACCGTCATCGTCAGCGTCACTTCGTCGCCCTTCGCATTCGTCACGCGGCCCCACAAATGCGTGCGGCCTTCTTCGCGCAGCTTCTCTCCCGGCCCTTGAATGCGGTCGGCGCGGCGCAGCAAAAACTTCTTGATCGGCTTGAACTGCGCGATCGGCAGGAGCCACGCGAAGCGGCGCAGTTTCGCGATCAGCTTCGGCGGCATCGACTTGTAGACGCGGATGTTCGGGATGCCGGTGGTGTGATACGCGGTCGAGACGTCGCCCCAGGGGATCGTCATCGACATGCGCTTGCCGACGGAGAACGGAATCTCGCGCACGTCGTAGAGCATCGGCACGCCTTGGATGCGGCCGTCTTTGCGAATGGCGCCACCCGTGCCGAGGCCTTCGATGATCGTCTTCGTGGTGCCGCGGCTGGCGTGGTCTTTCCCGGCGTGCCACGCGAGCCAGAGCTCGGTCGCGTCGGGGAGGCGTTCCTTCAGCATCGCCGCAAGGCAGTCGGTCGGCACGACGTCGAACCCCGCGCCGGGAAGGAGCGTAACGCCACGCTGCACGGCTTCGTCATTGCGCTTCAGCACCGGCTCGAACACCGCGATCTCGCCGGTGATGTCGACGTAGTGCACGCCGGCGGCGAGACACGCGTCGACCATCGACTTGCTCGTGTGCAGGAACGGTCCCGCGCAATGCAGCACCAGCTCGACGCCGGAGAGGTCGGGCGCGCCGACGTCGAACACGCGCGTCTCGAGCCCGAGCTCACGCGCGAGCGGCTCGAGCTTTTCCGCGCTGCGTCCCGCGAGGATCGGACGTTCGCCGCGCTTCACCGCCTCGCGGGCGATGAGCGCGCCGGTGTAGCCGGCGGCTCCATAAATCATCCACATACGGGGATCGTACTCGGAAAAAGGGGCGGGTCGCCGAGGACCAGGCGAGCAATTGGCGAAATCTATTTACCGCGCAACCATTTTTTAAATCGCTGCCATCGCGATGATGGCTTCGGCGGAACGGGCGGCGCGGCTTCCGCCTCCTGCGGCTTTCCTTTGCGCGCGGTTTTCGTAATTTCCGCCTTCGGCTTCGATTCCTCGAACAATCGCGCTGCGGTGTCGCGCTCATTGCGGGCGACGATGCTCTGTGGGTAGCGCAGGAGGTAGGCGTCGTAATTGCGCAAGGCGTCCTCGTATCGGCCGGATTGCGCCAATGTGCGCGCGACGTCGAGCGCGCGCTCTTTGGCCATCGCTTCCTCGACCTGCGCTCGCGTGAGGACTGCCGTCGGCGTTTCGGTTTTGGTGATGCGTTTGCGCAATCCGACGACGGACGCGGTCAGGCTCAACGCGAGGATGAGTGTGATCGCCCAGAACCAGATCGCCGGAACCGGCCGGCGATGCTTCGTGGTGGTGTCGACGGTGTCGGCGACGAACACGGTCTCGATGTCCGCCGCCGGCCGGATCTCCTCGGCGTTCTGCGACGCGCGGTCGAGATCGGCCAGTGCCTCGACGGCGCTCTCGTATCGCTCCTCCGCTTTCTTTGCCAAAAGCCTGTCGACGACGATGCCGACGCTCTTGGGCACCTCGGGATTGATCTCGTTCGCCAACGCCGGCGCGAGGTTCACGACGTTGTACAGAATCCCGCTGAGGTCGGGCGACGCGAACGGCTTGGTGCCGGTCAGCATCTCGAAGATCACGACGCCCGCGGAAAAGAGGTCGGAGCGTGGCGAGACGGGCGTCGTCTTCACCTGCTCCGGCGACATGTAGTTCGGCGTGCCGACGAGCGACCGCGTCGTCGTCAGGCTCGAGTTCAGCGGACGCGCGACGCCGAAGTCGGCGATCTTCGCCTGTCCTTCCGCGGTCAGGAGGATGTTCGCCGGCTTGATGTCGCGATGGATGATCCCTTTCGAATGCGCGTACGCGAGGCCGCGCAGCACATCGAACGCGATTGCCAGCGCCTCGGCGAGCGGCAGCGGCCGCGTCCGCCGCAGTCGCGCGAGCAGCGACTCGCCGTCGATGTACTCGGTGGCCAGATACGACACGAAATCGTCTTCGTATCCGACGTCGTACAGCGTGACGACGTTGGGATGCTGCATTTGCGCGCAGAGCTCGGCTTCGCGCTGCAGGCGTTTGTAGAACTCGGTGCGGTCTTCATCGTCTTCGAATTTCTGTTCGAGGTGGACGGTTTTCAGCGCGACGCGGCGGCCGATGCGGCGATGACGCGCGAGGTAGACCTTGCCGATCGAGCCCTTTCCGAGGAACGACTCGATGTCATAGTCGCCGTAACGGCGGCCCACATCCTCCGCGGTCATGACAGTACTGTAACGCCAACGCGACGTATCATGCCGGCACGGCCGGCTGCGCTGGTTGGCCCAGCCTCCGGCACGGTCGTCGCCTGATGCGTGTTTTTTGCTGAATACCGGGGGACCCCATGCGAATCCTGCTGTCGCTGTTCCTGCTTGCCGCCGCTCCATTTGCGACCGCCGAGGAGCCTTTCGTCTGCGCGACGAGCGAGTCGAATGACGCGTATCTGCGCGCGCTGCACGAGCGCAATCAGGCGCGCCGCGGATGGATCGAGAACGCCGACACGCCGGTGCTGGCGCGCGAAGGCGCGTTCTACATCCAGCGCGACGACAAGCTCGTTCCCGGCTATCGGCCGTTCGATCTGCAAGGGCAGTCGCTCGTCCTCGAGCCGAGCGGCAGCGGATTCAAAGTGCGGCGCGTCGCGCTGCACTGGGTCGAGCCGACGGGCGAGCCGTTGCGCGATTTTGCCGCGACGAACAATCCCGCGCCGGCGAACTATGTCCGCTACGACATCACCGGAACGCTGCCGCAGCTCTTCGGCCAATCCGTGTCGACGATTTACATCAGCGCGTTCAACGGGATTCATCTCATTCCGCCGAAAGAGTCGGGCGCGTATCAGATCGATGCGCTGGAAGCGGCGATCTATCCCGACGCCGTGGTCTCGCCGCTCTTGATCACGAATCGCAAGCCGTCGCGCCTCGCGTTGCCGCTGCTCTTCGTCAATCGCGACGGCGCGAACGTCGTCATCACCTGGCGCAGCACGACCGGCGTTTCGTTCGGCTACGACGTCCAGGCGGAGCTGCATCCGGACGGATCGATCGTGTTCTCGTATCGCGAGATGCGCGACATCCGCTGGGGCACGCCGATCGTGTCGCGCGGCTTCGATCCCGCGACCGCGGCGCGTTCGCTCAACTTCATCGACGACTCGCGCGGCGATCTCGTGGCCGGACTGTCGCCGTCGACGCTCACCGACGCGAACGACATCCGCCGCGTGGAAGTCCTGCGCCTCGGTGAGAGCAATCTCTTCGTGGTGCGCTTCACGCTGAACGGGGCGGTGAATTACGCGTCGATCCCCGTCGGGCAGTCGCTGCGCTACGTCGCGCAGCTCGGAACGTCGCAGGCGTGGCTGGACGTCGACCGCAACGGCTGGTCGATCACCCCGTTCGGCTCCAACAGCAGCAACAGCAACGGCCCCGAGGCGAGGATCAGCGGGAACACGGTCGAGTTTTATGGGACACAGATGCCGCCTGACGGAGGCCTGACGGACGTCCTTCGTGCATGGTCGGTGCAGCCGTCGACGAATCGCACGATCGATTTCGCAACGACGTCGGTCACGTTCGACGTGCCGCAGAAACAGATCGCGACCGATCTGTCGTCGGTCGCCTCCGTCGAGCTGCAGCTCCCGATCACCGAGCCCTTCGTCCTCGGCACGTTCGATCCCGCCGCGGTGTGGGGCCGCATGCAGAAGACGTACGGCTTGAGCAGCTACGACTACGACGGCATTGCGATGTACCAGTCGTTCTACACCGACATCATCTTCTACGCCGGCGCGTACTCGACGGGCGGCAATCCCGCGGTCGACGGCATCGCGCCGCCGTCGACAGTGCGCGGCACGACCATCCCGCGCGCGCCCGCGCTGTTGCACATGAACCAGCTCACGTACGGATGGAACGCGACGACGAAGAACGCGTCGAACGTGATCCTGCACGAGCTCGGACATCGCTGGCTCTACTTCTTCCGCATTCTCGAAGGCGGCGCGCCGACGCGCTCGCTGAATCCGGTCAGCGCGCATCCGGCCGGCTTCGTGTCGACGCCGGCGGCATTCAAGGTGTTCGAGGACGGCGAGTCGTCGGTGATGGGCGGGGCGACGTTCAACTTCGAAGGCGGACGATACGTCGCGCACGCGACGAACTACGGCTACAGCTGGACGGACCTTTATCTGATGGGACTCGCGGCGCCGGAAGAAGTGCCGCCGTGGTACTACATCTCGAATACGAGCCCGGCGCTGCCGAATGAATATTGGCCGGCCGAGGGCGTGTCGGTGACGGGAACGCGGCGCGACGTGACGATCAATCAGCTCACCGGCGCGGAAGGAGCGCGCAATCCGTCGACGGCACTCAGCCAGCGGCTGTTCCGCGTGCTGTTCGTGCTGGTCACCGACGGCACGGAGCCGACGCCGATCGAGATCGCGAAAGTCAACGAGTGGCGCGGAATCCTCGAGCGCAACTTCGCGATCGCGACGGGACAGCGCGGGCGCATCGAGACGGACTACGTGACGGTGCCGAAGAAGCGGGCGGCGCGGCACTGATCCGAGATCCAACGTTGTACGCGAGTGGGGGCTCGAATGGTGATTTGCGCGAGAACGCTAACGATGAAGGATGAGGGATGAAGGATGAACGATGGAGGATGAGGGGCCGGAAGAGATGACAATTTCGGCGATTCATCTTTCATCCTTCATCTCTCATCCTTCATCGTTAGCGCGCTCGCGCAAAGGCTGGACCGGATGACCCGCGTCATTACGATCTTCCTCTTCTCCCTCGGATTCCTCGCGCTGTCAGTGCGCGAGCTCGTCGCGCGCGGCGGCGTGTCGCGTCCGCGCACCGTCATCTCGCATTCGGGGCTCGCGCCGGAGCGCGCGGAAGCGGGGCTGCTGCTTTTGCAGTACGCATCGCGCACGCTGCCGCAGTACGCGCGCGTGGCGCTGGTGAAGCCGCGCGGACGATGGGATGACGCGGGGATGCTCGCGGTGGCGCACGGGCAGTTGCCGCGGCAGCATGCAGTGCCAGCCGGTGACATGCCCGACTTCATCATCGCAATCGATGCGCCGCTCGAGGATCCGCACTTCGAGAAAATCTACGAGGCGCCGGCCGGCAGCATCTGGAAGCGGGTGCGATGATCACCGCGCGATTCGTGATCATGACGCTGCTCGTGTTCGTGGCGGGCGCGTGGTCGCGGCGATATCGCGCGACCTTCGTCGAGTGGTTCGCGGCGGGACTCGCGACGCTGACCATCGAGATGATCGTGCTCTCGGCGATTGGCGTGCGGTGGTCGATCCCGCTGCTGCTGATCGTGCCGGTGATCGTCGCGTTGATTCCGCGCAATGCGCCGCACGACGCGTCGAAGTATCACCTGTTGTTTCTCATCGTCGCGTGCGTCGCGTTGGCGGTGTACGCGCTGACGGTGATGTCCGCGGCCGCGACGTCGGGCGACTTCGTCTTCTTCTGGGGCACGAAGGGACAGATCTTCGGGCAGGAGCGGATGCTCGACACGGCGTTTCTCCGCAATCCCGATCACGTCGTGATGCATCCCGAGTATCCGCCGCTCGTGCCGCTGTACTACGCGTGGACGATGCTCGGCGCGCAACAGCTGGATTGGTTCGGCGCCATGGCGTCGGCGATTCTGTTTCTCGCGCTGGCGACGCTCGCGATTCGCGGCGACGCGAACAAAGCACTCTTCGCGGCGATGTTCGCGCTGCTGTTCATCCGCAACGACGTTGCCGGCAACGCGGAGCCGGCGTTGATTTTTTTCGAAGTGGTGGCTTGTGGAGCGGCGGCCGCTTCGGCGGCCGGGGTTCTCGCGAGTGGCGACGCTACAACTCGGCGGCCGAGGGCGGCCGCTGCTCCACAGGACGACGTCGTGACCGCGATCGCCTTGTGCGGCGCGATCCTCACGAAAATGGAAGGAGCGGTCTTCGCGATCCTCTTCATCGTGTTTTTGTGGCGAAGAAAGCTGGCGATCATTCCGCTGGTCGTGCTTGCCGCGTGGCTCGTGTTCGCGAAGACGAACGGGTTGTTCGGGACGAGCGATCCGCGCTACGCGTTTTCGGTTGCGTACGTGTGGCCCGCGATGAAGCAGCTCGCGGGGCAATTGTCCTTCGGGCTTTGGTATTTGCCGTGGATCGCCTGTGGAGCGGCGGCCGCCCTCGGCCGCCGAAACGAACAGCTGCATCCATCTCGGCACGTTTTCATTCGGCGGCCGAGGGCGGCCGCCGCTCCACTGCTCGTCGCCGCCATCGTCTTCCTCGCCTTCATGGTCCTCACTTACGCACGCCCCGAGGCGCACCTGGAGTGGTCGGCGCAGCGCGTGCTCATGACGCCGCTCGTGCTGTTCTTCTTCAGTGCTATAACGCGCAGCGCATGACCGATTTCATTCGGGAGATCGTCGAGGAAGATCTCCGCAACGGAACGCACAAAACCGTCGTCACCCGCTTCCCGCCCGAGCCGAATGGCTACCTTCACATCGGCCACGCGAAGTCGATCTGTCTCAACTTCGGCGTCGCGATCGAGTACGGCGGCCACTGCAATCTGCGCTTCGACGACACGAATCCCGAGAAAGAAGAAGCGGAGTACGCGCGCGCGATCGTCGACGACGTGCATTGGCTCGGCTTCGACTGGGGCGGCGAGCCGCTGCACGCGTCCGACTATTTCGATCAGCTGTACGCGTGGGCCGAGCATCTCATCAACGCCGGGCTCGCGTACGTCGACAGTTTGTCGGCCGACGAGATCCGCGCACATCGCGGAACGCTGACCGAGCCGGGAAAAGAGTCGCCGTATCGCAATCGCAGCGTCGAAGAAAATCTCGATCTCTTTCGCCGCATGCGCGACGGCGCGCTCGAAGACGGCGCGGCGGTGCTGCGCGCGAAGATCGACATGGCCTCGCCGAACATCAACCTGCGCGATCCGGTGCTCTACCGCATCAAGCACGAGGACCATCACCGCACCGGCGGCAAGTGGTGCATCTATCCGATGTACGACTACGCGCATCCGCTGTCCGACGCGATCGAAGGCATCACCCATTCGCTCTGCACGCTGGAGTTCGAAGACCACCGGCCGCTGTACGACTGGCTCATTGAAAACGTGCCGGTGCCGTGGCGGCCGAGGCAGTACGAGTTCGCGCGTCTGAACCTCAATTACACGGTGATGTCGAAGAGGAAGCTGCTGCGCCTCGTGACCGAGGGACACGTGCGCGGCTGGGACGATCCGCGCATGCCGACGATCGCCGCGCTGCGGCGGCGCGGCTACACGCCGGCGTCGATCCGCAATTTCGCGGAGCGCGTCGGCGTCGCCAAGCGCGAGAACGTGATCGACGTCAGCCTCCTCGAATTTTCCCTTCGCGAGGACCTCAACCTCACCGCGCCGCGCGTGATGGGCGTGCTCCGTCCGCTGCGCGTCGTGATCGAGAACTTTCCCGAGGGAGAAAGCGAAGAGTTCGAGTCGCCGAACAATCCTGAAGATGCGTCGATGGGCACGCGGAAGGTGCCGTTCTCTCGCGTCGTGTATATCGAGCGCGACGACTTCATGGAAGATCCGCCGAAGAAATTCTTCCGGCTCGCGCCGGGACGCGAAGTGCGGCTCCGCTCCGCGTACTTCGTCACCTGCACGAACACAATCAAGGACGACGCCGGCAACATCGTCGAGCTGCGCGCGACGTACGATCCCGCCACGCGCGGCGGCGACGCACCCGACGGCCGCCGTCCGAAGGCGACGCTGCATTGGGTGTCGGCGGAGCACGCGATCGACGCCGAGGTGCGGCTGTACGACCGCTTGTTCAACGTCGAAGATCCGGAAGAAGGCGGCGACTTTCTCGCGCACCTCAATCCGCATTCGCTCGAAGTGATCGAGCACGCCAAGCTCGAGCCCTCAGTCGCCAACGCCCCTCGGGCGTCCCGCTACCAGTTCGAGCGCCTCGGCTACTTCTGCGTCGATCGCGACTCGAGCGCGGAGCGACTCGTCTTCAATCGCACGGCAACGCTGAAAGACACGTGGGCGAAGGTCAGTGGAGCGGCGGGCTCTTAGCCCGCTGAACTAGTTCCACAACGGACGCACGGTGTCGCTGGCGATGTGAACATCGCCGAGCATGTGATCCCCCGCAATCCACACAATGCGCTGGTGCTGCACGTCGTCGAGGAGCTCGCGCGCGGCGTCGCTGACGCGATCGCCGCTGTCGATGCGGCGCGGCTCTCCCCATGCGGCGGGAGTCGCATCGCCGACCGTCCAGACGTACAGCGGCACGCCGATCGAGGCGAGGTACTCCTTCGCCTTCTTCGGCGGGAGCTGGCTCCAGTCGCGATACTTCGCGCCGGTGATGAGGACGACCGCGCGCGGGCGGCGCGAGCCTGCGGCTTGCAGTCCGGCAACGGCGACGGCGTCGGCGAAACGCAGATTCTCCGACGGCGGCGCGGAGACGCGGCCCAACACATTGCGCACGCCGGGAGCGTCGCCGACCATGAACGTGCGCGACGATGCGAAGAGGTCCGCTTCGCTCGTCCCTTTCATCCGGATCGCGACCGGCCACATGAATCGCGTGCCCTGCTGGCGTTCCAGCGGAACGGCGGCGCCGCCGACGACGTTGAATCCTTCGCGTCCGTGCACGCGGCTCTCGACGTCGACGCGGAACGCGAAGTTGGCCAGCGACGGCTCGCGCACGAAGATGATGTCGGCGGGCAGCTTCTCGATCGCGACGATCTGCGCCGGCTCGCCGTTCACCGTGATCGCGTTCTTGATCTCCGCTTCCGATTTCTCGATGCGCACCGGAATCGGCGTGAGCGACGCGCCCGCGGAGTCCGCGAGTCCTCCGCCGAACACGAGCTCCGCCTCGGCGATGAGACCCGACGCCGACGTTGCGACCGCGCGAAGCAGGTGCGGTTTCTCCGGATCGTACGCGGGCAGCGACACGCGCGTCGACGCGAACGAAATTCGCGCGCCGTCGAGCATCCAGTGGATGTCCTTCGGCTTTTCCGTTTCAAGCGACTGCCACACCAGCCGCGCCGAGCTCCCTTCCATCACCAGCGACGCCTCGGACACGCGCCGCGGCAGGTTCACGCGCTGCTCTACCCGCGCGAGCTCGTTGCCGTTGGCGTCGAGCGCGCGCGCGACAAGGCGGCGCGGGAGGAGATGGTCGCCGAAGTCGACGCTCGCCTTCCACGGCTCGCGCGCGATATTCGCAACCGGCTGTCCGTCGAGCGTGATCTCGACGCGCGCCGCCGGCGCACCGGTGACGCTGACCGCAACCGGCTGCCGTCCCATCGTGAGACCCAGGAACAGCGTCAGGAAGACGATTTGGGTCATATCAAATCAAAAGGCAGAAAGCAGAAAGCAGAAAGTGAAGGCAAGCGGAATGATGCCTCTTCGCTTGCTGGAATTTCCTGAAACTTCCTGTTGCAGAACTGCTTCGTCATCCTGAGCGAAGCGAAGGATCTCGAAATGCGATACTCGTGATTTGAGACCCTCGTCGTCTTCGTGACTGGAGAGCCTGTGGAAAAATAGTGTCATCCCGAGCGCAGCGAGGGATCCCCGGCGCAAGAACGCTTGACGCTCCGTCGGCGGGGGATCCTTCGCCGTCTTCGCGGCTCAGGATGACACGGATTTTTTTCACAGCCTCTCAGGGTGACGGAAACATTTCTGCTTTCTGCTTTCTGCTTTTTCATGAAACGCGAACTGGAGATCATCGCTTCGATCAGCGAGTCGCTCAACCGCGCGCCGACGGTGCAGGCGGCGCTGGAGAGCACGCTCGAAGTGATCGCGCGCGAGCTGCAGCTCGACACGGGATGGGTATGGCTCGTCGATCCGGAGACGGGGCACATTTACAGCGCGGCCGCGCGGAATCTGCCGCCGTATCTGCAGGAGCCGGTGCGCATGACCGGCGCGACGTGCTGGTGCATCGAGCAGTTCCGCGCCGGCGAGCTCGATGCGAGCAACGTCGACGTGATGGGCTGCAGCCGTCTGCGTCCGGCGGTGCGCGAGAGCCGCGAGGATCTGACGCGCAACATCGCGCATCACGCATCGGTGCCGCTCTACTTTCAATCGAAGCCGCTCGGCATCATGAACGTGACGGCGCCGGAGCTGCGGCGGCTGTCTGCGCGCGAGCTGCGCTTGCTCTCGCTGATCGGATCGCAGCTCGGCATCGCCATCGAGCGCGCGCGGCTTGCGGATGAGAACGCGACGCACGCGCGCGCCGACGAGCGGACGCGTCTCGCGCGCGAAATCCACGACACGATCGCGCAGAGCCTCACCGCGATCGCGCTGGAGATCGAGGCCGGGCGGACGGACCAGGCGCTGCGCATCACACGCGCGACGCTCGACGAGGCGCGCCGCTCGGTAATGAACCTGCGCGCGGAGCCGCTGGCTGGCAAGCCGCTCGCGCAGGCGCTTAAAGTGCTGGTGCGCGAGTTCACGTCGCAATCCGGAATCCGCGTCGCGCTCGATGCGGCGAATGCGTGCGCGCTGCCGCTCGCGGTCGAAGCGGAGCTGTACCGCATCGCGGAGCAGTCGCTCGCGAACGTGCGCCAGCATGCGCGCGCGAAGAACGTGCGCCTGACGTTGCGCTGCACGCGAGCCGCGGCGACGATGACGATCGAGGACGACGGCGTCGGCTTCTCGCCGCGACGCGTGCCCGACGACCGGCATGGACTGCGCGGCATGCGCGAGCGCGCGCGGCTCGCGGGAGGAACGCTACGCATCCGGACGGGCCCGGGCACGCGAATCGAAGTGAGAGTGCCGCGATGAGGATCGCCATCGTCGACGATCACCCGGTCGTGCGCGAGGGACTCGCGGCCGCGCTGTCGAATCGCGGCTTCACGATCGCGGCCTCCTTCGGATCCGCGGAGGAGCTGCTCGCGGCACGATTCGACGCCGACGTCGTGCTGCTCGATCTCGAGCTGCCGGGAATGAGCGGCGTCGACGCAATCGCGCGCGTCGGCAAGCCGGTGCTCGTCCTGACCGCGTACGCGAACGACGAGCAGATCGACGCCGTGCTGCGCGCCGGCGCGCGCGGCTATCTGCTGAAAGGCGCGTCAGTCGACGACATCGAGCGCGCGATCCGCGCGGTTGCGAGCGGGCAGACGTACCTCGATCAGAAAGTCGCATCGCGCCTCATCGCGCTCTCCGGCGCGCCGCGTTTGTCGGCGCGCGAGCGCGAGGTACTGCGCCTCGTCGCGGCGGGACGCGCGAACAAGGAGATCGCGTCGGCGCTCGACATCGCCGAGCGAACGGTGAAGTTTCACGTGACGTCGATCTTCAACAAGCTCGGCGCGGAGAATCGCGCGCAAGCGGTGGCGATCGCGATCGAGCGCGGGTTGGTTTAGGGAGTGGTGCGCGCCTCCGGCGCGCCTCCCGGCCCCCCAAGGCGCGCCGGAGGCGCGCACCACTCCACGCAAAATTACACGCGTTTGCGGATGGCGACCAATCCGCCGGTGATCGTCATCTCCTCGAACGCGTCCGCGCCTTGTTCGTCGATGAGCATCTTCACGAATCCGACGAGGCCGTGGCGGTGCGACGGCCACGGAAACTTCAGCCAGCGGCGTCGCAGCGTGCGCATCCATCGCCTCGGCCGTTTGCGCGTTCGTCCGTCCGGCCACTCCTGCAGGTACCCCGTGCCCCAGTCTTCGATGACGTACAAGCCGCCGGGCTTGAGGTGATCGTAGAACAGCGCTTTGAAGGTGACCTGCGTCAGCCAGCCGATGTGCGACGCGTCGTCGATGATGAGATCGAATCCATCCGGCGCGGCCTTGCGCGCGACGCCGCGCAGAAACGCCTCATCATTCTGCTGCCCTTCAAACAGCTCGACACCCGTGCAGCTCACCTTGGAAAGATCGGCGTCGACGCCGGCGATGCGCGCCTTCGGAAAGTAATCGCGCCACAACGCCAGCGACCCGCCGTGATGCACGCCGATCTCGAGCACCGCGCCGAAACGCTCCCATGCATCACCGATCAGGCGGTCGTACCAGCGGAGATAGCCGTTCGTGATCTTGTCGGTCTCGTACTTCGAGAGATCGAGCTGCGTGCTGCGCATCCGCGCGCATGCTAACCCTTTCGTACAGGTGCCGTTTGCCCTTCCGGACGAAGCCGCGCGTTGCGTTCCGGACGCATCGTGTGTGCATGACAACAACTGCCATCATTACCGGCGCCTCGCAGGGACTCGGCCGTGCGGTCGCACGCCTCCTAGCCGCGCGCGGTGTCCGTCTCGTTCTCAACGCCCGCCGTCCTGAGCCGCTGTTCGCGCTTGCGCGCGAGCTCGGCGCGATCGCCGTTCCCGGCGATGTGTCGGAAGTCGCGGAAGAAATCGCGGCTGCTGCCGGCGATACGGACATCCTCATCAACAACGCCTCCGAGCTCGGCCCGCTGCCGATGCCGCTGCTGGAGAACTATCCGTGGCCGGAGCTCCTGCGCGTGTTCAAGGTCAACGTCATCGCACCGATCCATCTCGCGCAGCTCGTGCTGCCGCGCATGAAGGCGCGCGGCGCGGGCGTCATCCTCAACATCATCTCCGACGCCGGCATCAACGCCTATCCGGGCTGGGGCGGCTACGGTGCGAGCAAGGCCGCGCTCGAGCACGCGTCGCGCACGCTCGCCGCGGAGCTCGAAGGAACGGGCGTGCGCGTCGTCGCCGTCGATCCGGGCGACATGGACACGGAGATGCACCGGCTCGCCATTCCGGACGCGGACGTCTCGCAGCTCGCGCAACCGGAAAGCGTTGCGCCGAAGATTGTCGAACTGGCGGCCGCATGACGGCGCTGACAACGGTCGACTTCGTTCTCCCTCCTGAACTGGAGGCGCGCGAGCCGGCGGAGCTGCGCGGCGACGGACGCGACGACGTGCGACTGCTGGTCACGAAACGCGATGACGACTCGATCGTGCATGCGCACTTTCGACAGTTGCCGCGATTCCTCGAGCCCGGCGATCTCCTCGTGCTCAACACGACCGCGACACTGCCATCCGCGGTGTGGGGCAGGTTTTCTAACCTGCCCCCCGGGGGACAGGCTGGAAAGCCTGTCCCACACCAGGACGCGATCATGCTGCACTTCTCGACTCCGCTTCCCGGCGGACTCGTGGTCGTCGAGCCGCGTAACACCGACGTACGCGAAGGCGAACGTTTCGCGCTTCCCGGCGAAGTCACCGCCACACTGCTGACACGCTATCGCGACTCGCAACGACTATGGATCGCACGCATCGACGTTGCGAACCTGCGCGAGTACCTGATGCGCTTCGGCCGCCCGATCGCCTACTCGTACATCGACCGCAACTTCGGCATCGACACATATCAAACCGTCTACGCCGACGCGCCGGGTTCGGCGGAGATGCCGTCGGCCGGACGCGCGTTCACACGCGGCATGCTCGTCTGCCTGCGCCGCCGCGGTGTCCGCCTCGCGAAGCTCGTGCTGCACGCGGGCGTCGCGAGTCTCGAGACGCACGAGCGTCCGTACGAGGAGTACTTCGAGGTGCCGCTGCGCACCGCGAACGAAGTGCGCCGTGCCAAAGAGCGCGGCAACCGCGTCATCGCCGTCGGCACGACCGTCGTGCGCGCGCTCGAGTCGTCGACCGATCGCGCCGGCAACGTGATCGCGTCCCGCGGCTGGACCGATCTCGTGATCACGCCGGAGCGCGGCGTCAGAGTCGTCGACGGCTTGCTCACCGGCTTCCACGAGCCGCGCGCAACGCATCTCGCGATGCTCGAAGCGATCGCCGGACGCGAGCGCGTCGACAAGGCCTACGCGGCGGCGTTAGGCGGGCGCTACCTCTGGCACGAGTTTGGGGACTTGCACCTCATTCTCTAACGCGAACTCCCGAGCCCGAGCCCGCGCCCGCTTCCGCGCCCGGGGCGGGGGTATCAGCGAAGCGACGATTTGCCTCCCGCGCCGCGCCCGAGCCCGTGCCCGCTTCCGCGCCCGGGGCGGGGGCATCAGCGAAGCGACGACATCCGCCCACCCCGGGCGCGGGAGCGGGCGCGGGCACGGGCACGCACGGAATACAATTCACGCCGGCATCTCTTTCAGCGTCCTAGCGATCCACCGGAGGTGAAAATCTTGGTGAAGAATCTGCTCTTCACGTCCCTGCTCATGACTGCACTCGCGTTCCCTCTGTCCGCCGACGAAGCACTGAAGCCGCCCGTCGCGAAGAAGATCCCGAAAAGCGTGACGATGCACGGCGACGAGCGCGTCGACGACTACGGCTGGCTGCGCGACAAGAAGAGTCCCGAGACGCTTCGCTACCTCGAGGCCGAGAACGCCTACGCCGACGCGATGACGAAGGGCAACGAGAAGCTCGCCGCCACGCTCTACGACGAGATGCTCGGCCGTATCAAGCAGACCGACGAGAACGTGCCGTACCGCAAGGACGGCTACTTCTATTACTCGCGCACGGTGAAGGGACTGCAGTACTCGATCTACGCGCGCAGGAAGAGCAGCCTCGACGCGGCGGAAGAGATTCTCCTCGACGTCAACAAGCTCGCCGAAGGAAAGAAGTTCATGTCCCTCGGCGACTACGTCGTCTCCGACGACACGAACCTCCTCGCCTACACGACCGACGACAACGGCTATCGCCAATACAAGTTGTTCGTGAAGGACCTGCGCAGCGGCGAGGTCACCGGACCGATTGCCGAACGCGTGACGTCGCTGGTCTGGGCGCCGGACAACAAGACGCTCTTCTACAGCACCGAGAACGACGCGAAGCGCAGCGACCGCATCTTCCGCCAGGTCGTCGGCAGCGAAGCGAAGCAGCTCTTCGAAGAAAAAGACGAGCTGTACGACACCTACGTCGACCGCACGCGCAGCGGCGACTGGATCTTCATCATCTCCGACAGCAAGACCACGAGCGAGACGCAGCTCATCCCCGCGGCGAAGCCCGACACGGCGCCGGTCGTGATGGTGCCGCGCAAGAACGATCTCAAGTACTACGTCGATCATCGCGGCGATCTCTTCTACATCGTCACCAACGACGCCGGCATCAACTACCGCGTCGTCACCGCGCCGGTCGACAACTACGCGCAAGCGAACTGGAAAGAGCTCGTTCCATATCGCAAGTTCGTGCGCGTCGAGAGCGCCGATCTCTTCAGGAACCACATGGTCGTGCGGTTGCGCGAAGGCGGTTTGTCGCAGCTCGAGATCTACGACCTGCGCGGTGGAGCGGCGGGCTCTCAGCCCGCCGCCAAGATGCACCGCGTGTCTTTCCCCGAGCCGGCGTATGCGTTAGGCGGACAGGCGAATGCGGAGTTCGACACGGGCGTCTATCGCTACAGCTACAACTCCCTGATCACGCCGAACTCGATCTACGACTACGACATGGACTCGCGCAAGCAGACGCTTCTCAAGCGCACGGAAGTCCTCGGCGGTTACGATCCCGCGAAATACAAAGTCGAGCGCTTCTTCGTCCCCGCCGCCGACGGCGCGCAGGTCCCGGTGGCGATGGTCTATCGCAAGGACCTCCATCCGAAGGCGAAGAACCCGCTGATGCTCTACGCCTACGGCTCGTACGGATCGTCGACGCCGGACAGCTTCAGCTCCAACCGCTTCTCGCTCGTCGATCGCGGGATGATCTACGCGATCGCGCACATCCGCGGCGGCGGCGAGATGGGGAAGGAGTGGCACGAAGCGGGACGGATGATGACGAAGAAGAACACCTTCACCGACTTCATCGACGTCGCCGACTATCTCGTCAAGCAGAACTACACGTCGAAGGACAAGCTGGCGATCTCCGGCGGCAGCGCCGGCGGATTGCTCATGGGCGCGGTCGTGAACATGCGTCCCGATCTCTTCAAGGCCGTGCTCGCGTACGTGCCGTTCGTCGACGTCATGAACACGATGTCCGATCCGACATTGCCGCTCACGACGCAGGAGTACATCGAGTGGGGCAATCCGAACGACAAGGACGCGTACTTTTACATGAAGAGCTACGACCCCTACTCGAACGTCGCGAAGAAAAAATATCCGTCGATGCTCGTGCGCACGTCGCTCAACGACAGCCAGGTCGGCTATTGGGAAGGAACGAAGTGGGTCGCCAAGCTGCGCGCGAACAAGACCGACGACCACCCGCTGCTCCTCCGCGTGAACATGGGCGCGGGACACGGCGGTGCATCGGGACGGTACGACCGCCTGAAAGACGATGCGGCGGATTATGCGTGGCTGCTGACTGAGGTAGGGTTGGTGAAGTAGGACCAATAGGACGAATAGGACGAATAGGACCTATCTGTCCTATCTGTCTTATTCGTCCTATCTGTCCTATTCGTCTTATCGCCCGAACAAAAACCGCTTCGCGCGACGCACGACGCTCGATGAGCGGCGCGCGTCGCTGATCATCGCCTGCTGCGCGCGGTCGATGTTCAGCTTCGGCGGCCACTCGCCCGGGTTCTCGATGGCGATGCCGTTGTAGAACTGCGGGATCGCCTCGCCGGTCGTGATGTCGGTCAAATTTCTGACATGCAGGAGGCCGAGGCCGGGGTCGGAGAGGAGAGGGGCGAAATACATACAGCCGTGGAAGTGATAGTGCGTGACCTGGCTGAGGCGCGAGCGCGCGAGGTCGCGGATCGGCGTGCCGCCGTGAAAGAGGTTCGACGCCCAGATCAGCGCCTGTCCTCGTTTGACGTGCAGCTCCAGACGCTCGAGTCCTTCGCGGACCATCATTCCTTCGACGAACTCTTCGTAGCGCGCGTAATGCTCGAACGCCTGCGCCTGCGTGAACGCCGTGACGCCGATGTCGAGGAGGTCGTAGATCGGCAGCTTCTGGCTCTCGGGGTAGTAATGCAGCGGACCATTGGCCTCGTCGATGTCTTCCAGCGCGACCCACACGCCGCACATGAAGCCGTACGGGATCGAGCCGAAGTGGATCGTGTCGCTGTGCGTCTTCTGCTGCGAGCCGCAGCGGAAACTGAGCGTCTGAAACGGATACGGCTGCCGCTGATACAGCGCCTTCAGCGCATCCATCACCGCCGTCGCGATGGCGATGCGACGGATGGCGTCCGACATCGTCCACGCATCCTGCAATCGCGTCCCATCCGAGAACAGCAGCTTCTCCGGCGGGATCTTGCGCATGTCGCGCGCGGCCGCTTCGATCGTCTCGTCATCGATCTTCGGATCGAGAATCACGTAGCCGTCGCGCGCGAAGGTGCGCACGAGCTGCTCCATCTCCGGAGAAAGCCCGGCCCGCTTCAGCAGGTCAGGGAAATATGGAGAGTCGACCCACGGCCGGTTGAGCGCGGCGACTTCCGTTTCGAAAAGAGTGGACATTGTCTACGGGGGACGGGAACGTGCGGCGTAAGTTGAAAACTCCTGTCGAGCCGTGCCTGGCGCGCCCGGCCCGGAAACGCAGAGCGCAGAGCGCAGAATGCAGAAGTAAGAAACCGCCGCCCAACGAGTTCTCCATTCTGAATTCTTCGTTCTGCGTTCTGCGTTCAATCTTTCTGCTTTCTGCTTTCTGCTTTCTGCTTTCTGCCTTCATTTGCTACCATTGCCTCACCCACCAAACAAGAACTGACGGGGCGGGAGGGTGTGATGGGCGAGGTCAGGCAGTTCCAGATCTGCTATGAAGGCGAGCTGACGGTCGGCGTGTCTCACGTGATGCGCAAGCTCGGGGCGGAGCCGAATTTCGATCAAAGCTGGACCGTGTTTCTTCCCGCGGGACGGCACTCCGCTCCGCTCGTGCGTTACATCCGCTCGCACATTTCGCACGAGGCGCGGATCCTCGTCGCGTGCACGCAGTTCACGACCGCGCGCGACTTTCTTCTCGTCCGCCACAGTCTCACGCCGAACGCGGACTACTCCGAGCTGCACGACGCAGTGCACCGCCTCGGTGTCGTGGTGCATCTGCCGTTCGAGTCGACGTTTGTGATTCAGTCCGACGATCGCACCGACGTGCAGACGTTAGGCCGCGCGCTCAGCGAGCTCTGTCCCGACGAAGAGCTGATGCTCACCGGCATCAGCCACGACTGGTCGTTCTGCAACTCCGGCATGTCGAGGATGTTCGTCGCCGGCGACGCGGAGTACGCGCAGTTCCGCGCGTTCTAGCGGACGCCGCCCATCCACCTGCGAATCACCGGGATCATCAATGCAGCGATGAGCGTTGCTGCTGCAGCTGTCGCGAACGCAATCGTGAACACTTCGCTGTAGGTTCGGTTCTCGAGAAACCCGGCGACCCAACCGGCGAGGTAATTTCCCCCCGCGGTCGCCAAGAACCACACACCCATCATGAATCCGACGATGCGAGGGGGCGAGAGTTTCGTGATCATCGACAGCCCCACCGGACTGAGACACAACTCGCCCATGCACTGCAGGAAGTACAGACCGATCAGCCAGAACGGACTGACGCGCACCTGATGCGTCTGGTAATACTTCGCTGCTGGAAGAATCAGAAGAAAGGACAGTGTGAGGAAGAAGAGTCCGAAGGTGAACTTCGCCGGACTCGAAGGATTGCGCGATCCAAGTTTCAGCCACAGCCACGCAAAGACCGGCGAGAAGACAATCACGAAGAACGGCTCGACGGATTGGAAGAGGCCCGATGCGAACGTACGGCCGAAGAACGTCAGGCGCGTGGCGCGATCGGCGAACAGCGTCAGACTCGATCCTGCCTGTTCGAATCCTGCCCAGAAAATCAGTGCGAACAGCGTGAGGATCGATGCTGCCGCGATGCGCCCCCAATCCTCGCGCGTGAATGGTGTTTTCGGAGCAATCGGTTCCGGCGCCAGCGGCTCGATCTTCGACGGCTTCGCCTCTGACACTGGAACGAGATACTTCTGACCGAACACGTATTGAATCAGGCCGAGCACCATGCCGACGCCGGCGCATGCGAATCCGATGTGCCAGTTGATCTGCTGGCCGAGAGGAGTGCAGATGATCGGACCGATGAACGCGCCGAGATTGATCCCCATATAAAACAGTGAAAAGCCGGCGTCGCGGCGCGTGTCGTCTTTCGTGTAGAGCGTGCCTACGATCGTAGACACATTCGGCTTCAGCAGTCCGGTGCCGAGAATGATTAGACACAGACCCAAGTAGAACGTCGTCATGCTGGAAAACGCCATGCTGAAGTGACCGGCCGCAATGAAGACGCCGCCGACAAACACAGCGCGGCGATGGCCGAGCCAGCGATCGGCTACGTAGCCGCCGGGGACGCCCATGAGATACACGGTCCCGACGTAGAGCGCGTAGATCAGACTGGCGCGTTTCTCACGAAATCCGAGACCCGGCTGCAAAACGGAACCCGTCATGTAGAGCAGCAGTAAGGCGCGCATTCCGTAGTAGCTGAAGCGCTCCCACATCTCTGTCATGAAGAGCGTCGCCAGACCGCGCGGATGTCCCAGCCAGGTTTTCTCGTGTGCGTTCATGTGCGTGCAACAATAGGTTTTCGGCAGCGTCTGGTAAAGAACTTGTATTCTGCCGGGCCACGAGCGGCTTGGGAGGCGGCATGAACGGTACGACCACGGAGCGGCATCCGCGCGGACTGTACGTTCTCTTCGGCACGGAGATGTGGGAGCGCTTCAGCTTCTACACCGTCAACGCGATGCTCTCGCTGTACCTCCGCGATAACGTGCAGGGCTTCAACTTTTCCAACGCGCACGCCGCGTCGGTCAGCTCGTCGTACCAGGCGTTCGTCTACTTTACGCCGCTCTTCGGTGGATTGCTCGCCGACCTCTTCCTCGGCTTCCGCAAGGCGATCCTGATCGGCGCGGTCTTCTTCATCGCCGGTCACGCGCTGCTCGCCGTTCCGAACAATCTGATGATCGTCTACGCCGCGCTGGCGTGTCTCGTCATCGGCAACGGTTTGTTCAAGCCGAACGTCTCCTCGATGGTCGGCAATCTGTACACGGAGGGGAGTCACCTCAAGGACAAGGCGTACCTCATTTTCTACATGGGCATCAACATCGGCGCGTTCACCGCGCCGTTGCTCGCGAACTTCATCCAGCCGCGCTGGGGATTCCATCCTGCCTTCTTCATGGGCGCGATCGGGATGACCATCTCGCTCATCGTCTTCTCGCTGAATCAGAAGTACGTCCGCCACGCCGATCGCGTGCGCGGGAAGAATCCCGACGCGAACGCGGTCGCGGTGACGGAAGATCTGGCGCCGCTGAAAGAATCGTCGCGGCCGATCGACGCGATTCCGGAGTGGAAGCGCATCAGCGCGCTGATCGTCATCTTCCTGATCGTCATCGTCTTCTGGATGGTCTTTCACCAGAACTCGATCTCGCTCACGTTCTGGGCCAACGATCACAGCTACAAACTGCCGGGCATCCTCTCCAACGCGATCAATCCGCTCTACATCATCCTGCTCTCGCTGCCGCTGGCGAGCTTCTGGTCGTGGCTCGACAAGAAGGGGAAAGAGCCGGCGACGCCGACGAAGATCATGATCGGCATGCTCCTCACCGGCCTCTCCTTCGTGATTCTGTTCATCGCCGCGCGCACGGGCGGATTCACGAAGCCGGTGTTCAAAGTCGTGAAGTCCGACGCGGCGCAGACGTGGGTCGCGATCTCCCCCGAGGCGCGCGAGCACCTCGGCATCGCGACGCCGGGAACGAAGATCGACGAGAAAACCGACGGCTGGCTGGTGAGCGGCGCGCCGAATGCAAAGACCGGCGAGTACGTGCGACTGGAGAACTTCGCGGGGAATGCCATCGCGGTGACGCCGGTGGCGCGCGTGTCGCGCTGGTGGCTGATTTTCGCGTACGGCGTGCTCTCCCTCGGCGAACTGATGCTCAGTCCGATGGGACTCTCGCTCGTGTCGAAGGTCGCACCAGTGCGCATGCGCGGACTGATGATGGGCGGCTGGTTCGCGGCGACTGCGATCGGCAATAAGTTGACCGGCGTCGCGAAGTATTGGGACCTCTGGAGTCACGCCAACTTCTTCATCATCCTCGCGTCGATGGCGCTGTTCATGGCGTTCGTGCTGCTCGTGTTGCTGCGCCCATTGAAGCGCGCGATGCCCGGGGTTTAGTGAACGTCGAAGAAAACGTTCCACTCGCGCCGCTGACCACGATCGGGATCGGAGGTCCGGCGCGATTTTTCATCCGTGCGGCCAACGTCGATGACGTGCGCGACGCGCTTGCCTGGGCGCGCGAGCGCGAACAACGCGCCTTCATCCTCGCCGGCGGCAGCAATCTCCTCCTGCCCGACGACGGCTTCGACGGACTCGTGATCCATCTCGATCTGCGCGGCGTCTTCGTCGAGAGCGAAGACGAATACGCGATGGTGAAGGTCGCGGCGGGCGAGCGGTGGGACAACTTCGTGAAGACGGCGGTGAATCGGGGATGGGCGGGCATCGAGTGCCTGTCCGGCATTCCCGGATCGACCGGCGCGACGCCGATTCAAAACGTCGGCGCGTACGGACAGGATGTCAGCGAGACGATCGCGCGCGTCGAAGCGCTCGACCGCACGACCGATCGCGTGGTCTGGTTCACGAATGAAGAGTGCCGCTTCGGATATCGCTCGAGTCTCTTCAAGAACGTCGAGCGCGATCGGTACGTCGTCGTCTCCGTCACGTTCCGTTTGAAACGCGGCGGAACGGCGAGCGTGAAGTATCCCGAGCTGCAGCGCTACATCGACGAGCACGGAATCTCGCTCGACGATTTGCGCGGCGTGCGCGCATCGGTGATCGCGATCCGCAAACGCAAAGGCATGGTCCTCGATCGGAACGATCCCGACACGCGCAGCGACGGATCGTTCTTCATGAATCCGATCGTGCCGGCGCCGATCCCCGGCGCGCCGCACTACCCGGCCGAAGGCGGCGTGAAACTCTCGGCCGCATGGCTCATCGAGCACGCCGGCTTCGCGAAAGGATTCGTGCACGGCAACGTCGGCATCTCGACGAAACACACGCTCGCGATCATCAATCGCGGCGGCGGCACCGCCGCCGAAGTGCTCGAGCTCGTGCGGATGATTCAGGATCGCGTGCGGGAAACGTTCGGCGTGGAGCTGCAGCCGGAGCCGGTGATCCTGGCGTAAGGTCGCGCGGTTACGCGGTCACGCAGTTGCGCGGCAGAACCAACCGCGCGACTGCGCAACCGAGCAACCGTTTCTCCGTCACTTCGCCTCGAACACCCGCGTGATCGTCGCCAGCGGGATCGAGCGCTCGAGGTACTCCCATACCGCGAGCACGTCTTCGCGCACGTCCTTCGCCGCGTCCGCGGTCCTGGCGATGTGATACAGGCGCGCCGCCTCGGCGGAGTTCGCCTTCAAACGCTCGCGCGCGTGCTGGATGAGCAGCAGTTGTTCCGACGAGATCGAGGGCTCGGTTCCCGGCAACGTGCGCAGGAGATGTTTGTCGCTCCGCTCGCGCTCTTTTTCGATCAGCCGCTTGCGCTTGCGGTCGAGGGAGTCGCTGTCCACGTTGACGAACCCGCGCTCGACGAGCGCCTGTACCGACGCGGCAAACTCGGGATCATCGATGCGCAGCCCGGACTGGTACGTCATCTGGCCGCCCGTGTTCGGCGTTTTGGAGAGGTGGCTCCAGAGCATGCGCGCGGTCGTCGAGACCGTGATGTCGCCGACGCGGAAGTGGAGGCGCGACGCCGATCCGATCCGCTGCGGAAGCGGATGGATGATCTGCACGCCGCCCGTGCTGATGTTGACGATCTGGACTTCGGTCGCGCCGAAGCTCGCGGGCAGCGGTGTATCCAGGACGTAGCGCTGCCCGCTGCGCAATTCTTTGACTTCGATTGTCATGCCGAACCCGTGAGGGAGGCATTCTATCTTGAAATCCGGGCCCTTGTTAACCCGGACGGCTCCTCCGCCGTATTACACCCGAACAATCGGAGGTAAGTCACACATGGAAATGATCCCAATCGTCGCCATCCTCTCCTCATTCGGGGCGGCGGTCCTCATCATGTACTTCATCACCCGGACGCGGCAGCGGCGCGTGGAACTGCAGACCGACATGCAGTCGAAATTGATCGACCGCTTCGGTTCGGCGTCGGAAATGGTCGCGTTCCTGCAGTCCGATGCCGGCCGCGAGTTCGTCGCCGGCGTGCAGTCGGCTCCGGAAACGCTTCTGCGCGACCGCATCATCGGCAGCTTCACGCGCTCGATCGTTCTCACCGCGCTCGGCGGCGGCTTCGTGTTCCTCGCGTTTTCCGAAGACGACGGTTTCGCGATTCCGGCCGCGCTGCTGTTTTCCCTCGGCATCGGCTACTTCATCGCTACCATCGTGTCGTGGAAGCTTTCGACGACTCTCGCTGCAAAGTGATCCATGTTCGCTGCCGATATGACACTGCCGGCACTCTTCGCCACCAGCGAGCCGCTGGCTCGCACGGGTGGAAGCCCTAAGCCGATGGACGAGGCGCGATTCGAGGCCTTCTACCGCCGCACCGCGGGAAGCCTCTGGTCGTACCTCTTCCGTCTGACCGGCAACGAGTCGACCGCGGACGACCTGCTGCAGAAAACGTTCTTCCGCTACTTACGCGCGAACCCGACGCTGGCGAGCGATGAGCACATGCGCCGGTGGATCTTCCGCACGGCGACGAACCTCGCGCTCGACTACTTCCGCGAGACGAAGCGCGAGCGCACGAAGATCGCGGAACAGATCTCCGAGGCGGTGTCGATGTTCGAGACGCGCGACACGCTGCGGCACGACATGATGAAAATTTTCTCCGAGCTGAAGCCGCGCGAGCGCGCGCTGCTCTGGCTCGCGCACGTGGAAGAAGTGGACCACGAAGACATCGGCGTGGCTCTCGGCGTGAAGGCGAAGAGCGTGAAGGTGTTGCTCTTCCGCGCGCGCAAACGCCTCGGCGAATTGTTGACCAAAAAAGGACTCGCGCCATGAACTGCGCTCACGAGCCGAACGTGATGCACGCCGCCGCGGAGGACCGCTGGACGGAGTCGCTGCGCGCGCACGTGGCGGAATGCGCGGACTGCGCGGCCGCGGCAGCGGCGGCGCCGTGGATGACGCGCTTCGCGCGCATCAGCGACCGCGAGCACATCCTTCCCGATCCGTCGATCGTCTGGCTGAAGGCGCAGCTGCTGAAGGGAAGCGCCGACGTTGCTCGCGCCTCGCGTCCGATCACCATCGTGCAGCTCGTCGCCTACTGCATCGTCGCCGGCGGCTGGGCGTTCCTCCTGACGTGGAAGTGGAAAGCCGTCCAGACCTGGATCGGCGGCTTCACGCCATCCGGAATCGTGCACAACGCGGCCGGCGCGCAGTCGCTGTCGCTCTCCTTCTTCGGGATCGTGTTCGTGCTGGCGTCGATGACGGTGATGCTCGCGCTGCACACGATTCTGGCGGAAGAGTGACGCGCGGAGACGCGTCATCCTGAGAGGCTGTGAAGGATTCGCGATCGGCGACAGAAGCGAGTCAGAAGGAGCGAGATGATGGCGTGCGCGAGACCTCGAGCCGCGAAGAACTCAAGGGGATGGTGCGGGCCGAGACAAGAAGATAGCCGCTGAAGAGCGTCGAGAAAACTGCACGGAGGTCGGTGCGGTCGATTTTCGCGGTTCTGGTTAGGCGAACGCCCACCCGCGGCGCATGTTATTGACGATTGCGTGCAGCAGCGCGACCGAACGCACCTTTTCCGTTCCGCGTACGAGGAACTGCCA